>Ga0318502_10000476_pt1 | contig 12796 bp, 10 predicted proteins | sample GRESIP174b1f22_FD_203291 | JGI IMG/M metagenome (GOLD analysis project Ga0318502, IMG submission 203291) | Tropical soil microbial communities from Luquillo Experimental Forest, Puerto Rico - GRE.SIPMG.174b1f22 | ecosystem: Environmental > Terrestrial > Soil > Tropical forest > Bulk soil...
GCACCGCCTCCACAGAGTTGGCCACCCCCAGGCCGAGGTTTTCATGCCCGTGGAAGCCGACTTGGGCGTCCTCGCCAAGCTCGGTGACCAGCGCCGAGACCCGGTCAGCCACGCCGTCCAGTACCAGCGCGCCGGCGGAGTCGACGACGTAGACGCACTGGCAACCGGCGTCGGCCATGATGCGCGCCTGGGTGGCCAGCTTCTCGGGCGGAATGGTGTGCGACATCATCAGGAACCCGACGGTTTCCAGGCCCAGCTCGCGAGCCAGGCCGAAGTGCTGGATCGATACGTCGGCCTCGGTGCAATGGGTGGCGATGCGGCAGATCGAGCCGCCGTTGTCCTGTGCTTCCTTGATGTCTTCTTTAGTGCCCACCCCGGGCAGCATCAAGAATGCGATCTTGGCCTCTTTCGCCGTCTCCGCGGCGAGCTTGATCAGCTCCTGCTCGGGCGTCTTGGAGAAGCCGTAATTGAATGACGAGCCGCCCAGGCCGTCGCCGTGGGTCACCTCGATCACCGGCACCCCGGCTGCATCGAGCGCCGCCACGATGGCGTGGACTTCGTCTTTGGTGAATTGGTGGCGTTTGTGGTGCGACCCGTCGCGTAGTGAAGTGTCCGTGATCCGGACGTCCCAGATATCCGTCATCGCGCGCCTCCTACTGGCTCGTGCTCTTCGCGCAAGCGCTCATCGCCAAACGTCTCCTTGGCGATCTCCTCGCCGACCTTGGTTGCCGCCGCGGTCATGATGTCCAGGTTGCCCGCATACGGCGGCAGGTAATCCCCCGCACCCTCGACCTCGATGAACGTGGTGACCACGGCCTGGCCGCCGGAGTTCATCGACGGCTCGTCGAACTGCGGCTCGTTGAGCATCCGGTATCCGGGCACGTAAGTCTGCACCTCGGCCACCACCTCGCGGATGGATTTCGCGATCGCATCGCGGTCGGCGTCCTCGGGGATCGCGCAGAAGATGGTGTCGCGCATGATCATCGGCGGGTCGGCCGGGTTCAAGATGATGATCGCCTTACCCCGCTTGGCGCCGCCGATGGTCTGCACGCCGCGGGACGTGGTCTTGGTGAACTCGTCGATGTTGGCCCGCGTGCCCGGGCCGGCCGACACCGACGCCACCGACGCCACGATCTCGGCGTAGGGCACCCCCCCTTGGTCGACGAGCGCGCGACTGACTGCGTACACGATCGGAATGGTCGCCTGTCCCCCGCAGGTGATCATGTTGACGTTCAGCGCATCGAGATGTTCGCGCAGGTTCGCCGGGGGAATCACCGCCGGGCCAACCGCCGCGGGCGTCAGGTCGATGGCCCGGATCCCCGCCGCCGCGTACTTCGGCGCCGCGTCCCTGTGCACGTAGGCGCTGGTCGCCTCGAACACCAGGTCGGGCTTCTCGGGCTGCGCCAGCAGCCAGTCGACGCCTTCGTGGGTGGTCTCCAGGCCCAGCTTGCGGGCCCGCGCCAGGCCCTCGCTTTCCGGGTCGATCCCGACCATCCAGCGGGGTTCCAGCCAGTCCGATCGCAGCAGCTTGTAGAGCAGGTCGGTGCTGATATTCCCCGACCCGACTATGGCCACACTTGCTTTCGACGACATGCTGCTCCTTATTCGACCTATTCGAACGACAACCGGACGACACCGAGCCCCTCGAAGTCGGCGACGAACTCGTCGCCGGCCCGCACGTCGATCGCCCTCGTGCACGATCCCGGCAACACGATGTCACCTTTACGCAGCCGTACCCCAAAGCTTTCCACCTTGCGGGCCAACCACGCCACCGCGGTGACCGGGTTACCCAACACCGCGTCGCTGCGGCCCTCGGCGACCAGGTCACCGTTGCGGGTCAGCACGGCGTCGATCGCCGTGACGTCAACGTCGGCGGGTGACACACGGGTCTCCCCCAGCACGAATCCCGCCGATGAGGCGTTGTCGGCAATCGTGTCGCACAACGCGATCTTCCAGTCCTTGATCCTTGTGTCGATCAGCTCGATCGACGGAACCAGGGCCTCGGTGGCCGCCAACACGTCGTCCTCGGTGCACCCGGCGCCCGGCAGGTCCTCGGCAAGGATGAAACCGACTTCGACCTCGACCCGCGGATACAGGTAGCGGCCGGCCTTCACCGGGGTATGTTCGAACACCTGCATCTCGTCGAGCAGATGCCCGTAGTCCGGCTCGTCGACCCCCATCATCTGCTGCATCGCCAACGAGGACAGGCCCACCTTGTGTCCTAGTACGCGGGCTCCTTCGGCCACTCGCTGGCGGATATTGATCAGCTGGATCTCATAGGCGTCGACGACGTCGATTTCCGGGTAGGCGGAGGTCAGCGGAGCGATCGGCTCGCGGCTGCGCTCGGCTTGCGCCAGGTCTGCGGCGAGCTCGTCCCGGATCTCAACAGTGAGCATTTACCGAAGTCCCCTCGTTCGTTTGACCGGGCCGGTAGCGCCCAACCCGAGCAATTCTATAACGTGTTCTACATGACAGCGCAGGAGTACGACGTCGTCGTGGTCGGGAGCGGCGGAGCCGGCATGGTAGCCGCCCTCGCCGCGGCACACCGCGGCCTATCGACAGTAGTCATCGAGAAGGCACCGCACTTCGGCGGCTCCACCGCACGGTCAGGGGGCGGCGTCTGGATTCCGAACAACGAGGTGCTCAAGCGCGACCGGGTGAAGGACACGGCCGAGGCTGCCCGCACCTACCTGCACGGGATCGTCGGCGACATCGTCGAGCCGGAGCGCATCGACGCCTACCTGCAGCGCGGTCCCGAGATGCTGTCGTTCGTGCTGAAGCACACGCCCCTCAAGATGTGCTGGGTGCCGCGTTACTCCGACTACTACCCCGAGGCGCCGGGTGGCCGTGCGGGCGGCCGGTCGATCGAGCCCAAGCCGTTCGACGCCCGCCAGCTCGGTGATGACGAAGCCGGACTCGAACCTGCATATGGCAAGGTGCCGCTCAATGTCGTTGTGATGCAACAAGATTACGTGCGGCTCAACCAGCTGAAGCGCCACCCGCGGGGTGTGCTGCGCAGCCTGAAGGTCGGCGCCCGCACCATGTGGGCGAAGGCCACCGGCAAGAACCTGGTCGGCATGGGGCGGGCGCTGATCGGTCCGTTGCGGATCGGGTTGCAGCGGGCCGGCGTTCCGGTATTGCTCAACACCGCGCTCACCGACCTCTACGTCGAGGATGGCGTAGTCCGCGGGGTCTATGTCACGGGCAGCGAAGCGCCCGGACCAGACCAAGCATCGGCCGAGCCGCGGCTGATCCGGGCCCGGCGCGGGGTGATCCTGGCCTGCGGTGGGTTCGAGCACAACGAGCAGATGCGGGTGAAGTACCAGCGTGCGCCTATCACGACGGAGTGGACCGTTGGCGCGAAGGCCAACACGGGCGACGGCATCGTTGCCGGTGAAAAGCTGGGCGCCGCATTGGATTTGATGGAGGACGCCTGGTGGGGCCCGACGGTGCCACTGGTGGGTGCGCCGTGGTTCGCATTGTCGGAGCGCAACTCCCCGGGGTCGATCATCGTCAACATGTCGGGCAAGCGATTCATGAACGAATCGATGCCCTACGTCGAGGCTTGTCATCACATGTACGGCGGTGAATACGGCCAGGGGCCCGGGCCGGGCGAGAACATTCCCGCGTGGCTGGTGTTCGACCAGCGGTACCGGGACCGCTACATCTTCGCGGGACTCAATCCCGGGCAACGCATTCCGCGCAAGTGGTCGGAGTCCGGCGTGATCGTCCAGGCGGACACGCTCGAGGAGCTGGCCGGAAAGGCCGGTCTTCCGGTCGACGAATTCACCGCAACCGTAGCGCGTTTCAACGACTTCGCGCGCTCGGGCGTCGACACCGACTACCGGCGGGGGGAAAGCGCCTACGACCGCTATTACGGCGACCCGACCAACAAGCCGAACCCGAACCTCGGCGAGATCAGCCAGGCGCCGTACTACGCGGCCAAGATGGTGCCGGGGGACCTCGGGACCAAGGGCGGCATCCGCACCGATGTGCACGGCCGTGCGCGGCGCGACGACGGCACGATCATCGAAGGCCTTTACGCCGCCGGCAATGTCAGTGCCCCGGTGATGGGACACACCTACCCCGGCCCGGGCGGCACCATCGGGCCGGCGATGACGTTCGGGTATCTGGCCGCGCTGCACATCGCGGGGGAACGCTGAGATGCCCATTGACGTAGAAGTCGCGCTCAATGCCGAGCTGGACCCCATCGAATTCTCCTGGGCCAGCAGCGATGTGCAGCTCTACCACCTCGGGCTGGGTGCCGGCACCGACCCGATGGATCCGCGGGAGCTGCGCTACCTGGTGGACGACACCCCGCAGGTGCTGCCGACGTTTGCCACCGTCGCCGCGACCTTCCACGCCACCAAACCGCCGACCGTGCAGTTTCCCGGCATCGACATCGAGCTGAGCAAGGTGCTGCACGCCAGCGAGCGGGTCGAGGTGCCCGCGCCGCTGCCCCCGTCGGGCTCCGCACGGGCCGTCACGCGGTTCACCGACATCTGGGACAAGGGCAAGGCCGCGGTGATCCTCAGCGAGACAAAGGTGAGCACACCGGACGGCACACCGCTGTGGACGCAGAAGCGATCCATCTTCGCCCGCGGCGAGGGCGGGTTCGGCGGCGAGCGCGGTCCGTCAGGGGCCGGGGGGTCAGATGCGGCGCCGGACCGGGCGCCCGATATTGAGGTCGACATGCCGATCCTGCCGCAGCAGGCGCTGTTGTACCGGTTGTGCGGCGACCGCAACCCGCTGCACTCCGATCCCGAATTCGCCTCTGCCGCAGGCTTTCCCCAGCCGATTCTGCACGGCCTGTGCACCTACGGCATGACGTGCAAGGCGATCGTCGACACGCTGCTGGACGGCGACGCGGGGGCGGTGGCCGCGTACGGTGCGCGTTTCGCCGGTGTGGCCCTTCCAGGGGAAAGGCTCAAGGTCGGCATCTGGAAGGACTCGCCGGCTTCCGGAGGCCGATTCCTGGCAAGCGTTGTCGCGCCCTCGCGCGACAACGCCGTGGTGCTGTCGGGCGTCGAACTCCTGCCCGCGTAGCGCCTTTGCGCCGAGCGGACTACCGGTAAGCTCCGCGATATGCTCTCCGTCCTTGAGCTGGAGCGACGCGTCGGCCCGATTCGCGATTTCCGCAGCGACATCTGCGGATGAACCGACTCTGCGCGGGAGCAAATAGCCTGACGCTGATCGCGTTGCATGGGGGCTGAGCCGCAGTCACCCGAACCGCGTGCGGCCGATAAGCGAACCGCACTGCGGAGTGTTCCGATATTTGCCGAGATCGACGACGAACAACTCGATCAACTCACGAGCGTCGTAGATCGCCAGCACATCCCCGCCAACGAGTGGCTTTTTCACATGGGGGATCCGCCGGACGCCATGTATGTAATTGCCTCGGGGCGATTCGCGGCTGTTGGTCTTGATGGACAGGTGCTTCGTGAGATGGCATCCGGTGACTCAATCGGAGACCTGGGCGTGATCACCGGCGCTGCTCGCTCGGCCGGAATACGAGCTCTTCGGGACGGCGTCGTCTGGAGAATCGCCGCTGACACGTTCACCGAGGTGCTCGCAAAGGCTCCGCAACTGCGATCGGCGATGTTCCGGGCGATGGCGGGGATGCTCCGCGAGTCACGATCCGCCAACATCTCTCGGCGTCCACGGGTCGTCGGTGTGCTGTCGACTGGCGATGCCGTCGCGGTCCCGATTGTTGACGCGATCACCACTCGCCTGGGCTCGCACGGTCAGATTGCAGTGGTCGCGCCGCCCGTCGACACAACGGCTGCGGCCACTCATTACGGCGAGCTCGTCGAAGCGTTCAGCGAGACCCTCGATCGGGCGGAGCGCAGCAACGATTGGGTATTGGTGGTGGCCGATCGAGGCTCGGGCGACTTCTGGCGACGATATGTCGCCGCGCAAAGCGACCGAGTCGTGGTGCTTGCGGATCAAGCCCATCCGCCGGAAGCGCTCGAGCCACCTGTTACGCAAGGGCCGGTCCACCTCGTCACGTGCGACGTGGTACCGGATCCGAGCTGGTGGGATCTGCTACAGCCGGTCTCGCACCACTCCGCCGACGACGACGGTATAGGTGCTCTGGCCCGCAGAATCGCCGGCCGATCTCTGGGTCTCGTCCTGGGTGGTGGGGGCGCTCGAGGGCTCGCGCATTATGGCGTCTACGAAGAGCTCACGCGGGCCGGCCTCGTCATCGACCGTTTTGGCGGAACTAGTTCCGGTGCCCTCGCTGCCGCCACCTTCGCGCTGGGGTTGGACGCGCGGGACTGCACCGAGGCCGCACGGAAGTACGTTGCAGAGACCAGGCCGGTGAGCGACTACACGATCCCTGCGATAGCCCTCACGCGAGGTCGCCGTGTCGACGGTCTGATAGAAGGATTCTTCGGCAGCAGCACCTTGATCGAGCATCTGCCGAGGGAGTTCTTCTCCGTCTCTACAGACATGATCACAGGCGATCAGATCATCCATCGGCGTGGGCTTCTGTGGGTCGCCGTGCGCGCATCGATCTCGATCCCCGGTCTCGTGCCGCCGGTGCCACATGGCGAGCGGCTCCTCGTCGACGGTGGACTGCGGAATATCCTCCCGGCCGACGTGATGTGCGCCGACCCGGATGGCGAAGTCATCTGCGTCGATCTACGCCGAACGTACGTGCCATCGAAGGGCTTCGGTCCGCTGCCGGCAATGCTTCAGCCTCCCGCGTTCGTCCGGCGGCTCTTGACCGGCACGGATTTAGCCCTACCACCGCTGCAAGAGACGTTGCTTCGCAGCGTTGAACTCTCGGCCCCCAAGGGGAACCTGCGCGAGCTCCCTCGGGTTGTGGCGATCATCGAGCCGGACGTCTCAGCGATCGGTCCATTGGACTTCAAAAACATCGATGCCGCCCTGGAGGCCGGGCGGATCGCGACCCGGGCAGTTCTCGACGCACAGCCGACGCTCGGTCGCTGAGCTTCGAACGTCGTTTGTGATCGCCCATCCGGTCGAGCTTGTACCATTACCTCTGCAGCAAGCAGCTCAGCATCTTCAGATGACAGACGCGTCGTGGGTGCACAAGGTCGTCAGGTCGGGCGAGGCAGACAACCAGGGGTCTCGCTCGCGACACCCCCTGCGGTGGTGTCGGCCGCATCGAGGCGGGAATCTATGAACCGAAAGTTTGCCCGCACGCGGCCGTTCGAGTGCGGCTAGGTTGTTGAGCCATGCGCGCCGACTGGTTGGACCATCCGCAGGCCCATTTGGTCGTGCACGTGAAGGGCGGCGAGAAAAGCGTGCCGATTTTCGATCAACTATTCGTCGGTCGCCAGTGCGCGGGGATCGACGAGCAGCGCCGACTGGTTATCCCCGATCCGAACATCTCCCGCAACCACCTCGAGATCCGGTTGGACGTCTCCACCGACCGGGCTTACCTCATTGACACCAGCACCAACGGGACGTTGCTTAACGGCATGCCGCTGGAGCGCGCCGTGCAGGTCCCCATCAAGCCCGACGACCAGATCTCGATGGGCGACATCGTGCTTATCTTCCGATCGGACCGGTTCAACGCTGCCGCAATGACCAACACAAGCCCGACCCTGACTCGGATCGTCGAGGAGACCATGGTGATGGTGGTCGGCGATATCACCAACTACTCGACGATCTCTGAAGTCACCGACAACACGGTGATAGCCCGGAGCCTGAACTACCTTTGGCACGAGCTCAGCCGCGTCCTGCGCGACCATCGCGGCACCCTCAACCACTACGCGGGCGATGCGCTGTATGCGGTCTGGGAACTGCGGACGATTCCAACGGCCAATGAGCTCGCGATCGACTTCGCGCTCGCTGCGAACCACCGGGTCGAGGAACTCGCGCCCACGCTCCCGCTGCGTGCGCCGGACGGCTCGCCGATCCGCATGGGCTGGGGTGTGGTGCAGGGCCGGGCCGCGATCGCCGCAATGACAAGAACAGTCAATGCCGTGATTGGCGACGCGACCAACGTGGCGTTCCGGTTGGCCGGCATTGCCGGCCGGGCCGGGCGCCCGGACGTGATGGTCAGCGCCGGCGTGCATGCTGTCGTCGAGGCGCAATACGTCTGGGGCCGCTCCGAGCAGGTAGAGATCAAGGGCCGGCGCGGAATGGAGACCATTTATCCGGTGGTCGCACGTTCGTAGGCATGGCGCCCACGGCCAACGGCGAACCCTAGCCGAGGATCAATCCAGATGTGGGCACACCCGTCCCCGCCGTGACGAGGACGTGCTCGACATCAGGCACCGGGTTCACCGAGGTGCCGCGCAATTGCCGCACACCCTCCGCGATGCCGTTCATGCCGTGGATGTAGGCCTCACCGAGTTGGCCGCCGTGTGTGTTGATCGGAAGCCTGCCGCCCACCTCGATGGCACCGCCGGCGATGAAGTCCTTGGCCTCGCCCTTGCCGCAGAATCCCAACTCCTCCAACTGAATCAGGGTGAACGGCGTGAAGTGGTCGTACAAGATCGCGGTCTGGATGTCGGTTGGCGTCAGGCCCGACTGCTGCCACAACTGCTGACCCACGACACCCATCTCGGGCAGGCCCAGTTCGGGCCGGTAGTAACTGACCATCGTGTACTGGTCGGGGCTGGAGCCCTGCGCCGCGGCCTCGATGATCGCCGGCCGCTGCTTGAGTTCCCGCGCGCGCTCGGGCGACGTCACCACGATAGCGACCGCGCCGTCGGTCTCCTGGCAGCAGTCCAGCAGCCGCAACGGCTCGGCGATCCACCGCGAATTCTGGTGGTCCTCAATGGTTATCGGCTTCTCGTAGAAGTAGGCCTTCGGGTTCTTGGCGGCGTGCTTGCGGTCGGCCACCGAGATCGCGCCGAAGTCGCGGCTGGTCGCGCCCGACATGTGCATGTAGCGCTGGGCGATCATGGCGACCTGTGCGGCCGGTGTCGAAAGTCCGTGCGGATACGAGAATGCATTGTCGGCGGTCGTCGAATCGGCTTGGGCGCCACCGTCTCCCACCAAGCGGGTCTGGACCTGGCCGAAACGCATGCCGGAGCGCTCGTTGAACGCCCGGTAGGCCACCACGACATCGGCCACCCCGGTCGCGACGGCCATCGCCGCCTGCTGGACGGTCGCGCAAGCGGCGCCGCCGCCGTAGTGGATCTTCGAGAAGAACTTCAGCTCACCGATACCCGCAGCACGCGCGACCGCGACCTCGGTGTTGCTGTCCATCGTGAACGTGGTCAGCCCGTCGACATCCGCCGGACTCAGGCCGGCATCGTCCAGCGCGTCCAACACCGCCTCGGCCGCCAGGCGCAGCTCGCTTCGCCCGGAGTCCTTCGAGAAGTCGGTCGCCCCGATACCGACGATGGCGGCCTTACCGGACAACATCAGGCATCCCCCATCGTCAGCGTTGCCGTCGCGATGACGTGATCGCCAAGGCTGTTGCGGCCCAACACCTTTACGGTGATCAGGCCGTCTTCCACAGCGGTCACCTCACCGGAGAACGTGACCGTGTCGTAGGCGTACCACGGCACCCCGAGGCGCAGCCCGATCGACTTGATCAGCGCCGACGGCCCGGCCCAGTCGGTGACGTAGCGCTGCACCAACCCGGTGTCGGTCAGGATGTTGACGAAGATGTCCTTAGACCCCTTGGCCTGCGCGAGGTCCCGGTCGTGGTGCACGTCCTGAAAGTCCCGGGTGGCCAGGGCCGTCGAGATGATGAACGTGGGGTCCCCGTACAGCTTCAGCTCGGGCAGCGTGGTGCCCACTTCGGCAACCGGTGCGCTCATGCGTCAGGCTCCCAGGCATAGAGGGTCCACTCCGGCCCGGCATCACCGGCCGGGAAGTCGATATACGTTGCGCGCACTGGCATTCCGATCTTCACCGTGGCCGGATCAACCCCACGCAGCTCACCCAGCATGCGCACGCCCTCATCAAGCTCCACCAAGGCGATAACGAAAGGCAGTGTGCGGCCGGGCACCTTCGGCGCATGGTGCACCACGAAGCTGAACACCGTGCCCCTGCCACTGGCCACCACGTAGTCGATCGGTTTGGTCTTGTCCTGCCACACCGCCGGCAGCGGCGGGTGCTGCAGGCTCCCGTCCGGCCGGCGCTGAATCCGCAATTCGTGCGCTTTGACACCCTCCCAGAAGAACGCGGTGTCCCGCGACGACGACGGTCGCATCATGGCGTCGGGGTCAAGGTCGTCCGGGACCGCCGATCCGGCCGCTGCGGGCTTGAATTTGAGGATGCGCCAATTCATCTCGGCGACGTCCTCGTCACCGACCCGCCAGATGATGTGCTGATTGACGAAGAAGCCCTCGCCGAGCGCGGTCTGCTTGGGCCCTACCACGTCACCCATCTCGGACGCGATGCTGACGTGCTCGCCGGGCTGCAGGTAGCGGTGGTAGGTCTGCTCGCAGTTGGTGGCGACCACACCGACGTAGCCGGCGTCGTCGAACAGCTTCATGATGGGACCCATCGGATCGTCCGCCGGGCGTTCGCCACCCAGCCCGAACATCGTCCACACCTGAATCATGGCCGGTGGCGCGACAATGCCGGGATGCCCGAGGGCGCGGGCCGCGGCCTCATCCACGTAGATCGGGTTACGGTCGCCGATGGCCTCTACCCAGTTGTTGATCATCGGCTGGTTCACCGCATCCCGGCCGGCGCGCGGCTTGGGATCGCCGGCCGCCTTGATTTCCGCGATTGCTTCCTGAATGTCCGCGCTTCCGGTCATCGGGGCACCCTCGGCACTTTGAGGCCGGAGGCCGCGATCATCTCGCGCATGACTTCGTTCACGCCGCCACCGAAGGTGATCACCAGGTTGCGCTTGGTTTGGGAGTCCAGCCAGTTGAGCAGCTCGGCGGTGTCCGATTCGGCGGGGTTGCCGTACTTGCCGACGATCTCCTCGGCGAGCCGCCCGACGTACTGAACGCGCTCGGTGCCAAACACTTTCGTCGACGCGGCGTCGGCCACGTTGATGTCCTCACCCGCGGCGGCCACCTGCCAGTTGAGCAACTCGTTGATCCGCCACATGGCATGAATCTCACCGAGCGCCCGCTTGACGTCGTCGTGATCGATCGGCGTGACACCGTCACCGCCAGGTTTGGACGCCCAGGCGTGCAACCGGTCGTAGATGGCGGCGAACCGGCCCGCCGGGCCGAGCATCACCCGCTCGTTGTTGAGCTGGGTGGTGATCAGCCGCCATCCGCCGTTCTCCTCGCCGACCAGCATGTCTGCGGGCACCCGCACGTCGTTGTAGTACGTGGCGTTCGTGTGGTGCGCGCCGTCGGATAGGATGATCGGCGTCCACGAGTAGCCGGGATCCTTCGTGTCGACGATCAGGATCGAAATCCCCTTGTGCTTAACGGCTTCCGGGTCGGTGCGGCAGGCCAGCCAGATGTAGTCCGCGTCGTGCGCGCCGGTGGTGAAGATCTTCTGGCCGTTGACGATGTACTCGTCGCCCTGGCGCACGGCGGTGGTCCGCAACGACGCCAGGTCGGTGCCCGCCTCGGGCTCGGTGTAGCCGATCGCGAAGTGCACCTCACCGGCGAGTATCGCCGGCAGGAACTTCTTCTTCTGCATCTCGTTGCCGAAGACCTGCAGGGTGGGTCCCACGGTCTGCAGCGTCACGGCCGGCAACGGCACGTCGGCCCGATGGGCCTCGTTGACGAAGATCTGCTGTTCGATCGGGCCAAAGCCCAGGCCGCCGAACTCCTTTGGCCACCCCACACCGAGCTTGCCGTCCCGGCCCATCCGTCGGATCACCGCGCGGTACGCGGCATTGTGGCGGTCCTCCCCCATCGCCTTCATCTCGTCAGCCGAGATGAGGTTCGAAAAGTATTGGCGCAGTTCGGCTTGCAGCTGGCGCTGCTCCGGAGTCAGTTCGATGAACATTGCGCTCCCACCAGGTCGAGACGATGAGACGGCCCGCCCAGCAGCCGGGTCAGGTCTTTGATCGTGGAGTAGTACCGGTGCATGGGATACGTGATGTCCATTCCCATGCCGCCGTGCAGATGATGGCATGTCTGCATCACCGGCGCCGCCTGAGACGCGATCCAGTAACCGAGCACGTCGAGGTCGTCATCGGCGTCTCGGCCTTCGGACAGCCGCCAGACCACCGACTTCGCGGCCAGATCGATAGTGCGCGAAGCGATGTAGACCTCGGCCAGCTGCGCCGCCACGGTCTGGAAGGTCGACAGCGGTTTGCCGAACTGCTTCCGATTGGCCACATAGTCGGCGGTCAACCGCAGCGCCCCCGCTACCAGCCCATCGGCATACGCGCCCACCGCCGCCAGCGCGAGCTGGTTGACCCGGTGCGCCGCCCCGCCGGCCAGAACGTCGGAGTCGGCAACCGCCACGTCATTGAACGTGACCGTGTACTCGTCGGAGCCGTTCGACGTCGGCGTACGCACCATCCGCACACCGTCGGCCTTGGGCGAGACCACCGCGACCGCGCTGTCCGCGGTCACGATCATCCAATCCGCTTGTTCGGCATAGGCGACACCGATTTTGGTGCCCGACAACCGGCCGTTCACAAACGTGGTCGCCGGCCGGTCGGGCAGCGCCGCGCCGGGTTCGTTGAGCGCCGCGGTCAGCACCCCGCCCTTGGCCCCTTTCACAAGGCCGGCCAAAAACCGGTCCTGTTGTTCCTCGGATGCCAGATCGACCAGCGCGACCACGCCAAGGCCGAGCGTGGCCAGCGCCGGCGTGACGGCACCGTGGCGACCCGCTTCGGTCAGCACGGTCGCCACCTCGGGAAGACCCACGCCGTCACCGCCAAGTCGTTCGGGCACCGGCAGCGCCGTCACTCCCCCGTCGACCAACGCCT
>Ga0318502_10000477_pt1 | contig 12790 bp, 7 predicted proteins | sample GRESIP174b1f22_FD_203291 | JGI IMG/M metagenome (GOLD analysis project Ga0318502, IMG submission 203291) | Tropical soil microbial communities from Luquillo Experimental Forest, Puerto Rico - GRE.SIPMG.174b1f22 | ecosystem: Environmental > Terrestrial > Soil > Tropical forest > Bulk soil...
CCACGCGCTTCCAGGCGTCGCGCCCGGGCACGTCCCGCCCGAAGGTGTCGGGGTTGACCCCGAGTATCTCGGCGGCCTCCAGCGCGATGCGCTGCACGGCCACGGTCAGCGGGAAGATCGACAGCAGCTCACCCAGCTCAGGGTGGGTAATCCGGGTCACCGGGGTGCCGGAGTCCTCCGCGGCGCCGGTCACCTCGGCGATCCGTTCCGACCACGGGCCGCCGCCGTCGAGCGAGACCAGGCGGTCCTGGCGGCCCAGCGCCACCTGCGGCCCGTGCAGGAACTGCTCCACGCCCAGGCCCTCGCTGGCCACGTACGCGGCCTCGCGGATCTTCAGCGCCCCCTCGGCCGCGGTCCACTGGTTGATCCCGCCGCCGATGAACTCGATGAGCCGTCCCGGCGGAGGCGCCAGCGGCTGCCCGTCGTTGGAGTCGCGGTAGACGCGGTCGACCGCGTCCGGGACCGCGCCGAGCGCGGGAAGGTCCGCGCCCAGCGCCCGGGCCAGCTGCGCCGCGCGCAGCAGCGCGCCCAGGTGGCTCGCGGTGTAGGCCGACGAGCGTTCCCGCTCCACGGTGCGCAGGTCGGCGTCCTCCACGGCGGTGCCGGAGATCTGGACGACGTCCGCGCCCCCGGCGCGGGCGCGCGCCACGGCCTGCGCCGTGTAGCGCTTGGCGCCGGTATGCGTGAAGGCCAGCAGCACGTCGCCGGCGGCGGGCAGCGGGCCGTCGGTGGCGGCGTCGACCGACTGGACCGCGGTCGCGTCGAGCCCGGCCGCCCGCAGCAGCACGGCCGCCTGGTTGGCGGCGTGCCAGCTAGTTCCCGTGCCGATCACCAGGACCCGGCGCCCGCGCAGCCGGCCGGCCGCGGCCGGGATCGGCGCCGTATCCTCCATGATCACGGCCAGGGCTGCGGCCTGGCGGTCCATGGTCTGTCGCATCATGCTCGTCGCCGTCGACGCCATAGTCGGGTCGTGTCCCGGAACGGGCCCGCGCAAACGGGCCGCACGCGCCGCGGTGGTACGTGGTCCCGAAGACCGGGAGGCTAGGCGCCTGGCGGCAGGTGGCTGAGGATCTTGGCGGCGAGGGCCGTCGCGGCCTGCTCGCGGGCGGCATCCAGGTTGGGGTAGACGCTGATGTTGACCGGCACGTCGTCGACGACCTGGAACACGTTCCGGCCCACCAGGATCACGATGGTGTCCGATCCCGGGTCCCAGTAAGCGCCGTGGCCCAGGCCGTGGATCGCGGGACCGTCGGGGCTGTAGTCGCCGATGTCGTTACCGTCCGCGATGACGGTCAGCTGGGCCCACTGGTCGCCGGACAGGGTCGTCGTCATGCCGCCGGAGCTGGACACGCCCTTTTGGTTGAAGCCGCACGCGTTGAGCGGGGGCTGGCTGGACCGGGTGTGGCCGTCAACGGTGATCGTGGCGCCCCGGAACGCCGCGGCCACGGTGAGCACGTCGGCCGGCCGCAGCAGGGAGCACGCCGCCGGCGCCGGGGAGGCCGGGCCGGCCGTGCCGCCCGCCGCTGCGCCGCCGGCCGGGACGGGGCTGGAGATGCCCGGCAGGCCGGGCGAACCGCCGCAGCCGGCGAGCGCGGCCGCCAGCAGGCCTGCCGCCATGGCCGCCGCGGCGGCACCCGGGCGTCGGATGGTGATGGGCCTCATGCGAACTCCCTGACGTTCTACGTCAACGGGCTGCGGGGCCTACACCTGTGATCACGAGAAAGAGCGCCGCCGGGTTCGGGTCACCGCGGGGCGCGGTGACGCGAGCGCTGCCGGTCCTGCGCGGCGAGCGCCTGCGCCAGCTCGTCGCGGGAGTGGATGCCGAGCTTCTGGTAGACGTGCCGGAGGTGGTACTCGACGGTCTTCGGGCTGAGGAACAGCGCGGCCGCGGTCTCCCTGGTCGTCTTGCCCGCGGTGAGCAGCAGCGCGATCTGCAGTTCCTGCGGTGTCAGCTCCTCCAGCGTGCTGGAGTCCCGCCGCCGCAGCGTCTCGCCGGTCGCCGCGAGCTCCGCGCGGGCCCGGTCGGCCCAGGGACGGGCGTCGAGGTCCTCGAACGCGTCCGCCGCGGCGCGCAGCTGCTCCCGGGCCAGGATCCGGTCCCGGGCGCGCCGCAGGCGCTCGCCGTAGGCCAGTCGCGTGCGCGCCGTCTCGAACGCGTCCGGGGTCTGCTCGTGCGCACTCAGCGCCTGCTCGAAGAGCGCGGCGAAGCCGGAGCCCGCCGCGAGCATCCCCTGGCTGCGCAGGGCGCGGGCGAGCGACCACGGCTGGCCCTTGGCCCGGGCCATGTCCATGAACCGGTCGGCGGCCTGCCGCGCGTCGTCGTCGCGCCCGAGCCGGGCGTAGGCGTCGACGAGCTCGGCCGCGGGCGACAGGTCGGCGTCGGTGATGCCCACGTCGAGCAGCAGCCGCTGCTGCCGCTCGAAGTGCCTCACGGCGCGGGCCGCGTCGCCGAGGCCCAGCTCGAGCTCGCCGAGCGCCGCCGTGGCCCAGACCTCGTTCAGCCGGGCCCCGAGGTCGTGGTTGAGGCGGAGCGCCTCGGCGACGCACGCCCGGCAGTCCAGCTCCCGCCCGCGGCGCGCCTGCAGCCAGGCCAGGCCGGTCAGGCCGAAGGCCAGCTCGGTCTGCTGCCCGCTCTCCCGGGCCAGGTCGATCGCCTCCCGGTAGGTGGCCTCGGCGACCGCCCAGCGGTCGGTAGCGGCCTGGTCGCGGGCGATCAGGTTGAGCACGAAAGGGAGCGCGCCGACCGCGGCGTGGTCCCGGGCGGTCCGCAGCGCATGGTCGAGCAGCGGTCGCCCGGCCCCGGTCTGCCGCAGGAGGAGCGGCCCGAGGGTCAGCCAGGGCATCAGCTGGAGATCTTCGCGCAGGCCGGGTGAGTTCTCGGCGAGCGTGACCGCTTCGTGCGCCGCTTCCGCGCCGGCGGCGGCGTCACCGCCGAGGATCCGGGCCATTCCCACGGCGGTCGCAGCCAGGAAGCGGGCGCGCGCGGAAGAGTTTTCGGGCAGCAGGGATCGCGCCCGCTCGGCGACCGACAGCATCTCGGCCGGATCCCCGGCCAGGAAGCAGGCGAAGGCGGCCTCGGCGAGCATGGCGACGGCCCGCTCCGGGTCGGCGCGCCCGGCGGCCGCGGTCAGGATCGCGTGGCCGCGCATCACCGGGCCGCGGTGCACCGCGATGTGCCCGGCGAGCTGGTCGATCTGGGCCAGCCGCCCGGGATCGCCGGTGGCCGCGCGGGCCTGGCCGAGCAGGGTCGCGGCGCGGTCGGCCAGGCCGGCCAGCCACGCCGCCTCGGCCGCCTCCCACAGCAGGCGGGCGCGCCGCTCGGCATCGGCCGCGAGCTGCCCGGCCCGCTCGAACGCCGCGGCCGCGGTGGCGTACGCGCTGCGCTCGCGGCCGCGGGCACCCGCCTGCTCCAGCGCGGCCGAAGCCGAGTCGTCGGTGCCGATCGCCGCGGCGGCCAGGTGCCAGGCCCGGCGGTCGACGTCCCGGTCGGGCAGGGCGGCGGCCAGCGCCCGGTGCGCGTTGCGCCGCTGGCCCGCGGGCGCGTCGGCGTAGATCGCCGACCGCGCGAGCGGGTGGCGGAACTCCACCGCGCCCGCCCGCAGCGTGACCAGGCCCGCGGTTTCCGCGACGGCCAGCGCCTCCAGGTCGATCCCCAGCCGGGCCGCGGCCCGCTCGAGCGCCTGCAGATCGCCGCTGTCGCTGGTCGCGGCGAGGACCAGGGCGCGCCGGGCGGCTTCGTCGAGCGAGCCGGCCCGTTGCCGGAATGCATGCGAGATCCTGGTTGAGACCAGGACCGGAGCGCCTTCGGGGACCAGCGCCAGATCATACGCGTCCGGCGCGAGCTCGAGCAGCGCGAGCGGGTTGCCGGCCGTCGCGCCGTGCAGCCGCTGGGCCGTCTCGGCGGGCAGGCCGCGCAGCAGCGCGGCCGCCTCGTCGCTGGACAGGCCGCCCAGGTGCAGCGTGGGCAGGCCGGAGCCGTCGATCAGCGACGGCTCCCCCTCGCGGACGGCCAGGAAGACCGCGATCGGGTCGGCCACCAGCCGGCGGAACGCGAACAGCAGCGCCTGGGCGCTGGACTCGTCCAGCCACTGCGCGTCGTCGATCAGCACCGCCACCGGGCCCGGCTCGGCGTAGGCGGCCAGCAGGCTGAGCGTGGCCGCTCCGATCGCAAAACGATCCTGCGCCGGGGCGGGGCGCAGCGCCAGCGCGCCGCCCAGCGCCACCGCCTGCGGCTGCGGCACCTTCTCCAGCATGACCAGGGCGGGCCGGAGCAGCTCCAGCAGGGACCCGAACGGGATGTGCGCCTCTGACTCAACCCCGCGGGCGCGCAGGAGCTGCATCCCGCTGATTTCCGCTGCGCGCTGCGCCGCGTCGTCCAGCAGCGCCGTCTTGCCGATTCCGGGCTCACCAACGAGCGCGATCACGGTGCTCCCCCCCGACCGCGCGCCCGCCAGAGCGTTCTCGATAGCCAGCCGCTCTCGCTCGCGACCGAGCAGCATGACGCGATTGTAGGCCTGATACCGGCCAGGCCGTGCGCGCCGAAGACTAGGTGCCCCCCCGGAAGCGAGGACGGCCGCCTCGCGCATAGCTTCGCGGCGAAGAAGCTACCCGAGGGGGAATGACCATGACCACCACCGAACAGCCCGTCGAGATCGACGTCGACAAGCTCATGCAGTTCGTGTTCCGCGCCGTGGAAGAGCTCGGCGCGACCGTGAACACCGCGCTCGTCGTGATGGGCGACCGGCTCGGCCTGTACCGGGCGCTCGCCGGGGCGGGCGCGCTGTCGCCCGCCGAACTCGCCGAGCGCACCGGCACCGCCGAGCGGTACGTGCGCGAGTGGCTGAACGCCCAGGCGGCAGGCGGCTACGTCACCTACGACCCGGACAGCGGGCGCTACACGCTGCCGGCGGAACAGGCCGTCGCGCTCACCGTGCCGGACAGCCCGGCGTACCTGCCCGGCGCTTTCCAGCTCGCGCTGGGCACGCTGGCCGACTCATCCAGGATCGTCGATGCGGCCCGCACCGGCGTCGGGTTCGGCTGGGGCGAGCACGTCACCGACGTGCTCGAGGGCTGCGAGCGGTTCTTCCGGCCGGGCTACAACGCGCACCTGATCCCCGAGTGGCTGCCCGCGCTGGACGGGGTCGTGGCCAAGCTGGAGCAGGGGGCCCGGGTCGCCGACGTGGGCTGCGGCCACGGCGCGTCGACCATCCTGATGGCCCAGGCGTTCCCGAACTCGTCGTTCGTCGGCTCGGACTACCACGCCGGATCGATCGAGACCGCGCGCCGCCGGGCGGAAGAGGCGGGCGTGGCTGCCCGGGTCCGTTTCGAGGCCGCATCGGCATCGACCTACGGCGGAACCGGGTACGACCTGGTCACCATGTTCGACTGCCTGCACGACATGGGCGACCCGGTCGGGGCGGCCCGCCACGTCCGCTCCACGCTCAAGCCCGACGGCACCTGGATGATCGTCGAGCCGTTCGCCGGTGACCGGGTCGAGGACAACCTGAACCCGGTAGGCCGCTGCTACTACGCGTTCTCCACCCTGCTCTGCACCCCGGCGTCGCTCTCCCAGGACGTCGGGCTGGCCCTCGGCGCGCAGGCGGGCCAGGCCCGGATCGCGGACGTCACCGGGGCCGGCGGCTTCACCCGGTTCCGCCGCGCCGCGGAGACACCGTTCAACCTGGTGTACGAGGCGCGTCCCTGACCGCTCCGACACCAGCGGCGGCGGCGCCGGCGAGCCGGGGGGCGCTCGCCGGCGCCGCCGCGTCCACGTCGTACCCCGGGTCATCCGGTGTCCTGGTCGGCCGGGGGCGCCGCGGCCGCCATCATCCGGCGCTGGGAGCGCAGGGTGAAAAACACGGTCAGCGCCACGATCCCGATCGTGAACCACCAGCTGTAGCGGGAGATGGTCCGGGCCGCGACGACCGCGTGGTGACCGAGCGCGTACCCCAGCCCGGCGAGCAGGCCAGCCCACAGCAGGGCGCCGATCAGGTCCAGGACGAGGAACGTGACCAGCCTCATCCTGGCCCAGCCGGCGATGACATAAATGATGGCCGAGGGGATGGGGAGGAAGTAACTGAGCACCACGGCTGGCCAGGTGATCTTGCGGCCTGCCCGCTGCACGCGCCCCATGTGCTTGGCTACGCGCCGGCTGCCGGGCAGGGCCACGATGAACCGCTCGCCCCACAGCCGCCCCGCCCACCAGTACAAGACATCGAACTTCATCAGCCCTGGAATCGCGGCGAGCAGCACCACGGCCAGCGTTCCGTCCCCGGCCCGGGCGAACGCGGCGGCCGAGATGATGGACTCGGTGCTGCCGTTCAGCAGTTCAGCCACGACCGGGTGGGTGCCGATCAGCGACAATCGCAACGGCAGCAGGACCCAGTAGAACAAGCCGCTGAACACGATGCCCAGCCAGCAGAGGATATCGGCGGCCCGCGGCTTCCCGTGCCAGGGCAGCCGCGGATCGTTCGGCCGGCCCGCCTTCCCGGGCTCGGCGGTCGCCGCGGTCTCCGCGCCCTCCGCGGCGGGTTCCGTCTCGGGGACGCTCATCAGCGTTCCGGCCGCGACCCGGGCTACAGCCCGGTCCGGGCGGTCAGCCGCCCCGACCTGACGGCCTCGGCGAAGGCCTCGTAGTCCCGCTCGTTCTGGTCGGCGTACGCCGCGGAGAAGTCCGCGATGGCCCGGTCGAAGGCGTCGCCCTGGCCGAGGTAGGAGGCGATGGCGATCCGGTCGCCCCAGCGGGCGTGCGCGCGGGCCAGCGTCGCCCCGCAGAACCGCGCGTACTGCGTGGCGCCGGGCATGGGTATCCGGTCCACGTCCGCGCTGCCCTTCCAATCGTGGAACTGGCGGACGTAGTAGTCGCGGGCCACGCCGTCGAGGCCCTTGATCCGCTGCCAGCCCAGGAAGATGTCGGTGGCGGCCTGCATCAGCCGCTGGCCCATCACCACCCGCTGCCCGTGGTGGGGGTAGGTGCTGGGGCCCGCGTACGGTGCCAGCACCGAGGCCTGCGCCTCTTTCACCTGCAAGAACAGCGGATCGTCCGCGTCGCGGCCGGTCAGCAGCAGGATGTAGCAGCGGGTGCCGATGCTGCCCACGCCCACCACCTTGCGCGCGGCGTGCACGTAGCGGAACTCCTCCAGCGGGTGACCCTGGTGGCCCAGCGTCCGCCGGTAGGAGGCGAGCAGTTTCTTGATCAGCGGCACCGGGTCCTCCCACTCGGTCCCTGGCACGATCAGGTCCTCGACTGGCGTGATCAGCGGCGGATCCGCCACGATCCGTAGCTCACCATCCGCCGTGGCCGCCCGCCTGGCCAGCACCCGGGCGCTGTCACGGGTATAGGCCTTGGCCACATGCTTTTCCGCCCGCCGCGCCGACTTCTTGTCCAGCTGCTGGACGCGCACCTGGTGGCGGACCATCTTCAGCAACATGTCGGCGTCCAGCTGGTCATACCACGCGCCCAGCGTGCCCAGGCCGGCGGCCCGGCGCATCCGCTCCCGGTACTCGCGCACCCCGGCGGTGACGATGGCATACCGGTTGTCGGGGGAAAACCCGCGGAAGCGACCCATGATCTCAAAGCTGGCCGCCATCCGCTTGACGTCCCACTCCCACGGCCCGGGCAGGGTCTCGTCGAAATCATTGATATCGAAAATCAGCTGCCGCTCCGGGGTGCCGAACACCCCGAAGTTCGACAGGTGCGCATCCCCGCACAACTGGACGGTGATCCCCGACACCGGGGTGGGCGTCAGGTCGGCCGACATGATCGCTGCCGCGCCGCGGTAGAAGGTGAACGGCGACACCAGCATGCGCCCGTACCGGACCGGCACCAGCTCCGGGACCCGCGCGGCGCCCTGCGCCTCCAGCAGGGCCACCGGGTCCGGGCGGCCCGGCGCGGGCTCCCAACGCCCGTGGCTCGACCGGGGCGCATCCTTGCGGGCCGCCAGCCCCCGGGCCTGGCGCTCCTCCACGGTCAGGTGCGCGCGCCGCCATGCGGACGCGAACGGAGCGGCTTGTTCCCGAGTACTAACCGACGTCGCCATTTAGCCATCCTGCGGTGTCGTTCCGTTAACCCAGGCCATCCCTGAGCGTAAACCAGGCCCATGGGCGGCCGGCCTGCTCACAGGAACTCTTTTCGCCGGGCCCAGACGAGGGTGGCCCAGCCCCAGATGGGCGGCAGGTACGAGGTGAACAGGCGCTGGATGAAGACCGCGGCGGTGGCGTCCGCTTCCGAGACGCCGGCGGCGGTGAGACCGAGGATCATGCCGGCCTCGACCACGCCGATGCCGCCGGGTGAGGGGGAGATGCCGCCGATGATCCCGGCCAGGGTGATGACCACGATCAGGATGGGCAGCCGCAGGTGGTCGTCGAAGGCGCGCAGCGAGACTGACAGGGCCATGACCACCAGCAGCCTCTGGGCGAACGAGCCGCCCACCAGCAAGGTCAGCTTGGCCGGGGAGGTGGCGACCTGCTTGAGGTTGCCCCAGACGGCGCTGATCCGGGGGCGCAGCCTCGCGGCGGCCAGGGCGCGCAGCCGGGGTACGGCCACGGCCAGGCCGGCCACGATGGCGACCAGGAGCACCACGGCCAGGATGATCCACACCAGCTTGGAGTCCCCGCCGGTCTGCGGGGTGACTTCCAGGTCGAGGGACCCCCAGGCGAACGGCAAGGACACCAGGAACAGCACGATGGTGGCGATCCAGCTGACCGTGGACATGATGGCGCCCGAGCTCAGCGCGACCGTGGAGTCGTAGCCCTGCTGCTGGTAGAAGCGCACCCGGGTGGCGAAGACCGCCGGGGTCCCGCCGGCCAGGGAGCTGAACGTGTTGGCCACCTCGACCGCCAGCGTCCGCCCGAACGGCAGCGGCCCGGCCACGCTGCCGATGCTTTCCACGGCCGACGCCACGAAGACCAGCTGGGACAGCACGAACGCGACGATGACCCACAGCCAGTCGGCCCCGATCACGGTGTCGAAGGACTGGGACACGTCGATGAGCACGCCGATCAGCGCCCAGCCGCCGATGAGCGTGCCCACGATCATGATCAATGTCGGCCAGCTCACCCGGCGAGGCTCTACCAGCTTGGGCGCCTCGATGCCCTTGGCCTCGGCGGCGCGCTGGCGGACGTCTCCCAGCAGGCCGCGCTGGCCGCGCAGGTCCCGGATGAGCGCGGGGTCGAGCCCGGCCCGGACCAGGTGCCGCAGGGCGCCCTCCAGCACCTCGGGGTCCAGGTTCCGGGCCGCGGCCGCTGCGGCTCGCTCGGCGCCGACGGCCACGGCCGTCGCCGCCAGGGCACCCGCCAGGTCACGGTCGAGCTGATCCGGGGTGGCGTTCGATACCGCGTTACGGAAGTCCGTCACGACGATGGTCTGCGCGGCCGGGTCGACGAGCAGCGCGTCGCCGCTGATCGCGCCGTGCGCGATGCGGGCCCGCCGCAGGATCAGCATCTCGCGGTAGAGATCGTCCAGGGTGACGTCGCCCACGTGGTGGGGGTCGGCCTCGGACAGCGTCGTCCCGGCCGGCAGGCGGTAGGCGAGCAGCGCGTCCTTGGACGGCCCCGCGGTTCCCGCCTCGACGATCTCGGGCACGGTCACGCCCGCCTGGCCTGCCCGCACGGTGAGGAAGGCCTCGTGCTCGACCTGCTGCAGCCGGGTGAACGTGAGGCTCGGCCCGGAGTCCCGGTAAAGCAGGAACCGGCCGGTCTTGGTGAGGATCTTGGCGTCGGCCGCGTCCCGGCCGTAGACCTGCACGCCGAGGCGCTGGCCCAGCGAATTCCCCTGCGGCACCTCGATGGCGTCGTACTTCGCCACGCCCCAGACCTGCCGCGGCGCGGGGCGTACGTGGTTGGCGCGAACGCCGAGCTCGTCGAGCAGCAGTTGCACATCACCGGCCGAGGGCAGGCCGAGCGGTGAGCCGAAGACGAGCCGGACGATGGCCGTCACCCCCCAGCCGATGGCCAGGCTGCCCAGGACGTTCAACGGCAGCCCGTGCCCCCCGACCGCGCAGGCCAGGGCCACCAGGCCGATAAAGATCTCGATCAGGCGCTGGACGCCGCGGGCCAGATAGGGCAGCGCCGCCGTCGCGACCGCCATGAACAGGGCGATCTGCAGCACCGGGAACGTCATGTAGTAGCCGTGGATCACGATGCCGGGGGGCCTGCCGCCGCTGCGGCCGAGCAACGCGACCAGGATGGCGCTCGCGGCCGCTGTGCCGGCCGCGCTGAGCCCGATATCGCGCGCGACCTCCCACCGGCGCGCGAGCAAGGCCACGCCCACCAGCAGAATGACCACGCCGAATGAACCCGCCTGGTACACCACGGTCACCAGCCACGCGATGCTCCACGGCGGCGGATGAATGACCGCAGCGATCGCGTGGTCGACGCGCGAGTCGAAGTGGATGACGAGCAGGCAGATCACGAGCGCGAGAACGGCGAGGACCAGGCGCGCTCCGTCGCTCCCGCGCCGCCGCCGCTGCCCGTCGCCGACCGGAGCAAAGAAGACCGAGCGCCAGCCGCGCAGCGGATGCGCCTCGGGAACAGAGCCCGCACTCTGGACCGTCTTCTCCACCATGCGGGCCGACTGCCTTCCGGAAGGGAATGGTGCTCCTGGCTAGGCTTCGGCTCCTAGTATCGACGCCCGGCCCTTGGTAGGGCCAGGGCACGCGGGCGTGATCAACATCTGCCGCTGCGCCCGGGCCGTCACCGGTTCCTGAAGATCACGAAGAGCACGCGCAGGACCAGGATGGCGGCCACGATGAGCAGGTTGTAGCCGATCAGCTGGGCCAGGCTGACGCCGGACGCGATCTTGGGACCCGCGGTGACGCCGAGCAGCAGGGCGGCGACGATGCCGGTGGCCGCGCCGAGAAACGTCAGCAGGAACTGGTTGGTCAGGCCGGTGACCACCCGGCGGTCGCGTTCGTCGGCGAACAGCCGCACGTTGAGGCTCAGCCGGCCCTGTTCCAGCGCGCCGCTGACGCGGTCGAACCGGCGCGGCAGCCGGCGCAGCACCGGGGCCAGCGCCAGCAATTCGTCGGCGACGGTCTTCTGCACGGTCTTCGGGGTCAGCTGCGCGGTCACGTGGGTGGCCGCGTACTGGCGTGCCTCCGTGACGATGTCAAAGTCGGGCTCCAGCACGGTCAGCGTGCCCTCCAGGGTGGCGAGGGCGCGCAGCACGGTGCCGATCTCGGGCGGGATGGACAGCTGGAACCGGGAAGCCAGCCGGAACAGGTCGGTGAAGATCTCGGCCGACGGCGGGAGGCCGACCGCGAGGTGACGGGCCATGAACTGGCCGAGGGCCCGCTCCAGTTCCTGCTCGTCGATGTCGGTCGTGCGGGTGACCAGTTCCAGCAGGGCGTCGCGCAGCGCCGCCGGGTCGCCGCGCCCGATGGCGAGCAGCAGGTTCTGCAGCGCGGCCCGCTGCTGGGCGTCCAGCCGGCCGACCGACCCGAAGTCGAGCAGGGCCAGGCGGCCGTCGGCGAGCACCATGACGTTGCCCGGATGCGGGTCGGCGTGGTACGCGCCGCCCTCGGTGATCTGGTAGATCATGCTGCGCAGCAGCGCGCCGGTCAGCGCGGTGCGGTCCAGGCCGCGGTCGTCGATCAGCTTCTCCGCCGCGCTCAGGCTGATCCCGTCCAGCCACTCGATGACCAGCACGTGCTCGGTGCTCAGCGCGTCGTGCAGGCCGGGCATCACCACCGTGATACTGCCGCCCACGGCCCGCTGCTGGGCCGGCCAGGTGGCCGCGATGACGGCCATGTTGCTGGCCTCCACCCGGAAGTCGAGTTCCTCGCGCATGGCGGCGGCGAAGCCGCGGGCCACGCCGACCGCGCCGATCGCGCGCGCCCACTGGGCGTGCTTCTCGAGCCTGGCCGCCATGCGCTGCAGGATGTCCAGGTCCTGTTCTACCGTGGCCCGGATCCCCGGGCGCTGCACCTTCACGGCCACCACGGCGTCCGTGCCGTCGGCGCAGCGCAGCCGCGCCTTGTGCACCTGGGCGATCGACGCGGCCGCGGCCGGCACCGGCTCCAGTTCCGCGAAGACCTGGTCCACCGGCACCCCGAGCGACTCGGCCAGCACCGCCTGGACCTGGTCCCACGGCGCGGGCTCGGCCCGGTCCTGCAGCCGGGAGAGCTCGGTGGTGAACTCCTCGGGGAGCAGGTCACGGCGGGTGGACAGGAGCTGGCCCAGCTTGGTGAACGTCACCCCGCCCGCTTCCAGGGCCGCGCGCAGCGACGCCGCGAGCGCGGCCCGTCCGCCGGCTTCGTCCTCGCGGCGCTGCCGCCGCCCGCGCAGGTAAGGACCGAGCCCGTGCTGCACCGCGATCCGGGTGATCTGTGAGTAGCGCCGCGAGCGGGCGAGCGCGCGCTGCGTGCCGCGGACCAGCCCGACCGGCTGCGGGGCCGTTCCGCTCGGCACCAGCACCTCGGCCACCACGATGAAGATCATCGCGACGATCAGCGGAACGCCCAGCACCACGGTGATGAACGCGGCCGGATGCCCGGGCTGGGCCGCCCGCAGCAGCGCGCCGAACCCCAGCGCGGCGGCGAAGCCGAGCAAGCCCGCGATCGAGGCCCGCAGCGCTCCCACCGGCAGCCCGACCAGCCGGCGCGCGACCCACGCCACCACGGCCACCAGCACGATGCTGGTGATCAGCGCGACGATCGCGAAGAGGAAGGCGCTCACCGCTGCTTCTGCTCCAGCACGCGCCGCTTGGCGGCGTCGTACTGTTCATCGGACAGCACGCCCTGGTCGTGCAGTTGCGCCAGCCCGTGTAGTTGTGACACCCAGGAGGCTTCGT
>Ga0318502_10000482_pt1 | contig 12760 bp, 13 predicted proteins | sample GRESIP174b1f22_FD_203291 | JGI IMG/M metagenome (GOLD analysis project Ga0318502, IMG submission 203291) | Tropical soil microbial communities from Luquillo Experimental Forest, Puerto Rico - GRE.SIPMG.174b1f22 | ecosystem: Environmental > Terrestrial > Soil > Tropical forest > Bulk soil...
CAGAGGAGCAACGGCTTCTCCCGTCAACTGGGGAAATTTAAAGCGGAGTAACGAACGCCTTTCAACCGTAGCTCCTGTCCGGCCGAAGGGGGTAGCGGGTATTACCCGCCGGGGCTGGCCTGGTCAGTCAGGAACCCGACCTGCATGATCCTCGCTCATATTTCGATCGTGGCTTAACAATTGTTGCGCTAGCGTCGAAGTATGCCTGCGCGACCTCAGTTCATCGCCCGGGACGTGGACGTCGTGCCCGCCGCCGCGCTGATCGCCGAGCCCACCCGGGCCGCGATGATCACCGCGCTGCTGGACGAGCGGCCGCTGGCCGCCGGGGAACTCGCCCGGCTGGCGGGCGTGAGCCCGGCCACGGCCAGCGCGCACCTGGCGCGCCTGCTTAACGGCGGCCTGGTCACGATGATCAAGCAGGGCCGGCATCGTTACTACCACCTGGCCGGGCCCGAGGTCGCCGTCGCCATGGAGGCCCTGGCGCACCTCAGCGCCACGACACCGGTCCAGGTGCGCAGCCTGAGGGAATCCCGCGATGCCGCCGCGCTCGCCGAGGCTCGGACGTGTTACGACCACCTGGCGGGCCGGGCCGGGGTCGCGCTGCTCGAAGCCATGCTCGCCCGCGGGATCCTGGCGCCCGCCCCGGACGGCGGCCAGCCCTGGAACGGGGGCCCGCCCGGGGCAGGCGCCACGGGGGACGATGCCGCGGACGGTGGTTGGCCGGCGTACGAGGGCCGCCACGCCCGCGCCGCGCCGAAGGCGCAGATCCGCCCCGACGCGTTTGTTGTCACTGCGGACGGGGCTGCCGCGCTGACATCGTTTGGGCTGAATATCGGTGCGCTGGAGCGAAGCCGCCGCCGTTTCGCCGGCGCCTGCCTGGACTGGACGGAGCGGAAACCGCACCTCAACGGGGCACTTGGCGCGGCGATGACCACGCGGTTGCTGGGACTCGGCTGGATCGAGCGGGGCAGTCGGCGCCGCGCGGTCCGGGTGACCCCGGCCGGATGTGAGGGGCTGGCATCGACCTTCGGCTGGTCCCTGGGAGGCTAACTGGTCCCGGGGATGGCAGGCTGTCCTCCATGCGAATTGTGTCCGTCAACGGCGACGCACTCACGATCGAGGACGTGGTGGACGTTGCGCGCGGCGCGGCCACCGCCGAACTCGCCCCCGAAGTCGCCGCCGTCATGGAGCCGAGCCGGTCCGTGGTCGCGACCGCGATCGAAGGCGACGCGCCCGTCTACGGGGTCAACACCGGGTTCGGTGCGCTCGCCGACACCCGCGTCGGCGTCCGCGACCTGGAACAGCTGCAGGGCGCCATCGTCCGCTCGCATGCTGCCGGTACCGGTGAGCCGCTCGGCGACGCCGCCGTCCGGGCCCTGCTTCTTCTTCGGGCCAGAACGCTCGCGGCGGGGTACTCGGGTGTCCGGGTGGAACTGCCGGCCAGGCTGATCGAAATGCTCAACCTGGGCCTGCTGCCGGTCGTGCCCGGGAAGGGGTCCGTGGGTGCGTCGGGGGACCTGGCCCAGCTCGCGCACCTGGCCCAGACGCTGATCGGGGAGGGGCGGCTGCGCAGCCCCGGTGACCCGGTCGAGGGCCGGCCCGCGGGCGAGGTGCTGGCCGAGCACGGGATCGAGCCGCTGCACCTGGCCCCGAAAGAAGGGCTGTCTCTGGTCAACGGCACCGAGCCGATGCAGGCGCTGCTCGCGTTCTCGATCATCGATGCGGACATGCTGGTCCGGGCGGCGGACGTGGCGTGCGCGCTGTCTATCGAGGCGCTGCTCGGCCACGCCCGGCCCTACGACGAGCGGGTCCAGGTGTTGCGCCCGCACCCAGGCCAGCTGGACAGCGCCGCGAATCTGCGGGCCCTGCTGGCCGGGTCGCCGCTGATGGCGAGCCACCGGGAGAGCAGGCACGCCGTTCAGGACGCCTACAGCCTGCGCTGCGCGCCGCAGGTGCACGGCGCGGTCCGGGACGTGCTGCGCTTCGCCCGGGGCGTGCTGGAGACCGAGCTTGGCTCCGTGGTCGACAACCCCGTCGTCGCGCGGGACGGCGAGGTGATGATCAGCGGGAACTTCCACGGCCAGCCGCTCGCGTTCGCCGCCGACATGCTGGCCATGGCGCTCGCGGAACTGGGCAGCATCAGCGAGCGCCGGGTGGACCGGATGCTCGACCCGGCGTTCTCCCGCGGCCTGCCCCCGTTCCTGGCACCCGACGCGGGGACCAACTCCGGGTTCATGCTGGCCCAGTACACGGCCGCGTCCCTGGTCAGCGAGAACAAGGTGCTCGCGCACCCGGCGAGCGTGGACACGATCCCGACCTCGGGCAAGCAGGAAGACCACGTGTCCATGGGGTGGACGGCGGTGCGGAAGCTGCGCGAGGTCGTCTCGAACGTGCGGACGTGCCTGGCCGTGGAGGTGTGTTGTGCCGCGCAGGGGATCGACCTGCGGGCGGAGATCGCCCTGCCGAGCGAGCCGTTGCGAACCGTACACGCCGCCATCCGAGAACGGGTTCCGATGATGGCCGTGGACCGTGAGGTCTCGGAGCAGATCACGACCGTGGACAGCCTGCTGCCGGACCTGGTGGACGTGGCCGCCGACAGGTGCGGGGGCCTTCGCTAGCCCGGCCTCCGGCCGTTCCGGGGCCGGCCTGGCTCCGGAGGGCGCGCGCGGGGACACCCGGCCCGCAGCGCCGATGCGCTAGTCTGGGCGCCTGCGGGGCTTGGTGCCTGCCCTGCGATCCCGGGCGATTGGCTCAGCGGGAGAGCGCCTCGTTCACACCGAGGAGGTCACTGGTTCGATCCCAGTATCGCCCACCAGGTATAAGCCCAGGTCAGAGACTCCACGACAGGCCCTGTCCCTCGTCTGAGGGTGGGGCCTTCAGGCTGTTTGGGAGGAATTTGGGAGATCAACTTCTCCCTGCCTCCCAGGGTTGATGCGGGTTGTCAGGTGCCGGACGGTGCCGCTGGCGGGGTCTGCGTCCGCCTGGTGGCGGCGGTGCGGTGCCAGCAGCTCGTCGAGCAGGGGGACGGGGGAGTGAGGGCGGATCGCTGCCCGGGCCCGGAGTGAGTCCTCCCAGCGGGCCTGGAGCGCTCGGACAAGTGCCTCGCGCATCCGGTCCGACACGTGGGTGTAGAGGCCGCGCATGCCCGGCACCTCGTGGCCGAGGCGCTGCTCGGCGAGGATGTCCGGGATGCCGTCCTCGGCCATCCACGTCCGGTGGCCGTGCCTGAGCCCGTGCGCGGTCAGGCCGGGGACCAGAGGCAGCCAGGAGGCCACCGGAACGCCGTCCGGAACGATCCGGATCCCGCGCCCGCGCGGCGGAACGTAGCGCTCCGGGCCGCTCCGGGCGTCATTGCCTGGCATGGCGGCTGGCCAGGTGGCGAGCGGGACGCCGGGCCAGGTGGTGGCGTCGACGGTAACGATCCGGGGCAGGCGCCCGCCGGTCGGCTCGTGCCGTCCGTCGCAGGCGGGGCGGAACACGCGGCGGCCGTAGTTGCTCCGCCGGTGGTGCCTGCCGTCGGGGGAGGGGAACACGTACCGGCCGCTGCCGCCGTGCTCCGCGGCGCAGGCGCACCGCTTGTGACGACCGGCCTCGGCTTGCCGGTCGAGCAGGGCGGCCAGGAACGGCGGAAGGTCGACGGGGAGGCAGGGTTCCCAATCAGGGCTGCGGTAGGAGTCGTCCTTCGGCGGGAGCCGGTAGAAGCTGCCGCCGACTTCGCGGATCTGCCACTCCACCCGGATCTCGCCGGGGTGCAGGTAACCATGCTCCAGGCCGATAATCTCGCCCCACCGCAGCCCTGTGTAGGCGAGCATGAGAATCAGCGTGAAGTCGTCCTCCCGGCCGGTCAGCAACGCGGCCCGTTCGGCGAGAAGTAACGCCTGGAGCGGGGTCGCCCAGGCACGCTGCGGAGTGCGTGCCAGCCTGCGGCCGGTCTTGCGGCCACGGTTGCGGGGCCGCAGCGCCGGGTTGTAGGGGATGAGCGGCGGCTTGTGCGCGGCGGCGTCGCCGAGGATCGTGCCGAGCAGGCTGCGGGCGTCACCGGCGGTTCGCCGGGAGATGCCCTCGCGCGCGGGCAGGCCGTTCTCCCACCGGGTGATCGCCTCGGTGGTGATCGCGCTCAGCATGACGCTGCCCCAGGCGGGCCGCAGGAACCGGCGGATCAGGTATTCGCGGTTGGCCGCGGTACTGACTCCCATGTCCTGCATGCGCAGCCACCGGTCGATCCATTCGCCGACCGTGGTCTTGCCAGCGTTCGGATCGGTCCAGCGTCCCTCCCGGATCCGGGCCTCCTGGTCCCGTCCCCAGGTGAGCGCGGATGCCTTGGTCTCGAAGCCGGACTCGCTGACTTCGGTGCCATCCGGCAGCTTGTACTTGACCCGCCATGGCTGCGGGCCCCTGCCGCGTTTCTCGGCGTACGCCATGGACGCTCCTTTCGGATGTGTTGGTGGGTGCCGATGCTGTCCGGTGATGTGCCGCCGGCCCCTTGGGGCCGCCGACGGCCGTCAGCGTCGTCTCTGGTTCGCTGCTGTGGCAGCGTAGGTAGCGGGTGTGACGGTCAGGCGCTCGCGCGTCCTGGTCGGCGCTTGCGGGCGGTCACCGGCTGGCGCGCTCCGGCCTTCATGATCTCCGCGATGTCGTCGTCGCTGAACCGCAGGTGCTTGCCTACGAACGTGCACGGGATTAAGCGGGCGGCGGCCTTCGTCTTGAGCCACGATTCGCGGACCTTGAGGATTCCCGCCGCCTCGGCCACGGTGTGAAGCTGGCTCGCCATTGTTCGCCCCAACCTCGATACCCTGAGACACCCGGCGCCAGGCATGCTCCCCGGCTCTCACCTGGTGCGACACCGAATTGTCTCTCAAGTTACGCCAATTGCCCGCACTTGTGTCAAACGGCAAGTGAGTGCCGAAACGCTGCTGGTTGGTGTTCTTTAGTATCAGGATCGTTCACCTCGGTTCACCAGAGGTCGGCTGCGTCGGTGAAAATGGGCGAAAAGAATCTTGGCGTAAACCCGGGATACCAGTCCGCGGCGGCGCGGACTACCGGGTGGGGCCTCGCGGACGTGGTGGAGCCGGGCTGCGTGACGCCCGGCTGGTCCTGGTGGTGTCCTGGGCGGAGCTGGCGGTCTGCGACGCCCGGGCCACCGCGTCATGTATCGAGAACGGGAAGTCGGGTTGAGCCCGGCTGCTCCGGGATCTCACATGCTGCGGGGCTGGCCGAACGCCGTAGGCGCACCTGGCAGCGTGCAAATGTGCCGCCGCCGCGCGGGCGGCGGATACCTGCGCCGCGTGGCACTGCGCGGCGCGCATATCGGCGACGGCCTCTATCAAGGCGGCCAGCCGCAGAATGAGCGCAATCTGGGCGTACGTGGGATCGTCCAGGGCTGGCGCGGCGGCGGCCAGCAGCCGGGCTGCCCGGCGGAGGCTGGTACCTGTCCCGGTGTGGCGGGGGGTACGCCCATAGGGGAGCCGGGCGGCGCGGGCATAGGAATCGGCGGCCCGGCGAAGCTCCTGGCTGCCGAGTGCCGACGCGGCGGCATGCAGAGTGTCCGCAGCGGCCCAAGCGGCGTCGGCAGCGGCGCCCGGATCGGTACCGGCGAGGCTCCGGATCTCGGCGGTCGCGCGGCTGGCCGCCTGCGCGGCGTGTTCCCAGATCGTGTCTCGCTCGGCGGCGGTGAACTGATCCCGGGGCGCGGCGCCGCTGGCCGCCCAGCGGTGACGCAGCTTGGGCAGGGTAAGGTCCGGTGCCAGCTTCCCGCCGCTGTACCAGACCGGCCCGCCGGTCCGCGTGCTGTCGGCGGGGAGCGCGACCGCGTAGCCGGTGATCTCGCCAGGGTTGTGGGTGCTGTACCGCCTGCGGACGCTGACGCCCGCCGCGTCGAGCCGGGCGAAGAACTCCCGCTCGCTGGCCGCCGCGGCGGCCGCGGTGCTGACCGCCCGCCGGAGCGTGATCCGGGGTGGCTCGGAACGGCCCTGGCGCCGCGCCTTCTCCGACTCCGCCCGGGTGGGCCGCGGTGCGCCGGTCCGGTCCCGGGGCGCGGTCTGCCGCAGCCCGAGCCGTTCCTCGGCGGCCCGGCACGCCTCACCGACGCGGTAGCGGTCGTTCCAGAAGCTGGGCCGCGTTCCGTCCTGGCGAGCCAGCATCGCAACGACGTGGATGTGATCCGGGGCATGGCGGACCGCGATCCAGCGGACCGCGTCGTCGTCCTGGCCCCAGGGCGCCAGCCCGGTCCGGTGCATGATGTCGCGGGCGACCTGCGCCCACTCGTGATCCGAGAGCATCCGGTCGCCCGGGGCGGCCCGGACCGAGCAATGCCACACGGGACGCTCGAACCCGCGTTGGCCGAGCGCCGCATGCGGTTGCTGGAGCAGGCCCGTCAGGTTGCGGAAGTCGCGGCGACCATCCGCGCGCAGCGGCGGCTCCAACTCGGCGGGGTGCCGCCAGCCGGCGACGAGGTGCGGATCCGTGTGCGCCTCGTTGCGGCCCGGTCCGTACAGGTAGTAGATCAAGCCAGCTACGCGGTGCCCACGTGCGCTGATCTTGCCGATCATTGCCGCAGCCTCTTCCGCAGCTCTTCGGCGGCCTGGTCGAGGAGCTGCGCGCGGCGCACGCTCTCGGCCGCATAGGGGAGCAGGTCACCCGAACGCTGGCCGGTGGCGTTCAGCTTGGCCACGGCCTGGTTCAGGTTGACGCCGATCCGGCGCACCAGCCCAGCGGCGCGGATGAACTCGCCGAGGGCCTGGCGGTGCGGAGACTCCGGCGGGAGGCCTCCACCGCGTGCCACGGCGAGCGCCGCCTGCGCCACGAACGCGCCCTTGGCCAGCCCGGCCTGCTCGGCGGCGGCCCGTATCTCTCCGAACTCGCTTTCGCTGAGATCGAACCGGATCGTGCGGGACCGTTTCACCCACTGGCGGGCCCGCCGCCGCGGAGGTGTCTGGCCATCCTCCACGATGTCCGTCGCTCCCATCCTGTACCACCCGGTGATGCTCGCCTGCGGAGTGTGCCATTTCCCAAGGCGAACGCACCTTGTCGGGCAATTGCCTAGCATTCGTTCCGCATAACCATCCTGCCCGGCTGGACCGCGCCCGGTCCAGCTTAAAGTGAACGTTATTCAATAACTTGCTTCCACGTTGCTGCCGTTTTTGGGCTTCGCCGATCCTACGCGCTACCTGCTCGAACATCGCCGAGACCAGCTTGTGGATATGAATGATCGTAGCTCAGTGATATTGGCCGGAGAATGAGTCAATTCAAAACCGTTCATCTATGTTGAGGAAAGCCCGGTGTCTCTCTTCAGTCCGCTCGGCACTGGGCCCACACCACCTTGCCGCTCCAGCCCGGCACGGTCTCCGAGCCCCACCGTTCGCACAAGGCATCTACGAGCATGAGGCCGCGGCCGCTCTCCTCATCGGGTGCAGCCTGCCGAGCCGTTGGCGGGTGCGGGTTGGCGTCCCAGACCTCAATCACTACGCCATGTTCCTCAGCCAAGAGCCGCAGGTGAACCGTCGGCAAGCCCACGTAGACATGAGCAGGCAGCTCAGCAGCGGCCAATACCGCATTCGTGACCAGCTCGCTTGTCACCAGCTCGACGGTCTCAGTGAGCACCCCGAGGCCCCACTCATGCAGCACAGCCGCGGCATGCAGCCGGGCACAGCTCGGCGCGGTCGGCAAGGCTGCCAGCACTAATGAACTGGTCCGAGGCCAAGCGGCAGTTGCCACGCTGCGGGTCTGCCTGTAGTTGGGAGCAGGGCCGACGCCGGAGCTGTGCTCGCGAGTCAGACTATCGACCCTGGATGACCCGCCGACAGCGTCGGCCCTGCCGTTCATGGTGTCTCTTCCGTTTCGGTTGGCCCGAGGGACAAGCAGGTTGCCTTCGGGACGGTGAGTGTGTCTGTGCGTTCGCCCAGTATGCGCTATGCCTCTATGTGAACGCAAGGATTGCAAACACAAAGGAGGAGAGCGTTTACTTTCGCGGTAAGATCATCGCCATGCCTGCACGACGTCCCCCACCCACGTTGCGTCTGCGCCGCCTGGCAGCCGAGCTAGGTCGGTTGCGCGCTGACGCTGGGCTCACTCGTGAAGAGGTCGCCAGTCGGACTGGCATCAACGAGGCCACGTTGTACCGACTGGAGGTAGCCAAGGCCAGGCCGCAGGCCAGAACGCTTGTGGCCCTGCTGGATCTCTACGGCGTCACGGACGCTGCTCACCGCGCGGAGCTGCAAGCCCTGGCCAAGCAGTCGGACGAACAGTCTTGGCTCCAGTCGTTTCCACCCGATCTGCCGGAGGCGTACACCACTTACATCGCCTTCGAGGGTGAGGCGCAGTCGCTGCTCAACTACGAATGTCTGTTCATCCCTGGGCTGCTCCAGACCGAGGACTACGCCAGAGCAGCCTTGAGCCGTGGCATCCCCAATGCCACCAAGGAGGAGATCGGGCGCAAGGTCGAGGCTCGGATTGCCAGGCAGGCCGCGCTGACGAGAGAGCCACCCCTGCTGCTGTGGGCCATCGTGGACGAAGCGGCGCTCCACAGGCCCGTCGGTGGTACCAAGGTCATGGCGTCCCAGCTTGAGCACTTGGCGTCATGTGCCGACATGCCGCAGGTCACGCTGCAGGCGCTGCCCTACGCGGTGGGTGGTCACCCGGGTATGCCTGGGTCGTTTGCCATCCTCAAGTTCCCGGACGCTGGCGCTGGTGATGTCGTCTACATTGAGACCCAAGCATCGACCCTGTTTTTGGAGAGCGACACCGACCTCGAGCGGTTTACGGGCATCTTCGAGCACCTCAGAGCGCTTGCTCTCCCGCCCGACGAGTCAGTGGCGCTGATCCGCGGCCTAGCCCGCGACCTATGAGAGGAGGTGCGGGGAGTCATGCACGACGTTGACCTGTCCCGCGCCCAGTGGAGGAAGTCAAGCTACTCCGGCAACAATGGCAACTGCGTCGAGGTAGCCACCAATCTCCCCGACCTGGTGGCGGTTCGGGACTCCAAGGACTCTGACGGCTCCAGGCTGCTCATATCAGCGGCCGCGTGGCAGGCCTTCGTACGGGTCCTCAAGGCTGGCTGACACCTCAGAGCGTCGTCCACTCGCATTGTCGGCGAGCTGGGGGAGGATAGAACCGTGACGGCACAGTCGGCGCATGAATACGACCCGGACGACCCCGTCGAGATCCTGCGAGTCCTGCCCAGCCAGTTCCACGAGCAGTTCCTCGCCGAGTACGGCGCCGCGGTAGCGAATGCCCGCCGCCCGGAGCACTATCACGAGCTGCATCATCTGCTGCGGTTGTGGCGGCTGCGGGCCGCAGCGTACTCCGATCCGGGCTATGAGGCCAGGTTGCAGGCCATGCGAGAAGCGGTACGCACCGGGCGGCGCGACGGAACACCCATCGAGGAGGTCGTCCTGGACTGGGACGAACGGGTCGCGGCGGCTCGGCGGCGCGCGGGCGGATGACCTACCGGGTCGAGTTCGAGGGCGCTGCGCTCGTGCAGCTCAATGGCTTACCATCGGCCGCATTCGATGCCCTGATACAGCGCGTGGTGGCCTTGGTTGAAGAGCCGTGGGACGCCGATCTGATGGCACCGGGGGATGATCCAGCAGAGCGTCAGGCCACCTTCGGTGAGAGCTACGGCTTGCTGTCGTTCCACGTGGACGACGCCGCCGAACTGATCCGCATCTTCGACATCGCCTGGATCGGTTAACCACGAGGACCCTCAGCTTCAATCACTCTCTGTAATGCGGAATGTCAGAGGGAACGCGCACAGTCCCGCCGATATGCACGTTGGGGAGGTGGTGGCAGCCCACTTCTCCGGCGAAGCAGATCAGGTTGATCTGCGCGCACGCGACCGCCCTTTAGTTCGACCCGGTTAGGCGCGCCTATTCGGCAGGCCGCAAGGCCGCTCGTATTAACGTCACTTTCTGTGATTGGCGGTCAAGTGATGAGCCGCCCTAGCCTGGCCCCCGGCCGCGTCCATCCTGGCTATCGGGTGCGCGTGCCCGGCCCAGACTGAACGGAAGCTTCGGTGTTGGCAGTTGCGTGCGTGCTCGCCGCCGTGTCGACGGCTGCCTGCATCTCCGGTACCGTGCTGCCGCTGGGGGCAATCCCTGCCCAGGGCACGGGGGGAAGCGCTTAACTCGATCCCGGGCCTGCGCGAGCTTGCCTGCCCAGCTGGGGTAGTTTTCGCGATCGGCACGGGCTCGCAGCGCTTACCCGGGGTCGGGGCGGAACACCTGTACGAGCACCCGCACCGCAAGGATCGCGGCGATCACCAGCAGGCAGTAGCCGAAGAAGGAGTACAGGCTGACGGTCTTGCTCAGTGCTGGCCCGCCGCGTAGCCCGATCATCAGGACCGCGGTAACTCCCGCCGCCGCGCCCAGGAACGCCAGCAGTACCTGGTGCACCAGGTCGGTCAGGTACCGTCGGTCGGAGGGGTCGGCGAGTAGCCGGACGCTGACGGTCAGCCGGCCGTCTTCCAGCGCGCCGCCGATCCGGTCGATCCGCCGGGGGAGCCGCCGCAGCATCGGCATCAGCGTGACCAGCTCGTCGGCTGCCGTCTTCCTTATCACGTCGGGGCTGAGTTGCGCCGTTAGCTGGTTTTCGCCGAAGCGCCTGGCCTCGGCCACGATGTTGAAGCCGGGAGCGAGCTGCGTCAGCGTCCCCTCCATCGTGGCCAGCGCGCGGAACACTGTTGCTATCTCCGGCGGTACGGCAAGGCCGTAGTCGGCGACGATGCGGAACATGTGGGTGAACATCCGCACGTCGGGCGTGATGCCTGCCGCTACGTACCGGGCCAGGAACCGGCCCAGCGCCCGATCCAGCCGCGGCTCGTCCAGCTGCTCTGGCCGGTCTACCACGTCCAGCAGCGCGTCTTTGAGCATGACCGGATCGCCGCGGTCCAGCGCCAGCAACAGCCGCTGCAGCGCGCCGCGCAGCCCGGCGTCTATCCGGCCGACAGAGCCCCAGTCGAGCAGGCCGAGGCGGCCGTCGCTGAGCAGTAGGATGTTGCCCGGGTGCGGATCGGCTTGGAAGATCCCGTCGAGCATGACCTGGCCGAGCAGGCTGTCCAGCAGGTCACGGGCCAGCTCGGCCCGCGATTCGGCCGGCAGGCCCGCCGCGGCGGTCAGCAGCGGGCGGCCGTCGAGGTATTGCATCACCAGCACCTGCTCGCCGCAGTACGGCTGGTACGGCGCCGGCACCCGCAGGCCTCCGTTCCGGGGGGCTGCCGCCACCGCGGTCATGTTCCGCGCCTCGATCCGCAGGTCGAGTTCCTCCCGCAACGTGGCGGCGAAGCCCTGGGCCAAGTCGACGGCGCCGACCGAGCGACCCCACCGGGTGCGGCGCTGGAGCCGGACCGCCAGCCGCTGGACAATGTCCAGGTCGGAGCCGACCACGCCGGTCACGTCCGGTCGGCGTACCTTGACGACCACTTGGTCTCCGGACGGCAGCGTCGCGGTGTGTACCTGGGCGATGGAGGCAGCCGCGGTCGGCTCTTGGTCGAAGCGGGCGAACTTCTCGGTCACCGGCCCGCCGAGCGAGGATTCGAGCACCTGGCTGATGTCCGGCCACGGCACCTTGGGCGCGTCATCCTGGAGCCGGCTCAGCTCGGTGATGAACTCCGGCGGCAGCAGGTCCCGCCGCGTGGACAGCACCTGCCCGAGCTTGACGAAGGTGACCCCGCCATCCTCCAGGGCCAGCCGGAGCTTGTGAGCCAGCCGGGCCCGTCCCTCTGCGGTGGCCAGCTCGGACCGCCGGCCGCCGCGCAGGTAGGGGATCAGGCCATGGCGGGCGAGTATCCGGCTGATCTGCCAGTAACGGCGCGCCCGGGTGGCCAGCTGCCGCGTGCCGCGCATCACGTGCAGCGGACCCGGCAGCGACCCGCTCGGCACCAGCGTCTCCGAAATGACCAGAAAGAGCATGCCCACCAGCACCGCAATGACGACACCGAGGAAGACGAACCACAGGCCCGGCAGGATGCCCGGATGCTTCGACGAAACGGTGGCGCCTGCCATCGCCGTGATGATCGGCGAGGCGGCGAAGAACGCGATGAGCGCGGCGACCAGCGTGCGCAGCGGCGACAGCGTCATCCCCATTAGCCGGCGCATGGCCACCGCCAGGAAAAGCACGGTGAGCACCGTGAAGAACCCGAACAGTGGAATGCCCAGGACGTTCACGGCAGCCACCTCGCTATCAGCACGGTGATGGGTGCATCGGCGGCATGAATATGCGTTCCTGCCTGGAACCTGCCGTAGGACTGCACGAGGTGCGCAATCATCGCGTGTTCCCTCCGTTGGTGAGGCCGGCCGTCCCGGTGTCATGTGAGGCGGCGACCGTTATGGGGACCTGACGGTCACCACCTGCAGGTGCGGGTCGGCGGAGATCTGGGACTGGCAGAACCTATCGGGCAGGAACTGCTTCTTGCTGAACAGTTTGGTCTGGTCGGCGAAGTGCGGCGATGTGGGGTTAGACGACTCGGAGTAGGTGAGGATCGTCGACCCAACGGGGCACGAGGAGCCCGGCTGCCAGGTCACCACCTGGATGAATGACGAGCCGAAGTCCGGCGCGGTGAGTGAGTCACCGGGCACGGTGCCGTCGTAGATCACGTTGAAGATCCCGTCGTCGTCGCCGGGGCCGCCTGGGATCGTGATGTGGCTGCCGTGGTAGCTGACGAACTGGACGGCGCCGAGCGTCGTGTCGATCGGCACGTGCGCCTTGTGCAGCGCCACGATGGCGTCGCCGAGCGCGTTCCGCACGGTCGGGATGGCGGTGTTCAGCC
>Ga0318502_10000487_pt1 | contig 12713 bp, 14 predicted proteins | sample GRESIP174b1f22_FD_203291 | JGI IMG/M metagenome (GOLD analysis project Ga0318502, IMG submission 203291) | Tropical soil microbial communities from Luquillo Experimental Forest, Puerto Rico - GRE.SIPMG.174b1f22 | ecosystem: Environmental > Terrestrial > Soil > Tropical forest > Bulk soil...
ACCCGGCGTAGAGCACGACCAGCGCCGAGCCGAGCAGCACCGATCCGTGCGTGTTGGCCCAGACCACGAGCACGGGGATGACCAGCCAGGTCCGTGCGCGCAGCCGCGGCGCGCCATCGTCCGCCAGAATCAGCCACAGGATGACGGCCAGGCACGGGTAGCCGAAGCTCTGTGCCCGGATCCCGGTGTTCCCCATGCACACCCCGAAGGCGGCGAGGGTCCAGGCGAACATCCGGGTGGCTGGGACGCCCCGGCGCAGCATGATCAGCGCCAGCAGCGCGAACCCGGAGGTGACGAGGACCGCTGAGAACAGGGCCAGCAGCCGGTAGCCGCCCACCGCCCATGCCCCGTAATACAGGACGTGGGCGAGCCACTGCTGATCGACCCAGCTGGCCCCGTGAGCCTCTGCCGTGAACACATTCCCGTGCGGGACCCAGTGGTGCCGGACGATGTACCGGCCTGCGTAAAGGTCGAAGAGGCTGTCCGCGAACAGGTACCGGGAGAACATCACGTTCGCCGCGAAGATCAGTGACACTGCCGCGGCGTACCAGGACCGGGTGCCCGGCGGCCAGGCGGCCGGGCCTTCCCGCCAGTTGCCCGCGGTGCGCGACACCCGGCCCGGCACGGTCAGGCTCATGGCCGGGCCTGCCGTGCCAGGACCAGGCCCGCTCGGTCCTGGTACGCCACCCGCCAGCCGGGCAGCCTCGCCAGCGCCCTGGCGAGGGCCGGGTGCTCGAGCCGGGAGACGACCACGACCCGGTACCCGCGCAGCACCCGCTGCCACCCGGGCGCCCGGGCTTCCAGGAAGGAGAAGAAAGCACCGAGCTGGCGGGCGGGGTACTGCTCGAACCGGGCATCGTAACCCACCCGGCCGATGATCCCGGGATGCAGCCAGAGCAGCGCGGTGCCGGACCAGTCATCGCCGAGGACCCGGACACCAGGGCTGCGGCCGGCTGCTGCCGCCACGCCGAGGGCCCGGACCGGGACCAGGCTCTCGAACGTGTGCACCGGGGTCATGGCGAGCACAACCAGGCTCAGCGCGGCCAGCCCGGCCAGCGTCCCCGCCGTCCCCTGGCGGAATGCCCGGCTGAGCGCAGATACCCCGCTGGCGTTGGCGCGGGCCAGCGTGTCGGCGGCTAGCAGGCTGGCGCCGAACGCGAACCACGGCTGGTTGCGGACCGCTGTCAGGGCGAGGGCAAGCAGGATCAGAGCCAGCGCAGCCAGCAGCGGGTCCGGCCGGGTACGCCGGCGCCACGCCACCCACATCGCGGTGATGGTTGCGACCACCAGAGCAAAGAACGCCCAGCTCAACGGGCTCAGCGGGCTGGGTGGTGCCCATTGTGCCGCATCATTGGCGAGCATGGCGTTCCCGGCGAACCGGGCGTAGTACGAGATCACGCCGGTTCCGTAGGGTGTGCACAGCACGGCGGCCGCGGCGGCGGCGGCTAGCCCGAGGCAGGCCGGGAGTTCGCCGGAGTCGCCGCGGGCCAGCGCCCGGGCGGCCCGGTACCCGGCGTAGAGCACGACCAGCGCCGAGCCGAGCAGCACCGATCCGTGCGTGTTGGCCCAGACCACGAGCACGGGGATGACCAGCCAGGTCCGTGCGCGCAGCCGCGGCGCGCCATCGTCCGCCAGGATCAGCCACAGGGTCAGCGCGAAGAGCAGGTACGCGAAGCTCTGCGCCTCGATCCAGGTGCTGCCAAGGCAGACCGCGAAGGCGGCGAGGGTCCAGGCGAACATCCGGGTGGCTGGGATGCCCCGGCGCAGCATCATGAGGGCCAGCACGGCAAACCCGGAGGTCACCATTAGCGCCGACAGCGTGGCCACGAGCGGGTACCCGCCCACCGCCCATGCCCCGTAGTACAGGACGTGGGCGAGCCACTGCTGATCAACCCACAGCGCGCCGTGGGACGCCACTGTCACCACGTTCCGGTGCGGGATCCCATGCTGGACGATGTACCGCCCGGCGTAGAGGTCGTAATAGGTGTCCCCCCAGAGGTAGCGGGATGACAGCAGGTTCACCGCGAAGATCAGTGACACTGCCGCGGCGTACCAGGACCGGGTGCCCGGCGGCCAGGCGGCCGGGCCTTCCCGCCAGTTGCCCGCGGTGCGCGATACCCGGCCCGGCGCCGCCGCCAGGCTCATGGCCGGGCCTGCCGTGCCAGAACCAGGCCCGCACGGTCCTGGCAGACCACCCGCCAGCCGGGCAGCCTGGCCAGGGAGCGTGCCCGCTGGGGACGCTGTGGCTGGGAGGTGACGGCCGGGCCATTGCCGCGCATCACTTGCTCGCTGGCCTCGCCCGTCTGCCAGCTGCCTGGCGCATGCGGCGCGCTGACCCGGATGGCCACCAGGTTCACGCCCACCGCCCTGTCTGAGGCATCACGCTGTTCCCGATTAGCTGCTGCGGACGAGCCTCGCGGGCGGAGCGCCGGGCAGTGCCCGCCGTCCGGCCCTGGGAGACCGAACGTGACCAGGCCGGGCACCTGCGGCAGCCCAGGTGAGATTCATAGCCCACCACCGTAGGCGCCCGGCCGGCGAGAGGGCGCCTATCGAGGGGGAATTGGCCGGTCGGCGCGGGATGTCAGCCGATCGGCCGACATGTCGGCCGGCTGGCCGGAATTGTCGGGCCGTTCACCCGATGCCGCACCACGCTCCGATCGCCCAGGGTTTCGAGTCTGGATGGCCCTGGCCGTCCGCCCAGGGGCGGAATCGATCGAGGGACCGTGACCACCGCCCGTCAATCGTGGAAAGGGTGTCTGATGCTCAAGCTCGCCATGTTTGCGCAGACCTTCCTGGCGCGGCTGGTGCGCCGGGACGACCGTGGTGCGTCCGCGGTGGAGTACGGCTTGCTGGTGTTCCTGATCGCGCTGGTGATCATCGGTGCCGTGACCCTGCTCGGCAAGAACCTCAGCAGCATTTTCAACTCGGTCGCGACCGCGCTCTGACCTGGGCTGGGCGGGGTACCCGCCCGGACCGGGTGCATTCGAGGTCCAGAGCACGAAGGAGGGTCACGGTGCTCAACGTCATTGGGATTGTGCAGGGCTTCCTGGCGCGGCTGGTGCGCCGGGACGACCGTGGTGCGTCCGCGGTGGAGTACGGCTTGCTGGTGTTCCTGATTGCGCTGGTGATCATCGGTGCGGTCACCCTGCTCGGCACCAACCTCAGCAGCATCTTCAACTCCGTCGCGACCGCGCTCTGACTGCTGCGGGGCGGGTGCCCCGGCTGCGGGTTGGGTGCGTTCGGGCCCGAGCTGTGCGAAGGAGGGTTTCTGATGCTCAAGGCCATCGCCTTGGGGCAGAGCATTCTGGCGCGGCTGGCGCGCCGAGACGACCGTGGTGCGTCCGCGGTGGAGTACGGCTTGCTGATCATCCTGATCGTGTTCGTGATCATCGGTGCGGTCACCCTGCTCGGCAAGAACCTCAACAGCATGTACCAGGCGGTTGCGACCGCGCTGTGACCGAGTGACGCGGGCGGGAGGAGCGGCTGAGCCATCCCGCCCGCGTCATCGATTGAAAAGGAGTAGCCGGCAATGAACCGCCGACGGCGCCGGGGCGCCGGAGATCGCGGCGCCGCGGCCGTGGAGTTCGCATTGCTGCTGCCGCTTTTGCTGCTGATCGTGTTCGGCCTCATTGACTTCGGGCGTGCCCTCAACGCCCAGATCACCCTTACCCAGGCGGCCCGCGAGGGCGCGCGGCTGGATGCCCTGGGCAGCTATACGACATCGCAGATTTGCGCCCGGGTGGTGACGGCGGCGACCGGCCTCAATCTGAGCTGCACGGCTTCACCTCCGAATGTGACCGTGACCGCAACCTGCCCAGCCCCCTCGTCCAGTACGCCGGCGGGTACTGGCGACGGGGTCGTCACGGTCACCTACCCGTTCACCTTCATCACCCCGGTCGGTGCCATCGCCAGGCTGGTTGGCGGCGGTTCCGGCTCAAGCACCGGGCTGACGCTCACCGCGCAGGGGGTTATGCCATGCGAAACCTGATCGTGGGCCTGGCCCGCCCACTGCTGCGCCTGCTGGGGCGCGACGAGCGGGGTGGCGTCGCGGTGCTCGTGGCCGTGCTGATCAGCGGCGGCGTGCTGCTCGGGATCGGTGCCCTGGTGATCGACGTCGGCCAGATCTACCAGAACCGCGCTGAGCTTCAGAGCGGAGCCGAGGCGGGAGCGCTGGCGGTCGCCAGGAGCTGCATCACCTCGACCTGCGCGCCGGGCGCCGCGGGGCAGTATGCCAATTCGAACGCCTCGGCTCTCACCGGCCATCTGGCCGCCGTGACCGAGGTATGCGGCCGCGAAGCATCCGGAACTCTGGTTGCCTGCCCAACGTCCACCGGCACCGGCGGCATCACCGATTGCCCGCCCATCCCCGCGTCCGGCAGTTACGTCGACGTGCATACCGCGACGCTGACCCCCACCGGAACGGTGCTCCCGCCTGCCTTTTCCCGCATGCTGCTGGGAAACAGGGCTTATTCGGGTGCCAGGGTTGCGGCCTGCGCCCGGGTGCAATGGGGAAACGCGAGCGAAGGCAATTCGCTGGCCATGACCATATCGCTGTGCGCCTGGCAGCAACTGGCTGACACCGATGGTGATGGTGATACCTCCAGTGATACCGACAATGACAACGACACGAAATTCGGCCAGAAGATCCCGCTGTACATTCAGGGCGGCGGGGCCAACACCTGCGTTGGCAGCCCGAGCGGCAGCAACCTGCCCGGGGGCTTCGCCTGGCTTTCCACCGATACCGACAACGACGGCGAGCATAATGCCGATACCGACAACGACGGCGATGCCTCCAACTCTTGCAACGCTTTCATAAACGTTATTAGCAACCCGCCGCAGACCTACACCAACACCGGCGCTAATATTTCGGCCGCATGCCAGACGGCACTGGTAAACGACGTCACAAGCTATATGAACGGGAATCCGGTGACTGTCTTCCTGCCGGTCTTCAACAGCACCAGCGGGAACGGCTCCGGCGGCACGTTCACCGTGGTAGGCCTGGCCGGCTTCGTCGTCACCGGTTTCTCCCATATGAATTTCAACCCGACCCATCTGGGAGACTTCGCACTCTGCGGCGCCGCCAGCAACGGCAAGTGCATCGAAGGGTATTTCATGCCGGGGCTGGACCCGGTCGGGCCCATCAACTCCGGCGGCGGCAACTTCGGCGCCACCGCTGTCCAGATCACCGGCTGACACGGATATGGGAGAAGAGGAATCGTGAAGCGTCGCACGCTGACTGTCATGCTGGCCGTGCTGCTGGCCGTGCTCGGCACCGGGGCAGTGCTGCTCTACGTCCATCAGGCCAACACTCGCGCGCTGGCCGGGCAGAGAGCCGTCACGGCGCTGGTCGCACAGGGCCTGGTACCGGCCGGCACCACTGCCAGTGCGGCGGTCCACGAAGGGCTGCTGGCCAGCCAGACCTTGCCGGCCGGCTCGGTGCCGGCCGACGCGGTCCACTTCATCAGCCCGGCTATGTCCTCGCTGGTGGTAAGCGCAGATGTGCAGCCAGGCCAGCTGCTGCTGCGCCCGATGCTGGTAACGGCCGTCCAGACGACCGGGGCGCTCAGCATCCCGACTGGCATGCTCGCGGTGAGCATCCGGGTCTGCTTGCCAGCAGCGGTGGCCGGTTATGTCCACCTCGGGTCGCAGGTGGCGGTCTTCGACACTTACGTGCCCCATGGCACCCTGTCCGATTCCGCCGGCTGCCAGGGACAGCACACTCAGCAGGCCCAGAACGCCCGCACCCGGATGGTCCTGCCGAAGGCCCAGGTCCTGTCGGTGGGGTCAGCGGCCGCCAATGCCCAGCAGGCCGCTACCGCCGCCGCGAATGGCAACTCGGGCGGCGTGTTCTCGGGAGGGAACTCGAGCAACAGCAATAACGCGAACTCCGGCCAGGAGGTGCCGGTGCTGGTGACGCTGGCCGTCACCCAGGCCAACGCCGAGCGGCTGATCCTGCTGAGCCAGACCGGGCTGCCCTACCTGGCGCTGCTGACGAATTCGTCCCAGACCAGGTTCGACGCCGTGCCCGTCCCGCTGTTCCAGCACTGACCTGAGGGAAGAGCCATGCCCATCCTGTGCGGACACTTCGTGAGAAGCGGGGATCTCCTCCCCAGCATCGGCGGTGAGATCCAGCAGGCTGACAACCTGATCTCGGCGGCCCACCTGCTCGATCTCGACCAGGACGAGACCCTCGTAGTGATCGGGCCTGAGATCCCCACCAGTGAGGCGATCGCGTTCGCGGCGCGTCTGCGCATGTCCCGGCCGGCCCTGGGGGTGGTCCTGGCGCGTGATCAGGTGGACGTCACACTGCTGCACCGGGCCCTTCAGGCGGGCGTGCGCGAGGTCGTCCCGGCCGGTGACTACGTGGCGTTGCACCAGGCCTGCCTTCGCTCCCGCGAGGTGTCTCAGCGCCTGCTCTCGGTAGCCGCTCCGGTGGCTATCCCGGCGACCCGCGATGGCAAGATCATCACGGTGTTCGCCGCAAAGGGCGGCTGCGGCAAGACCACATTCGCGGTCAACCTGGGCGTCGTGCTCGCCAGGGGCACCGGTTACAGCGTCTGCGTCGTCGATCTCGACCTGGCGTTTGGCGATGTGGCGATCAGCGTGCAGCTCGATCCGGCCCGGACGATAGTGGATGCGCTGCCCATGACCGGCCACCTGGATACGACCGGTGCCGCATCGCTGCTCACCCGCTACCGCCCGGGACTGGAAATGCTGCTGGCCCCGGTCACGCCCGGCGACGCGGAAAAAGTGCCGCCCGCGCTGGTGGCCGAACTGCTCGGCGTCTTGCGTGGCATGTTCGACTACGTTGTCGTGGATACCCCGGCTCAGTTCAGCGAGCATGTGCTCACGGCGATGGATGCCTCCGCGCACCATGTGCTGCTCACTACCCCGGATGTGTCAGCACTGAAGAACCTCCGGGTCACCCTCGACATGCTCGACCTGCTCTCCTACCCGAGGGAAATCCGGTCGGTGCTGCTCAACCGCTCAGACTCCAAAGTGGGGCTGAGCCTGGAAGATGTCGAGCGGGCGGTCCGCTGCCCGATCGCCGCTCATGTCCCATCGAGCCGGGCCGTGCCCATCTCGATCAACAAGGGGACGCCCATCACCATGGCCCATGCCGGCCACCCGGTCAGCCAGGCCATCCAGCGGTTCGCCCAGCAGCGGCTGCTGGTGCAGGCAGAGCCGGAGCCGCCTGGGCTGATGTCGCTGGCGCGAGGCAGGAGGCGGACGGCATGAGCCTGTCGGACCGGCTGGCCCAGCGGATGGTTCCGGCGGCCAGTCCGCGGGAGCAGGTTGTGGGCGCCCCCCGCCGCTCGGCCCGGCACGCCGACCCCTTCGCGGCGGTGAAGCGCAGCGTCCACGACTCGCTGCTGGAAGCGCTCGGGCCGAGGCTCTACGACGCGCACATGGACGAGCGGGAGCTGGAACTGAGGGTCACCCAGACCCTGCAGGCCGTGCTGCAGCGGGATGAGACCCCGCTAACGTCGGCTGACCGGTCCCGGGTGGCGCAGGAGGTCGCGGACGAGATTCTCGGCCACGGCCCACTCGAGCCCTACCTGCGCGATCCAGAAGTCAGCGAGATCATGGTCAACGGCCACGATCAGATCTATGTCGAGCGCGCCGGGATTCTGTATCCGCTGGCGGCGGCCTTCAGCGACGAGGGGCACCTGCGCCGCACGATCGACAAGATCGTGGCCAGGGTAGGCCGGAGAGTAGATGAGGCGAGCCCCATGGTGGACGCCCGGCTGCCGGACGGCAGCCGGGTCAACGCCGTCGTGCCGCCGGTGGCACTTGATGGTTCGCTACTGACCATCAGGAAGTTCGCCACCGATCCGTTCACGGTGGATGACCTCATCAACTTCGGCACGATGACCTCGCCGGTGGCCGAACTCCTGCGCGCCTGCGTCAAAGGCCGGCTGAACATCTTGATCAGTGGAGGCACTGGCTCGGGCAAGACCACCAGCCTGAACGTGCTGTCCTCGTTCGTGCCGGCCGACGAGCGGATCGTCACCATCGAGGACGCTGCGGAACTGCAGCTGCGCCAGGAGCATGTGCTTCGCCTCGAATCACGCCCGCCCAACCTCGAGGGCCGCGGCGAAATCACGATCCGTGACCTGGTGCGTAACGCGCTGCGGATGAGGCCCGACCGAATCATCGTCGGGGAGGTCCGGGACGGCGCCGCACTGGACATGCTGCAGGCCATGAACACCGGGCACGACGGCTCCCTCACCACCCTGCACTCCAATACGCCGCGTGACTCGCTGGCGCGGCTGGAAACGATGGTGCTGATGGCCCAGCTTGACCTGCCCCAGCGGGCCATCCGCGAGCAGGTGGCGTCCGCCATGGACCTGATCGTTCACCAGGCCAGGCTCAAGGACGGCACCCGGCGGATCACCCACATCACCGAACTGGAGGGCATGGAAGGCGAGGTCATCACTTTGCAGGACGTGTTCCTGTTCGACTTCCGGGCTGGTGTGGACGAGCGTGGCCGCTACCGCGGCGAACTTCACAGCACCGGCCTGCGCCCCCGCTTCATCGATACCCTCGCCGACCGGGGCATCCCCTTGCCGCCCGGCTTGTTCGGCTCCTCCTCGGAACACCGCCGGTGAACGGGTCACGCGCCGGATTGCTGGCGGCGGCGCACCAGGCCGGGACCTCCTCCGTGCCGGTGGGGCTGCTGGTGTTGCTGGCCCTGGTCTTCGTTGCTCTGCTGGTGCTGGCCCTGCTCGTGATCGGCGCGATCAGCCCGGGCAACCAGCGGCGGGAGGTGGTGGCCCAGATCGAGCGGTACGGCCCCCGGCATGTGCCGTCCTCCGCCGTGACTGCCGCCGGAGCCGGGGACAAGGCCGGGGCGGCCGTCAGCCTGACGCAGCGATTGCTGGAGTCCACCAGCGTCGAACGGGGGCTTGCCCAGCGACTGGATCTGGCGGGCATGGCCCGCAAGCCTGCCGAGTGGGTGCTGATCGGCGTGGCCGCCACGGCGGGCCTGGCCACCCTGCTGGTGCTGCTCACCGGCAACCTGCTGGCCGGCCTGCTGATTGCGGTCCCGGTGGGGTGGATCGTTATGCGGCTGATTGTCAGCTTCCGGATCAGACGGCGCCGGGCAGCGTTCCAAGATCAGTTGCCCGACGTGCTGCAGTTCGTGGCGGGCTCGATACGCTCGGGCTTCTCGCTGGGACAGGGGCTGGACGCGGTGGTACGCGAAGGCAGCCAGCCCGCGGCGGACGAATTCTCCCGCGCGCTGGCCGAAGCCCGGATCGGCGTGGACCTGGAAGTTGCGCTGGACGGGGTCGCCGACCGGATGGATTCGGTTGACCTGCGGTGGGCGGTGATGGCTATCCGTATCCAGCGCGAGGTCGGCGGCAACCTGGCCGAGGTCCTGAACACCACCGTGGCCACCATGCGTGAGCGTGCTTACCTGCATCGCCATGTGCGGGCACTGACCGCGGAAGGACGGCTGTCGGCCGCCATTCTGATCGCGTTGCCGTTGCTGATGGGTGCCTGGCTGTTCTTCACCGACCGGACCTACCTGATTCCGCTCTACACCACGCCGATCGGGCTGGTCCTGCTGTTCGGCTCACTGGTGCTGTTCGTCCTGGGTGTGCTCTGGATGCGGGTGGCCATCAGAGTGGAGGTGTGAGATGTCGGGCACTGTACTGCTGGCCGTCGCTCTCGGCGCGCTGGGGCTGGCAATAGCCATCGGCGTGATGGCCGCGCTCCCGTCTGAGCCCAGACGGGGTGGGGTCGCCGCCGCGCTGACCTCGATCGATGAGCGTTATGCCCAGCAGAGCAGGACGGTGACGGTCAGGGGCACCGAATCCACCGCCCTGCCCGGCTGGCTGCGGTGGGTGGCGGTGCGGCTCTCCCCATCCGGGATCCATGCCAAGCTCCGGCGCAGGCTAGATCTGGCGGGCAACCCCGGGCGCTGGACCCCAGACCGCGTCCTGGCCGTCAAGGGACTCGGGCTGGTGGTGCTCGGTGCGCTGGGGGTCCTCTACGGACTGCCCAGCTTCGGTCTTGTCATTCTCAGCGGGGGCGTGGGCGGTGCCATCGGGTTCTACCTGCCCGATGTGCTGCTGTACAACGCGGGCCAGAAGAGACAGGCGCGGATCGCCTCGGCCATGCCCGATGCCATGGACATGCTCACAGTTTGTGTCGAGGCAGGCCTTGGTTTCGATGCTGCACTCGCCCAGGTCGCGCGCAATACCGAGGGGCCGCTGGCCGCGGAGTTCGCCCGGGCGCTGCAGGAGATGCAGATCGGAGCCGCCCGGACCCAGGTGCTCCGCGCGATCGTGGACCGGACCAGCGTCACCGAACTGCGGGCTTTCATCTCCGCCTTGATCCAGGCGGCGGAACTGGGCGTCCCGGTGGCCCGGGTCCTGCGTGAACAGGCCAAGGAGATGCGAGTCAGGCGGCGCCAGCGGGCAGAGGAGAAGGCGCAGAAGGTTCCGGTCAAGATCCTCTTCCCGCTGATCTTCTGCCTGTTCCCTGCTCTTTTCGTGGTCATCCTCGGGCCGGGCGTGATCATCGCGGCGCGGATATTGTTCGGGCACTAGCCGGTGCGCGCCATTGCGGGGCGCGTGAACTCACCGCGAGTCGCGCGAGTCTGGCCGTTATACCAGGCACGATCGGATCATGCGGGAAAGGGAAGGGGCGGCACTGCACCGGCGCGTGCCGGCGCTCTCGGCCGACCCTGGCGGGCTGGCCGTGGTGGTCCTGGTGACGCTTTTGCTGGTGTCCCGGCTGTGGCGGCTGGCCTCGCACGGTGGCACCGGTGTGCTGGGCTGGCTGACCACGTCACTGATCTGCGCCTTCTACGCGATGATCGTCTGGTGCTACCTGCGCCGGGGCCGGGCGGTCGCGACCTCGCCGTCCGCCATGGCCCATCTGGCGGCGGTGACCGCGACCATGATCCCGTTCATCTTCGCGCTGCTGCCGGGCCAGCGGCCGGGGACGGGCCAGCAGCTGGCTGCCGATGTGCTGCTGGCGGCGGGCACCGCGTGGGCGGTGTGGTCGCTGGTGTTCCTGGGCCGCAACCTGTCGATACTCGCCCAGGCTCGGGGCGTGGCCAACCGCGGGCCGTACCGCTGGGTGCGGCATCCGCTGTATACCGGTGAGCTGGTATCGGCCCTGGGGGTTGCCCTGACCGTGGGTTCGGCAGCCGCGATGGCCGTCTGGCTAGCCCTGTGCGGGCTGCAGATCTACCGGGCGGCGCGAGAGGAGCAGCTACTGCTCCGGGCGCTGCCGGAGTACCGGGATTACCGGCGGAGGACCGCTGCGTTGCTGCCCGGGATCTTCTGACCACGCCCGGCCAGCAATGCTGGTGCCGGGAATCCGGTGGGCGCGCTGTGACCGGCGGGCTGTCGGGGCAGACTAGGAGAGCCAGTGATCAGATCACGGTGAAGATCATTTACACCACGCGGGACGCGACCCAGAACTGAGATACTTGCCCAAGCTGTGAGCGCCAGCGAACGAGGTGTGAGCAGGATGGTCATGGCCTTCAGCGGCATGGGGGCATGGTGGCGTGGGCTCAGCCCTGGGCACAACGCCGTGGCCCGGCTGACTGCGGTCGCATCTGGCCTGCTGATGCTCGCCTGGCTGCCGATGCCCCACACGGTATGCCCGTTCCGGATGCTGACTGGCCTTCCGTGCCCGTTCTGCGGCGGGACACACGCCGGGATAGATCTTGGGCGGGGCCACCCGGTCGCGGCGCTGCGCGCCTCGCCACTAGCAGTGTGCGGGGCCGTCGCCGTTATCATCCTGCCGATGCTCCGCAAGACCAGCCTGGCAGAGCGGTGGCGGCAGTTGCCCGCGAAAACACGCAACGCGGCAGCCATTACCGGTATTGTGGCGGCCCTCGCTGTCTCGGAGCTCTGGCAGCTCGTGCGTCTCGGTCTACTGTAAAAACGGACTTGGCGTTCGGAGGAGTCATGGCAGACCAAAACCCACCGCCGGGATACGGCGGGCAGCAGCCTCCCAGCTATCCCGGAGGGCCGGGCGGCGCCGGCGGCTACGGGGGGCCACCACCTCCTGGCTACGGGGGGCCACCTTCTGGGTACGGCCCCGGATATGGGGGTTCCCCAGGCCCGCAGAAACCGCCGTCGGCCACGCCGACGGTGCTGTCGGTGATCGGGATCGTCTGCTGGTTCCTGTGCTCACCGGCCGCAATCGTCCTTGGGTTCGTCGCCCAGAACCAGTTCCGTGTACAAGGGCGTCCGGATGCCCTGGCAAAGACGGCATGGATCGGCGGCATTGTCGCGCTCGCCCTAGGCATTGTCGTGGCCATCGCGCGCGCTGCGGCTCACCAGGGCTGAGCCTGCTCTGAGCGGTCTGTGACGGGTGGGGGCTGCCCCATTGTCAGTACGTCAGCCGGCCATTCAGGCCGCTGTTTAGCCGTTGCCGCTGCAGCTACGGTTTAGCCGCTGCCGCTGCGGCTGCCGTACACCGCGCCGATAATGGCCAACAGGATGAGCAAAACAAGGATCGCCAGCCAGATGTAGCCCAGGATCAGCCCGGCGATAGCCAGCCCGCGTCCGCGTGCTTGGGTGCGGCCGATGTTGCTCAGTGCGAAGTGCCCCAGGACCACAGCGACGATCGAGCCCATCCAGCCGAGCCAGAGCACGCCGAAGACGAACGACGTGATGGCGAGACCGTCGTAAGGCGGCCTGGCCACGGTGCCGTATGGGTACGGGGGCTGCTGGTACGGGGGC
>Ga0318502_10000500_pt1 | contig 12631 bp, 13 predicted proteins | sample GRESIP174b1f22_FD_203291 | JGI IMG/M metagenome (GOLD analysis project Ga0318502, IMG submission 203291) | Tropical soil microbial communities from Luquillo Experimental Forest, Puerto Rico - GRE.SIPMG.174b1f22 | ecosystem: Environmental > Terrestrial > Soil > Tropical forest > Bulk soil...
GTCTTGTGCAGATTCATGTGAATCACATCGAAGCCCATGTCGCCCGGCCGCGCCATGCCGAGGATCGCATTGAGATTGGCACCGTCGTAGTACAGGAGGCCTCCGGCCTCATGAACGATGCGTGCGACCTCGGCGATGCGCCGCTCGAACACCCCGAGCGTCGAGGGGTTGGTGAGCATGATGCCGGCGGTCTGCGGACCGACCGCACCTTTGAGCGCCTCGATATCGATGTCGCCGGAGCTCGTGACCGGGATCTCGCGCACCTGACAGCCGCACATGGTGGCGGTGGCGGGGTTGGTGCCGTGCGCCGCTTCCGGCACGATGATCTCGTTACGCTTCAGATCGCCGCGCGCGCGGTGATAGGCGCGGATCATCGCGACACCGGCGAACTCGCCCTGGGCACCGGCCATCGGCGAGAGTGCCACGCCCTCCATGCCCGAGACCGCCTTCAGCATCTCCTGCAGCTCGTACAGGCAGGCGAGGAACCCCTGGCCCTGCGACTCCGGTGCGAGGGGATGGCGCGCGAGGAACTCCGGCAGCATGGCGTACTGGTTACACCCCTTCGGGTTGTACTTCATCGTGCACGAGCCGAGCGGGTAGAAGTGCGTGTCGATGGAGAAGTTCAACTGTGAGAGGCGCGTGTAGTGGCGCACGGTCTCGAGCTCGCCCACTTCCGGCAGCTCGGGCGGCCGCGCGCGGCGCAGCTTCGCCGGCAGGTCGGCGAGCGCGCTCGCGGGCGTCTCGTGCGGCCACTGGTCGATCGCCCCGCGGCCCGGCCGCGAGTACTCGAAAATCACTTTCTCATGGACCGGCATCGCTCAAACCTCGCCACGCTCTCGTCTGATTCTCAGGCGGCGCGCACGCTCTGCAGCGTCTCACTCAATGCGCTGCGGTAGCGATCGATGTCGGCGCTGGTCTTGGTCTCGGTGGCGCACACCAGCAGCGCATTGCCGAGCTCGGGATGATAGGCGCCGAGGTCGAGTCCGCCGAGGATTCCGTGGCTCGCAAGCGCCCGGAGGATCGGCGCTACCGGACGGTCGAGCTGCAGCACCGCCTCATGAAAGCACGGACCGGGGAATGCGAGCCGCACGCCCGCGACGCGTGTGAGTGCCGCGGTGAGCTCGCGCGTGCGCGCGTGTGCGGCTGCCGCGGTGCGCGTGAGCCCCTGCGGTCCCAGGAGCGAGAGGTAGATCGTCGCCGCCGTCACAGCCAAACCCTGGTTGGTACAGATGTTGGACGTCGCCTTGGCGCGGCGGATGTGCTGTTCGCGCGCCTGCAGCGTGAGCGTGAAGCCTTGCTTCCCGGCGGCGTCGAGTGTGCGTCCGACGATGCGCCCGGGCATCTGCCGCACATGCTCCATCCGCGTCGTCATGAAGCCGAAGTACGGGCCACCCGAGGATAAAGGTACCCCGAGCGGCTGACCCTCGCCGACGGCGATGTCCGCGCCGCGCGCTCCCCACTCACCCGGCGGCTTCAGCAGCGCGAGCGCGGTCGGATTCACCACGGCGATCACCAGGATGCCGCGCGCGTGCGCCCAGTCGGTGAGCGCGTCCACATCTTCCAGGCAGCCGAAGAAATTGGGCTGGGGGATGATGAGCGCGGTGATGTCCTCGGCATCGTACGGCGCGAGCGCAGCGGCGGCGACGACACCTTCGTGCGTGTCGTAGGGCAGCTCCTCGAATTTGAGACCCTGATTGTAGGTCGTGGCGACCGCCACCCGGCGATAGTGCGGATGCAGCGTCATCGGCACGAGGATACGTGCGGATTTTGATTTGCGGTTGAGACGCACGGCCATGAGTGCCGACTCGGCGGTGGCCGAAGCGCCGTCGTACATCGAGGCGTTCGCCACTTCCATACCGGTGAGGCCCGCGATCATGGTCTGGAACTCGTAGATCAGCTGCAGTGTTCCCTGGCTCGCCTCGGCCTGATAGGGTGTGTAGGCGCTGTAGAACTCACCGCGCGTAGTGATCGCCCAGACCGCCGCCGGAATGTGGTGCTCGTAGGCGCCGGCGCCGAGGAAGCTGAGCGCAATGCCATCGGCCCGCGCCCGCTCGCTCATGAGCCGTCCGATCTCCATCTCATTCAGCGCCGCCGGCACCCCGCTGAGCGATCTCGCCCGCAGCTCCGGCGGGATCTCATCGAACAGATCCTCGATGCGCGAAACGCCGATCGCAGCGAGCATCGCTGCCACATCGGCCTCCGTGTGAGGAATGAAGGCCATCAGTGAGCCTCCGCATCGAGCACCTGCTGGTACTGCGCGGCCGAGAGCAGCGCCGCGGCGGTGAGCGCTCCCGGCGCGGGCTTCAGCCGCATCAGCCAGCCCTCACCGTACGGATCGGCGTTCACGATCTCGGGCTCGGCCGCGAGCTTGGGGTTGCCCGCGGTGATCTCTCCGGCAATCGGCGCATAGACATCGGACGCCGCCTTGACGGACTCGACGACCGCGCACGGTTCATCGGCTTTCACCACGCGTCCCGCATCGGGTACTTCAACGAACACCAGGTCACCGAGTTCATGCTGGGCGTGATCGGTGATGCCGATCTCGACCGTGCTGTCGGGAAGGGTGCGCACCCACTCGTGGGACTTGGTGTACTTGAGATCAGCGGGAAGGTTGCTCATGGAATGTCCTTCGTTTGAGTCAGCAGGGATCGACCTGCGCGCACGAACGGCAGTCTCACTACGCGGGCCGGGAGGAGCTTGCCGCGGACCTCCACCTGCACCTGCCCGGCCGCGGCCGAGGGCAGGCGCGCGAGTGCGATCGAGCGCTCGAGCGTCGGGGAGTAGGTGCCACTCGTGATCTCGCCCTCACCGGCGGGCGCGGCCGTCACCTTCTGGTGCGCGCGCAGCACGCCGCGCTCCTCGAGCAGGAGGCCGACGAGCTTGCGCTGCGAGCCAGCGCGCGCGATGGGCTCGAGCGCCGCGCGGCCGATGAACCGGCGCTCGCTGGGTGCGAGCGCCACCGTCCAGCCGAGGTTCGATTCGTACGGCTGGGTGCTCTCGTCCATGTCATGGCCGTAGAGATTCATGCCGGCCTCGAGGCGCAGCGTGTCGCGCGCACCCAACCCGCACGAGGCGACGCCGAGTGAGTTGAGGCCGCGCCATGCAGCCACCGCGTCGGACGCCGGCATCATGATCTCGAAGCCATCCTCCCCGGTGTAGCCGGTGCGGGCCACGAACCACTGCCCGAGCTCGCGGCCGACGAAGCCATCGAGTGCCAGCGCCGCGGCACCGTCGGCCGGCGGCAGCAGCTGCGCCGCCTTGGCGCGCGCCTCCGGACCCTGGACGGCGAGCATGGCGAGATCGCTGCGCTCGTTCACCTCCACGGTAAAGGCGCCGGCATGCTCGCGGATCCAGGCGAGATCCCTGTCCCGCGTACCGGCGTTCACCACCATGCGGTACCAGTAATCGTTGAGGAAGTAGACGATCAGGTCATCGAGCACACCGCCTTGCTCGTTCAGCATGCAGCTGTAGAGCGCCTTGCCGGGCGTTGTGAGCTTGGCGACGTCGTTGGCGAGCAGCCGCTGCAGCAAGGCGCGCACGCCCGCTCCCCGCAGGTCGAGGATTCCCATGTGCGAGACGTCGAACACACCGGCGGCGCGGCGCACCGCGTGATGCTCGCCAATCTGCGAGCTGTACTGCACCGGCATGTTCCACCCGCCGAAATCGACCATGCGGGCGCCGAGCTCCTGGTGCAGTCCGAACAGCGGGGTCTGTCGCGCCACAGCGGCGTCTCCAAGCCAATAAAAAGAGCGGCAGGCATTCGCGGCTGCGAAAGGCCCGGCGAAGCCTGCCGCCCTTCTGTCCTGTGACCTGAGAGATCAGGCGCCGTCGCGCCGCTCCCCTTCGGTGGGTGGACCGCCTGACCGATCCACCGCTCTCCAGAAGCCCCGCGGCACCTGCGTGTCGCCGTCTGCCGTTCTTGTGCCTGAGCGTTTCCGGGCGGAATTTGCGCCTTCGGCGTTCCAGCTCGCGCCGGACTCTCTCCGGACAGACCGATTCGGGCGGGCGCCATAATAGCAGCCTTCCATCGGTGCCGGGAAAACGCGGCAACGGTAGAATTCGCCCACTCTCACGTTACGTTACAAGCATGATGCCAACCCGTCGTTCCACCGTCACAGTCTCCATTGCCCACGTCCGCGTCGGTGGCGGTGCCCCGATCGTGGTGCAGTCGATGACCAATACCGATACCGCCGATGTCGAGTCGACCGTCACCCAGGTGCAGGCACTCGCTCGCGCGGGCTCCGAGCTGGTACGCATCACGGTCAACACGGCCGAGGCGGCGGCAGCGGTCGCACCCATCCGCGAGCGTCTCGATCAGGCCGGCGTCCGCGTACCACTCATCGGCGACTTCCACTTCAACGGTCACAAGCTGCTGCGTGAGCACCCGGACTGTGCCGCCGCTCTCGCCAAGTACCGCATCAATCCCGGCAACGTCGGTCGTGGCAGCAAGCGCGACCCGCAGTTCGCCGAGATGATCGAGATCGCGTGTCGGTACGAGAAGCCGGTGCGGATCGGCGTCAATTGGGGGAGTCTCGACTCGGATCTGCTGACGCGTCTCATGGACGAGAACTCCGCGCGCGCCGAGCCGCTCGATGCGCAACAGGTGATGCGCAGCGCGGTGGTGCTGTCAGCGTTGGGGAGCGCGCAGCGCGCCGAGGAGCTCGGACTGCCACACGATCGGATCGTTCTCTCGGCCAAGGTGAGCGGCGTGCAGGATCTGATCGCGATCTACCGCGACCTTGCCGGGCGCTGCGACTACCCGGTGCACCTCGGCCTCACCGAGGCCGGCATGGGCTCGAAGGGCATCGTCGCCTCTACGGCGGGCATGGCGGTGCTGCTGCAGGAAGGCATCGGCGACACCATCCGCGTCTCCCTCACCCCCGAGCCCAACGGCGACCGTACCCAGGAAGTCATCGTCGCGCAGGAGATCCTGCAGACCATGGGGCTGCGCGCCTTCACGCCGCTGGTGGTCGCCTGCCCCGGCTGCGGCCGCACGACGAGTACCTTCTTCCAGGAGCTCGCCGCGCGCATCCAATCGCATATCCGCACGCGCATGCCGCAGTGGCGACGTGAGTTCGCCGGCGTCGAGGACATGACCGTCGCGGTCATGGGCTGCGTCGTGAACGGACCGGGCGAGAGCAAGCACGCCAACGTCGGCATCAGTCTGCCGGGCACGGGCGAGCGCCCGGTGGCACCGGTGTACGAGGACGGCGAGAAGACCGTCACCCTGAAGGGCGGGCGCATCGCCGAGGAATTCCAGGATATCGTCGAGCAGTACGTGGCACGTCACTACGCGCGCCGGGGCGCAGGCGGAGCATGAGCGACCTCGCCACACGGCGCTGCAAGCCCTGTGAAGGAGGTATTCCGGCACTGACGCCCGCGGAAGCGGCGCGGCTGATCGCACAGATCTCGAGCGACTGGGTGCTGACGGACAGTGCCGCTGCCATACGGCGGGAGTTCAGGTTCCGCGATTTCTATCGCACCATGAGCTTCGTCAACGCCCTCGCCCATCTCGCGAACATCGAGGATCATCACCCGGACCTCGAGGTCGGCTACAACTACTGCCGCGTGACCTACACCACCCATGCCATTGGCGGACTCTCGGAGAATGACTTCATCTGCGCGGCCAAGGTGGACCTCATTCCTATCGTTTGATTGGCGCGTTTAGCGCGTGCCGAGTCAACCGCTGCAGCTTCACGCCTCTGTGAGGCGCAGCTCCGCGGCGATGAAGTCGACAAACGCCCTCACCTTCGCGGGAATGAAGCGCGCGCTCGGGTAGACCGCGTACATTGCTTCTTCTGCGCTCACCCACCCCGGCAGCACCCGGCGCAGCTCACCGCGGCGCAGGCCTTCCCCGGCAACCGTTTCCGGCAGCAGGCTGAGCCCGAGGCCCTCGCGGCAGGCGCGCAGCAGCACGAACGCGTTGTTCGACCGTAGCGGACCGTCAACATCGATGGCGATGTGAGTGCGCGGGCGCGCAAGCTCCCAGCGCTGCGGGCGCGCGCCGATATCGAGCACCAGGCAGGGGTGCTCGCGCAACTGATGGGGGTTGCGTGGGCCCTCACGCCGCTCGAGATAGGCGGCACTCGCCACCAGGATGCGTCGCGTCGGCACGAGCCGCCGGACCACCAGGCGCGAATCCGCCGCCAGCGTACCGACACGCAGCGCGAGGTCGTAACCCTCCTCGACCAGGTCGACATAGCGGTTGGTCAGCTGTAGATCGAGTGTCAGCAAGGGATGCGCGGCGAGGAATTTCGGCACGATGGGCGCAATGAGGCTCTGGCCGGCGCCGGTCGCCGCGCTCACGCGCAGCTTGCCGCGGATCGATGCGGCCCGATCGCGTACCTCGGCATCGGCGCCGTCGAACTCGGCTAACAGGGTCTCGCAGCGCTTGAAGTAATCGCGGCCGGCATCGCTCAGGATGACGCGGCGCGTGGTCCGCTGGAGCAGACGCACGCCGAGACGGTTCTCCAGAGCCGCCACGGCGCGGCTCACCGCCGAGACGTGCCGCTCGAGCTGCCGCGCGGCCTGAGCGAAGCTCTGGCGGCGGGCGACCTCGACGAATGCACTCAGTTGCTCGAAACGGTCCACGGCACTGTTGCGGTATCAGCAATGATCATTTGCACTGACGCCAGTTTATCGCAGATTTTCGCGTGCCTATGCTCGGCATCCATGAACATCTCGTCTCAATCGGTGCGCGTGCCGGCTGCCGTACTTGGCGCGGCGTTCGTGCTGTTGTGGTGCACCGGGTATCCGGCTGCGCGAATCGCGCTCGATCATTTCGCGCCTTTCACCCTGCTCACGGCTCGCTTTGGCGGCGCAGGACTGATCTATGCCGCATGCGCGCTCGTAAGTGGGGCAGCCTGGCCGCGCGGGCGCGCTACGCTGCACAGTGCCGTGGTCGGCTCACTGACGCTCGCGCTGCAGTTCGGCGCGCTCTACCTGGCGGTGGTTCTCGGCGCCAACGTCGGCATGATCGCCCTCGTGATCGGGACCATGCCGATCGTGACGGCGGTACTCGGTCTTTTCCTCGGCGAAAGGGTCCAACCTCTGCAATGGATCGGTTTTGCCTTCGGCTTCACGGGCGTTGCCCTGGCGGTCAGCGAAGGAATCGGCGCGACATCGGGCGGCGCCGGGCCCGCAGCTTTCATCGCCGTGCTGTGTGGTTTGCTCGCCATCAGCGTCGGCACGGTCTACCAGAAGCGCTTTGCACTGAACGTCGACATCCGCAGTGGTCTCGCGGTGCAGAACCTCGTTGCGGCTGCGCTGTTGTTGCCGCTCGCCGCCCACGAGGGCTTCCGCTTCGACCACTCCGAGGCATCCATCGCAAGCCTCGGCTGGGTGATCGGGATCAACTCGATGGCGGCATTCGGACTGTTCTTCGTGCTGCTGAGCAGGGGAGCGGTGAATCAGGTTGCGGCGCTGTTCTTTCTGATGCCCCCGGTGACTGCCCTCATCGACTATGTGGTCCTCGGCGACAGGTTGACGCTGCTCAAGATCGCGGGCATCGCGGCTGCCGCGTTCGGGGTGTACCTCGCGACGCGCTCCCGAACGACCGGCATGACACACTCGGACTCGACGGTCAGCGTGCCGCGTCCGGTAGCTCGCCGCTCATCCCCAGTGCCCTGTAGATGAAGAACCGTCGCAGCTCATGGCTGCGATTCACCCACGAGAGTCCATGCTGGGCCAGGCGCGCCACGGGACCCGTACCGTGGGCCAACAAGCGATCGAAGGCATCGATCGCCTGCGCCATGCCGGCGACTTCGCTCTTGCGCCAGCGCTCGTAGGCGCGCAGCACTCGCAGCGCTCCCGGATCCTCGCGCGATGCGACCGCGGCGGTGAGCTGCTGCGCGAGCGCCGCGGCATCGAGCAGCCCGAGGTTCACGCCCTGCCCCGCGAGCGGATGCACCACGTGCGCCGCGTCACCAATGAGTGCCACCCGCTGTGCCACGTAGCGCGGCGCTGCGAGGCGCATCAGCGGGAATGACAGCCGCTCGCTCACCAGCCGTGTGCCGCCGAGCGCGAGATCGGAAGCGCGATCGAGCTCCTGCGCAAAGTCCGCATCGCCGCGACTCAGCAGAGCGGCGGCCCGCGCCTCATCCGCCGACCAGACGATCGAGCTGGTGCCGTCGGCGAGGGGCAGGAAGGCGAGCGTGCCATCGCGCATGAAGCGCTGCCAGGCAGTCGCCTCGTGGGGTCGTTCGGTCGCGACGTTAGCGACGATGGCCCGCTGTCGATACGCACGCGTCTCGATGCTGAGACCCGCCGCAGCGCGCAGCGCCGATTGCGCGCCGTCGGCTCCGATGACCAGACGCGCCATCAGCGAGCCACGTGGCGTGCTGACCTCAACGTGCTGCTCGCCGACCGAGAGCGCGGTGAACGGTTGCGGCTCGATGTGCCCGCCCGCCTCGGCGAAGGCTGCCAGCAGCGCCACCTGCAGCGCACGGTTCTCGAGGATGTAGCCGAGGTTAGGCTCGCCGACGTCGGCGGCGTCGAACACCAGCACCGCGGGGCTCGTGGCCGAGATGCTCTCGTGCCAGATGCGCATCCGCTCGTAAGCTGACAGCCGCGCCGGGGGGATCTGAGTCCATGAACCGGTGCGCTTGAGCAGCCGCTCGCTGGCACGCGACAGCGCCACGACCCGAAGATCCGGCGGCGCCTGTGCCGGTACCGTGTCCGGCGGCCGCGGCTCGAGCAGCGCGACTGAGAGTCCCGCCGCGCCCGGCGTGCCGCGGGCGAGCAGTGCGCCCGCACATGCCCCGACGGGGCCGCCGCCGACAATGACGATGTCAAACATGACGCAGCGGCAGGCCGCGTGCCAGGCGCGGTGTCGGTCCGCCAAAGCCGGCGCTGACGCGTGCCAGTGCGCTCTTGGCCGGGGGCGTGAGATCGAACATCAACAGGCCGAGGTTGCGCAGCAGCGTCGCGCCCGGGCGCGGATCGCCGAACAGTCTGATCAGCCCGTCGGTGAAGCGCACTACGCCGCGACGATCGCGCCTGCGCCAGTCGACGAACTGCTGCAGCGCTGCGGGCGCGCCCACATCGCCCGCGGTGCCGGCGATCACCTCGGCGAGCATGGCGGCATCGCGCAGCCCGAGATTGAACCCCTGGCCTGCGACCGGGTGCAGCGCCTGCGCGGCGTTGCCGATCAGCACGGTGCGCGGTGCGACGCTCGCCGTGGCGCGAGTGAGCTTCAAGGGGTAGGCGCTGCGCGGGCCGGCGCGCACGAAGCGCCCGGCCCGCCAGCCGAACTGTGACTGCAGTTGCGCGAGATAGGCGTCCTCCGCGAGCGCGAGCAGCGCCTGGGCGCGCTCCGGCCGACACGCCCAGATGACGGCGAGCCCGCCGTCGTGCCGCGGCAGCACCGCGAGCGGGCCGGCCGCTGTGAAGCGCTCGTAAGCGTTGCCCTCGTGGGCGCGATCCGCCGCGATGTTGGCCACCACCGCCACCTGGTCATAGTCAACGACATCGGCACTGATGCCCGCGGCCGCCCGAATCTGTGAATGGGCGCCATCGGCCGCCACCAGCAGCCGTGCCTCGACCGGCACCGCGGTACCCGACTCCTTCACGACCGTGAAGCGTACGCCGGCGGGGCTGACCGCGAGATCCGCGACGCGCGCAGGCGCCTGCAGAGTGAGGTGCGGTGTCGTGCGGAGCCTCTGCCAGAGCGCGGCACCGATACAGCGATTGGCGACGACGTAGCCGAAGGCCTCGACGCCCTGCTCGGCGGCGACGAGGCGCGCAAAACCGAAGCGACCGGCTTCGGACACATGGATGGTGCGGATGGCTGCCGCTTCCGGGGCGATACCATCCCACACCGCGAGGCCCTCGAAGATGCGCCGGCTGACGTTGCCGAGCGCGGTGGTGCGCTCATCGAAGCTCGGTTGCGCGGCCGTACCGAACGGCACGCTCTCGATCAGCATGAGCCGCCGGCCGCTGCCGGCGAGCCCCACGGCGAGGCTGGCACCGACCATGCCGCCGCCGACGATGGCGACGTCAACCTCGAGGAGCGGAGGGGCCGCTGGAGCTGACATGGGTTACACGGCGCGGCGCGCCATCAGTGCTTCGATCTGATCCGGATCCTTGGGCACGCGCGCGCTGAGCACTTCCGCTCCGCGGCGTGTCACGACGACATCGTCCTCGATGCGTATGCCGATGTTGCGGAACCGCCGCGGCACGCCACGGGCTCCCGCGGGCAGGTAGATACCGGGCTCGACGGTCATCACCATGCCCGGCTCGAGCACGCGCCACTCGTCGCCGACCTTGTAATCACCGACGTCGTGTACATCGAGGCCCAGCCAGTGGCCGGTGCGGTGCATGAAGAAGCGCCGGTAGGCACCACTCTTGATGAGCGCCGGTACGCGCCCCTTGAGCAGTCCGAGCTTCACCAGTCCCTGGGTTATGACACGGACCGCGGCCTCATGAGGCGCGTTCCAGTGATTGCCCGGGCGGACGCTGGCGATTGCCGCGCGGTTCGCCTCCAGCACGATCTCGTAGACCGCACGCTGTGCAGGAGTGAAGCGCCCGTTGACGGGAAAAGTGCGGGTGACGTCCGAGGCGTAGTACTCGAATTCACACCCCGCGTCGACGAGTAGCAGATCGCCGCTCGCGAGCGGCTGATCGTTCTCGTGGTAGTGCAGGATGCAGCTGTTGGCGCCGCCGCCCACGATCGGGTGATAGGCGGTGTCGGCATTGTGCCGCCGGAACTCGTGCAGCAGCTCGGCCATCACCTGGTACTCGGTGGCCCCGGGCCGGCAGAAGCGCATGGCGCGCACGTGCGCCTGGCTCGCGATCTGCGCCGCGCGACGCAGCTGCTCGAGCTCCTGGCCGGATTTATACAGGCGCATGTCGTGCAGCACGTGATCGAGCGCCACGAACTCCTGCGGCGGGTGGCGGCCATTGCGTGCCTGGGTGGTGCGCAGCCCGTTGACCCATCCCATGACGCGCTGGTCGAAGTCCGCGTACACGCCCATCGTGTAGTACACGCGGGTGCGGTTCTCGAGCAGCCCGGGGAGGATCTCGTCGATGTCGGTGATTGGAAAGGCATCGTCTGCGCCGTAATCGCGCGCCGCGCCCGCGGGCCCCGCGCGCCGCCCGTCCCAGATCTCACGCGCCGGATCGCGCTCGCGCACGAACAGGATGTACTCGGCCTGGGCGCGGCCGGGCACCAGCACCGCGACGGCCTCGGGCTCAGCGAAGCCCGTGACATAGTGGAAATCGCTGTCCTGGCGGAACGCATATTCCACGTCGCCATTGCGGTGCCTGATGGGCGCCGCGGGCAGCACGGCGATCGAGTCGCGTCCCATGACACGCATCAGCTGGCGGCGGCGATGCGCGAATTCGTCCCTCGCCATGCGTGGTGCGGTCGCTCAGTGCAGCGGCGTGGCCGCAGGTGTCGTGGGCGGCCGCAGCACCGCGAGTTCTTCGAACAGCAGCTGCACGCCGACGCGTACGAACTCGACCAGCTCCGCGTAGGCAGCTTCGTTCGATTCCTCACCCTGTGAGGCGTCCACCCCGGCACGGCTGATCTCGATGAAGTCGCGCACCACCTCGCCCACCTCGCCCGGCAGCTCGCTGGCGTCGGGGATGGCGCCCGCACCGAGCCCGTACAGGAAGCCCTGGCACCACTGTGCCAGCGCCGCGGTGCGCACATCGATCGGCTGTTCATCCGCCGGCAGCAGCAACTCGAACTCCATGTCAGGCTGCAGCAGCGCCCCGGCAGTCGCCCTGAAGACCTCCTCCAGCGCGGCGGTCGTAGCCGGCGCGGCGCGTCCTTCCGGCAGGATCTCGCGCAGCCAGTCTTCCAGCCGATACCCCTGCGCGGCACACAGGGACCCGGCGAGCGTGCCATGCGCCTCGGCCGCACCGGCAAGCGAGCGCTCATCGGCGAGCAGCTGCTGAATGTGGTCGTAGTCCGGGAGAATCATGCGGGGCTCATTATATAATCTGGCTGCACGATTGACCGCGTCGAGAACGCGGCTCTATAGTCTTGGGATGAGCGACACTACAAAAACACAACTTGATCTCGAGCTCACGCGCCTCGCAAAACGGATCGATGAGCTCCTCGGCATGGTGGAGCATCTGCGGGAGGAGAATCGGGCGCTGCGTGCACGTCACGAGTCCCTGGCCGGCGAGCGTGCAGCGTTGATGCACAAGAACGAGCAGGTGCGCACTCGCGTCGAGGCGATGATCGGGCGGCTGAAGACCCTGGAGCACGGCGCATGACGCACCAGGACCAGGCCCGGGTCAGCGTGCGCATCATGGAGAAGGAATACGTCGTTGCCTGCCCCTACGAGGAGCGCTCGGCGCTGCTCGATGCGGCTGAGTTCCTCAACGCACGCATGCGCGAGATCCGCGATAGCGGCAAGGTCGTGGGCCTCGATCGTATTGCGGTGATGGCCGCGCTCAACCTCGCGCACGAGTTCCTCAAGGGCAAGGATCGCGAGTCCCGACTCGACAATGGCGTTGGCCAGCGCGTGCGCGCACTGCGTGAGCGCGTCGAAGGCGCCCTGGGGAAGAGCCAGCAGCTCGAGCTGTGACGCGCTCGCACGCCTAAGGTCCACCCAATTGGTGTAGAGTGCTCGTGGCGTCGCCTGCGGTGTTCGACAAGCGGGCCGGGTTACCTCGGACC
>Ga0318502_10000501_pt1 | contig 12615 bp, 13 predicted proteins | sample GRESIP174b1f22_FD_203291 | JGI IMG/M metagenome (GOLD analysis project Ga0318502, IMG submission 203291) | Tropical soil microbial communities from Luquillo Experimental Forest, Puerto Rico - GRE.SIPMG.174b1f22 | ecosystem: Environmental > Terrestrial > Soil > Tropical forest > Bulk soil...
CCGCGGCGCGAAGCGCGCGCCGAGCAGGCCGACGACGAGCGTGAGGAGCGCGCTGCCCACGAGCGTCGAGGTCGCGACCGCGCCGACCTGGAATGCGTCGAGCCCGAGTGCCAGCAGATAGGCGGGGAGCACCACGCTCACCGCGCCGTCCACGAAGCCGCGCAGCGCGCGAGCGAGGATCAGCCGCGAGGCGTCGCGCAAAGTCTCAGGCTTGGGTCGCGGCGCGCGCGGGCTTCGGAAGCGCGGCTGTGCCGGACTCCCCGTTGCCGTGCGCGAGGTGCGCCAGGATCGTCTCGTCGGCGACCTCGCCTCGGCGCAGGCGGAGCGCCGGGCCGATCCGCGAGAGGTGGAACACGAACACCGTGAGCGCGAAGCCCGCGATCACGATGGCGATCACCGCGAAGGGACCCGGATTCCCGCCCGTGTCCTCCAGGTTGCCCGCCACCCAGAACGCGAGCCCGATGGCGAGCGCCAGCGCGAGCGCAGCCACGCGCAGTACGTCGACGAGCGCGCGCTTCGCTCCCAGCCGCAGCACGCGGCGGAGCTCTCCGTGCGAGAAGTAGTCGAGGAACCAGCCGGTCTCCTCGTCCACCGCGCGCTCGGTCGGCGGCGCGAGCACCTGCCGGGTCAACGGGTCGACCGCGAGCTCGCCGCGGCCGTGCGCGGCGACACCGTCGAGGATCGCGCGGTGCACCTTCTCGTCGATCGGGAAGCGCCAGGCGATGAAGAACGCAGCGATCGAGAAGGCCGCGGGCGTCAGCGCGAACACCGCCCGGATCGCGAGCAGCACCTGGGGCGACTGGGCGACGTTGGGCTGGTAGCCGAGCCAGGCCAGCAGCGCGAGCGGCAGCGACGCGCTCGGAATCACGATGAACTTCGGCACCAGCCCCCAGAGCGCCAGGTACTGCGCCTCGCGGCGCTTCCCGGTGTGGAGCTCGTCGTAGTCGATCACGTCGGCCTGGATCGCCGGCGGCAGGAACAGCCCCGCACCGAAGCTCGAGCCCGCCCAGGCGATCACCACCAGACACGCGACGTTGTCGCCAGGGCCGAGCAGGAACAGCGCGATCCCGCCGGTGATCCCCATGACGAAGCTGGTGAGCCAGGCGTTGAGCTTGCCGATGCGCTTCGCCAGCGCGAGCCAGAGCGGCAGGCACACCAGGCCGGACATGAAGTACGCCGCCAAGAAGATCGAGAGCCAGCTCTGCGCGGCGCCCGCATCCACGGGCGGCGGGTTCAGCACGTAGCGGTTGAAGTACGGCATCAACAACCCCGGGATCGCGCCCGGAATGCTGGCGACGACGTAGCAGGCGAACAGCACCGAGAACGGCCGGTTCCGCAGCGAGCGGCGCACCCCGGGGACGAGCGGGTTCGACTTGCGGCTGACGAAGTCGGGCCGCTCGCGCACGCGCAGCACCAGCAGCCAGTAGAGCACCACCATCAGCACGCCGTAGGCGAGCGACATCTCCGCGAAGGCGCGGCGCTCGTCGCCGAGCTGCTTGATCAGGATTCCCGGAACGACCGCCGCGACCAGCGTCCCCAGCAGCGCGAAGCCCTCGCGCACCGAGAACAGCGTGGAGCGCTCGTGGTAGTCGAGCGTGAGCTCCGGGCCGAGCGCCGCGTGCGGCAGCCCGTAGAGCATGTTCATGATGAAGAACAGCATCATGCAGGTGCCGAACCAGATCGCCGCCCCTTCCTGCGAGAGCCAGGTCGGAGGCGTGAACAGCGCGATGAACACGAGCGCGGCGATCGGCGTCGCGAGCGCGATCCAGGGCCGGCGCCGGCCCCAGCGGGTGTGCGTGTGGTCGGAGAGCCAGCCGACGAAGGGATCGATCATCGCGTCGAGGATGCGGGCGAGGGCTGCGGCGAGCGCGACCCACGCCAGCGGCACGAGTACTGTGTCGGAGTAGAACGGATTCACGTGGATGGCGACCGGGATCGCCATGGCGGCGCCCGCGATGCTCGGAGCCCCGTAGGTCAGCTTCATCCCGAGCGAGAGCTTCTCGCGACCCGGTGCGCTCACGGGAACCGCGCCTTCAGCCACGCGGCCGTGCGCTCCATCGCGTCGCGCCGGTGGCCTTCGAGGTAGTGGGGTGCGCCCTTCAGCTCGTGGTACTCGACGTCGTCCGCGCCGCACGCGTCGCGGATCGCGCGCGCCTGCGACAGCCGGATCTCGGTGTCGGCGGTCGCGTGCAGGATCAGCGACGGCACCTTCACCCGGGGCATGGTGTCGGCGAGCTTCGCGTGCGAGGACAGCCCCGACCAGGTCGACAGCCAGCCGCGCGCGCTCATCACCCGCGCCAACCCGAAGCGGCCGTAGTTGCCGTCCAGCGGGTCGGGGAAGGCGAACAGCGAGCCGAGCGGCCGGTCGTCGGGGTCGATCGAGAGATCGAGATAGGCCGGGTCGGCGAGCGTGCGGTAGATGACCATGTACTTCGCGTGGACGGCGCGCTGGCGCAGGAAGCGCCAGCCGCGCGGGTCGGCGTTGCGGTCGACGCCCTTCGCCGCCCTCGCGGTGTCTTCCGCTGCAGCGATCGAGCTGCGGGCGATCGCGTCGAGCCGGGAGACGCGCGCGAGCTGCGCCTCGCGGTAGCGCGCGAGCCAGGCCCGGTCGTACGTGCAGGCGTTCGGCCAGGGCTTCCAGCCGTTGTCGGGGTCGTACATGTCGAGCTCGGGGATCACCGCTTCGGGATCGTTCTCGTCCGCGACGGACGGATCGATCACGCTGTTCATGAAGACGCCCTCGCCCGGGTGCGCCGCGATCGCGATCCAGCCCTCCCCCACCCCGCGCTCGACGTGCGCCAGCCCCATCAGCGAGCCGCCGCCGCTGTTGCCCAGCAGGACCACCGCCCGCGCGCCGCGCCGCTGCATGTCGCGCACTGCAGTCTCGACGTCGATTGCGCAGTTCTCGTGCAGGCAGTCGATGTCGTTGTTCACGTAGCGGGTGGCGAAGCCGAGCACGGCGTAGCCCGCCGCGGCCAGCAGCGGACACGCATAGTGCACCGAGAAGTCCCCGCGCGGATGGGACAGCACCACCGCGGTCTTCCAGGCCTGTCCGACGGGCGGAGTCCACAGCGTTCCCCGAACCAGCGCACCGTCGGGCGACACCAGCCGCACGTCCTCGCGGCGGATCGCGACGCCGGGGTCGTCTTCGGGAAGCGGCCAGTAGGCGAGCCCGAAGGGACGCCGGGCACCCATCGCATGAGGCATTCTTCGCGGCCCTTCCTTCCTGGCGCGCCAGCATACCCGATCGCGGCGCGCCGCTGCGCTAGCATGCTGCGCCCATGTCCGACTCCGAGTCGCTGGTCGCGCGCGCGTTCGAGACGCTGGTCGGTTGGCTCGCGCAGGGCCACGAGCTCCGCGCCCATCCGCTCGCGCGCTTCGTGAGCGATGCGCGCACACCGATCGTGTACGACGCGAACTTCGTGGCGGACGTGCGTGCGAGCGAGCCCGACGAGATCGACGCGCTGTTCGCGGCCGCGGACGAGACGTTCGCCGGGCTTGGACACCGCCAGTTCTTCTGGGACCCGGGCATGCCGGCGCCGTTCGAGGCGCGGCTCAAGCTCGACGGCTACGCCTCTTCGGACGAAGTGGTGCTGGTGCTCGAGGGCGAGCTCGCGAGCCGCGGCCCGCGCGCGGAGATCCGCCCCACCACGAGCGACGCCGACTGGCAGGTGGTGCAGGAGCTCTGCCGGCTCGACCACGAGGAGGAGGCCGAGAAGGGCTTCCACCGCCCCTGGGAGCCCGAGGTCACGCGCCAGCTGGTGCTGGCGAAGCGGCTGAAGGCGCCCGCGGTGCGCTACTTCGTCGCGCGTGCCGACGGCGTGGACTGCGCCTTCTTCTCGGCCTGGCCGGGCGAGAACGGCGTGGGCAAGGTCGAGGACCTGTTCACGCGCGCCGACTTCCGCGGCCGCGGGCTCGGCACGGCGCTGATCGCAGCCTGCGTCGACGACGCCCGCGCACGCGGCGCCGGCCCGGTCCTGATCGGCGCGCGCAGCAACGACACGCCGAAGCACATGTACGCCGCGCTGGGCTTCAGGCCGCTGTGCGTGCAGCGCTGCTACGTGAAAACGACGGAACCCTAGTCCGCTGCAAGCGCAGCGCGCAGCGAGCCGCAGGCGAGCGGAGTGCGGGTGGCCCGCGGCCGCCCGCGGGCCGGACCCCGCTCAGACCCGCTCAGACCTCGTATCGGTTCAGTTCCGGCAGCACCTGGTGCGCGAACAGGCGCATGTTGCGCTCGCTCTCGGCGGCCGGCATGCCGGCGTAGCTGAACACGCCCACGAACCGGTCGCTCCCGACACGCTTTTGTGTATCGACGATGGTCTGGTAGCAGCGCTCCGGCGTCCCCCAGACCTGCAGGCCGAGGAAGAAGTCGATCATCGCGTCCGCGCCGCCGGGCGCGCTCGCGATCTGCTGCATGCGCGCGTAGGACTCGTAGCCCTTGGTCTTGGCCAGGTGGTCGCCGCGCAGCTCGTAGTGCTTGAGCACGGTGTGCCAGTAGCCGCCGATGTACTGGCGCGCCTTCTCCTCGGCGCGGCCCGCGTCCTCGTCGCAGAACACCCAGCCCGCGCAGATGCTCGGCGGCGCCGGCACGCCGTTCACCTGCTGGTACACCGCGTTGTAGTTGCGCAGCTCCTCGGTGACCATCTCCCACGGCTTCTGCGGGATGATCAGCATGCCCAGGCCGAGCTTGGCGATCACCGGACCGGACTCGGGCGACACTGCGGCCGCGTAGCTGCGCCCTCGGAAGCTCTTGAACGGCTTCGGCCGGATCTCCCGGCGCACCTGCTTCACCAGCTTCCCGTCGTACTCGCAGTAGCCGCGCTCGAGGCCGGTGAGGATCATCTCGGCGGACTCGGTGAAGCGCTCGCGGCTCGAGTCCATCGACACGCCGAAACCGTCGAACTCCACGCGCCCCAGCCCGCGCCCGAGCCCGAGCACGAAGCGGCCGTTCGACACGTGGTCGAGCACCGCGATCTGCTCCGCCACCCGCATCGGGTTGTGCCACGGCAGCACCACCACCATCGAGCCGAGCTGCACCCGCTCGGTCGCGCCGGCGAGGAAGGTCAGGTACTGCAGCACGTCGGGGCACATGGTGTAGTCGGTGAAGTGGTGCTCGACGCCCCACAGCGACTCGAAGCCCAGCGACTCCGCCATCAGCGCGAGCCGCAGGTCGTCGCGCCACACGTCCATGTCGCTCCGCGCCTGGTCGGGGTTCTGGAAGATCGCTGCCATGCCGACGTGCATCGGGCACCTCCGTTCGAATCTCGTTCAAAGACCAGGATACCCGAGCGCTAGGTGCAGAGCAGGACCACCGGGATCTCGCGCGCCGTGCGCTTCTCGTACTCGGCGTAGCGCGGGTTCTCGTGCTTCGCGCGGGGCCAGAGGCGCGCGCGCTCGTCGGGCGACGCCAGCCGCGCGCGCATGCGCCGGTGCTCCGCGCCGACCTGCACCTCCGCCTCGGGGTTCTTCTGCAGGTTGAGCCACCAGATCGGGTCGCGCGGGTCGCCGCCCTTCGACGCGATCACCACCAGCCGCTCGCCGTCCTCGAAGAAGACCAGCGGCACCGTGCGCCGCAGGCCGCTCTTCCTCCCCGTCGTCGTGAGCAGCAGGACGGGCAGCCCGACCACCTTCCCGCCGATCCGCCCCGACGTCAGCCGGTACAGCGCGGTGTGGCCTGCGATGAACGCGCGCATCGCGAGCTGCTGGACCCAGGGCATCGGCGATCTCCGTGGCTCCGTTCGTGCCGGTTGATATGATGCCGTCGAGACCATCCGCTGTCTCGGAGGAGCGTCCATGTCTCGCGAGGCCGTGATCATCGACAGCGTGCGCACCGGCCTGGCCAAGGCGCACCGCGGCTCGTTCAACCAGACCCGGCCCGACGACCAGCTGGCCCACTGCATCGCGCAGCTGTTCGCGCGCAACCCCAACGTCGACAAGGCCGAGGTCGGCGACGTGATCGCGGGCTGTGGCATCCCGGAAGGCCCGCAGGGCATGAACGTTGCGCGCATCTCGACCATCCTGGCCGACCTGCCGGCCTCGGTCGCCGCCACGACGGTGAACCGGTTCTGCTCGTCGGGCTCGCAGGCGATCATGATGGCGGCGCAGCAGATCATCCACGAGGGCGTCGACGTGGCGATCGGCTCAGGCGTCGAGACCATCACCATGCTGCAGGACGGCTCGCAGAACACCAAGCGGCTGTTGAACCCGCTCGCGGCGAAGAAGGCGCCGGGCCTGTACATGGCGATGGGCGCCACCGCCGAGGTCGTCGCCGAGCGCTACAAGGTCTCGCGCGAGGAGCAGGACCAGTACGCGCTGAAGAGCCAGCAGCGCACCGCGCGCGCTCAGGAGCTCGGCTACTTCGACGACGAGATCGTGCCGATGAAGGTGCGCCGCCTGGTGCAGAAGAAGGGCGAGGAGCCGAAGGAAGAGGACTTCGTCGTCGACCGCGACGAGTGCAATCGGCCCGACACCACCATCGACGGGCTGCGCAAGCTGCCGCCGGTGTTCAAGCCCGAGGGCGGCACCGTCACCGCGGGCAACTCGAGCCAGCTCTCCGACGGCGCATCGGCCACGCTGCTGATGTCCGCCAGCCGCGCGAACGCGCTCGGGCTCGAGCCGATGGGCATCTATCGCGGCTCCGCCGTCGCCGGCTGCAATCCCGACGAGATGGGCATCGGACCGATCTACGCGGTGCCGAAGCTGCTGAAGCGGCTGGGCATGTCGCTCGCGGACATCGACCTGATCGAGCTGAACGAGGCGTTCGCCTCGCAGGTGCTGCAGGTGCAGCGCGTGCTCGGGATCCCCGACGAGAAGCTGAACCCGAACGGCGGGTCGATCTCGATCGGCCACCCGTTCGGCATGACCGGCTCACGCCTCACTGGCCACATCCTGCGCGAGCTGCGGCGCCGCAAGAAGCGCTACGGCCTGGTCACGATGTGCGTCGGCGGCGGACAGGGCTTCGCGTCACTGTTCGAGGCGGTCTGAGAAGAGCGCCCGTCCCTCGGACTGCGCAGGGGGAGCGATGCCGAGCAGCGCCGCCGCCGTCGGCGCGACGTCGATCGCGCGCACCTCGCCCAGCTGCGCGCCGTGCGGCACGCCGCGGCCGAGCGCGTAGAAGATCGCTCCCATCTCGGGGAGCGCCGGGTCGAAGCCGTGCGCGCCGATCGAGCTGCCGCGCAGCCACGCCCACCACTCGCGGAGGCGCTCTCCCGCGCCCGAGTGGCCGAACATCTTCGGCGGGTGCGCGAGCAGCGTGAGATCGCCGCTGCGCCCGGGGAAAAAGCTGCGGAAGCGTTCGGGCAGCCGGGAGTTGGCGTACGCCTCCAGTCCGTCGACCGTCGCGAGCGCGCGCAGCGCGTCGTCGCTGCGCGCCGGGTCGCGCAGGTACACCTGCGCTTCGCCGCCCGAGTACTCGCTGCGCGCCGCGATTCCAGCGGCGTCGAGCGCCCGCTGCGGATCGACCACTCCGGCGATCCGCGCCATGCCGTGGTCGCTCGCGACGATCACCGTGGTGTGCCCCCACGCGCCGCGCGCGTCGAGCCCGGCGAACAGCCGTTCGAGCTCGTGGTCCTGTGCCTGGAGCTGCGCGCCGATCGCCGGCGAGTCGGGCCCCTGCGCATGGCCCACGCCGTCGCAGCCGTGCCACCAGCTCATGATCAACCCGGGGCGCGCGTCGGCGGGGAGATCGAGCCAGGCCAGGATCTGTTCGACCTTCTTCGCTTCGGGCACGCCGGAGTCGAACGGGCGGATGCGCAGGCTCGCGCCGCGGCCGCGCCAGTCCGATTCGGATCCCACCCAGAAGAACACCGCAGCGCGCACGCCCTGGCGCTCCGCCGCCGCCCACAGCGGCTCGGCTTCGAGCCAGCTCGCATCGTTGCCGTATTCGAAGCGCCTTCCCTGTCGGTCCGTGAAGGCGTTCTCGATGATGCCGTGCCGATCCGGCCAGGTGCCGGTCGCGAGCGAGACATGGTTGGGGAACGTGCTCGAGGGCAACACCGGCGTGAGTCGCTCGGCGCGCGCGCCGTCCCGGGCCATGCGCGCCAGCGCGCGCAGCGGAACGCGCTCGGGATAGTCGAAGCGCGTCCCGTCCCAGGACAGCACGATCACGACCGGGCGCTGCTCCGCGGCGCCCGCTCGCAGGCTGCAGAGCAGCGCGAGTGTGGCGACGGCGAGTGCGGCAGCCCGCGCGCGAGTCACGGGCGCATCCTAGCGGAAGGGCTGCGTGTGCAAGCCACGGCTGCGCGCGCGCGATGTGTGGAGCCGGGTTCCCTCGGGTGTGGAGCACGCTTCCACCGAAGTGTGATCCGCTTCACATCCTGCGCGCGCATTTGCGCGCGGGCGCGGCGCAGGCTGGATGCGGTCACGTGCACAAGGGCCCGATGGCTGCTGTGGATTCTCTTCTCGCCCGCTTCCGCCGGGCACGGGAAGTGAACTCCTTCCCGGTCGGCTGGAGGGGCCAGGCTCCGTGTGCGGGAGAGGAGAGCTGGCCATGACTGGAAGCACGATTCGAGGCGGCGCCTCGGTCCGGAGCGCGCAGGGCTTCACCCTGCTCGAGCTGATGACCGTCGTCGCGATCCTCGGGATCCTCGCGATGTTCGCGGGTCCCGGCATGCTGCACCTGTACGAGAAGCAGGAGACCAAGGCGACGGCCTCGCAGATGGCGGGCCTGCTGGTCGATGCGCGTGCGCACGCCGTGAGCGAAGGCACGCCCTACCTGGTGTACTTCAACGCTCCGACGACCGACGCGAACGGCAACTGCGGCTCGGTGGCGACCGAGGTCAAGGACGTCGACCACAGCTACACGCTGACGCCGGCGGACCAGACCAAACAGATCTACCTGCCGGCGAGCACCTGCAACAAGGTGACGCCGTACAACCCGGCCGCCGCCCCGGCCACGCTCGCGGCGGTGCCGATGCCGGCCCAGGACCTGGCGGTGCGCGCGCCGGATGCGGCCGCGGTCGGCGCGGTCTCGGAGCGCGGTGTGGTGTCGACGGCGACCACTGCGCTGAGCACGGTCGCCTCGGCGGCGACCAGCACCGTGGCCAGCACGGTCGCTGCGGTGACGGGCAGTGGCAACGGCTCGAGCAATGGCTCGAGCTCGAGCAGCAACTCGGGGAGCGGCAACACGTCGGGCAGCAATCCGACGGGCACGGGCGGCAACGGCTCGAGCAGCAGCTCGTCCGGCAGCTCTGACGACGGCAGCGAAGGACAGGTGGCCGCGGACGGCACCCTCACCTACCCGCCTCGCAGCTCGACCGTCGCGGACACCGTGGTCGACGGCGCGACCTTCCCGATCGATCCCGCCTCGGGTCAGCCGGTCGTCGCGTTCTCCGAGCGCGGCATCCCGGTCGATCCGTCCGATCCGAGCTCGCTCGGCAGCGGCGCCGGCGGGATCTACCTGACCGACGGCGACACGATCGTGACTGCGGCCGTGGTGGCGCCGCTGGGCGAGGTCCAGGTCATGACCTTCGACCCGGCCAGCAACACCTGGAAGTGAGCGCGAGCTAGCGACCGCCGTAGGGATCGCCGGGCAGGTCGGGGCTGTGGCGGAAGCGCCTGTGGCTCCACATCCACTGCTCGGGATGCGCGCGGATGATCTCCTCCATCGCAGCGTTGCACCGGGCCGTGAGCAGCTCGGCATCCCTGCGGCGGTCGCCCGTATCCGGAGTCTCGATCGGGGGCCGGACCACCAGACGATGGTGGTCCGGCCCCGTTCGCGTCGAATAGGCCGGAACGACCGGCGCGCCCGTGCGCAGCGCCAGGATCGCGGGCCCGAGCGACGTGGAGGCGCGCACCCCGAAGAGCGGCACGAACACGCCGCGCGAGCGACGCGCGTACTGGTCGTTCAGGATCGCGACCACCCTGCCCTTGTGGATCAGCCGCAGCATCTGCGGCAACACGTTCCGGTGTAGCAGGAGCTCCGCGCCGGTGCCGGTGCGCTGGCGGATGATCTCCTCGCGCAGCAGGCGGTTCCCCAGCGGGCGGCCGATCACGCTGAGCGGGATCCCGAACAACGGGACCGCACGCACCAGCAGCTCGAAGTTCCCCAGGTGGAGCGTCAGGCAGACGGCGCTCTTGCCCGCGGCGAGCACGGTATCGGCGATCTCCTTGCCCTCGAAGTCGACGCGCGCGCGGATGTCGTCCGCCTTCCAGTCGCGCCCGCGCGCCACGTCGATCAGGTTCCAGGCCAGCTGGACCCAGCTCTCGCGGCCGATCTCGCGCCGCTCCTCCTCCGTCTTCTCCGGAAAGGCGATGCGCAGGTTGGCGAGCACGTAGTCGACGCGCTTTCCGCCGCGCGCGAACAGCGCGCGCGCGCCGCGGGCCGCGATCGCCTGCGCGGTCGGGAGCGGCAGCGCGCGCAGCGCGGCGACGGCGCTGCGGAATGCGGCGTACTCGGCGAGCTCCTTCGGGGAGTACACGGGGCGCCGAGGATACCGCAGGTTCACGGGCGCGCCTTTGCCTACACTGGACCGCGATGCTCGAGAACGAGAACTACTTGTCGCTCGCCACGTTCCGACGCGACGGCCGCGCCGTCGAGACACCGATCTGGTTCGCCCCCGAGGGCGGCTCACTGGTCGCATTCACTGCCGGTGACTCGGGCAAAGTGAAACGGCTGCGCAACTCCGGCCGCGCGCGGATCGCGGCCTGCGACGCGCGCGGTCGCGTGCACGGTCCCTGGCAGGAGGCGCGCGCCGAGCTGATCCGCGACTCGGCCGCGGTCGACCGCATGCACGCCGCCCTGCGCGCCAAGTACGGCCTGTTGATGCTGCTCGCCGACGTCGGCTCGCGGCTCGCCGGCCGCTACGCCAAGCGCGCGTGGCTCAGGATCACTCCCACCTAGTCTGAGCGGTGTACGGCGGCGGGCGGCCGCCGCCGACCGCCTTCGCTCGCCTTCGGCTCGCTGCGCGCTTCGCTTGCTGGCTGAGCGGTGTACCGCGGCGGGCGGCCGCCGCCGACCGCCTTCGCTCGCCTTCGGCTCGCTGCGCGCTTCGCTTGCTGGATTCGCTTGCCGGCGAACTCTAGCTCGAGAACCTCGGGCGGCGTTTCTCGACGAAGGCTCGGATGGACTCCTGGCCGTCCTCTGCGACCGCACCGGAGGCCATGACCTCGACGGCGTAGGCGTAGGCCTTGGGCTGGTCGAGGTCGATCTGCGCGTAGTAGGCCTGCTTGCCGAGCCCCTTGGAGAACGCGCTGCCGCGCGTCGCGCGGCGGATCAGCTCGTCGGTGGCGGCCGCGAGCTCGCCCGCGGGCACGACGCGGTTCACGAGTCCCCACTCGGCGGCGGTGCGCGCGTCGATCTTGTCGCCGGTGAAGAGCAGCTCGAGCGCGCGCTTGCGGCCGATCGAGCGCGACACGCTGACCATCGGCGTGGTGCAGAAGAGGCCTCCGGCTCCGCCGGGTGTCTGGAACTGCGCGTCTTCGGAGGCGATCGCGAGGTCGCAGGCCGCCACCAGCTGGCAGCCCGCGCCGGTCGCGAGGCCTTGCACGCGGGCGATCACCGGCTGCGGGATCGACTGCACCGCGTTCATCATCTCGGTGCACAGCGCGAGCAGCGCGCGCATGCCCGCGAGGTCGCGGTTCACCAGGTCGGCGTAGTCGTGGCCCGCGCAGAACACCGGTCCGCTCGACGCGATCACCACCCCGCGCGCCTTGCTGTCGCCGATCGCGCGCAGCGCATCGCGCAGCTCGATCATCACCTCCCGCGAGAGCGGGTTGCGCCGCTCCGGACGGTTGAAGCTCAGCGTCGCGATCGCCTCGCGCTCTTCGAAGGAGAGGTGCGAGAGCTCCATCGGGGACTCCTTTCGCAGCTCAGGCGCCGGCCGCGAGCAGATCCTCGAGTAGCGCCAGGCTCGCCTGCTCCTGCTCGTCGACGGAGCCGTCGGCGAGCACCAGCTCGCGAAGCGTATCGAGGAACAGCTTGCGGTGCTCGCGCGGGATCTCGGCCGGATCGACGTCGTCGATCCGCGGGGGCACCTGGAGCCACGCGTCGACCTGGGCGGCCTCTTCGGGCCGCAGCGCCAGGCGTCCGACCATGCGGCGGACGAAGGCGCGCTCTTCGCTCTGGACCTCCAGATCGGACCACGCCACCGCACAGATGAACTTCATCAGGCGGAGCCGCTCCTCGCGCGCGAGCGTCGACAGCATGCGACCATTCTCGCGTCCGCTCGTGAGCGGTGTCCAGCGGGTCAGCGCGCGATCAGGAACGCGGCGAGCAGCGCCCAGCAGAGCGCCCCGACCGCCAGCGCCAGCACGATGCCGCGCGCCGGAGCCAGCGGCGCAGGGCTCTCCTCGGTCGGTGCGGCGTGGTGCAGCGCTCGCTCGACGGGCGGATCGATCACGCGGCGCACGGGCGCGCCGACCGTGGCGACGGCCATCGGTGCGCGACGTGCTGGAAGCCTCGACAGGATTCGCATCCTCTCGCCCTCTGGGGGGTCGGTTTTGGAGATCAGGACCGGTTTTAACGCAATCGTCGGGAAGGGTCCTGGATCGTCCCGGAGCAGCCTGCGAGTTGCCCTACCCGCAAGCGAGTTTGCGTCTCGTCCTGCGCACTCGCGGTGACCCGCGTCACCGTCCCGATCGACGTACACCGGAGTGCGTCTCGTGGCCGATCGATGC
>Ga0318502_10000514_pt1 | contig 12481 bp, 9 predicted proteins | sample GRESIP174b1f22_FD_203291 | JGI IMG/M metagenome (GOLD analysis project Ga0318502, IMG submission 203291) | Tropical soil microbial communities from Luquillo Experimental Forest, Puerto Rico - GRE.SIPMG.174b1f22 | ecosystem: Environmental > Terrestrial > Soil > Tropical forest > Bulk soil...
CGATTGATCAGAAGCGACGGCGCGAGCACGAGCAATGCTGCTGAGGCGATGATCGCGCTGAACGAAGTTCCCGATCCGAGCCAATTGGGCAACACTACAAGCGCGGCGGCCAAAGTAATCGTGACCGCTTCCCGCAGCACGCTAACAACGTTTGCGGCCCATCGGAGACATCCGGTGAGGCGAAGCCAAAAACCGTGCGCCAGCGCTCCACCCGCTAGAAAGGCCAGCGCCGGATAGAGCGGCAGAACGTATTGCGGCAGCTTGGTCGGCATTAGCTCAAAGAGCGCCCAAGCCGGGAAAAGCCAAGCAATCAAGAACCTCTTCGTCGGAGTGCGCCGCTGTCGCCAACCCGAGACCACCGCCGGACCAGAAACAGTGAGCCGGTCAGAAGCTCGCGAGCGACTGCGCGAGGTAAGTACCGGGCGGGGCGCCGTGCGATTCCTGCGCACTGACCAGCTTCGGGACAAGGTCCTGCCAGACTGATTCGGCAAGAAAACGCCCTGCCGTGGCTTCTTCGATCGCGACGAACCACGGTGTAGCGATCAACATCGTCACGGTGAGGTCGGCAAGTGGCCGCAGTGTTTTGAGCCAGCGAATGTCGCGGTCGGCGATCGACAGCGTCACCGCGGTAAGTAGCGCCAAAGCCGGCGCAGCCGGTCCTTTCAGCAGGATCCCCGCGGCCTAGGCGGTCCAGAAGACGACCGCGAGCTACCATTTCACGGGATGGCCGGCACGCGCTCGGACATACACGATGCCGAGCGCAAGTTGACCGGCGACGATGGTGGCGAGGAGTGCCGCATCAGTCTTGGCGAGATGTGCTTCGACCACGAGGCCGAGCGCGCTCGCCATCACAACGCCGGCAACAAAGCCGGCGCGCCGCGAGGACAGGAGGGTGGCACCGAGCGCCGCGGTGAGCAGGACGGCTACGGTTGCCGCGAGTGCTGAGGGCAAACGATAGGGCCAGATAGCGGTGCCTCCAGGAGTGCTGAGCGGTGGGACCGCGGCCGCCTGGAGCCAATGAATACCGATCGGTTTCCGGTTGCGCGCCTCGTCCTGGAAGCGGATTCGGATGAAGTCGCCGGTCTCCAGCATCTGCCGCGTCGCTTGGGCGAAACGCGCCTCATCGCGGTCGACCGGCGGGATCGAGGCGAGCCCGGGGGCATATAGGATCAGGCAGAGAAGCAGAAGCAACGCGAAACCGCGAACCGTTTTCGACGAGTTCCCACTTTCCTCTTCCCTCGTGAAAACGGGGTAGCGAGGGATCCGCAACAGGGGGAAGAAGGGAGCTCGCGCCAAGCGAGCGCCGGGTGGCATTTTCACTCGGGCTTCCTTACCGCCAGCTGAGTGACCGGAGCCAGCGACCGCCAGAGGTGGTGTGGGCCGAGCGGCTCGGCGCGGCTCACGGCGACGCGCGTCAGCGCGCCGCCGTAGCTCATGTGCCAGTCGAGGAGGCGCGCTTCTCCCTCGGCGGTGACGACATTGGCGACTAGACGCCCACCGGGGCGCAACCTTGCCCATAGTAGCGGCAGCAATCCCGGTACACCGATGCCGCCACCGGCGAAGATGGCGTCCGGCACCGGCAGACCGTCGAGCGCCTCGGGCGCCGTACCGGCGATAATGCGCATCCCAGGCACGCCGAGCGACGTGGCATTGCGCGCGATGATCGCAGCGCGCAGCGGGTTGCGTTCGATCGCGACCGCTGAGCGGCCTTCTCCGGCGCGCAGCCATTCGATCGCAATCGAGCCACAGCCCGCGCCGACATCCCACAGGGTCTCGCCGGGGAGCGGAGCGAGCGCCGCGAGCGTCGCAGCGCGGACCTCCCGCTTGGTCAGCTGACCGTCATGCTCGAAGGCGTCGTCGGGAAGCCCCGCGAAACGCGGCAATGCGCGGGTACCAGGCGCGCCGCGGCAGGCGATCGCGATCGTGTTCAGATCGGCGACCCGCCGATCGCCCCAGGACTGTGCGTCTTCCTCGATGACCGCCTCGCGCGTCCCGCCCAGATGGGCCAACACGGTGAGGCGGCTCGGGCCCCAGCCGAGCGTAGTCAGGAGCTGCGCCACCGCGCGCGGCGTGTCGCCGTCCTCAGATAAGGCGAGGATGTGGCGGCCGGGGGCAAGGTACAGCCGTAGCGTGTCGAGCGGCCGCCCATGCAATGTGACGATCGCACAGTCGGCGACGGGCCAGCCGAGCCGAGCGGCAGCGAGACTGAAGGCACTCGGCTGCGGCACGATTGTCAGTTCTTCAGGCGGAAAGCGTTGGATCAGCATGACGCCGACGCCGTACCAGAGGGGATCGCCGCTCGCCAACACGGTTACATTGCGGCCGCGTCGCGCGGCAATGGCGGCGATTGTGCGGTCGAGAGGGCGTTCCCAGAGGAGCCGCTCGGCGCCACTCTCCGGTACCATGCCGAGATGTCGGGCGCCGCCGACCAGCACTTGCGCGGTCTCGACCAGCGCGCGCCCTGCCGGGGCGAGGCCGGCTAGCCCGTCCTCACCGATGCCGACCACTGCGAGCCAGGATTTCACCCGATGCTCGCGAGCGCGTTGACCGCAGCGGCGGCGAGCGCGCTCCCGCCGCGGCGGCCGTGTAATGTGACGTAGGGGATACCCTGGCCAGCAACGGCGAGTGCCGCTTTGGCCTCGCCTGCACCGACAAAGCCGACTGGGAAGCCGAGCACGAGAGCGGGTTTTGCAGCCCCCTCCGCGATGATCTCAAGCAAGCGGAAGAGCGCCGTCGGCGCGTTGCCGATCACCACCACCGCACCTGCCAAATGTGCGCGCCATAACTCGACCGCGGCGGCCGAGCGCGTCGTGCCGAGCGCAGCGGCAAGCCCGGCTGTCTTCGGATCGTGCAACGTGCACAAGATCGCGTTGCCGGCCACAAGCCGCTCGCGGATGAGGCCCGCTGCCACCATTGCCGAATCAACAAGGATCGGCGCGGCTGCGGCGAGCGCCCGTCGTCCCGCCGCGACCGCGCCCCGCGACCATGCCAGATCATTCAAGATTGTGCTGTCGCCTGCTGCGTGCGCCAAGCGCAGCGCAAGCGGTTGCAGCGACCGCGGAAACCGGCCGAGATCGGCTTCCGCACGGATCAGCGCGAAGGAGCGGCGCGCGATTTCGGCGGGATCGCGCAGGTAGGTGTAGCGGTGAACGATAGGGCGCTGCCCCTCGCCCTCTCTCGCCCGCTTGCGCTGCTCTTCACCCATAGCTCGGGGTAGGGCAGTCATGTCTGACCGGCGACGGGCCGGCGGATCAATCAGTGGGAAGCTCACGGATCGGGCCAAGGGCCTTCAGCCCGGCGGTTCGATCCGGGTGCCTCGGACAGGGTCCCGGCCGGGACCGATTTCCGCCATCGTGGTGGGCGTTCGCAGCGGCGCATCGAGCTCTGATAGGTGACCGCATTTCCCGTTTTCACTGCACACGCGAATTCGATTGTTATTCGATTGATAGGCCTGCTCCAATTCGTTGATCGGTGAAAAAATTCCATTGATCTTCCATTGATCCGCTAAGTAACGAATTTTCCGCGTAAGTGGTCGACATGACAGGCGGCTGTATCGGCTGCTGGGGCCATTTTGGGGCGAAAAAACACGATTTTCGTTGTTTTCGCCCCCGCAGGATGCGGCCGCAGCCCCGCCCTGCGCCCAGGGCCGATTGTGGGACATAGTCAGCTGCGGAGGGTTAGCGGGGGCGAGCGGAGAGGGCGAGGTGCTATCGCCGAACGCACCGGAATCGGGCGTTGGGCTCGCGCCGTCACGCCGAGCGTCCAGGCTTCCTCGGCTTCGACGCGACCGCGCTGTTCGCCTGTCAGGTCCGGATCGCCGGCGAACAGCTCCGCGAGAGCGCCATCTCTGTCAAGTTCGGCGAAATGGCGGGCAACGGTGCGGACCTGAGCCGCGTCCTTGGGCTCCCCCGCCCCGGGCGATACCGACCACAGCGAGGGATAAACCTCGGCCATGATCAATGCCCCATTCGGCGGCGCGCGAAGACCCGTCTCGAAGGGCCAGACCCGAGCGCCGTCACGCCAGCGCGGATCCTTCCGCAGGGCCCGCACCACCGGGATCCCGGTCAGAACCTGGCCACCGACCGACCCGGCACCCAGCAGCTTCCAGCATGGCTGGCACCCCGTCATGTACTCGTCGATCAGCCGGCGCTCCGCCAATCCGTTCTGCTCGTGGCCGCGGTGGTGCTTGGGTCCGAGGTAGCTCCTCGCGCGCTGCGCCGGGCAGCCCCAGAACGGAAACTTACCGGCCGATATTCGCTCGTTCATCGCAGCAGCGACATCGAACCGGTTATTGGAATTTCGTTCATCGTCGCTGACGAGCCGCGCGATCTCCTCCCAGACCGCCCGCCAGGGCGGCCCGGAAAGGCCGAGACGTGCGGCAAAACCGGTGGGATAGCCGAACGGAAAATCAAAACCGATCAGCACCCGTTCGCCGCGCGCCATCGGTTCCGCCAGCCAGCCGCCCAGCAAGGTCCTTGCTTGATGCCGGGTGGCAGGATTGACCAGTCTCTCGCCCGCCGAATCATGCCAGCAGATCCAGATGCTGTCGCGGCCGGTGCGCGGCACATTCGCCGCGCTCCAATCGACCATCACGAATGCGTCAAACATCAGCGATGATGGTGATGCGGATGGTCGCCATCCGTGCCGATCCCGCGCACGTGATGGTGATGAGCCGCTTGCGGCGCGCCGGCATCGCTCTCATAGCCGATGATCTGGGTGCGGTACTTGCAGAGCTGGCAATTCATCGCCGGCTGCCCTTCGCGGACCTCGCCGACGCGGTCGCTAAACGCGTCGATCACCTCGGGATGGTCGCGCAAATAGAGCGCCTTGACAAAGTCGATCTCGGGAAAGAGACGAGCGACTGCCTCGGTCTGCGCGTAGATGCGTTTGACCAGGACACCAGTAAACAGGAAATAGGGAAACAGGATGATGCGACGGAAGCCGAGCCGCGCGGCGCGCGTTAAAGCCGCGTCCACACGCGGATGGGCGACGCCGCTAAACGCGATTTCCGCCCAGCCGAACCCCATTCCTTCCCACAGCATGCGCGCGAGCTTGGAGATGTTGGAATTGGCGTCGGGGTCATTAGTGCCGCGTCCGACGACGACGAGCAGCGTGTCGGCGCGCGCGATTTCGGGATCCGCTGCCGCTCCTGCGACGCGATCGGCCGCCGCCCTCAACAGCTTCGGGTCGATCGACAGATCTCGTCCCAAGCGGATATCGATCCCCGGATTGTCGGCCATGAAGCTGTTCATCTCCCAGGGCAGGTCGTTCTTGACGTGGCTCGCCGCGAACAGCATGCCCGGTATCGCGAGAATCTGGCGCGCACCCCGCGCCGCCAGGGCGGCGAGCCCGTCGCGGATCGTCGGGCGCGCGAATTCGAGGTACCCCGTGGCGAAATCGAAATTCGGTAGACGCGGACGCAGCGCGGCGGCAACCAGCTCGAACTCGGCAATCGCTTCCGAATCTCGGCTGCCGTGCCCGCAGATCAGTACCGCGGTTTCGGTCATTCATCGCCTTTCTCGGAATCGCGGCGGGGCCTGAACGCACGATGACGCGGGCCGGGGCCGATCCACTGCTGTTGCTGGTCGCCGGCCTCGCAATCGATACGGTGTTCGGCGACATGCCCGCAATCTTCCGCTATGTCGACCATCCGGTTGCGCTCGCCGGCCGTGCGATTGCGTTCTTCGACCGCAAACTGAACCGCGAGGCTCGCAGCGAGGCCTCGCGCCGCGACCGGGGCATCATCACAGTGATCTTGTTGGTCGGCGCTGCAGCGGCGCTGGGATTCACGGTCGAGCGGCTCTGCCGCGGCCATCCGCTTGGCGCCATCGTCGAAGCCCTGCTGATTGCGGTGCTCGTCGCCCAGCGCAGCCTCTACCAGCATGTCGCCGCCGTTGCCCAGGCGCTCGACACGGGCGGGTTGGCGGCCGGCCGCGCGGCGGTGCGACGCATCGTCGGCCGCGATCCGCTGAGCCTCGACGCGCATGGCATAGCGCGGGCGGCGATCGAGAGCCTCGCGGAGAACTTCAGCGACGGCGTCGTCGCTCCGGTGTTCTGGTACCTGCTGCTCGGTCTGCCAGGGCTCTTCGCATACAAGATGGCGAACACGCTCGACAGCATGATCGGGCATCGCAGCCCACGGTATCGCAGCTTCGGCTGGGCGGCGGCGCGCCTTGACGATGTCCTCAATCTGGCGCCCGCGCGGATCAGCGGACTGCTGCTGGTCGCCGCTGCGGTCTTTGCCAAATACGGCCGGCCCAACCGCGCGCTGGCGATCATGTTGCGCGACGGACGCAAGCACCACTCGCCGAACGCCGGCTGGCCCGAAAGCGCGATGGCGGGGGCGCTCGGGCTGGCGCTGGCGGGACCGCGCCGCTACCCCGAAGGTCTCATCGCCGACCCCTGGCTCGGCGACGGCAGCGCGCGAGCGGCGACGTCCGACATCGCACGCGCGCTGCATCTTTATCGGCTCGCCTGCCTGATCGAGGCCGGCCTGCTGCTGGGCGCCTGGTTCGCCGGGCATATCACGCTGCCGATTTGAGGCGCGGCGGCCGCGCTGTAGCGAGCAGGGCCGGGAGATCGATGGTGCGCTCGAGATGATCGGCAAGGGCATCGAGGGTCGTCTCGATCTGCTGTTCGTAGGCGACCTCGCCGGTATCGGCGCCGAGCGCCTTCAGAAAGGCACGACGGAATAGGTCGCTGGCGAAGAGCCCGTGCAGGTAGCATCCGGCGACTCGGCCATCGTGGCTGACGCAGCCATCAACGCCGCTGGCTAGGCGGAGCATCGGCCGATCGAGTCCAGGCCCGGTCGTGTTGCCGAGGTGCATTTCGTACCCTCTCACCGGCATGCCGGTCAAAAGCTCGATACCAGTGGTCTCGGCGAGCCGCTTGCCGGCCTCGAGTACGGTGTCGACCTGGAGCAGCCCGAGCCCGCTGACGGTTTCCTTTTGACCTTCACTGCCGAAGCGATCCGTGATGGTGCGCCCCAACATCTGATACCCACCGCAGAGGCCGAGGATGCGCCCACCCTGGCGGCGATGAGCCAGCAGATCGATATCCCAACCCTCGCGGCGCAAGAATTCGAGATCGCCGATCGTCGCCTTCGAACCGGGCAGGATCACCAAAGCGGCGTCCCGCGGCAGCGGCAGCCCGGGGGCGACCATGACCAGCTCGACTCCGGGCTCGGCACGCAACGGATCGAAATCGTCAAAATTGGCGATGCGCGGCAGCACCGGGACCGCGATGCGGACGCGCTCCACACCCCATTTTTTTTCCAGCAAGCTGCGAAAGGGAGCGGGACTGGAGAGCGCCAACGAATCTTCAGCAGGAAGTCTTGCGGCGGCGGGAAAATAGGGTACCACGCCAAAACAGCGCAGCCCGGTGCGCTCGTCAAGCGCCCTAATACCGCCGTCGAACAGCCGGATGTCGCCGCGGAACTTGTTGACAATGTAGCCGGCGAGCAGCGCCCTTTCGCTTGCCGACAGCAGCTCGCGCGTTCCGACCAGCTGGGCGATGACGCCTCCGCGCTCGATGTCACCGATCAGCACGACCGGGACATCTGCGGCTTCGGCAAAGCCCATATTGGCAATGTCGCCATCGCGCAGATTGATCTCGGCCGGGCTCCCCGCCCCTTCGATCAGCACGAGATCGGCGGCCTCGGCAAGCCGGGCGAAAGCACCGAGCACCGCCGGCAACAGGCTGGGCGCCAGCTGGCGATATTCGCGGGCGTGAGCCCCACCCCAAACCCGGCCTTCCAATACGATCTGCGCCCCGCTCTCCGATTGCGGCTTCAGCAGCACGGGATTCATGTCAGTGGCGGGAATGGTGCCGCAGGCACGCGCCTGCAGCGCCTGTGCTCGGCCGATCTCGCCGCCATCGGCGGTCACCGCGGCATTGTTCGACATGTTTTGCGGCTTGAACGGCCGCACCTCGATCCCCCACCGTGTGTAAGCCCGCGCCAATCCCGCCAGCAGTACCGACTTGCCGACATCCGACCCGGTCCCTTGCAGCATCAGCGCCAGCGTCATCAGAACTCGATCCCGATCTGGGCCTTGACGCCGCTGCGGAACGGGTGCTTGACGAGGGTCATCTCGGTCACCAGATCGGCGGCCTCGATGAGCTCGGGCCGGGCATTGCGACCGGTGACGACGATGTGAAGATCGTCCGGCTTGGCCTTTAATGTCTCAACGACCTCGTCGGCCGGCAGATAGTCGTAGCGCAATACAATGTTGAGCTCGTCGAGCAACACCAGCCGGTAGGATGGGTCGGCAATCATCGCCTTGGCCGTCTCCCACGCGTCGCGCGCGGCGGCGATGTCGCGAGCACGGTCCTGGGTGTCCCAAGTGAAGCCCTCGCCCATCGCCCGGCAGATCACGAGATCGCCGAACCGTTCGAGCGCGAGCCGCTCGCCGGTGGTCCACACCCCCTTGACGAATTGGACGATGCCGACTCGCATGCCGTGGCCGAGACAGCGCAGTACCATGCCGAAGGCGGCGGTCGACTTGCCCTTCCCCTTACCGGTATGGACGATAAGCAGCCCACGCTCCTGGGTCTTGGTTGCCAGCATGCGCTCGCGCGCCGCCTTTCGCCGCGCCATCTTCTCGTTGTGGCGGCGGTTGATCTCCTCCTCAGTGTCGAGCGGATCGGTCACAGCGCGCTCCATCGCGTAAGAGCCTCGCGGGCACTGTTGCGGCGCGGACGCCACAACCCGCGATCGATCGCCTCGGCGAAGCGGCGGCTCATTTCGGCGAGCGCCGCCGGATTGTGCTCGGCCATGAAGCGGCGTACCGCATCCTCGGCGAGATAGGCGTCGTAGAGCGCATCGAAATGGGTGTCGTCGACGGCTCGAGATGTCGCCGCGAAGGCGAAGAGATAGTCCACCGTCGCGGCGATCTCGGCGGCACCCTTGTAGCCGTGGCGCATGACGCCGGCGATCCACCGCGGGTTCGCCGCGCGTCCGTGGACGACGCGTCCCAACTCCTCGCGCAGGCTGCGGATGCGCGGCATCTCGGGGCGCGAGTGGTCGTTGTGCCAGACCGCTGGCGCCCGGCCCGAGAGCCGCCGTACGACGAGGGCGAGCCCCCCCTCGAATTGGTAATAATCGTCGCTGTCGAGCAGGTCGTGCTCGCGATTGTCCTGGTTGTGCAGCACGGCGTCGGCAGCGGCGAGCCGCGCTTCGAGCATCGCCCGCTCCGCGCGCCCCTCGGTTCCGGCGCCATAGGCGTAGCCGCTCCAGCCGAGATAGGCGTCTGCCAGATCAGCCTCCTCCTGCCAAATTCGCTCGTCGATCAGGGTCTGGAGCCCGGCGCCATAGGCCCCGGGCTTCGACCCGAACACGCGGTAGCCGGCGCGCCGCTCGGCTTCTTCGGGCCGAACGCCTTGACTTACGAGCGCGCCCCGGTCGGCCGTGACCCGAGCGGCGAGCGGGTTGATCCCGGGCGGCTCGTCGAGAGCGGCGACCGCACGGGCAGCCGCATCGACGAGGTCGATCAGCCCGGGAAAGGCGTCGCGGAAGAAGCCCGACACGCGCAACGTGACATCGACCCGCGGCCGATCGAGCACCGAGGCGGGCAGGATCTCGAACCCGGTCACCCTTCCGCTCGACGGTTCCCATACCGGCCGCACCCCGATCAGCGCCAATGCCTGGGCAACGTCGTCGCCGCCCGTCCGCATGTTTGCGGTTCCCCAGGCGGACAACGCGACTCGCGCCGGATAGCTTCCGTATTCTTGGGCATGCCGTTCGAGCAGCAGCGCTGCCGATTTCCAGCCGAGCTGCCAAGCCGCTTGGGTCGGCACGGCGCGGGTGTCGACCGAAAAGAAATTGCGGCCCGTCGGCAGTACCTCAGGCCGGCCGCGGCTCGGCGCGCCCGATGGCCCCGGTGCCACAAAGCACCCGTCGAGTCCGGCGAGGAGCCCCGCGAGCTCCGCCTCGCCGCACCCGGCGACGGTCGGGCGCAGTTGGCGCTCGATCCACTCCAGAACCCCAGGGGTCTGCAGCCAACCCTCTTCCGGGCGGGCTTCGCCCGCAACCAGGCGCAAAGCAAGCCCCTCGAGACGCTCGACCGTGTCGCCGGCGCTGCGCCACGGCCCGGCCCCGCTCAGTAGCGCCGGACGCGGACCGGACCACGGCTCGGCGGGATCCAAGGCGAAGGGATCTTGCCCGAGACCGAGATCGGCAGCGAGGGCGCGCAACAGCGAGGCATCCTCCGGTGCCGCGCCGCGCCCGGCGCGAGCAAAGGCGAGCAGCAGCGCGTCGAGCTGTTTGCCCTTGGGGCTGACGCCGAAGACGTGGAGACCGTCGCGGATCTGTAGCTCCTTCAATTCGCACAGGAACCCGTCGAGCTTGCGCAACGCGCTAGCCGGGTCGTCCTCGCCGGTGATGCCGCAATCGCCGTCGAGCCCGCCGGCGCGAGCTTGGTCGAGGATCGCCGTAGCGAGCACTCCAACCCGCCGCGCATCGCCGTAGACGGCTTCGTAATACTCGTCGATCAGGCGCTCGAGCTCGGCCAAAGCGCCGTAGCTGCCGGCGCGGGTCAGCGGCGGCGTCAAGTGGTCAACAATCACCGCCTGCGAGCGCCTCTTGGCCTGCGTCCCCTCGCCGGGATCATTGACGATGAACGGATAGAAGTGCGGCAGTGGCGCCAGCACTGCCTCGGGAAAGCATTCGGCCGAAAGTGCCAACGCTTTCCCCGGCAACCATTCGAGAGTGCCGTGCTTGCCGAGATGGATGATCGCATCAGCGCGAAAATCCTCGGCGAGCCAGGCATAAGCCGCGAAATAGGCATGGGGCGGCACCAATGCCGGGTCGTGGTAGGTCGATTTCGGATCGATGTTGTAGCCGCGCGCCGGCTGGATCAGCACCGCAACATTACCGGCGCAAAACCCAGGTATCGCAAACCGGCCGCAGTCGAGGCGTCCCGGGCGGAAAAATGGGTCGCATTCGCCCGGCCCCCAGCGCGCTTCGATCGCCTGCGGTACGGCGCGTGGCAAGGTCGCGAGGAACGCCGAGTAGTTGGCAAAGGACAGCGCTTCCTCGCCCGACGCCCCAGGGTTCGCGTTGGTCGGGCCGGCGAGCAGCCGCCGAACCAGCGTCTCGCCGTCCTCTGGCGCGTCGGCGATCCTGTAGCCTGCGCCGGCGAGCGCCCGCAGGATGACAATCGCCGAGGCCGGCGTGTCGAGGCCAACAGCGTTGCCGATGCGGCCGTCGCGGTTGGGATAATTGGCAAGGATCAGCGCGATGCGGCGCTGCCCCGCCGGCTTCCCCCGCAACCGCGCCCAGTTGCGCCCCAGATCGGCGACAAAGGCAATGCGGTCGGCCAGCGGCCGGTAGCCAACGAGATCGGCCTCGGTCTCGGGGTCGCGGCCGAGCGGCGCCTTGAACGAAACGGCGCGGGACAAGATGCGCCCGTCGATTTCGGGCAACGCCACGTTCATCGCTAGGTCGCGCGGACCGACCCCGCGGGTTCCGGTGCGCCAGCTTGCTTCGTCATTACCGGCGAAGACGACCTGCAGGACAGGACAGTCAGCCGCCGCGAGAGGATCGCTGCCGGCACCCGCCCGGACGGAAAACCCGGTTGCGTTGAGGATAACCGCGGGCGGCGCCGCCGAGAACGAGGAGCCGAGCAATGCCGCGGCCTCACCGTCCTTCAGGCTCTGCACAAAGATCGGCAACGGCCGCAGCCGGCGCGCCGAGAGGGCGCGGACGAGCGCGTCGACCGGCGCGGTGTTGCCCGACTGGACGAGCGCCCGGTAGAAGACGATCGGCACTATGCCACCCTCGCCGCGCCATTCCGCGGCGATCTCCTCGAGGCTCGGCAATGCCCGGCCGGGCCAGTAGAGCCCGGCGCGCAATAAAGCCGCGGGCTCGGCCCAGGCCGCCTCGTACCCGATCAACGATCCGACATAAAGCAGCAGATTCTCGGCATTCGCGGGACCGCCTTCGACGAGATAGCGCCACAGCCGGTGGATCGCCTCGGGCGGGAGGGTCGAGACTTCGGACAGCTCTGCGTCAGGCTTGTCGTCGCCCGGCAACAGCGCCAGCGGGATGCCATGGGTGCGGCAGGTCTCGACCAGACGCTCGACGCCGTAGGACCAATAGGCGCTGCCGCCGAGCAGGCGGGCGATAACCAGACGCGCGCCGGCCACCGTTTCCATATAGAGATCGACCGAGAAATGGTGGCCGAGCCGCAGGATCGAAGCGAGGCGCAGGCGCGGCACGGCGGGATCCCGCGCGCGAAGCCGCGCCTGCGCCGCGGCGAGCAGCGCAAGCTCCGTGTCCGCGCTCGACAACAGCACGATATCGCCCGGGGTCTGGGCGAGGTCGACCGCGGTCGAGCCGTCGGGGATCGTCCCGGGGATCGTCGCGAGCAGATGCATTCAGGCACCCGGCGCCCCGAGCGCCGAGCTGATCGCGGCGCGGTCGAGGCCTTTCTTGCCGATCACGACGAGCCGCGTCTCGCGCTTCTCGCCGGCATGCCAGGGC
>Ga0318502_10000539_pt1 | contig 12323 bp, 8 predicted proteins | sample GRESIP174b1f22_FD_203291 | JGI IMG/M metagenome (GOLD analysis project Ga0318502, IMG submission 203291) | Tropical soil microbial communities from Luquillo Experimental Forest, Puerto Rico - GRE.SIPMG.174b1f22 | ecosystem: Environmental > Terrestrial > Soil > Tropical forest > Bulk soil...
CCGTCCAGCTCGAGCCGGCCGACGCCCCCTCGGCGGAGAAGCTGGTCCGCCTGCAGCTGAAGCGCGGGGCGTGGAGCGATGCCGTCCCGGTGCTCAACCGGCTGGTGCCCCGGGTTCCTCCGGAGGCTGCCGCGGCGCTGCTCCGAGAGACGGCCGAGCTGGCCGGACGGGCCGGTGATGCCGAGGCCGCGCTCGCCCTGCGCCGGCAGGCCCACGGGCTCGTCCCCGCCACCGGGACGGCCCTCGCCACCCTGGCCCTCTCGCTCTATGCCGCCGGGGCGAACGCCGAGGCCCTCCAGCTCTTCGGCGCGCTCACTCCCGCCCTCGACCTCGACGCCAACCCCACGCTGAGCACCGAGGTCCTCCTCGCCCACGCCGATCTCCTCGAGAGTGCCGGAGAGCCGGGAGGAGCGGAGGACGTCCTGCGGCGGCTGGTGGAGCGCCCCTTCACCCCCGAGTCCGCGGTGGAGCGTCTGGCCGAGCTCCGCGGTCGCACCGACCCCCGTGGCGCGGTCACCTTGCTGACCGAGTACCACCTCGGCCGTCCGTCGTCGGAGCACACCGGGCGGTCCCTGCTGACCTTGGCCGGGCGAGCGCGGGCCGAGCTCGCCGACCCCGACCTGGCCGACCGGCTGCTGGTGCGCGCAGCGTCGATGCTCACCGAGCCGCTGGAGGCACACCGGGCGCGGGTCGAGCTCCACCGGGAGACCGGCCGCATCTCGGCGCTGCTGGAGTCCCTCCGGGCAGTGGCCGAGCGCTCGATGGCCCTGGGGGACACCGCCGGCGCGGTGGAGGCCCTCACCACGCTCGAGTCCACCGCGTCCTCGGCGGACCGGAGCGAGGATGCCCTGGGGGCGCTGGCCCTGCTCCGGACCACGCTGGAGACCGCCGGGCGCCTCGGTGAGGCCGGTGCCGCCGAGCGCCGCCGCGCCGACCTCCTTCTCACCGCCCGCAACGACGTCCACGGGGCAGTGGCAGCGCTCGGTCGCGCCTTCGAGCTCTCGCCCGACGCGGCCACGGCGGGCCGGCTGGCGATGCTCGCCGAGCAGCAGGGAGACCTCCGCGGGCGCGCCGGGTGGCTGGTGCGCGGGGCGGCGCTCCAGCCCACGCCACAGGGCGTGGCCGACGCGCTGGTGCAGGCCGCCGAGCTGCAGGCCGGTCCGCTGGCCGACGATTCCGCGGCCGAGGCGCTGCTGCGCGATGCGCTGGCCGAGGTGCCCGGTCACTCCGGCGCCGAGTCCCTGCTGGTCCAGCTGCTGGAGCGGAGTGGCCGGGGCGCCGACCTGGCCGCCTACTACCTGGAGGCCGCCCGGAGCCGCCCCGAGGCCGCGGCGCGGGCGCAGCTCCTCCGCCGCGCCGCGCGGCTCTACCGCGGGCTCGGACGTTTCGAGCAGGCCCTGGACGCGCTGGCCGCCGCGCACAACTTCGCGCCCGCCGACACCACGGTTACCGGCGAGCTGGTGGACCTCCTGGTTTCCGAGGGCCGGGAGGGCGACGCTGCGCCGTACCGCGCGCTGCTCCTCCGCGACGACCCCTTCCATGCGACGTACCCCCGCCATGCCGCCTGGCTGGAGTCGGCCGGCGACGTGGTCGCCCTGGCCCGGCTGGAGGCGGCCCGCGCCGAGCGACAGGCGGGTGCCGAGGCGGCCCGGAGCTGGCTGAAGGCATCGGCCGCGTTCCGTGCTGGAGGGCGCGAGGAGGAAGCCCGCACCGCGGAGGATGCCGCCTTCGCCCAGGCGCCCGAGCTCGACGCCGCCTTCTCTGCCCGGCGGACGCGGGTGGAGAGCGATCCCCGCGCCCTGGCCCAGCTCCTCGCCCAGCGCGCCCGGGCCGTCTCCACCGAGGCCCCGGCGCTGCTCGCCGAGCGGGCCGAGCTGCTCACCCGGTCCGGAGAAGCGCTGCTCGCCGCCGAGGCCTGGGACGAGCTGCTCCGCGGCCAGCCCGACGATGTCAGGGCCCTGCTCGCCCGGGGAGAGCTGGCCGCAGCAGCCGGGGGAGCGCAGGCGGCCCAGCCCTACGATCGACGGGCACTCGCCGCTGCCCCCGACCTGCCCACCGCCCAGCGCACGCGGCTGCAGCTCCGACTGGGCCACGCCGCCCTCGCCTCGGGAGCGCTCCACGATGCGGCCGATGCGCTGGAGGCGGTGGCGTCGGCCGACCCCGACGGCGAGCGGGGCCGCGAGGCGCTCTCGCTCCTCGCCGAGGTCCATGGCCGCCGGCAGGACACCGCCGGGCTCTACCGGACGTCGGTGCGCCTGGCCCGACTCGCCCGTCCCGACGAGGCCGAGGCGCTGTACCGCCGTGCCGCGGCGCTGGTCGACTCACCCGGGGAGGCGCTGGAGGCCCTGGTTCCCCTGGCCGACCTCCACCCCGGCGAGGCGCCCATCGTCGACCGCACGCTGGCAGGCCTGCGCACCGCCGGCCGGAAGGCGGAGCTGGCGGTGCTGCTGGAGCGGGCGGCAGAGGCGAGCGGGGGAAGGCGGGCCGCGGCGCTGCTCAGCGAGGCGGCGACACTGGCCCAGGGAGCCGGCGATGCTGGCGCCGCGCGCGGCCTGCTGGAGCGCGCCTTCAAGGCCGACTCCCATCACCTTCCGGTGCTGAAGGCGCTGGCCGAGGCCCACCGGGCGCGGGGGGATGGCGATGCCCTCCTTCCGGTCCTGCGCGGCCTGGTCTCGGTCGCCCCCGCCGACGACGGGTCGGCGCAGCTGAAGCTCGAGCTGGCTGGCCTGCTGATCGCCCGCGGCGAGCGCGATGAAGCCCGGGCACTGCTGGAGCCCCTGGCTGCCGGTGGTCGCTCCGCCCCTGGCTACAGCGAGGCGCTGGAGCTGCTGGTTCCGCTCCTCGCCTCCGACGACGATGCGCTGGCCCGGGCGACGGTGCTCGCCGCGCGGGCCGAGCTCCAGAAGGGGCCGGAGCGCGCCCGCCTGCTCCTCTCCGCAGCACAGGCGGCGCACCAGGCCGGGGACGATGCGCGGGCGGCCCGGCTGGCCCGCGCCTCGGTGGCCACCGAGGCGAGCCAGGACGCGCTGCTGCTCCTGGCGAGCCTGATGCGGGATTCGAGCGAACTGGCGAAGGCAGCCGCCTCGCTGACCCAGGCAGCGCAGCTCGCCGCGCCGGAGGATCGACCGCGCCTGCTGCTCGAGGCCGCCGATGCCTGGGAAGGAGCAGGAGACCCGGCCGAGGCTCAGGAGCTGCTGGAGCGGGTGGCACGGCTCCATCCGGCGACGCTGGGTCCCGGTGCCTGGGGCAATCGCTTTCTCCGGCTCGGGGCCCGCGCCGCGGCGATCGAGCATGGATACGAGCCGCTGCTGGCGCAGGGCGCATTCACCCAGGCCTTGGAGATCGCCGAGCGCCTCGAGGATCCGGCCCGTGTCCGGCAGAGCCTGTGGGGGCTGGCCCAGGGAGCCGCGGGCGCCGAGGCCCTCCGCCGCCTGGCCAAGCTCCTCCTCGCCGAGGGCACCGCCGCCGAGCGACAGGCCTGCGCCGATCTGGCCGAGTCGCGCCGGGCGATGGACCTCGCGGTCTCGCTCCACAAGGCCATCCTCCTCGCTCCCGACGCATCGGGAGAGGAGCGCCTCCGCGCCCTCCAGCGGCTCACCGCCCTCGGCGAGCGCGAGGCGGTGCTCTTCCCGGCCCTGGAGACGCTCGATGCCTCCGCTCCCGACGCCCTGGTCGACCAGCTGGTGACGCAGGTGCGGGCGCGCCGGGGCGCCGAGCGCGAACGGGGCCTCCGCCTGCTGGCCGCCCGGGTGCCGGCCCGCGCCGCCGAGCTGTGGCAGGCGCTCTTCGAGCAGGCCCGGGACGACAACCGGCTCGAGGACGCCGCGGCCGCGCTGCGGGCATGGGTGGCGGCGACGGCCGATCCGGTGCAGCGCTCCGGGCTCCGCGTCCAGGCCGGTGACCTCGAGCTGGCCCTGGGCAAGGTCGAGGCAGCGCGCGAGTCCTGGGCCCTGGCGGGCAACGAGGACCCGACCTCCCTCGCCGCGGCCTCGAAGCTCCTCGCCCTGACCTCCGCCGAATCCGAGCCGGAGCGCTTCGTCGATCTCGCCGAGCGGGTGAGCTCGCTCTCCGGTCACGCCAACCTCGAAGGCCGACAGGACGAGCTGGTGGCTGCGTACGTCCAGCTGGGCCGGCACGCCGACGCCCTGTCCACGCTGGCCCAGCTCCCCTCGACGATGGAGCGGTTGCGCATCCGGGCGGATCTGGCGCAGGCCCTCGGCCGGACCGAGGAGGCGCTGGCCCTCCGGGAGCAGCTGGCGACCACCCCGGCGGAGCGCGAGGGGCTGGCCATCGCCGCCGCCCGGTCCGGGCGCCCCGCCGACGCTGCCCGCATCCTCGGCGGGATGCCGGCGCTGGACCTGCTCTCCCATCCGGCGCGCCGGGAGCTGGCACAGACCCTGACCCCCTCGGACGTCGGTGCGCCGATGGCCGCCCTGCTCTGGCCGCTGCTCCTCGCCGAGCGGCCGGTGGACCCCGACGGGTGGGCGCAGCACGCCGAGGCCCTCCGCCGCGCCGGCCATCCGGTGGCCGCTGCCCGTGCCGCCGCCTTCGGTCACCTCTTCGCCGGCGAGGAGCCAGCCCCCGTCCCGGTGCAGGTCCACCCGGTGGAGCGAGGGCCTGCCGAGACCACCACCACGCTGCCCCTCGGCGCGGTGCAGGTCACCCCCGAGGAGATGCCCAACCTCGACCGGGTCCTCCAGGACGCGCTCGGCCAGCTCGGGGCGGCGGGCCTCCAGACCTGGCTCGACCCCTCCGGCGCCGCCGAGGCCTGGATGGCCGGCCCCCAGACGCTGGTGCTCGGCGCCGGGGCGCTCTCGCTCTTCGGCCCGGTGGAGCTGACCTACCTCACCGCGCTGGCCCTGGCCCTGGGCAGCGAGGGAGCCGCGCTGTCCCGGCCCGGAGAGGTCCCGGCCCTCGGTCCGGCGGCGGCGCGCGCCTTCGCCGCCGTTCCCAGCCCGGCCGCGGCGGCCCGGGTGCTCCTCTGGCTCGACCCGGTGGCACGGGGGGCCGACGCGGACACCATCGACACCGCGGCGGTGTTGACGGGGAGCGCGCCCCTCGCCGCAGTGGTCCAGCGGGCGCTCTCCCTCGTGTAACGTCCGGGCCGCGCCACCCCTGGCGCCCTCGCATGCGCCGCAGCGTCCCCACCGCCGCCCTGCTCGCCGTCGTCGGAGTGGCTGCGCTCTTCGGCTGCAAGGCCGAGGTGCCGGTCCCGGGGAAGGAGCGGGTGGGCACCTTCCAGCTCGTCTCGGTGGGCCTGCCCCTCACCAACGATTGTTCGGAGCTCCTGGTCCCCGACGGAGGCGTTCCCATCGACGCGGGGGTCATCCTCTCCGTCACCTACAACAACACCACCGCGCCCGACGGAGGTCGGCTGCTGCCGGACGGCGGGCCGATCACCCCCTACGACGCGGGCTACCTCACCCAGTCCGACGGGTCGGGCACCGAGTACGGGGTGATCGTCGGGCAGGTCATCGACGTGGCCGGCGACAGCCCGCGGGTCTTCCCCAGCTGCAACTGTCCGAGCATCGACCCACCGGACATCCTGGTCCACGAGGAGAACGTCCTGGCGGTGCTCAGCAGCTCGCAGGCGGCGGCGGTGGTGCTCCCCGATGGGGGATGCCCGCCGTTCGCCACGCTCCTCGATGGAGGAATTCCGGGCGGCCCGGCGTTCCTGCCTCCGCGCTCGCCCGAGGGCATCTGGAACGCCAGCCTGGTGTGCGGGGTGAATCTCATCGAGATCGAGGTCCTCGGCACGACCTGTGACGCAGGGTGCGTGTCCTGCTCGCTGAGCAATGCGGTGCAGGGGAAACCGGGGGGACAGTGAGCCGCCGGGCAGTGGTGCTGCTCTCCGGCGGCCTCGACTCCGCCACCTGCCTGGCGCTCGCCCGCGCCGACGGGTTCGACCCGGCCTGCCTGCTGGTGCAGTACGGCCAGCGGCACGCGGTGGAGCTGGAGCGGGCGAGGGTAGTGGCCCGCGCCCAGGGCGTGAGCGAGGTGCGGGTGGTGACCGTCGACCTCCGGGCCATCGGAGGCTCGGCGCTGACCGCCGACGTGCCGGTGCCCAAGGACCGTCCAGCCGGCGAGCGTTCAGAGGGAATCCCGGTGACCTACGTGCCGGCGCGGAACACGGTGTTCCTCGCTCTCGCCCTGGGGCTGGCGGAGACGCTGGGAGCCACCGACGTCTACATCGGGGTGAATGCGGTGGACTACTCTGGCTACCCCGACTGCCGGCCGGAGTTCATCCGCGCCTTCGAGGTGCTGGCCAACCTCGCCACCCGCGCCGGCGTGGAAGGGGCGCGCTTCCACATCCATGCCCCGCTGTCGGGGATGACCAAGGTGGAGATCATCCGCACCGGGATGCGCCTGGGGGTCGACTACGCGCTGACCCACAGCTGCTACGACCCCGATGGCGAGGGCCGTGCCTGCGGGCGCTGCGACAGCTGCCTCATTCGCCGCGAGGGGTTCCGGGCAGCCGGAGTGCCCGACCCCACGGTCTACGCTCGATGAAGGCGCTGCTTTGGCTCGCCCTGGCTGCCTCGCTCGCCACCGACGGAGGGGTGAGCAGCGAGCTGGTGGATGCGGCGGCGAGCGTCCCCGGGCTGACGGTCGAGCTGCGCTACGCGACCGCCGACAACTTCCTGGGCAAGGCGGTGTACCCCCCCGCGGCGCGGTGCCTGCTCCTGAAACCGGTAGCGGTACGGCTGGCGGCGGTGGCCCGGGCGCTGGCTCCGGTGGGCTACCGCCTCCACGTCTGGGACTGCTACCGGCCGCTCCACGTGCAGTGGGCGATGTGGCGGCTGGTCCCGAGGAAGGGCTACGTCGCCGACCCGCACACCGGCAGCAACCACAACCGCGGGGCGGCGGTGGACCTCACCCTCGACACCGAGGATGGGACGCCGGTGGAGATGCCCACCCCCTTCGACACCTTCGGTCCGGCAGCGCACCACGGGAGCACCGCCGGGACTCCCGCGGCCCGTGAGAACCGCGAGCGGCTCCGGAAGGCGATGGTCGACGCCGGCTTCCGGCCCAACCGGATGGAGTGGTGGCACTACGACGCCCCGGAGGCGCATCACGCTCCGGTGCTCGACGTGCCACTCGAGCCCTGACCACGGCTCAGCCGTTGGCGGCGGCTTCCTTCTCCGCGGCGAGGAGGGTGCGCTTCCGGGCCACGCCCCACCGGTACCCGCTCAGCGATCCATCCGAGTGGACCACCCGGTGGCAGGGGATGGCCAGGGCGACCGGGTTGGTGGCGCAGGCGCGGGCGACGGCACGCACCGCTCGCCCGTCCCCGACCGCGCGGGCGATCTCGGCGTAGCTGGCGGTCTTGCCGCTGGGAATCTTCCGCAGCGCCTGCCACACCCTCCGCTGGAACTCGGTGGCCCGGACGTCGAGCGGGAGCTGCTCGGCCCCGTCCTGCTCTCCGAGCGCGGCGACCACCGCCGCCAGCCGCCGGTCGGAGTGCGGCGAGGACCGCTCCAGCGTCGCCTCGGGGAACTCGGCGCGCAGCATCCGCTCCAGGGCCGCCTCGTTCTCCCCGAACGCCACCCGGGCGAGCCCCCGCTCGGTGCGCGCCAGCAGCAGCAGGCCCAGCGGGGTGTCGAGGACGGTCCAGGTGAGCGTCCTCCCTGCGCCTCCACGCCGGTAGTCGGCGGGCCGCATCCCCAGCTTGTCCCGCGCCGCGGCATAGGCCCGTCCCGCCGAGCCGTAGCCTGCGTCGAGCCAGGCATCGGTGACCGACCGCCCCGCGCGCAGCCCCGACTTCCAGCGCTCCAGCCGCGCGGCGGCGACGAACTCCCGCGGTGAGAGGCCGGTGTGCTTGCGGAACGTCCGCTGGAGATGGGCCGGGCTCAGCCCGGTGGCCTCGGCGAGCGCCTCCAGTCCCGGCGGCGCATCGAGCGACTCGAGGAGAAGCCGGCGGACCCTGGCCACGAAGTCGGCAGCCGGGGGGAGCGCCTGGTCCGGCTTGCACCGCTTGCAGGCCCGGTAGCCCTCGCGCTCCGCTGCGCGGGCGTCGGGGAGGAAGCGGATGTTCTTCCGCAGCGGGCGCCGGGCCGGGCAGATCGGCCGGCAGTAGATGCAGGTGGATTCGACGGCGACGACGAACTGGCCTTCTGCCGCCGGGTCGCGCCGCTCGAACGCCTCCCAGCGCTGCGCGTCGGTTTCCAGCCGGGGCACGTCGGAGGAGTGTAGGTCCATGGTCATCTCTCGACAGGGGTTGAGTACGGCAGGAGGTGTAGCCGTGCCATCAGGCCTTCTGCGTGCTGGCCCTTGCTGTCGAATTCGGGAGCCGGAAGGCCGCCCATCCCCGCGACAACAGGCGGGAAAACGCTAACCGAAGAACACCCGTGCGACGTCGAAGTACTCCGCCGGGACCCGCTTCAAGGTCCGGGTGGCCTCCTCCAGCGGAACGCTGGTCACCACGTTTCCCTGCAGGGCAGCCATCCGCCCGAACTCGCCCTGGGCGACCATGTCGGTGGCGTGCACGCCGAAGCGGGAGGCCAGCACCCGGTCATGTGCCGTGGGCGAGCCGCCGCGCTGGATGTGCCCCAGCACCGAGACCCGGGTCTCGAACCCGGTCCGCCGCTCGATCTCCGCTGCCACGTAGGCTCCCACGCCGCCCAGCCGGACCCGCCCTGCCTCGTCGACCGCTCCGGAGCTGATGACGTGCTCCGGCTCGTCGGGCCGGGAGCGAATCTTCGTCCCCTCGGCCACCACCACGATGCTGAAGCTGGTTCCCCCCGCGTGCCGGCGGCGGAGCTGCTCGGCGACCTGGTCGAGGTCGGCCGGCTCCTCGGGCACGAGGATGACGTCGGCGCCCCCGGCGATGCCGGAATGGGTGGCAATCCACCCCACGTGCCGGCCCATCACCTCCACCACGATCACCCGCTTGTGCGACTCGGCGGTGCTGTGGAGCCGGTCGATCGCCTCGGTGGCGATGGACACCGCGGTGTCGAAGCCGAACGTGTAGTCGGTGCCACCGAGGTCGTTGTCGATGGTCTTGGGGATGCCCACCACCGGGAGCCCATGCTCGAAGAGCCGGCCCGCGGCGGAGAGCGTGCCCTCGCCACCGATGGCCACCACCGCCTCGATGCCGTGGCGCCGGACGTTCTCCAGCACCCGCTCCACCCCGCCCTCGACCTTGAAGGGATTGATCCGGCTGGTTCCGAGGATGGTCCCTCCGCGGTGGAGGATGCCCGCGGTGCTGGCCCGGGTGAGGGGAAAGGTCTGGTCCTCCAGCAGCCCCTTCCACCCGTCCCGCAGGCCGATGACCTCGAAGCGGTGGTTGGCGGCGCGGCGGACCACGGCCCGGATGACGGCGTTGAGCCCCGGGCAATCTCCTCCACCGGTCAGCACTGCGATGCGCATGCCGGCCGCAGTCTCCTCTCCGTCTCCGACGCCCGCCAGTCGGCGGACCGGGGACCGTCAACGCGCGCGCACTGACGCCGCGCGGGTCGTGGAGACCGTCGCTGCCACCAGGTGCGGTGCATCCTCGGCGAGCGCCCGGACGCCGAGCAGCACCGCCGCCAGCCAGAGGAGGTCGGCGAGGAGCAGATGCAACAGCTGCATCGCCACCGGGGCGAGGAGCACCAGATTCACCAGCCCGGCGACGAGCTGGAGGACCACCAGGCCAGCCACCCACAGCGCATTCCGCCGCACCCCCGGCGCCGGTCGGAGGAGGCTGGCCAGGACCGCGGTGACCAGGACCCCCAGCGCGGTCAGGACCGCCAGGACCGGGTGCAGGACCCGGAGGCGGACCAAGAGATTTGCGGTGGGGGAGAGGTCCTGGCGAAACCCCTCGGCAAGCGAGCGTGCCGGGAAGAGCGTGTCGCCGAGGGCGGCGATGCCCCCGCTGAGGCCCAGCACCACCAGCGCACCGAGCGCCAGGGGAAGGAGGACGCCCAGCGCTCCCTGGCCGCGGAGGCGCGCCGGCCGGGTGCCCGCGGCCCACGCTCCGCTCACCGCCACCACGGCGAGGAGGAAGAAGGTGTTGACCAGGTGGGCGCACATCACCACCGCTCGCTCCGGCGAATCGTTGCGGTCGACCAGGTGGAAGAGGACCAGCGCGGCCCCGATGCCCGCCTCGATGAGGATCGCCACCACCCCCAGCAGCGCTCCGCGCCGGACCCGGTGGCCGCGGGGGAAGACGACGAAGGCCAGCACCGCCCAGCCGAGCACCGCGGCGGTCACCACCCCGCTGGAGACGCGGTGGGTGAACTCGATGATCGTCTCCAGCGCCGGGGCCCGCGGCACCAGCTCGCCGTTGCACACCGGCCAGTGAGCACCGCATCCCGCTCCCGAGCCGGTGGCGCGGACGAAGGCGCCCCACACCACCACCGCCAGGAGGAAGGCCAGGAGCGCCCAGGTCCACCGGGCGTAGCTGCGCTCGCTCATCGCCGACGGCTCTAGCAGGTCAGGTCCGCGGGTTCACCCCACCGGAGCCAGAGTGGTACGTCTTCCAGGAACCATGAGCCACGCCCGCCTCCGGGGAGCGACCGTCGACGCCCGCCTCTGGCTGCCCGCCGGGGACGTCGAGCCCCAGGCCATGGCCCAGCTGCGGAACATCGCCAGTCTCCCCTGGGTGGCCCACCTGGCGGTGATGCCCGACGTCCACTTCGGGAAGGGGGCCACGGTGGGCTCGGTGATCGCCATGCGCGGCGCGGTCTCGCCCGCCGCGGTGGGGGTGGACATCGGCTGCGGGATGGGCGCGGTGCGGACGAACCTCGTCGCCTCCGACCTGCCGGAGAGCCTGCGCCGGCTGCGCAGCGACCTCGAGGCAGCCATCCCGGTGGGCTTCGCCGCCCACGACACGCCGCCGGTCGTCGAGGACCCCGGCCTGGCAGCGGACATCCAGGGACTGGATGCAGAGTTCGGCGACCTCCACCCCTCGGTCCGAGATCTCCGGAGCAAGGCCAAGAAGCAGCTCGGCACCCTCGGCGGCGGCAACCACTTCATCGAGCTGTGCCTGGATACCGAGCAGCGGGTGTGGCTCATGCTCCATTCCGGCTCGCGGAACATCGGCAGGACGCTGGCCGAGGTGCACATGAGCGAGGCCCGACGGCTGTCGCACAACCAGGCCCTGCCCGACCGGGACCTGGCGGTGTTCCTCGCCGGCACCGGGGAGATGGCCGCCTACCGTCGGGACCTCTTCTGGGCCCAGCGCTACGCGATGGCCAACCGGCGGCTGATGTTCTCTCTCTTTGCCGCGGTGATGCGCCGCCACTTCCCGCAGCTGGTGCTCGACGCGCCGGTGCTCTGCCACCACAACTACGTAGCCGAGGAGGTGCACCACGGCGAGGAGCTGCTGGTGACGCGCAAGGGCGCCATCTCTGCCCGGGCCGGCGAGCTGGGGATCATCCCCGGCTCGATGGGCACCCGGAGCTACATCGTCCGCGGGCTGGGGAATGCCGAGTCGCTCACCTCGGCTTCTCACGGCGCTGGCCGGAAGATGTCGCGCAACCAGGCCCGGAAGCACTTCGACGTGAAGGACCTGGTGGCCCAGACCGCCGGGGTGGAGTGCCGCAAGGACGGCGGCGTCCTCGACGAGATCCCCGGCGCCTACAAGCCCATCGAGGAGGTGATGGAGCGGCAGCGCGACCTGGTGGAGGTGGTCGCCGAGCTGAAGCAGGTGCTGTGCGTGAAGGGGTGAGCCGACCCTGGCCGGTCCGTGGCCACTACCAGCGCCCGGCGACCACCAGCCCGGTCTTGCCGTCGGGCCCGATGACCGGGGCGACGGAGATGACCCCCACCGTCGACTTGCGCGGGGCGGCGGCCGGCTTGGCCGACAGCTCGTAGCCCAGCACTGCGCCGGCGAGCATCAGGGGCGGAGCGACCCACAGCAGCCGGCTGGAGCTCCCCTGGCCGATGGCGAACGCGGCACCGGCGCCGAGCGCCTCGCCGAACCAGGTGACCCACACCGACCCCCCGCCATCGAAGTAGCCCCCAGTGAGGGGCACCATCGCCGCCACCGCCACCCCGAAGCCGGTGAGTCCGCCGGCGGCCAGGGTGCCGTCGGAGCAGCTGTTCTTCGACGAGAGCGAGGGGATGCAGCCGAGATATCCGCTCAGCGCACCGGTCAGGGTGCCGGCGGCGCCGGCAACCAGCACCTCGGAGACGACCCGGACGGTGCGCGAGGCAGTCGGTGGAGGGGGCTCGGCGGCGACGCGGAGCGTGTAGGGCTCGGGGTCGGCCGAGGCGCTGGCCAGCACCGGCGCACCCAGGTCCGGCCGCACCAGAGGCGCGTCCGCCGGGTTGGCGCCGAGGAGCGTGGCGGTGAGCAGGAAGCTGAACATCGACGCCTGACCCCCGCGTCCGTCAGGGTG
>Ga0318502_10000541_pt1 | contig 12314 bp, 10 predicted proteins | sample GRESIP174b1f22_FD_203291 | JGI IMG/M metagenome (GOLD analysis project Ga0318502, IMG submission 203291) | Tropical soil microbial communities from Luquillo Experimental Forest, Puerto Rico - GRE.SIPMG.174b1f22 | ecosystem: Environmental > Terrestrial > Soil > Tropical forest > Bulk soil...
GAACAAGATTGTGCCTGAAGGACAATGACTATGGCCAACGTCGCCGCATTCAACCAACACATCCAGTCCGAACTGGACGGCATCCGCGCCGCGGGGCTGTTCAAGTCCGAGCGCATCATCGCCACGCCGCAGGGCGCGCTGGTCAAGCTGGCCGACGGCCGCGAGCTGATCAACCTGTGCGCCAACAACTACCTCGGGCTGTCCTCGCATCCGAAGGTGATCGAGGCGGCGCACGAAGGCCTGCGCACGCACGGCTACGGCATGAGCTCGGTGCGTTTCATCTGCGGCACGCAGGACATCCACAAGGAGCTGGAGCAGCGCCTGGCCCGGTTCCTCGGCACCGAGGACACCATCCTCTACGCCGCGGCGTTCGACGCCAACGGCGGCCTGTTCGAGCCGCTGCTGGGCGAGGAGGACGCCATCATCAGCGACGCGCTGAACCACGCCTCCATCATCGACGGCATCCGCCTGTGCAAGGCCAAGCGCTTGCGCTACGCCCACAACGACCTGGCCGACCTCGAGGCGCAGCTCAAGGCCGCCGACGCCGCCGGCGCGCGCTTCAAGCTCGTCTTCACCGACGGCTCGTTCTCGATGGACGGCACCATTGCCCAGCTCGACAAGATCCGCGCCCTGTGCGACCAGCACGGCGCGCTGCTGGGCATCGACGAGTGCCACGCCACCGGCTTCCTGGGCGCGCGCGGCCGTGGCACGCACGAGTTCCGCGGCGTGTTCGGCAAGATCGACATCATCACCGGCACGCTGGGCAAGGCGCTGGGCGGCGCCTCGGGCGGCTTCACCACGGGCAAGAAGGAAGTGATCGAGCTGCTGCGCCAGCGCTCGCGCCCGTACCTGTTCTCCAACACGGTGATGCCGGCGATCGTCGCCGGTTCGCTGGCCGTGCTCGACCTGCTGGAGGCCAGCACCGAGCTGCGCGACAAGCTCGCCGACAACACCGCCTGGTTCCGCCAGGCCATCACCGCCGCGGGCTTCGAGATCAAGCCGGGCGAGCATCCGATCGTCCCGATCATGATCGGCGACGCCGTCAAGGCGCAGCAGCTGTCGCAGCGCATCCTGGAGCTGGGGCTGTACGCGGTCGGCTTCTTCTTCCCGGTCGTCCCGAAGGGGCAGGCGCGCATCCGCGTGCAGATGTCGGCGGTGCACGACCGGCACCACCTGGAGAAGGCCGTCGAGGTCTTCGCGAAGGCCGGCAGGGAGCTGGGCCTGGTGGGAGCCGCGCAATGAGCGAGACCACGAAGGGACAGCGCATCCTCATCATCGGCGCCAACGGCCAGATCGGCTCCGAGCTGGCCGGGGCGCTGAGCAAGCGCGCGGGCGTCGAAGCCGTCATCACCAGCGACGTCGCGCCCACCGGCCGCACGCCGGGCCTGGTGCACGAGCAGCTGGACGTCACCGACGCCGCGGCGCTGACGGCAGTCGTCGAGCGTCACGGCGTCACGCAGATCTACCTGCTGGCGGCCGCGCTGTCGGCCAACGGCGAGAAGCATCCGCAGTGGGCCTGGAACCTGAACATGGTGGGCCTGCTCAACGTGCTCGAGCTGGCGCGCACGCACAAGCTGGACAAGGTGTTCTGGCCCAGCTCGATCGCCGCCTTCGGCCCCTCGACGCCCGCCGACGGCACGCCGCAGGACACGGTCATGGACCCGACCACGATCTACGGCATCAGCAAGCTGGCCGGCGAGCGCTGGTGCGCCTGGTACCACAAGAACCACGGCGTGGACGTGCGCAGCCTGCGCTACCCGGGCCTGATCAGCTGGAAGACGCCTCCGGGCGGCGGCACCACCGACTACGCCGTCGAGATCTTCCACGCGGCGCTGCGCGACGGCCGCTACACCTGCTTCCTGAAGGAGGACCAGGCGCTGCCCATGATGCTGATGGACGACGCCTTGCGCGCCACCATCCAGCTACAACCTGTCGGCGATCAGCTTCACGCCGCGCCAGATCGCCGACGCGATCGCCAAGCGCATCCCCGGCTTCACGGTGGACAGCAAGCCGGACTTCCGCCAGGCCATCGCCGCCAACTGGCCGCGCTCGATCGACGACAGCGAGGCCGCCAGGGACTGGGGCTGGAAGGCGCAGTTCGGGCTGGACGAGATGGTCGACGAGATGCTCACGCAGCTCGCGCCCATCGTGAAGGCGAAGGCGACGGCCTGACCGGGCCGCGGAGGGGCCGGGCCCAGCTCAGACCGGGACCTTGCCCGTCCAGATGTCGAAGTACATGCGCCAGTCGCCCATGAAGCTCCAGAGCGGGTGCTTGAACGAGGCGGGCCGGTTCTTCTCGAAGCCGTAGTGGCCGATCCATGCGAAGCCGTAGGCGAAGGCGATGCCGGCCAAGATGAACAGCGGCTGGCGCGTCCAGATCAGCGACCACAGGCAGATCAGAGCCAGCGTCGAGCCGATGAAGTGCAGGCGACGGCAGGTGGCGTTGCTGTGCTCGCCCAGGTAGAACGGATAGAACTCGGCGAAGCTGTGCAGCGATTCGACGTCGGTGACGGCGTTGGCCATGGTCTTTCCCTCGTTCTTGTGCGGCCTCAGGCGGCTATCGCCTGACGCATCGCATTCAACACCGCATCGGGGGCTTCCTGCATCAGTGCATGCCCTGAAACGATGCGCGAGACCGACGCGTTGAGCGCGCCGGCGAGCTCCTTCGTGGCCTTCGCGGGCGTCATGACGTCGCGCGTGCCCACGATCAGGCGCACGGGGCACGTGATCCGCTGCGCGGCCTCGATGCCGCCAGCATACGCGTCGCAGACGCGGAAGTCGTGCTCGAACAGGTTGCCTTCGGCATCACCTTGTATCCGGTGCATCAAGGCGCTGCCGCCGCCGCGCAGCCAGGCCCCCGGGCCCGGGTACGAGGGCTTGCTGGCGAGGCTGGAATGCGAGAACGCGTTGACCATCGCGATCGCGCGGGACGGGTCGTCGCGCGCGGTGCAGAGCAGGGCGTCGCTGACCTTCATCGGATAGGCCGTGCCCACCATCACCAGGCCCGCCGCGCGGGCGGGGGCGCGCGCGGCGGCCTCCAGCGCGATCAGCGAGCCCATGCTGTGGCCGACGAGGTGCGCGCTCGGCACACCCGCGGCGTCGAGCAGCGCCAGCACCCAGTCGGCCAGCGCCTCGACGCTGGCCAGCGCCGGCCCGGCGGAGCGGCCGTGGCCCGGCAGGTCGACGGCCAGCACGCGGTGGCCGTGGTGCGCGTACCAGCGCGCCAGCAGCGTCCAGACGGAATGGTCGTTGAGCGCGCCGTGGATGAAGACGACGCACGGGCCGGCGTCGGCGAACGGCTTGCCGCCGGTGTACGCGTAGGCCGCGCGGCCTTGGACGTCGAGCTTCATGCGGCCGCCCTCTCGGCGGCCTTCAGAGCGGCCTTCAGGTCGGCGATCAGGTCGTCGGCGTCCTCCAGCCCGATCGACAGCCGGATCGTGCCGGGCCCGATGCCGGCGGCGGCGAGCGCGGCGTCGTCCATGCGGAAGTGCGTGGTCGAGGCCGGGTGGATGACCAGCGAGCGGCAGTCGCCGACGTTGGCCAGGTGCGAGAACAGCTGCAGCGCCTCGATGAAGGCGACGCCCTGCGCGCGCGAGCCGCGCAGGTCGAAGCTGAAGACGGAGCCGCAGCCGCGCGGCAGCAGTGCCTGCGCGAGCGCGTGGTCGGGGTGCGACTCGAGCTCGGGATAGCCGACCTGCGCCACCAGCGGATGCGCGGCCAGGAAGCGCGCCACCTTGCGCGCGTTGGCGACGTGGCGCTCCATGCGCAGCGGCAGCGTCTCCAGGCCCTGCAGGATCAGCCAGGCGGTGTGCGGGCTCATGCAGGCGCCGAAGTCGCGCAGGCCCTCGCGGCGGGCGCGCAGCAGGAAGGCGCCGACGGTGCTCTCCTCGGTGAACACCATGTCGTGGAAGCCGGCGTAGGGCTGGGTCAGCTCGGGGAAGCGGCCGCTGCGCTCCCAGTCGAAGCGGCCGGAGTCGGCCAGGACGCCGCCGACGACGGTGCCGTGGCCGGACAGGAACTTGGTGGCCGAGTGGAACAGCAGGTCGGCGCCCAGCCTGAACGGCTGCTGCAGCCACGGCGTCGTGAAGGTGGCGTCGACGAGCAGCGGCACGCCGGCCTCGTGCGCGATGGCGGAGACGCGCGGGATGTCCAGCACGTCCAGCCCCGGGTTGCCGAGCGACTCGCCGAACAGCAGCCGGGTGTTCGGCCGGATCGCGGCGCGCCAGGCGTCGATGTCGCGCGGCTTGACGAAGCTCGTCTCGATGCCGAAGCGCGACAAGGTGTAGGCCAGCAGGTTGTGCGAGCCGCCGTACAGCGCCGTGCTGGCGACGACGTGCGAGCCGGCGCCGGCGATGGTGGCGATGGCCAGGTGCAGCGCGGCCTGGCCGCTGGCGGTGGCGATCGCGCCGATGCCGCCTTCCAGCGCGGCCACGCGCTCCTCGAGCACGGCCGTGGTCGGGTTGGAGATGCGGCTGTAGACGTGGCCGGCGCGCTCCATGTTGAAAAGCGAGGCCGCGTGCTCGCTCGATTCGAAGACGAAGGAGGTCGTCAGGTGGATGGGCGTGGCGCGCGCGCCGGTGGCCGGGTCGGGCGCGGCGCCGGCGTGCAGGGCGAGGGTGTCGAAGGACGGGTCGGACGGGCCGGGCATGGTCGCTTTCAGCGGGACTGTTGCAGGGGCGTCCTGATTCACCGAAGCGGGGAAGAACCACGACGCCGACGCCGCGATTGTGTGCTATGTTGAAGCCCTGTTCCCACTGATTCCCCGAGGAGGCGTTGCCATGAAAGTCAGCGACATCCTGCGTGTCAAGGGCAATACCTTGTTCACCGTCTCGCCCGACCAGCCGCTCCACGAAGCCGTCGTCACGATGGCCGAGCACGACATCGGCTCGCTCGTCGTCATGGACCACGGCGATCTCACCGGCATGCTCACCTTCCGCGAAGTCATCCGCGCCACCGTCCGCCAGGGCGGCACGCTGGGCAGCGTCACCATCCGCTCGGTGATGGACGACGCGCCGCTCACCTGCACGCCCGAGACCGAGATCGACGAGGTGCGCCGCATGATGCTCGGCCGCCACGCCCGCTACATGCCCGTGCTCAACGGCCAGACGCTGATGGGCGTGATCTCGTTCTACGACGTGGCCCGTACGGTGGTCGAGGCGCAGGACTTCGAGAACCGCATGCTCAAGGCCTACATCCGCGACTGGCCGTCGGAAGAGGACGCCCAGGTCGGCACCTCGCTTTGAGGCGATCGGCGGCCGGGCGATCCGGCCGCGGGACGGCGCCGTCAGGCCGGTGCGGCTGCTTCGCTGCGGCGCAGCGCGGCGGGCAGGTCGGGTAACAGCAGAGGCGGCGCGGGCCAGTGCGCGGTCGCCACCGGATCGAGTTGCTGCTGCGGCTGTCGATGCAGCCCGCAGACGATCCACGCGATGTCGCGCCGGGCGAGCTCCTTGCCCAGCGTCTCGAGCGCGCTCTGGCCGGAGCTGTCGATCGACAGCAGGTGGTTTGCCTCCAGGATCACCCAGCGCACGCCGTCGGGCACCTCGTCGGCGAGCGACTCCACCTTGCCGGCGGCGCCGAAGAACAGCGCGCCGTACAGCCGGAACACGCGCACGTCGTCGCCCGCGCCGGCGGCGGCGTCGGCCTCCAGCCCGAACAGCGTGCCCATGCGGTAGACGAACATCACGCAGGCCAGCGCGAGGCCGACCTCCACCGCCACCGTCAGGTCCAGCACCACGGTCAGCACGAAGGTGCACAGGAACTTGGCGCCGTACTCGACGCCGTCCTTGCGCAGGCGCAGGAACTCGCGCGGCTCCAGCATGTTCCAGGCGACGTACAGCAGGATGCCGGCCAGCACCGACAGCGGCACGCGCGCGGCCAGCGGCGCGGCCACCAGCATGACCACGGCCAGCGTGATCGCGTGCAGGATGCCGGCGATCGGGGTGCGGGCGCCGGCGCGGATGTTGGTCAGGGTGCGCGCGATCGTCCCGGTCGCGGGGATGCCGCCGAACAGCGGCGCGACGAGGTTGGCCACGCCCTGGGCCATCAACTCCTGGTTGGGCTCGTGGCGCTTGACCTGGGCGACGCCGTCGGCCACCCGCGCGCACAGCAGCGACTCGATCGCGCCGAGCAGCGCGATGGTCAGCGCCGGCACGAACAGCTGCTGCACGCCGCTCCAGGAGATGGCCGGAGCGTGCAGCGCCGGCAGCGATTGCGGGATGCCGCCGAAGCGGCTGCCGATGGTCTCGACGTGCAGGTCGAGCGCGCTGGCCAGCGCCGTGAGCGTGACCAGCGCGACGATGGGCCCCGGGACGCGCGCGGCGAACTTGAGCCAGCGGTCGACGCTGCTGTCCTCGCGCAACGGGTTCTCCTGCACGGACAGCCCCGACCAGAACAGCAGCCCCGCCAGGCACGCGGCGCCCAGCGCCAGCGCCTGCAGGTTGGCGTGCGGCGCCTGTTCGGCCACCGTGGCGACCTGTGCGAAGAAGCCGGCCGGCATCGCGGCGATCGGCAGCCCGAGGAAGTCCTTGAGCTGCGACAGCGCGATCAGCACGGCGATGCCGTTGGTGAAGCCGGCGATGATGGACACCGGCATCTGGCGCACCAGCGCGCCCACGCGCAGCCAGCCCATCACGAGCAGCAGCACGCCGGCCATCATCGTGGCCACGAGCAGGTTGGGCACGCCGAAGCGCTGCACGATGCCGTACACGACGACGATGAAGGCGCCGGCGGGGCCGCCGATCTGGATGCTGGAGCCGCCGAGGCCCGAGATCAGCAGGCCCGCGATGATGGCGGTGAACAGGCCCTGTTCGGGCTTGACGCCGGAGGCGATGGCGAACGCCATGGCCAGCGGCAGGGCGACGACGCCGACGGTCAGGCCGGCGCCGAGGTCGGCGAGGAAATCCGCGCGCCGGTAGCCGCGCAGCGACTCGAGAAGGCGCGGCTTGAAGCGATGATGGGCAAGCATGAGGCGATCCTGGGCAAGGTTGCAGTGGACGACTGAACCAGGACCGCGGGCGGACCGCAGTGGTGCACGCGTGCCATGAAGCGCCGCCGCCTCGAGGGCAGCCAGGTGCGGGACGCGCGGGGAACGGACATGCCCCGATGTTACGACGTTAAGCCGCGATCATCGGGACGACGTTGTCCGTCGACGCCGCCTCGCGGCCGGCGATCCACATCTCCAGCGCCGCCGCGTCCATCGGGCGGCAGAAGCGGTAGCCCTGCAGCATGTCGCAGCCCTCGCGGCGCAGGAACTGGTGCTGGGCGTCGGTCTCGACGCCCTCGGCGACGGTCTCGAGGTCCAGCGCGCGCGCCATCTGGATGATGGCCTGCACGATGGCGCGGTCGTCCGGGTCGGTGTCGATGTCGCGCACGAAGGACTGGTCGATCTTGAGCGTGTGCAGCGGGAAGCGCTTGAGATGGCTCAGCGACGAGTAGCCGGTGCCGAAGTCGTCCAGCGACAGGCGCACGCCGAGCGCGTGCAGTGCGTCCATCATCGCGATGGCGGCCGCGGGGTTGGCCGTCACGCTCTCGGTGAGCTCCAGCTCGAGGTGCCGGGCGGGCAGGCCGGCGTCGCCGAGCGCGCGCGCCACGGTCTCGGGCAGGCCGGCGTGGCGGAACTGCACGGCCGACAGGTTGACGGCCACGACCATGGGCGCCACGCCGGCGTCCATCCAGGCCTTGAGCTGGGCGACCGCCGTGCGCAACACCCATTCGCCGATCGCGACGATCTGGCCGCTGGTCTCGGCCAGCGGGATGAACTCGGCCGGCGAGACGAAGCCGAACTCGGGATGCTTCCAGCGCAGCAGCGCCTCGACGCCGACCAGGCGCTCGCCGTCGCCGTCCAGCTGCGGCTGGTAGTGCAGCAGCAGCTCGTTGCGCTCCAGCGCGCGCCGCAGCGCCGACTCCAGCTGCAGCTGGCGCGCCGAGCGCTGCTGCATGCCGGCGGCGAACAAGCGCCACGTCGCCTTGCCCTCGTGCTTGGCGCGGTACATCGCGGTGTCGGCGTTGCGCGACAGGATCTCGTAGTCGTCGCCGTCGGACGGGTAGCAGGCGACGCCGATCGACATCGTCATGCTCAGCTCGTGCCCCTGCGCCATGCAGGGCTCGGCCAGGTGTTCCAGCAGCTTGGAGGCGACCAGCTCGGCGCCGGCGGCGTCGGCGCCCGGCAGCAGCACGGCGAACTCGTCGCCGCCCAGGCGGGCGACGGTGTCGACCTCGCGCAGGCACGCGCGCAGGCGGCGCGCGACCTCGCCCAGCAGCGCGTCGCCGACGCTGTGGCCGAGCGTGTCGTTGATGTTCTTGAACTGGTCGAGGTCCATGAACATCAGCGCGAACGGCCGGTGGTCGCGGCGCGACACGCTGGTCAGCTGGCCGACCCGGTCCGCCAGCAGGCTGCGGTTGGGCAGGTCGGTGAGCGTGTCGACGTGCGCCAGCCGCACCAGGTTGCGCTCGACCTCGCGGAACTGGGTGATGTCGTCGAGGACGCCGATGTAGTGGGTCACGGCGCCCGCGGCGTCGCGCTGCTGCGTGACCGCGGCCCAGCAGGTGTAGAGGCTGCCGTCCTTGCGCGCGGTGCGCAGTTCGCCCTGCCAGTGGCCGGTGCTGCGCAGCGCCTCGCGCACCTGGCGCCGCATCGCGCGCCGGGCTATGCCCAGGCCGAGCGCGGCCACCGGCTGGCCCTGCAGCTCGTGGGCGACGTAGCCGCTGATGTCGCAGAAGGCCTGGTTGACGGTGACGACGCGGCCGTCGCGGTCGGCGATGACGAAGCCTTCGCGCGCCTGCTCGAACACGGCGCCGGCGAGCTGCAGCTTGTCCTCGGCCGACCTGCGCTGGGTGATGTCGCGCCCCTCGACCAGCAGGTTGGGCGGCGCGCCGCCGCTGCGAGGGATGGCGCGGATGGCCAGCTCCAGCGTCAGCGCCAGGCCGTCCGGGCGCCGGATGGCCAGCTCGTGGGTGAGGATGGCGCCGGCGGCGGCCTGCGCGACCGCGTCCTGCAGCGCGCGCGCCTGGCCGGCGTCCAGGCCGAGCTCCGGGATCTCCTCGAAGCGGCGGCCGGCGATCTGCGCATGGGTCACGCGCAGCCAGTGGCGGCCGGTGCCGTTCATGTGGCGCAGCGCGCCGTGGGCGTCGAGCACGCAGACCAGGTGCACGCTGCGATCGATCAGCCGGTTGGCCAGGCGCTCGCGCTGCAGCGAGCGGCGGGCGCGCACGGTCTGCGCGAACAGCGCCGCGCCCAGGCCCAGCAGGGCGACGGTGGCCAGCCAGAACAGCCACAGCGGCACGGCGACCAGCTGTGCGGACGCCGTCGGCGCCGCCAGCGCAGGCAGGGCGGCGGTCGCGACGAGGGACGCGACGGCGGCGAGGCGGGCAGGGCGCGGGCGGCGCGCGGCGCCCCGGCAGGCCGGTGCGGTCGTCGGGAACACGCCGATCGCGCCTCCCCGGACGCGTGAGCGAGGGCCGAGAGACAGCATCCCGGCACTTTGCCCCGGATTCGTTGGCCCGAACGGACGGATAAGCTGCGGCGACGTGGCCTATTTCACGCCGACCAGCATTGGCGGCGCGCGAAGGCGGCATTCGACGGCTCCCCGAGGCCGCGAAGCGGCGCGACGCGCATCGCGAAGGCGACCGCCATGCCCGCCCTTAGAATCGACCCATGTCAGGCAGCACCTTCGGCGAACTCTTCCGCGTCACCAACTTCGGCGAATCGCACGGGCCGGCGATCGGCTGCGTCATCGACGGCTGCCCGCCGGGGCTGGCGCTGTCCGAGGCCGACATCCAGGTCGAGCTGGACCGCCGCCGCCCCGGCACCTCGCGCCACGTCACGCAGCGCAACGAGCCGGACGCGGTTGAGATCCTGTCCGGCGTCTACGAAGGCATCACCACCGGCACCCCGATCGCGCTGCTGATCCGCAACACCGACCAGCGCAGCAAGGATTACGGCAACATCCTCGACACCTTCCGCCCGGGCCACGCCGACTACACCTACTGGCGCAAGTACGGCCTGCGCGACCCGCGCGGCGGCGGCCGCTCGTCGGCCCGGCTGACCGCGCCGATGGTGGCGGCCGGCGCCGTCGCCCGCAAGTGGCTCAAGGAGCACCGCGGCACCACCTTCATCGGCTGGATGAGCCAGCTCGGCGACATCGCCATCCCGTTCGTCGACGAGGCGCAGATCCCGCTGAACCCGTTCTTCGCGCCCAACGCGGAGGTCGTCCCGGCCCTCGAGGAGCGCATGGACGCGCTGCGCAAGGCCGGCGACTCCTGCGGCGCGCGCATCGAGGTCGTCGCCCGCGGCGTGCCCGTGGGCCTGGGCCAGCCGCTGTTCGACAAGCTGGACGCCGACATCGCCTACGCCATGATGGGCGTCAACGCGGTCAAGGGCGTCGAGATCGGCGCCGGCTTCGGCAGCGTCGCGCAGCTGGGCAGCGAGCACGGCGACGAGCTGACGCCCGCAGGCTTCGTCGGCAACAACGCCGGCGGCGTGCTGGGGGGCATCTCCACCGGCCAGGACCTGCGCGTCTCGATCGCGATCAAGCCCACCAGCTCGATCCGCACCCCGCGCCGCTCGATCGACCGCGCCGGCAACCCGACGACGGTCGAGACCTTCGGCCGCCACGACCCTTGCGTCGGCATCCGCGCCACGCCCATCGTCGAGGCGATGCTGGCGCTGGTGGTGATGGACCACGTGCTGGCGCAGCGCGCGCAGTGCGGCGACGTCCGGCTCGAGATCCCGCCGATCGCGGGCGCCGCCCCGCGCGCCTGACGCGCCCGCGGCGGGCCGGCACCCCCGTCTGGGGGATATCGCGCGGCTTTCGATCCGGCGCCGCGCGGCTTATCCTGCGGCAGCGCGACGTCGATCGCCGGCACCGCTCCGACGGCGCCGGCTCCGGGCGTCCCGCGCCCCGTCCGCCGCAGTTCGTCGCCCGGAGTTCCGGTTCGTCCAGGCGCACTGCAACTCGTCCAGGCCCAGCAGCACTTCGTCGCAATCCGTCCCCATGCCGTCACCAGCCGATCCACACTCCGTCGAAATTCAGGATGCCCCTGGAACAACGAAGAAGGAAGAGGACATGCGCAAACGCCTGGTAATCGGGGTGGCGGTGGTCGTCGCGGCCATCGGAGCGGCCTTCGCGATCAAGGCCGGCAGGGGGAGCGCCGCGGTGCCGGCGAGCGCCGCGATGGCGGCCAACGCGCCCGACGCCGGCGCCAGCGAGGTGCCGCTCGACTTCACGCCCGGCGAGGCGGCCAGGCCGCTGACGCTGGCGCTGCCGCAGGTCGTCGAGTTCTCGGGCCCGCTGGTCGCGCCCAACACCGCCATCGTGCGCGCCAAGGCCACGGGCACGCTGCTGGCGCTGGACGTGCAGGAAGGCCAGCGCGTGAAGGCCGGCGAGTCGCTGGGCCGCATCGACGTCAGCGAGCTGCAGAGCAAGGTCGCCGAGCGCGCCGCCAACCTGGCCGCGGTCAAGACGACACTGGCCCAGGCCCAGCGCACGCACGAATCCAACATCGGCCTGGCCAACGACAAGTTCATCTCGCCCATCGCGCTCGAGAACTCGAAGTCCTCGCTCGACAGCGCCAAGGCACAGGTCGCCGCCGCCGAGGCCACGCTCGACAGCGCGCGCATCGCGCTGCGCGACGCCTCGCTGGTCGCGCCGATCAGCGGCATCGTGTCGAAGAAGTACGTCGTCGCCGGCGAGAAGGTCACGGCCGAGCAGCAGGTCGTCACGATCGTCGACCTGCGCCTGCTGGAGCTGGCCGGCACGGTCGGCACGCAGGAGGTCGGGCGGCTGACCACCGGCATGCCGGCGACGCTGAAGATCGAGGGGCTGGACAAGCCGATGGACGGCAAGCTGGCCCGCATCGCGCCGGCCGCCGAGGCGGGCACGCGCTCGATCGGCGTCGTCGTCCAGCTGCAGAACCCGAAGGAGACGCTGCGCGCCGGCCAGTACGCGGTCGCGCAGGTGCAGATCGGCGACGCGACGCCGCGCCTGACGGTGCCCATCAGCGCCATTAGCTCGGCCTCGGGGCAGGAGTACGTGTGGACGGTGGAGAACGGCAAGCTGCTGCGCCGCACCGTCACCACGGGCCGGCGCGACCCGGTCAAGGGCCGCGCCGAGGTGCTCGAGGGCCTGACGGCCGACGCCCCGGTGCTGGGCGCGCGCTTCGACAACCTGCGCGAAGGCGCCAAGGCGCGGGTGGTCGCGGTCGCGACCGCCGCCACGCCCAAGCCGCTGCCCCAGGCCGCCGCCACCCGCTGACCTGCGCCGTTCCCACGGCTTCGACTCGAGGAGAGTTCCCATGTGGATGACGCGCGTCTCCAT
>Ga0318502_10000545_pt1 | contig 12285 bp, 10 predicted proteins | sample GRESIP174b1f22_FD_203291 | JGI IMG/M metagenome (GOLD analysis project Ga0318502, IMG submission 203291) | Tropical soil microbial communities from Luquillo Experimental Forest, Puerto Rico - GRE.SIPMG.174b1f22 | ecosystem: Environmental > Terrestrial > Soil > Tropical forest > Bulk soil...
GGCCCCTGCGACTTCGCCGCGGGGGCCTCGGCCGTAGTCTGGGCGAGGCCGCCGTGGCCCCCAGCTTTTCCAGCCGAACGGAGCCGTCGTGGAAAACGATCCCCGAGCCATGATCGCTGCCCTGCGCAACTCCCATGAAAGGCTTGCCTTGCTGATCGGCGCCATGAGCGAGGACCGCCTCACCGGCCGGTCCTACTGCCGGGACTGGACCGTCGCGCAGGTGCTGTCCCACCTTGGCAGCGGTGCCGAAATCGCCCTGCTGACGCTGGAGGCCGCGGTGACCGGCATGCCGGCGAACCCCGACGCCAACCCGCCGATCTGGGACGCCTGGAACGCCAAGAGCCCGCAACAGCAGGCGGCGGACTGCCTGCCCGCCGACGACGCGCACATCAAGCGGTTCGAGGGACTGACCGATGCCGAGCTGGCCGGGATCTCCCTCGATCTCTACGGCATGCAGGTTGACGCGGCCGGCCTGGCCCGGATGCGGCTGTCCGAGCACGCGGTGCACACCTGGGACGTGGCCGTGGCCCTCGACCCCGCGGCCGAGGTGGCGCCTGACGCGGCGGGGCTGCTCCTGGCGCATCTGCCGATGGTCGCCGGGTGGACCGGGCGCCCGGACGGGGAACCGTTCCGGCTGCGGCTGCGCGGCACCGGGCCCGCGGCCGATTTCCTGCTGGCGGTGACCGACAAGGTGACCCTGGGCCCGTGGCCGGGCGAGGGCCCGGCGGGCGCCACCGCCGATGGCCAGGTCCAGCTGCCCGCCGAGGCGCTGGTGCGCCTGGTGTACGGGCGGCTCGACCCCGGCCACACGCCCCCGGTCGAGGTCACCGGGGATGCCGTGCTGCTGGACCGGGCCCGGGCGGTATTCCCCGGGCTGTGAGCCTCCCGGGTCGGACCGGCGGGCCGGGCCTCAGCCGAGTGCCTGGCCGGCCAGCGCCGCGGCCTCCCGGGCGCAGCCCCAGGACAGGGTGATCCCGGCGCCGCCGTGGCCGTAGTTGTGCACCACCAGCGGGCCGGTGCCGTGCGGCTCGGCCTCCAGCCGGACCTGCGGCCGGAACGGGCGCAGCCCGACCCGGTGCCCGACCACCCGGGCACCGTTCAGCCGCGGTTCGACGGCGGCGCAGTCGCGGAGGATCCGTGTCGCCACCGCCGGGACCGGCTCGGTGTTCCAGTCGCCGGCCACCACCGTGCCGCCGAGCACCACGGTGTCCCCGTGCGGGAACAAGTACACCAGTTCCGTGGTCTCGTCCGGCAGCCCGATAAAGAACTCGGTGAGCCCCGGGTTCTCCGCGATCACCACCTGGCCGCGGTACGGGGTCAGTGCCCGGTCCGGCAGCAGGTCCCGCGCCCCGGTCCCGGTGCAGTTCAGCACCGCCCGAGCGCCGTGTTCCGCGGCCGCAGCCGACAGCGAGCGCACCGTGCCCGCTTCGACGCGCCCGCCCGCGGCCTCGAACCGGGCGCGAAGGTAACCGAGGTAGGCCGGCATGTCCGCCAGGGGCGCGGAGTAGCGCCAGCCGCTGGCGAACCCGCCGGGCAGGTCGGCCGCGCGGCACGGCACGGCCCTCAGGTGCCCGAGCCAGTCCGGCGGTTCCGGCGGCGCGGCGGGAGCAGCTCCGGGCGTGCCGCGGGCCGCTTGCACGCCGGCCATCGTCCGCACCCCCGTCGCCGGATCGGCGGCGAACTCCCGTAGCACCGCCAGGGTCTCCCGGCCCCATCGGGCAACCCGGTCGCTGTCCTCGACCAGATGCGGCCCCCAGATCGCCCCGGCGACCGAGGAAGTGGTCTGTCCCGGCGGGGCGGCGGCGCGGATGACCACGCGCGTCCCGGACTCGGCAAGGCAGATCGCGGTGGTGAGCCCGCTGACTCCGGCGCCCACCACCAGGACGTCGCAATCGCTGTTCGGCACGCCACGACGGTAGCGCCGCCCGGGGAGTAGTCAATCGGATACGCCGGTCACAGCCGCCGGGCAACTAGCGCGGGCGCTTGATTCGATGCTAGAAATCCGGGTGATCCTGCCGCATCGCGGCGTGGCTGGGGGAGACCATGACGACGGACTGGATGTCTTCCGCGCGGCTCCGCCTCGTCCCGCTGACGGTGGCCGACGCCGACGAGATGGTGGGCGTGCTGAGCGGGGCCGCCCTGTACGCCTTCACCGGCGGCGCCCCGCCGGGCCTGGACGAGCTGCGCGCCCGGTATGCCTGGCAGGTCGCGGGGCGGTCACCGGACGGGCGCGAGGAATGGCGCAATTGGGTGCTCCGCCTCGGGCCCGGCGGGCAGGCGGTCGGTTACGTCCAGGCGACGATCACCGGCGAGGAGCAGTGCGCCGAGATCGCCTGGGTCATCGGCCTGGAGTGGCAGGGGCGGGGCTATGCCACCGAGGCCGCCCGGGAGCTGGTCGCCTGGCTGGACTCACGCGGGGTCCGCGTCATCCGGGCGCATATCCATCCCGGGCACGCCGCGTCCGCCGCCGTGGCCCGGCGGGCCGGGCTGGCACCCACGGGCCTCATGGAGGACGGCGAGCAGCTCTGGCTGCGCGGCGCCCCGGCGCCGCGGTGACCGTTACAGAAATGCCAGGCCTCGCGCGCAGCGAAGTTTGCTGGATATGTCGGTTTTGCAACCTTGTTCGGGGGCAGATGCGGCAGCGGCCCGCCCGGTCAGAGGTGGATCCGCCTGGTCCCGTCGCGGTGCTGGCTGGCCAGGCCGAGGTAGGTCTGCACGGCTTCGGCGATCCGCTCCCGCTGGCGAAGCCCGGCTCCCTCGCGGATGGCCGCGGGCACGCCGACCGCGAGTGCGCCCGCCGGGACCACCATGTCCTCGCGGATCAGCGCCGCCGCAGCGACCACGGCACCGGCCTGCACCCTGGCCCGGTTCAGCACCAGCGAGCCGGAGCCGATGAGGCAGCCGTCCTCGACCACGCACCCTTCGAGGTGCGCGCGGTGGCCCACCACGCAGCCAGCGCCGATGATGGTCGGCCATTCCCGGGTGGTGTGGATGACCGTGCCGTCCTGGATGGAGGTCCGGTCCCCGACCCGGATCAGCCCGTGGTCGCCGCGCAGCACCGCGCCGGGCCACACCGAGGACCCGGGGGCCAGCTGCACGTTCCCGATGATCACCGCGTCCGGGTGCACGTAGGCCTCGGGGTCGATAACCGGGACCTGGTCGTCGAGCGCGTAGACCGGCACGCGGTCACCTCCCGGGCTCGGCGAGCCGTTGCGCGACCACCTCGCGCACCACGACGCGCCGGATCTTTCCCGTCGCGGTCTTGGGCAGCGAGTCCAGGGCGAGCACCTGGCGGGGGCGCTTGAACGAGGCGAGCCCCTCCCGGCAGAACGCGATCAGCCCGTCGGCGTCCACGGACTGCCCCGCCGCGGGCACCACGCACGCGACGACCTCCTCCAGCCCCGCGGCGTTGCGGTGCCCGACCACCGCGCACTCCGCCACCGCCGGGTGCTCCAGCAGGCGCCCCTCCACTTCCATCGGGGATACCCAGATGCCGCTCGCCTTGATCATGTCGTTGGACCGGCCCAGGCAGGTGTAGAAGCCGTCCGCCGAGCGGGTGTAGGTATCGCCGGTGCGCAGCCACTCGCCCTGGAACACCTCCCGGGTGGTGGCGGTGCGGCACCAGTAGCCGGTGGCGATCGAGTCGCCGCGGACCAGCAGGTGGCCCGGCTCCCCGTCGGGCACCGGCGCGCCGGATTCGTCTACCAGCCGGGCCTCGTAGCCGGGCACGACCGTGCCCGACGTCCCTGGGCGCACTTCACCGGGCCGGTTGGAGACGAAGATGTGCAGCGCCTCGGTGGAGCCCAGGCCGTCGATGATGTCCACGCCGTACCGCGTGGTGAAACGCCGGTAGATCTCGGCTGGCAGCGCCTCGCCGGCCGAGGTGGCCAGCCGCACCGTGGCGAACGCCTCCGCCGGGACATCGGCGTTCAGCAGCGCGGCGAAGAACGCCGGGCCGGCGAAGAACAGCGTGGGCTGGTCGGCGGCCAGCCGGGCGGCCGCCCCGCCCGGCGTCGCCCGCGCCGGGTCCAGCACGGTGGTCGCGCCCGCGGAGAAGGGGAACAGCAGCGAGTTCCCCAGCCCGTAGGCGAAGAACAGCTTGGCGACCGAGTAGCACCGGTCCTGCTGCCTGATGCCCAGCACCTGGTGGGCGTAGGTCTCGCAGACCCGGGCCACGCTGCCGTGGCGGTGCATGGCCGCCTTGGGGCGTCCGGTGGTGCCCGAGGTGTACAGCCAGAACGCCGGCGAATCGAACCACGTCCCGTACGGCGCGGCCGGGCCGGCCTGCTCGCCGGCCGCGAGGATGTCCGCCCAGGCCCGGACGCTCACCCCGGCGGGCAGGCCCGTCCGCGCCGGCCCGCCGGCGGCCGGTGCCTCCGGGTCGCCGGTGAGCACCAGCGTGTCCGCGTCGGGGGCCAGGCGCACCGCCGCGCCGGCCACCTCCGCGCTTTCCGGTGTGGCCACGACCACCCGGGCCCGGGAGTCCCGCAGCAGCTCGGCGAGCTCCTCCGCCCGGTACATGGTGGACACCGGCACCGCGACGGCGCCCATCCGCAGCAGCGCGCAGAAGGTGACGACGGTCTCCGGACGGTCGGTGGCGACCAGCAGCACCCGTTCCTCCGGCCGTACGCCGCAGGCCTGGAACCCGGCCGCCAGCTCAGCGGCCCGCGCGCCCAGTTCGGCGTAGCTGAGGGAGCCCGCGGGGCCGGTCACCGCGGGGTGGTCGCCGAGGCCGGCCTGCACCTGGCGGTCGAGCAGGTAGACGCAGGCGTTGAACGACTCCACTGACATGCCCGGATCCCATCAGCCGCGAAAGACGACGCAGATATCCTCCACAGGCCACTGGCGCGTCGTCAATGACCTGTGGCAAGTGCGGGTGCCCGGCCAGAATCTTGGCTCAGAACCGCACGTACTCGTAGTCCAGCGGCTGGCCGTTGATGCCGCTGCGCGGCGGGGCTAGCCAGGCGGCGATCTTCCCCGGTTCGTACACGGGCCGCATCAGCGATTCCACGTGCGCCTTGTCGGCCGGGGCGGGCAGCCACGAGGAGCGGCCGGCCGCCCAGGTGGCGGCGTCCACGATCTGGCCGCCGGGCGTGACGTGGCAGCCGGCGAACGCGCCGACCTTCCGGTTGAACCCCACGTGCGGCAGGGCCAGCCGGTGCCCGGTGATCCCGTGGCTGTCCAGGATCCGGTTCCACCGGGTCACCCCGGTCTCGCAGTCCCTGATGTAGGCGGTGCGCAGGTCGTGGTTGAGCGCGGTCAGCGCGGGCAGTTCCACGCTCACGATGCGGTCGCCGTCGGCCTGCTCGACCGCCGTCGCCGCCTCGGTGAGCACGTGGTCGTCGCCGCGGCGCTCCTCCAGCCAGCGCCCCTTGAGCCCGCTGGAGAAGTAGTTGGCCACGTTGGTGGACGTCTCGCCGCCGAACAGGTCCAGGCTGACGCTGTAGTGGAAGTTCAGGTATTTCTGAATCACGCCGAGCGGGATCCCGCCGTGCCGGGCGATGTCGTCTGTGTCGTGCTCGCTCATCAGCTGCGCGGCCCGCTCCACCACCCGGTCCACGCCCGTGGTGCCGACGAACATGTGGTGCGCCTCTTCCTTGAGCATGAACTCGCAGGTGCGCGACAGCGGGTCGAACGCGCTCTCCTTCAGCGTGCCGAGCTGGTATTTCCCGTCCCGGTCGGTGAAGTAGGTGAACATGAAGAAGGACAGCCAGTCCGGGGTCTCCTCGTTGAAAGCGCCGAGGATGCGGGGGGCGTCCTCGCTGCCCGAGTGGCGCAGCAGCAGCGCCTCGGCCTCGTCCCGGCCGGACCGGCCGAAGTAGGCGTGCAGCAGGTACACCATGGCCCACAGGTGCCGGCCCTCTTCCACGTTCACCTGGAACAGGTTGCGCAGGTCGTACAGGCTGGGCGCGGTCAGGCCGAGCCGCCGCTGCTGCTCCACCGAGGCGGGCTCGGTGTCGCCCTGCACGACAATCAGGCGTTGCAGGCTGGCCCGGTGCTCGCCCGGGATCTGCTGCCACACCGGCTCGCCCTTGTGCTGGCCGAACGCGATCCGCCGGTCCGGGTCCCGCTCGGCCAGGAAGATGCCCCACCGGTAGTCGGGCAGCCGGACCCGGTCGAAGTTGGCCCAGCCGGCCCGGCCCACGTCCACGGCCGTGCGCAGGTACACGTCCTGGGTCGGCAGGGCGGGCCCCATCTCGCCCCACCACTGCAGGAACCGGGGCTGCCAGGACTCGAGCGCCCGCTGCAGCCTGCGGTCCTCCGCCAGGTCCACGTTGTTGGGGATGCGCTCGCTGTAGTCGATCGACATGAGAGGTCCCTCAGGCTCGGTTGCGGTCGAAGACGCCGGCCTGCCCGGTGCCGTAGCGGCGCAGGGCGCCCTCGGGACCGGAGGCGTTCGGCCTGGTGAACACCCAGTTCTGCCAGGCGGAGAGGCGACCGAAGATCTTGGTCTGGGGCGTTTCCGGGCCGGCGAACCGCAGGTTAGCCTCCATCCCGGTCAGCGCGTCCGGGCTGAGCGAGGCCCGCTCCTCGCAGGCGATGCGGATCTCCTCGTCCCAGTCCAGCTCGTCCGGGGCGAACGTGACCAGGCCCAGGGCCAGGGCCTCCTCCGCTTCGACCGGCTTCCCGATGTGCTGCTCCAGCTTGGCCACGTGCTCCGGGTCCGCGGGGAACCGGGATGCCAGCCTGCTCAGGCCGTTGACCATGGGGAACGCGCCGAAGTTGGCGGGTGACAGCACGATCGCCGCGGGCCCGGCGGGATCCGGGCCGGCCGGGGGAGCCAGCTCGCCATCCGGCAGGCCGTTCAGCATGAATTGGCGGTCGCAGGCGAGAGCCAGCTCGAGCAGCGGGCCGGCGAAGCAACTACCCGGCTCGATCAGCGCGAACAGGCTGCGGCTGGTCACGTCCAGCCGCTGCAGCGTGCGCTTGGCGAAGTGCCTGATCTCGCCGGCCAGCCAGTCCGTGCCCGCGGCACCGGCCAGCAGGGCCTCATACCCGAGGACCAGCCCGGCGTCACCGGAGGTCTTGATCAGCCAGGTGCCCAGCTCGGTCTCGTTGGTGCGCAGCCACAGGATGAGGTCATCGAGTTCCCTGGTCACCGACAGCGGCCAGAACCCGGCGCCCTGCTCGCGCGCGCCGGTCATGTCGTCCGGCGCCGGCTCGCGCGGGCCGCTGACCGTGATGGTCACCAGGCCGGCCGCGCGGTCCAGGCCGGCGCGCACATGCGGGTAGCCGATGGCATCCTCGCTGACCTGGCGGTCCAGGGGGGTGAGCTCGACGCCAGGGCCGCCCGGGGCGCGGCGGGACCGCGCGGCGGCCGCCTTCGCCCGTCCAAGGACCGTGTCGGCGAACCTGCTCGGCGGCGCGATCGCGTCCACCAGGCCCCAGGCCAGCGCGGTCTTGGCCCGTACGCCTTCGCTGCGGGTGGCGACCACGTCGGCGAGGTCTTTGCGGACCTTGCGCTTGTCCACCAGCCGGGTCAGCCCGCCGGTACCGGGCAGCACGGCCAGCAGCGGCACCTCGGGCAGGGATACCGCGGCGCTGCCGTCGTCGATCATAACGATCTCGTCGCAAGCCAGGGCCAGCTCGTAGCCGCCGCCCGCCGCGTTGCCATTGACCGCGGCCAGGTACGCCTGGCCGGAGTCGGTGCCGGCCTCCTCGATCGCGTTGCGGGTCTCGTTGGTGAACTTGCAGAAGTTCACCTTCTGCGCATGCCCGGCCTGGGCCAGCATCCGGATGTTCGCCCCGGCGCAGAACACCTTGTCCAGGCCGCTGGTGAGCACGACCACGCGGACCTGCGGGTGGCTGAACCGCAGCCGCTGGACCGCGTCGTGCAGCTCGATGTCCACGCCGAGGTCGTAGGAGTTCAGCTTGAGCTCGTAGCCGGGGTTGATGCCGCCCCGCTCGTCGGCCTCGATCACGATGCGCGCGATCTCGCCGTCGGCCTCCACCCGCAGGTGGCGGTAGCGGCCGGGTTCGGTGCCGAAGTCAACGGGTGCCATGACGCTCCCTCGGGGGAGTACCGAGTTGCAAACCGCCGAGGTACAACTGCCCCTGCCGCCGCAGTCCTAGTCTCTACAAAGCTGTGGCGATACGTCAAATATGTGTGGCATGTTTGCGGATCCCGGGGTAGACGGCCAGCGCGTGGCCGGCGAGCACGCCGGCCAGCACGTCGTCACCCAGGCCGAGGGCGGCCATCCCGCGGGCGTTGCGGGCGATGCCGGGCGCGCCGGGCCAGTCGGTGCCGAAGATGAACTTGCCGGCCAGCCGGCGCAGGTCGAAGCGCGCGTAGTACTGGGAGAGGCGGTGCGGCGGCAGGCCGGACAGCTCGATCCACACGTTTTCGTGTAGCAGGGCCAGCGACGCCGCCGCGTCGTACCACCAGCCCCGCCCGCCGTGGGCCAGGACCACGGTGAGCCGGGGGAAATCCCGGAGCACCGGGAGCAGCAGCGCCGGGTCGGCCAGCTCGTTCGAGGAGCCGGGGAAGGAACTCGTGCCGCAGTGCACCACCACCGGCAGGCCCTCGGCCGCGCAGGCCTGGTAGGCGGGATAGAGGGCCGGGTCGGCGGGGCTGAAGCCGCCATGCACCGGATGCAGCTTGAGCGCGATCGCGCCCAGGCTGAGCTGCCGGGCCAGCTCCGCGTCCACCGGGTAGTGCAGGTGCGGGTTGATGTTGGCGACCAGCGAGAAGCGGGCCGGGTTGTGGCCGGTCAATGGCAGCAGGTCCTCGGCTGGCTGCATGCCGGTCGCCTTGGGGCTGTACTCGCAGATCACCAGGGCGTGGTCGACGCCCTCGGCCTGCAGCAGGTCCTCGAAGGCCTGCGGGATGATCTCGCCGCCGGGTGCGTACGCCGTGCGCCAGCCCGGCTGGCCGAACCGCTGCGCCCAGTCCAGCCAGGCCGGCTTGACCGTGGATAGCCGCACCGGGTGCTGATGCGCGTCGATCAGCGGCATCCCGTCGAGCATCGCCGGCCTCCCGCCCGCTGCATGGCTGTTGCGACCACACCCTAGAGGAACTCGCCGGGCGCGCCGGAGCCCGGGCGCCTGGGGCGCCCGGGCTCCGGTTCTATTGTTACCGGCCGGTCAGGCCTGGGACGGCTCCAGGTCGCCCAGGTCGTCCAGGTCCGCGGCAGCACCCGCCGCGAGCGCCATCGGGTCGCCGGCCAGGTCTTCCTTCTTGACCCGGATCGCCGCCACCGAGATCACCAGTGCGAGCACCGCGATCCCGGCGGAGACCAGGAACCCGCGGGAGAACCCCAGCGCCAGCGCGTGGTTGTAGATCGCATGGGGGATCTGGCCGCCGGTGGCGTGCACCGCGTGCCCGGTCCTGGCCGCCGCCGCGGCCAGCGCGGTGACCTGGTTGTGGACGCTGTTGGACACCACGGTCCAGGCCACGGTGCCGAGCAGGGCCAGGCCGATCGCCCCGCCGACCTGCTGGCCGACGTTGGGCAGGCTGGCGGCCAGCCCGGCGTCCCGGTCCTCGACCTTGGACAGCGCGACCAGCGTGATCGGCATGAACAGCAGGCCGAGCCCGGCCGCGGTGACCAGCATCGGGCCGAGCAGGCCGCCGGCGTAAGAGCTGTGCTCGGTGATCCGGGACAGCCAGAACATGCCGCCCGCGCCGATGGCCGAGCCGGCGATCAGCAGCGGCCGGGCGCCGATCCGGGTGACCAGCTGGGAGCTGAGCCCGGCCATCGCCATGATCATGCCGACCATCGGCAGATAGGCCACGCCGGTCTTCAGCGCGCTGTAACCCCACACGGTCTGCACGAACAGGGTCAGGAAGAAGAACATCCCGAACATCGCCGTGCCGACGCAGAGCATGATCAGGTTGGCCGCGGTCCGGTCCCGGTTGCGGAAGATCCGCAGCGGCATCAGCGCGTGCTTGCTGCGCGCCTCGATCAGCACGAACGAGACGAGCAGGATCACGGAGGCGGCGAGCGACACCACGACCTTCGTGTCACCCCAGTGGCTCACCCCGTTGGGGCTGGTGGCGGCGTTGGACAGCCCGTACACCAGCAGGGACAGGCCGAGGCTGGCGGTGATCGCGCCGGGCAGGTCGAACCGGCCCGGGTGCGGCGCGGTCTCGCTGAACGCACGCGGGGCCAGCAGGGCGAGCGCGATGCCGATCGGCACGTTCACGAAGAACACCCAACGCCATGACGCGTAGGTGGTCAGCAGGCCGCCCGCGAGCAGGCCGACCGCGGCGCCGCCGATGCCCATCGCGGCCCAGACGCCCATGGCCCGGTTGCGCGGCGGGCCCTCCGGGAACGTCGTGGTAATCAGGGCCAGCACGGCCGGTGCGACGATGGCCCCGCCGACGCCTTGCAGCGCTCGGGCGCCCAGCAGCCAGGTCTGGGAGGTGGCGAGCCCGCCCAGCAGGGACGCCGCCGAGAACAGGATGATGCCGGCGATGAGGACCCGGCGCCGGCCGAGGATGTCGCCGGCCCTGCCGCCGAGCAGCAGCAGGCCGCCGAACGTGAGTGCGTAGGCGTTGACCACCCACTCCAGGCCAGAGCCGGAGAAGCCCAGGGCATGCTGGATGTGGGGGAGCGCGACGTTGACGATGGTCGCGTCGAGTATCACCATGAGCTGGGCGGTGGCGATCACGAAGAGGGCCAGGCCGAGATGCCGCTGGCGAGCGCCATCAGCCGTAGCGCCTGGGCCCCGTCGCCCGGTCGCGGGCTGTGCGGTGGACATGTGATCTCCTTGCGTTAAGGCGTAGTTAACAAGCGCGGCGGCGGTTCGCGCCGGGCGTGGAAGTCTGGGATTGGTTTGCGGACGTCAGCGGCCGCTGATGAATGAGGCTGAGCGGCCGCGGGTTACCGGGCGGCCTGGGCCGCGGCGGGTTCCGTCACGGCGCTGGCCAGGAGCTTGCTCACCTCCTCCGCGGGGCAGTCCGCATCGGTGGCGGACAGCGGCGGGCACATGGTCTGGATCAGGGCCAGCAGGCTGGCCCGCTGCTCCCGACTGAGGCGCTGGCGCCACGGAGAGCGGCTCAGCACCTCATCCTCGATGCGCGCCTTGAGTTCCGCGCCGGCCGGGGTGAGCACGAGCCGCTTCACCCGGCGGTCGGCGGGATCGGGCTCCCGCACCGCCAGCCCGTGCTTCTCCAGGGTGTCGGCGATGCTGGTGATGAAGGAGGGGTCACAGTGCATCCGCAGCCCCAGGTCCTTCATGGCCAGCGGGTTGTCCAGCATGTGCAGCGCCTTGATCACGAACACCGGGATGCCGAGCCTCTTGGCAAGCGCCTCACCCTCGGCGACGAGCTGGGCGAACAGCCCGGCCACCGAGTCAAGGATCTCGAGGTCAAGGAGATCCTCTTCCGATCGCGTAAGCACCTGTTCCTCCGCCTGAGCATCTCAACAGTTGAGTAGCTCAAACATAACTGATGACAGTTGAGTAGGTCAAACTTTTATTCACCCAATATCTGGGCGCGCTACGGGTGGATCATCCGCGCAGGCCAGCGGGGGTTCCCGGGTCGCCCCCGGGCTGTCAGCGCTAGCGCCTTTACTGGGCGCTGGACGCGGCCCAGATGTTGATCCCGGACCCGGCCGACTGCCGGTCGATCGCGGCCAGCTCCTCCGCGCCGAAGGCGGCCTGGCCCGCCGCGGCCACGTTCTCTTCCAGCTGGGCGACGCTGCTCGCGCCGACCAGTACCGAGGTCACCCGTGGGTCGCGCAGCGCCCAGGCGAGCGCCAGCTGCGCGAGCGACTGGCCCCGGCCCCGGGCGATGTCGTTGAGCGTGCGCACCCGGACCAGGTTCCGCTCGCTGAGCTGGTCGGCGGACAGGCTGCTGTCCTCGCGCGATGCCCGGGACCCGGCCGGCACGCCGTCCAGGTACTTGCCGGTGAGCAGGCCTTGGGCCAGCGGGGAGAAGGCGATGCATCCCGCGCCCACGCGCTCCAGCGTGTCCAGCAGGCCGTCCTCGATCCACCGGTTGAGGATCGAGTAGGACGGCTGGTGGATCAGCAGCGGCGTGCCCATCTCGCGGAGCAGGGCCGCCGCCTGCTCGGTGCGGTCGGGGGAGTAGGAGGAAATTCCCGCATACAGCGCCCGGCCCGAGCTGACCGCGGTGGCCAGCGCGCCCATGGTCTCCTCCAGGGGGGTGTCCGGGTCGGCCCGGTGGCTGTAGAAGATGTCCACATAGTCCAGGCCCATCCGGGCGAGCGACTGGTCCAGGCTGGCCAGCAGGTACTTGCGGGAGCCCCGGTCGCCGTACGGCCCGGGCCACATGTCGTACCCGGCCTTGGTGGAGATGATCAGCTCGTCCCGGTACGGGCG
>Ga0318502_10000561_pt1 | contig 12210 bp, 7 predicted proteins | sample GRESIP174b1f22_FD_203291 | JGI IMG/M metagenome (GOLD analysis project Ga0318502, IMG submission 203291) | Tropical soil microbial communities from Luquillo Experimental Forest, Puerto Rico - GRE.SIPMG.174b1f22 | ecosystem: Environmental > Terrestrial > Soil > Tropical forest > Bulk soil...
GCCCCGCGAGTGCCGCGATCTGCGGTGCCAGCACCGCTGCGAGCGGATGCAGGTTGGCGCTGTTCTCGACGGTGAGCACACGGGCGACTCCAGCGAGCTGCGCAGCCTCGGCAGCGACCGCGGCGGCATCCGCGGCCAGCACGGCGATGGTGATCTCGGCGCCCGCAAGGGCGCGCGCGCAGCTGACACACCTGGCCGCGCTGGCATTGAGCTTCTTGCCATCGTGCTCGGCAACGATGAGGATCCTGGCGCTCACAGCAGTCCCTTCTTTCGCAGTGCATCCACCAGCTCGGCGGCATCTTTGACGCGGATACCTTTCTGCCGCTGTGGTGGCGGCTCGAAGCGCACCAGCTTCAGCTGCTGGCGCGGCTCGACTCCAAGCGCCGCGAAGGTCAGCGTGTCGAGTGGCTTTTTCTTCGCCTTCATGATGTCCGGGAGTTTCACGTAGCGTGGCTCGTTCAGGCGCAGGTCGGTGGTGATGACCGCCGGCAGGTCCACCTCAATTGTCTCCAGTCCGGCATCGACCTCGCGCGTGACGCGCGCCGTCTCGCCCGCAAGCTCGAGCTTCGAGGCGTAGGTCGCCTGCGGCCGGTTCCACAGTGCCGCGAGCACCTGTCCGGTCTGACCGTTGTCGTCATCGATCGCCTGCTTGCCGAGGATGACCAGCATCGGCTGCTCGCGCTCGATGAGCTTCAGCAGCGCACGCGCCACGGTGAGCGGCTCGATCACCCCATCGGCCTGCACGTGCAGCGCGCGGTCGGCCCCCATGGCGAGCGCGGTGCGCAGCTGCTGCTGGCAGTCGGCCGGGCCGATGGTGGCCACGATCACTTCCTCGGCGGCGCCACGTTCCTTGATCCGCAGCGCCTCCTCGAGCGCGATCTCATCGAAGGGGTTGATGGCCATCTTCACCCCGTCAGTGACGACGCCGCTCCCATCGGGCTTCACGCGGATGCGCACGTTGGCGTCCACGACGCGCTTGATTCCGACCAGGATGCGCTTCATTTCCTCGTTGGCTCTTGAGTCGCCCGGCGGTGGGCAGGGGGCAGCAAGTATAGCGGCAGGATCCTCGAGTTGTTGACGGGACGTGCCGTGGCGTTGACGGATTGCGTACCGAATCCCCGGCCACCCGACGAAATTACGCTCGGCACGATGGGCGAGTGCACCTCGCCCAATAAGCAGCTAGAGTCCACCGCATGCTGAAGCTCGCGTTGCGTCGCATCGCTGCGCTGATTCCCACACTGCTCATCATCGTCACGGTCTCATTCGCCATCATCCGCCTCGCCCCCGGCGGTCCTTTCGACGAGGAGCAGGGGGTGAGTCCCGCAGTGCGCGCCAACCTCGAGCGCCTCTACGGCCTCGATGCGCCGCTGCCCGTGCAGTACCTGCGTTACCTGCGTGCGCTCGCGCACGGGGACTTCGGGCCCTCGCTCCGTCAGCGCGATTTCACGGTGGGCGGGCTCATTCGCCAGGGTCTGCCGCTGAGTGCCACGCTGGGGGTATGTGCCATCGCGTTGGCGCTCCTCACCGGCATCCCGGCCGGCATGGCGGCGGCGATCTGGCGCTCTCCGCGCACCGACTTCGCCAGCGCCGCGCTCGGCGCGTTCGGGGTAGCGCTGCCGAGCTTCGTGATCGGACCGGTGCTCGCGCTCATCTTCGGAGTGCACCTGCACTGGCTGCCGGTCGCGGGATGGCAGGCAGGCTCGGCGCGCTACCTGCTGCTGCCCGTGCTGACACTCGCCCTGCCGCTGGCGGTCGCGCTTGCCCGCCTGACCCGCGCGAGCCTGCTCGAGGTGCTGCGCGCCCCGTTCGTGCGCAGTGCGCGTGCGCGCGGGCTCGGCGCAACGCGCGTGCTGTGGCATCACGCGCTGCGCCCGGCACTGCTGCCGGTCGTGAACTACCTGGGACCTGCCGCCGCCTTCGTCATCACCGGCTCGCTGGTCGTCGAGGCGGTGTTCGGTCTGCCGGGAGCCGGGCGTTACCTGGTGCAGGGTGCCATTGATCGCGACTATCCGCTGGTCATGGGCATGGTCATCGTCTACGGGGCCCTGACGCTGCTGCTCAACCTTCTCGCCGACCTCACCTGCGGCTGGCTCGATCCGGGGACCCGGCATGAATGAGAGCGCCGCGGTGAGCGGCGGGCTCTGGAGCGACGCGCGCCGGCGCCTGCGTGGAAACCGCGCGGCCTACCTTGCGCTCGCACTGCTTGCGGCCGTGGCGCTCGCCGCGTTCATCGTCCCGGCGCTCAGTCCCTGGGACTATGACAGCCTCGACTGGCAACATCTCGCGGTCCCGCCCGGGCTCGCGGGCGCACACTGGCTCGGCACCGATCGCCTCGGCCGCGACCTGCTGGTGCGCACACTGCACGGCGTACGGCTCTCGCTGCTGCTCGGGGTGCTGGCGAGCGCCATCAGCCTGGTCATCGGCCTCCTGTGGGGTGCAACGGCGGGACTCGCCGGCGGGCGCGTCGATGCGGCGATGATGCGCTTCGTCGATGTGTTGTATTCGCTGCCCTACCTCTTCGTGGTGATCATTCTCACCACCTTGTTCCCGCGCGGCAGCCTCGGTGTGCTGGCGCTCGCGCTCGCGGCAGTCGGCTGGCTCACGACCGCGCGTATCGTGCGCGCGCAGACACTCGCGCTCAGGCAGCGTGAGTTCCTCGAGGCGGCGCGCGCCACCGGGGTGCCGCCGCCCGGAATCCTGTGGCGGCACGTGGTGCCGAACGTCGCGGGACCGGTAGCGGTCTATGCAACGCTGATCGTGCCGCAGATTATCCTCTTCGAGAGTTTTCTCTCCTTCCTCGGTCTCGGAGTGCAGGAGCCTCAGGCGAGCCTCGGCAATCTCATCTACGCGGGTGCGCAGGAGATGGAGTCCGCGCCCTGGATGCTGCTGGTGCCGGCGAGCGTGCTGGTGCTGCTGCTGCTGTGTCTGAATCTGCTCGGCGATGGCCTGCGCGATGCCTTCGATCCCCGTGAGCGGTGAGGACGTGCACCGCGAGCCCGCGGCCGTGCTGAGCCTGCGCGGACTCGGTGTAACCTTCGTTACCGCGCAGGGGCCGTTGCACGCCGTGCAGGACGTGACGCTTGCGGTCGCACGTGGCGAGTGCCTCGGGGTGGTAGGCGAATCGGGCGCCGGCAAGAGTCAGCTGTTTCTTGCCGTCATGGGATTGCTCGCCGCCAATGGACAGGCAAGCGGCAGCGCGCGGCTCGGTGACACCGAGCTCATCGGGCTTTCTGCCGCTGCGCTCGATCGAGTACGCGGTGCGCAGGTCGGGATGGTCTTTCAGGACCCGATGACCTCGCTCACCCCGCACCTGACCATCGGCGAGCAGCTGATCGAGGTCCTGAGACGGCACCGCGGACTCGCCCGTGGAGCCGCGCGTATCCGGGCGCAGGAACTGCTCGAGCGCGTGCATATGAGCGACCCCGAGCGGCGTCTACAGCAGTACCCGCACGCGCTCTCTGGTGGGATGCGCCAGCGGGCAATGATCGCCATCGCGCTCGCCGCGGAGCCGCAGTTACTGATCGCCGATGAGCCGACCACCTCGCTCGATGTCACCATCCAGGCACAGATTCTCGCGCTGTTCGCTGAGCTCAAGCGCACGCACGCTCTCGGACTGGTGCTCATCACCCACGACATCGCGGCGCTCGCCGGCGTCGCCGACCGGATCGCGGTCATGCGCGCGGGCCGGGTGATCGAGACTGGCGCGGTAGGCGAAGTACTGAAGAGGCCACGGGATCCGTACAGCCGTGCACTGGTACAGAATGCCGCCGCGCCGCGTGACGCGGAGCTTGCGCAGCCGGCCGTTGCGCAAGCGGGCTCCGGTGCGGCGGCGCTCTCGGTAGAGGGTCTCAGCGTGCAATATTCCGTGACCCGTGGCTGGCTCGGCGCGCGGGTACCGCTTACCGCGCTCAGCGCAGTGAGCCTCGAGCTGCGTGCGGGCGAGGCACTCGGCATCGTCGGTGAGTCCGGCAGCGGCAAATCGACACTCGCGCGCGCGGTGCTGCGGCTGCTGCCGGCCTCGAGCGGCCGGGTGGTGTGGATCGGCCGTGAGCTCGCAGCGCTTCCCCCGCGGGAACTGCGCGCACTGCGGCGCGATCTGCAGATCATCTTCCAGGATCCCCTCGGCAGCCTCGACCCGCGCATGACCGTGGCGGAGATCGTCGCAGAGCCGCTGCGCGTGCATCAGCGCTCGCTCACCGCCGCTGCCCGCAGGGCAGCGGTCTGCGCGACGCTCGAGCGCGTCGAACTGCCGCTGGCGCTGGCCGGCCGCTATCCCCACGAGCTCTCCGGCGGCCAGTGCCAGCGCGTCGGCATCGCGCGGGCCATGGTGCTTGCGCCCCGGCTGCTCGTGTGCGATGAGCCGCTGAGCGCCCTCGATGCGCCCACGCAACGGCAGATCGCGGCGCTGCTCGCAGAGCTGCGCCGCGCAGGCGGCCTGTCCCTGCTCTTCATCAGTCACAATCTCTCGCTCGTTCAGCAGCTGTGCGCGCGCGTGCTGGTGATGTATCTCGGGCGCCGCATGGAGCTCGCACCGACCGCGCAGTTGTTCGCCGCCCCGCGCCATCCCTACAGCCGCGAGCTCCTCGCAGCGATCCCGGTTGCCGACCCGGAGGTGCAGGCTGCCCGCCTGGCACGCGTACGCACCGGAGAACCGCCTTCGCCGCTCACACCGCCGAGCGGCTGCGTGTTCCGCACGCGCTGCGCACAGGCACTGCGCGAGTGCGCCGAGCGCGTCCCGGACTGGGAGCAGCAGGGTGAGCAGGGCATCGCCTGCCATCGCTGGCGTGAGATTGCGTGACGCGCACACGGAAGCCCGTAGCGGTTGGGTTATTCTTCCCGCCATGAAGAACGATCCCAGCATCCGCCCGAGCGAGGGCCTGAAGCACGAAAGCGGTCCCAGCATCCGCCCGAGCGAAGGCCTGAAGCACGTTCGTTATGAGATCCGTGGACGGCTGGCGCGGCGCGCGCACGAGCTCGAGCGCAAGGGCTACGAGGTCGTCTCACTCAACATCGGCAACCCGAGCGCTTTCGGTCTGCGCACCCCAGAGACCATGCGGCTGGCGATGATCGAGAACCTCGCCGAGGCCGAGGGTTATTGCCACCAGAAGGGCATATTCTCGGCGCGCCAGGCGGTGGCGATGCAGCAGCAGGAGCGCGGCGTCACCGGGGTTACGGCCGAGGACGTGTTCATCGGTAATGGGGTGAGCGAGCTCATCGACCTCACCCTGCGGGCGCTGCTCAACGAGGACGATGAAGTGCTCGTGCCGAGCCCCGATTACCCGCTGTGGACCGCCGCGGTAACCCTCAACCGCGGCCGCGCAGTGCACTATCCGTGCCGGCCGGAGAACGGCTTCGTGCCCGACCCCGAAGAGCTCGCAACCATGGTGACGCCGCATACGCGCGCAATCGTCATCATCAATCCCAACAACCCGACGGGTGCGGTGTATCCGCGCCCGGTACTCGAGTCCATCGTGCGCCTCGCCGAGCAGCGCCGCCTCGTGGTGTTCGCCGATGAGATCTACGACCAGATGACCTACGAGGGAGCGCAGTTCGTGCCCATGGCGACGCTGGTGCACGACACGCTGTGCGCAACTCTCTCCGGTTTGTCCAAGGTGTACCGTGCCTGCGGCTACCGCGTCGGGTGGGCGGTTTTCTCCGGCCGCACCCACATCGCTGCCGAGTACCTCCAGGCGCTCGAGCTGCTCGCCTCACTGCGTCTGTGCAGCAATGTGACCGCCCAGTGGGCGGTACAGACCGCGCTCGGGGGGCACCAGAGCATCCGCGAGCTCATCTGCCCCGGCGGACGGCTGTACGAGTCGCGCTCCGCCATCCTTGCCGCCGTACAGCGCAGCCGGTTCCTCACGCTCGTCCCGCCCCAGGGCTCGATGTATGCCTTCGTGGGAGTGAATCCGATGGTCCTGCCGGACTTCGACGATCAGCGGTTCGCGCTCGATCTGCTCGAGCAGCAACACGTACTGATCGCCCCGGGGGTGAGCTTCAACGTTCCGTATTGCAATCACTTCCGCATCACCAACCTTCCCGATGCGGCAACCCTGCGCGAGGTGTTCACGCGCATCGAGGAGCTGCTGACGAGTTATGCCGCGCTCGCGCGTCGACAGAGTGCACGTGGGGCGACAGCGCGCACGGTTCTGCGGTCGGCATCTCGGTTTAAGTGATTTCGATAAAAATTTAGCAAGTCACGGTTTTGTTTAGGCTTCCAGGAGACGTAAACTCCCATCTACAGCGGGGCGGCACCCTGCTCGTTCCGACCAGTCAGCGCGTGCGCGCGGTGCAGTGGGCGCACGCTGCCGCCGAGGCCGCCATGGCGCACCGCGTGTGGGCGAGTGCCGATGTACTCACCCCGTCCCGTTGGGCGCGCCGCGAATGCGAACGGCTGGGCGAAGACTCCCCGCAGCAGTGGCCACGCTTGCTGGGTCCGGCGGAGGAGTGGCTGTTGTGGCGTGAGGCCACACAGGAAGCGGCCAGCGGTTATCCCTTCCTCGATATCAGCCTGCTGGCCGAATCCCTGCAGCGCTCGAGCGAGCGCGCGGCCGAGTACGGCATCCCGCTCGATGCCGCGGTGGCAGATGGCGAGGCGGCGCTGCTGCGCGAAACGCAACGTCGTTTTGCGGCCCGCTGCCACGCATTGAATGCCGCGAGCGTCTCTGCCCTCTTGCCGCGTCTGCACGAAAGCGGCGCCCCGCACGAGTTGCTGCTGCGGGGGTTCGACGTTTGTCCGCCCTGGCTCGCGCGCCTCACCCCCGCGCCGGCGGCCGCGCACTCTCGGATGCCGGAGTCTCGGGCGGGGAAGGTGCGCGGCCTGCGCACGCCCGATGCGCTCTCGGAGATGGAGGCGATCGCGGGGTGGTGTCACGAACGGCTCAGCGCGCAGCCCGATGCGCGACTGCTCGTTATCGCGCCCGGACCTGCCGGCACGCGTGAGCGCCTCGCGGAGCTCATCCGCGACGCGCTCGATCCTGCGGCCAAACTGGCTGCGGCGCGCGCGGCACTGGGACTGGTGGGCATCGAGGGCGGCGACACCTTCGCCTCCCTGCCGATGGTTTCGCACGCGTTACTGTCGCTCAGCCTCATCGCCGGCGAGATCATCGGGATGGAATCGATCAACCGCTGGCTCACGGCGCCCTACTGGGCGAGTACCGAGGCACCCCGCGCGCATCTCGCTTTGTTTACGCGTGAGCGTGGTCCGGGAAGCGCGAAACTTCGGGAGTTCCTCGGTGCGCTGCAGCTCGCCCCGCGGGAGCTGAAGCCTGCCGCGCGCGAGCTCGACGCAAAGCTGCGCCGGGCTGAGCGGAGATTAGGCGAGGGCAGGGCTTCCCCGAGCCGCTGGTCGGAGCGCTTCGCGGCGGCGCTGGCTGAGCTCGGATGGCCGGGGAACGTCCGGGCGGAGGGCGCGCCACAGCAGACATGCCTGCGTTGGCGCGAGCTTCTCGAAGAGTTCGGCGAGCTCGCCTTGAGCATCAGTAGCCTCGATTGCCGTTCCGCTCTCGAGCTGCTGCGGGCGCTCGCGCTGCACACCATCTGGCGTCCGGCAGATGAAGGGCGCCCGGTGACCCTCTCGGCGGCGCTCGCCGACCCCGTCGTGATCTACGACGGCATCTGGGTCGGCTCTCTCAGCGCCGATCAGCTGCCGCAGCCACCCGCGCCCGACCCGTTCCTCCCGCTGCGTGCCCAGCTGGCCGCCGGAGTTCCGCAGGCGAGTGTCGCCGGCCGCCACACCCAGGCCACGGCGCTCCTTGCCGCGTGGCGGCGAACCGCGGGAGAGCTCGTGCTGTCCGTGCCGATGCGAGACGGGGACCGCGAGCTGCTGCCGAGCCCGTGCCTTGCGGGAACCGATCTTCAGGAGCACGACGCACCGATCCTCTGGCTGCCACCGCGACTGCACCGCGCTGCGCACACCGAGCGCATCCTCGATGTGAGAGGCACCAGCTTCAATCCGCTTACCCCGCTCCCCTCAGGTACCCGTGCGCTGACGCTGCAGAACGCCTGTGCGTTTCGCGCCTATGCGGAGCTGCGGCTCGGTGCATCGCCACCGGAGGAAGTCCAGCCGGGTGTGCCGATGGATCAGCGGGGCCTCCTGCTGCATGCGGCGCTGCAGACGCTCTGGGAGCAGCTGCGCGACTCACAGGGCCTCGCCGCGCTCGATGAGGGTGCGCTCGATGCGCTGATCGGCGAGTGCGTCAGGCAGGCGGCACATGCCCTGCAGGCCGAGCTCGGCAGCCGGCGCCGCCGCGCGCGACGCGCGCCGGATGCGCAGTTCGACCTTTTCTCCGTGCTTTCGCCCGCGCTGGAGCGTGAATGCCGCCGGGCTGTCGCATTGATCCGCCGGCTCTGTGCGCTCGAGAAAACGCGTCCCCCCTTCACCGTCGAGGCGACCGAGCATCTCACCGAGCTCGCGCGCGGCGGCGGCCGCGTGCGCCTGCGGCTCGACCGCATCGACCGCGTGCCAGGCGGACGCGCGGTGCTCGATTACAAGAGCGGGCGGCCCGGAAGCCCCGACTGGTATGGCGAGCGCCCGACGCATCCGCAGCTGCTCGCCTACCTCACAGCCCTGGGTTCCGATGTCGTGGCGCTGGCGACGGTGAACGTGACGGCGCGCGAGGTGCGGTTCACGGGCGTGGCAGCGAGCGATGCTCTGCTGCCACGGGTCAAGGCGCTCCCGGGCAGCGTGGCCCCCGACTGGAGCACGCAGCAGCGCAGCTGGGAGGCATTGATCGAGAGGTTGATCCGCGCATTCCTGCTTGGGGAGGCGCAGGTCGATCCCGCCCCGGGCGCGTGCGAGTTCTGCCACGTGACCGATATCTGCCGAATCGGCGCGCATCTCGCGCCGGAAGCTGCGCGACACGCGGACGACGCCGATGAATGAATCCCCCGGGCAGCGCGATGCGGCGGCACGTGCCGGGGCGATCGACCCTTCCAGGTCGGTGTTACTCGAAGCCCCCGCAGGCTCGGGCAAGACTTCGGTGCTGACCCGGAGATTCCTCAGACTGCTCACGACCGTCGAGGAACCGGGGCAGATACTGGCGATCACCTTCACGCGCAAAGCGGCCGCCGAGATGCGCGCGCGCGTCATCCGTGCGCTGCGCGGCGAGTTTGCGGCCACCGATCCCGAAGCCGCAGAGCTCACCGCCCTCGCCGAGGCAGCGCTCGCGCACGGCGCGGCGCGCGGCTGGACCATTGCCAAGCAGCCGCAGAGCCTGCGGATCCAGACCATCGACGCGTTCAACTACTGGCTGGCGAGCCAGCTTCCGGTCGCCTCGCACGCCGGCGGGGTGCTCAATGTTACCGAGAGCGCCGCGGAGCTCTATCAGCGCGCCGCCCGCCGGGCACTGCTCGCCGCCGAGGCGGACTCCGCACTCGCCCCCGATGCGCAGCTGCTCTTCGAGCGCGCCGACAACCACTGGTTGTATCTCGAGCGCCTGATCGCACAGATGCTCGGGGAGCGCGGCCACTGGCTGCCCTTCGTCACGCGTGAGGAGCCGCAAGCGCTGTGCCGGCAGGTGAACGAGAGCCTCACCAACCTGGCGCGCGCACATCTTGCCGCGTTGTGTGCGCTCATCCCGCAGGAACTGCGCCGGCGGGCGCAGCGATTGCCGGGTTGCGGTCCGCTCGGCCCGGACCCCGGCGAGCTCGTGCACTGGAAGCACTTCGCACACCTGGTGCTCACCAAGGATGACTGGCGCCGGCAGCTGATCGCACACCGGCTGGGCGCGGGCTTCGCCGACCCGCATGTCTGCCAGCAGCTGCGCGACCTGATCGATGCGCTGCGTCAGCTTGCCGGTGCGCGCGCCGCGCTGCTCGCATTGAAGAGGGCCCCCGCGGTACGGCTCGCAGCGGCCGACACGGCGGCCATCGAGGCGCTCTCGCGCATCCTGGCGCGCGCGGCAGCAGAGCTGCACGCCGAGTTCGCGCACGCGCAGCGCGTGGACCACACCTACATCACCGGCGCCGCACGCCAGGCACTCACCGAGGGCGGCGAGCCGACCGATCTGGCGCTGCGGGCCGGGCTCGCGTTGCGGCACATTCTCGTGGATGAGTTCCAGGACACCTCGCTCTCGCAGGTACAGCTGCTCGAGGCACTCACCATCGGCTGGGAGGAGGGCGATGGGCGCACATTGTTCGTCGTCGGGGATGCGATGCAATCGATCTACCGCTTCCGCGAGGCCGAGGTGGGACTGTTTCTGCGCGCGCGTGCGGCTGGCATCGGCCAGGTGAAGCTGAATCCGCTGCGCCTGCTGCGCAACTTCCGCGCGGTGCCCGAGCTCGTGCAGTTCACCAACGAGGTGTTCGCACAGGTCTTCGCGCAGGAAGACGACCGGCGTACGGGCGCGGTGAGCTATCGCGCGAGCCTGGCCACGCTGCCAGCTGCGCCGCCGCTCAGCGCACCAGTCTCGCTCAGACTCTTCCCGCAGGGTGAAGGCGTCGAAGCAGCGGCGATCGCCGAGCACCTCGCGCGGCTGCGGCAGCTGGACCCCGGGAGCCGCGCCGCGGTCCTCGTCGTCGCGCATGCACATGCGGTGCCGATCGTCGAGGCACTCACGGCGCGAGGTGTACCTTCGTGCGCGGTCGACCTCGTGCCGCTGCGCGAGCGCATGGTGGTGCGCGATCTCGTGCAGCTCGCGCGTGCGCTCTTCGATCTCTCCGACCGCGCCGCATGGCTCGCGGTGCTGCGTGCGCCCTGGTGCGGGGCGCGGTTGAGGACATTGACGGCGCTCTCGGCAGTGAACGATCGCGAGCTGATTTGGGAGGCACTCGGCAACTCCGAGCGGCTGGCGCGCTGCGAGCCCGACGACCGGCCACGCCTCGCACGGCTACGCGCCATCCTCGGCGATGCGATCGCGGAGCGCGGCGAGATCCCTGTCACCGACTGGCTGGAACGGACCTGGCTGCGTCTCGGGGCGAGCGATGCCTATCAAGCCGGCGAGCTCGTCGATGCACGCACCTTCTTCGCTGCTCTCGCCGCGCGCGCGGCGGCCCTCGAGTGGCAGGGTCCTGAGGACTTCGCGGCTCTGCTCGAGCATCTCTACAGCGCGCCCCGCGACGGTGACAACCCGGTGCAGGTAATGACCATTCACCGCGCGAAGGGACTCGAGTTCGAGCACGTAGTCGTGCCGGCGTTGCAGCGGGCGACGCGCGGAGCGGAGCGCCGCCTGCTGCGTTGGGTCGACCTGCCGGGCGATGCGCGCGAAAGCGATCTGCTGATCTCACCCTCGCCCCCGGTGGGGGCACAGGAAGACAGCGATCTCAATGAGTTCATCAGGGAGCTCATTCGCCAGCGCGACGCTCACGAGCGCTGCCGCCTCATGTATGTCGCCGCGACGCGCGCGCGGCGCACGCTGTGGCTGTCCGGGGCCCCGCCGACCTCGGCCGACGGCAGCGTGAAGCCCGACCGGCGCAGCATGCTGGCAATTCTCTGGCCTGCGCTGGCGCACCGCTTCGAAGCGGTCGAGAGCGCGGAGCCGAAGGCCGCAGCCGCGACGGTGGTTCCACTGACTCGCCTGAGTGCGGACTGGGAACCGCCAACGCTGCCCGCTGCAGTGCCCGTCACTCAGCTGCCTCGCGCCTGGATCGCGAGCGAGCCACTCGAGTTCAGCTGGGTGCGGGAGACGCAGCGCCACATCGGCACCGTGGTGCACGCCTGGCTGCTGCGCCTGGCACGGGCGTCGCGGCTGCCGCTCGCGGCGGATCTGGAGCAGGAGCATGCCGGTGTGCTGGCGCAGCTCGAGCGTCTCGGGGTACCCCTCGGTGAGCGAGCGCGCGCGGCCTCGGTAATAGTGACGGCGCTCCGGCAGACACTGAGCGATGAGCGCGGTCGCTGGATCCTCAGTGGTGCTCATCAGGGAGCACATAGCGAATGGGAGCTGAGCGGCGTCACGGCCGGCCGGCTGCGAAACGTGCGCATCGATCGCAGCTTCATCGATGGCGCGGGCACCCGCTGGGTGATCGACTACAAGACCAGCGTTCACGAGGGGAGTGATCTCGAAGGATTCCTGGCACAGGAAGTGGAGCGTTATCGCCCGCAGCTCGCGGCGTACGTGGAGCTCGCGCAGGCTCTGGGCTCCGAGCCGGTACGCGCCGCGCTCTACTTCCCGCTGCTCGGCGCCTTTCGCGAGGTGCGGTGAGTCGCAGAGTCAGAACGTGCCCGAAAGGGAGAACGGCCGCCGGCCGGTGGCGTCCGGGGAGCCGAGAAAG
>Ga0318502_10000579_pt1 | contig 12125 bp, 11 predicted proteins | sample GRESIP174b1f22_FD_203291 | JGI IMG/M metagenome (GOLD analysis project Ga0318502, IMG submission 203291) | Tropical soil microbial communities from Luquillo Experimental Forest, Puerto Rico - GRE.SIPMG.174b1f22 | ecosystem: Environmental > Terrestrial > Soil > Tropical forest > Bulk soil...
TGGGTCGACATATCGACGGCCGCGCGCGCGGACACCGGGCCCGGCGACGTGCCGGAGGAACGGGCCGGCGCCGCGTAGTCGCGGGCTGGGCTGAGCCGGCCGGCGCAGCGCGGTATTCCACTCCTCCTCCGGCTGCCAAACGGCTGCGTAGGGCCCGTTGGGCTGTGCACCTTACGCGTTCCGTGCGGCCGTGCCTGCGATCATGGGCCGTTCCACCTGTGGGGCCTTCGGCACCTCGCCGTGCCGAACCGTCGTGACCTCGAACGGTGCTCGGCGGATCGCGGTCAGGGTGTCGCGGTTGGGGTGGCACCCCATCCAGGAGTACAGGAACAGCGGGTGATCCTGTTTGCGCGCGATCTTGGGATCGGTATCGCGGACGTGCTCGAGGAACAACAGTCGCCCGCCCGGGCGCAGTACCCGCGCGATCTCGGTGAGCGCGGTGTCCAGGTCGGTGACGCTGCACAGGGCGAAGGTCACGACCGCGGTGTCGAACGAGCAGTCCGGGAACGGCAAGGCCTCGGCGCTCGCGTCCACGATCTCCACCTGGCGCCCGTCGGCGCGCCGACTCAGGCGCTTGCGCATGTTCGGGTCCGGCTCGACCAGGCACAGCCGGGTCACCGCCGATGGGAAGTGAGCGAGGTTCGCCCCCGTGCCGGCGCCGATCTCGATCGTCGCGCCGGCGGCCTGCGCCAGCAGCCCACGCCGCTCCTCGCTGAGCCCCGCGCGCTCAGCGCCGCTGGAGATTCGGTCGTAGATAGCCGCGTAGAAGGCCTTGAACATCGGTTAGTTCTCCCGCTTCGGACGAGGCTGGAAGTAGCCGAGCGAACGCCGGACCTGATCGGTGCCGTCGTGGAAGAGCACCTGGGTCACCGCGGGCGGGCAGTGCTGCGGGTCATCAGGCGGGTTGACGAACTCGGACTCGATCACGGTGATCGCGGCGCTGGTGACCACGTCGACGAGACGTGCCCCGGTCCCGTCGTCGAGATCCTGTTCGCACATGGCGCGGATCTGATCCCGGCCCCGCACTAGGAGCCGGGATGCGGCGATGTCCGCGTCGGGAGCGAACATCGCGACGTAGGGATCGGGATCCCCGCGTGCCAGCGAGCGGTACGAGGCGCGCACCCGTTGCGCCCAGCCGGCATCGCCACGAGGCGTCGTCCCGCATTCCGCGAGCAGTCGAGCGCCGAGTTCGGCCTTGGCCTGGTGCAGGCGGCTTCGCACTGTGCCGACCGGCACGCCGCACAGCTGAGCGATCTCGGCGTAGGAGTGGCCCGTTCCGAAGAAACGGAGCAGCGTCACTAGTCGCAGCGGCTCCGGCAGGTCCTCCAGCGCGGCCCACACCCAGTCCCGCAGGGCCAGTTGTTCGGCGGCGTCCTGCGCGGCCGGCACCCGGTTGTCGATGTCGGCCGCCGTGACGCGACGGTCCGGGCGCCGCAGCTCCATGGCGCAGACCGAGCGCACGACAGCGTGCAGCCATCCGCCGACAGCCTCCGCGTCACGCACCTGGCCCAGACGGGTCAGCGCGAGCAAGAACGTCTCCTGCACCGCGTCTGCGGCGTCCTCCGGCCGGCCGAGGTACGCCAGCGCCCGTGCGTAGAGGCTGGCGCGATGCCGGTCCAGCAACGCGCTGAAGCTCGCCACGTCGCCGCCCAGCGCGGCGTGCACCAGGCTCGCGTCCGACGGGCCGTCCGGCACCGCGGACGCCATGGGACCAGTCACACCAGTAAGGATGCGCCTCGTCAGCGGAAAGTTCGTCGTGCGGCCTATGAATTTCGACGCAAGCCGGACCCTGGAGGCTCTCAGTGGCCGCGGAAGGCTTCGTCCAGCCACCACGAGCCGCTGGCCGAGGCGACCTTCGCGTCGATGACCAGGGGGCGGTCGCGCGGGCCGCCCAGCCACTCGCGGACCGGGCCGAGGTCCTCGAGGCTGCGCACGGTGACCCCGGCACAGCCGAACCCGCGCCCGATGGCGGCGATGTCCGCGGGCGGGAACCGGACCGTGTCCAGCGCGAAACCGTCCGGACCGAAGTGGTGCACTTCCGCGCCGTAGGCCTCGTCGTCGTAGACGACGATCACCATGGGGAGCCCGAGCCGCACGACGGTCTCCAGTTCGCTGACGCCCATCAGCGCGCCGCCATCCCCGAGCGCCGCGACCGGCAGCCGGTCCGGCTGGGCGAGGGCCGCGCCGATCGCTGACGCCAAGCCGAGCCCTATCGACTGGTAGGCCTGGGTGAAGCAGAACCCCTGCTCGTCCGGGACGGACAGGAACATGCTCGGGTAGCCCATGAAGTTGCCCGAGTCGATGGCCACCACTCGGTCGGCGGGCAGCAGGTCGTCCAGCGCGATGGTGACCGTCCGCGGGTCGATCACGCCGTCGCCACCCTGGTCGTCGTAGGGTACGTCGCGCCACCGGACTTCGCGGGCGATCCGGGCCCCCAGTTCCCCCGAACGGTACCCAGGCTGGGGGCGCACGCCGGCGAGCACCACGCGCGCGGTCTGCGCGACGTCGCCGTGCACGGCGATGTCCACCTGCCGGTGCGCGCCGATGGCGGCGCTGTCGTCGTCGACCTGCGCGACCCGCGCGCCAGGGCCGATCAGCTTCCCGTGGCGCATCGTCCACATGTTGAGCGAGGAGCCCCAGCCCACCACCAGATCCGCGGCGGTGATCAGTTCGGCGGTGAGCGGGGAGGCGAAACCGCCGCTCACTCCGAGGTCCCACGGGGAGCCGTGGAACAGGCCCTTGGCCACCGCGGACGTGGCCAGCAGGGCACCGCAGGCGTCCGCGAGTTCTTCCAGGGGGGTCCGGGCCGCCCGCGCGCCGCGGCCCGCCACGAACACCGGGCGCTCCGCCTCGGTCAGCGCCTGGGCGAGCCGGGCCGCCGCCTCCGGCGCCGGGGCCGGGGGAGCCAGCGCCGGCGCCGGCGGGATCCTCGGCGGGTCACACTGCGCCGCCTGCACGTCCAGCGGCATCGCGAGCACCACGGTGCGCCGCTGCCGCTGTGCGCTCCGGTAGGCCCGGGCCGCGTCGGCGGCGGCCGTGGCGGGGGAGTACAGCCGGTCCGCCTCGGCGCCGACCGAAGCGGCGAGCGCCGCCACGTCGATGCGGAAGTTGGACCGCACCGCTGCGCCGGCCACGTCCGCGGCGAGCACCAGCAGCGGGGTCCGGCTCTTGGCCGCCTCGGTAATGCCGGTCAGCGCGTTGGTCAGCCCGGGGCCCTGGTGCACGCTCAGGATTCCCACTCGCCCGGTGCATCGGGCCCAGGCGTCGGCCGCGCACGCCGCGCCGCACTCATGGCGGGCCGCCACGAACCTGGCCCCGTTCGCGATGAGGGCATTGGTCACGTGAAAGTTGCCGCTGCCCACCACGCCGAACACGGTCTCCGCGCCGAGCCCGGCCAGGGTCGCGCCGACCGCCTCGCTGACCAGCATGGGATCAGGACCGGTCCACGAGGGCCAGTGCCCGGCAGGGGCTGCCCGACCCGCCGGTGATCGGCAGGGGGGTGACGATCAGCACCACGCCGGTGGCCGGCAGGGACGCCAGGTTCCGCAGCTGGGTGAGGCCGTACTTGCCCGCCCCGAGCATCGCCGCGTGGCATGGGAACGGCGGGTCGAACGAGTGCGCCGCCCCCGCGTCGGTGCCCACGGTCTCTGTCCCGATGCCGATTACCGGGGACTCCTCGGCCAGCCACCGGGCGCACTCCACCGAGACCCCGGGCGTGTGCGGGCCGGTCTCGTTGGCGTTCAGGAAGCGCTCCTGGCTGTCCGACCGCTCATCCCACCCGGTCCGGTACAGCAGCCAGCCCTCGGCGGGCAGCGGACCGTGGGCGCGCTCCCAGTCTCTGATGTGGTCGACCTCGAGCAGGAAGTCCGGGTCGGCCGCGGCCTGGGCGCTGAAGTCCAGAACAACCGCGGGGGCGATCAGCCGGCTCGCCGGCACCTGGGACACGTCTTCCCTGTCTCTCCCGGTCACCCAGTGACAGGGCGCGTCGAAGTGCGTGCCGGTGTGTTCGCCCGTGGAGATGTCGTTCCAGTACCAGGCCGGCCCCCGGTCGTCGTACCGGCTGATCTCCCGCAGGCTGAACGAAACGGTGTTGCTGAACGGCGGCGGCAGCTTGATCACGGGGGTCGACGACGACAGCGGCGCGGTCAGGTCGACGATCTCCACCGTGGCGCTGGCCAGCGCGTCGGTCAGGGAGCTGAGCACGGACATGGACGGCTCCTGTCCTCGTGGGTTGCTTTGTCACCGGACCCGGACTCCGCTACATTCACCTGGTCCGTGCGGCGGAGCGTACCAGGGACCCGCGCGGTGGAGGCAGCCATGTGGGCCAGTCGCAAGTCGGCGTCGCAGGACGGGCCCCGCCGTCGCTACATCTGGCTCAGGCTGCTGCTGATCTTGATCGTCGGGCTGCTGGCCGTCTACGTGCTGCCCACACCGTGGGCCTTCCACATGGGCGGCAAGTTCAGCGCGCTCGGCGAGTGGGACGGCTACGGCCCGGTCCAGGCCGGTAACGGCGGTCACTACCTGCTGTACACCCATCTGCGCGGCGGCCTCGCCAACAACCACGGGCACGCCAATTGCAGCTTCGGCGGCTGCGACACGCTGACTGGCACCGCGCAACTGTGCACGCAGGGTGGGCAGCACTACACCTTCGACCTGACCGGGGCGGTGCACGGCTGGTACACCACCAACGGCTCGCGGACCGACATCAACCTGACCGGCGGAACGCCGAGACAGCTGCCCCCCGGCTGGGTCGTCGCCTTCCATGGTGTCTGGCACGGGGCCGTGCTGCCGATCGCGGACACCGATAAATCGTTCAGCGAGGTGTTCACCCCGGCTGGCGCGATCAGAACGGCGGCCTCGACGGCGGGCGCGGGCACCGCTCGCGGCACCCTGCGGTCCGGCTCGGTGGACAGCTTCAACCAAGCCTGCCGCGCGCTGGCCGGCCAGGCGCCCTAGGCGCACTCACCAGCTGGTCGGCAGCGGCATGCCCTCGCTGTAGCCCGCCGCGCTCTGCAGCCCCACTACGGCGCGCTCGTGGAGCGCGGCCAGGTCCGACGCGCCCGCGTAAGCGCAGGCGCTGCGCAGCCCGGCGGTGATCTGGTCGATCAGGTCCTCGACGCCGGGCCGGTACGGGTCGAGGTACATCCGGGCGGTGGAGATGCCCTCCTCGAACAGCTCCTTGCGGGCCCGGTCAAACGGGGAGTCGGTGGCCGACCGCAGCCGTACCGCGCGGGCCGAGGCCATCCCGAAGCTCTCCTTGTATAGCCGCCCGTCGGCGTCGCGGAACGTGTCGCCCGGCGATTCGTAGGTGCCGGCGAACCAGGACCCGATCATTACGTTGGCGGCGCCGGCGGCGAGCGCGAGGGCCACATCCCGCGGGTGCCGCACCCCGCCGTCCGCCCACACGTGCGCGCCCAGTTCCCTGGCCCGCGCCGCGCACTCGAGCACCGCGCTGAACTGCGGCCTGCCGACCCCGGTCATCATCCGCGTGGTGCACATCGCGCCCGGTCCCACGCCGACCTTGACGATGTCGGCCCCGGCCCGGACCAGGTCGGTGACCCCCTCGGCGGTGACCACGTTGCCCGCCGCGATCGGCACTCCCGCGCCCCGGACCGCCCGCAGGGCGCTGATCATCCGCTCCTGGTGGCCGTGCGCGGTGTCTACCACCAGCACGTCGATCCCGGCCGCCACGAGTTGCTTCGCCTTGGCCGCGACGTCCCCGTTGATGCCGATGGCGGCCCCCACGCGCAGCTTCCCCGACGCGTCGGTGGCCGGCCGGTAAAGCGTGGCGCGCAGCGCCCCGGTGCGGGTCAGGATGCCGGTCAGCGCGCCGGTCGCGTCCACCACCGGGGCCACCCGGTGCCTGCCCTCGTGCAGCAGGCCAAACGCCTTCTCCGGGTCGGTCCCGGCCGGGAGCGTGAGCAGATCCGTGGACATTACCTGGCGGAGTTGCGTGAACCGGTCCACCCCCTGGCAGTCCGCCTCGGTCACCACCCCGGTCGGACGTCCGTCCTCGACCACCACGACGGCTCCGTGCGCGCGCTTGGGCAGCAGGCCCAGGGCCTGTCCCGTGGTTTCCGAGGGGCCCAGCGTGATCGGGGTGTCGTGAACAAGATGCCGGCTCTTCACCCAGGCCACCACGTCGGCCACCACGTCCACCGGGATGTCCTGAGGGAGCACGGCGAGCCCGCCGCGGCGCGCCACGGTCTCCGCCATCCGACGGCCGGACACCGCTGTCATGTTGGCCACCACGACCGGGATCGTAGTGCCGCTGCCATCTTTGGTGGCCAGGTCCACATCGAGCCTGGATGCCACCGACGAGACGCACGGCACCAGGAAAACGTCGCTGTAGGTGGCCTCGTGCTCGGGTGGCCGGCCGGACAGGAATCGCACTTAACGATTCTGCCCGAACCGGCCCTATGCTCACTCCCTGTGCACCGACGGACGCTGCGGCTGGGACAGCGGGAATGGCCGCCGGGGTCGTTCGGCATCATGGCGGTGATCAACCGGACACCCGACTCCTTCTACGACCGCGGCGCCACCTACGACTTGGACGCGGCGCTGGCGGCCGCGGACCGCGCCGTCACGGCCGGGGCGGACATCCTCGACATCGGCGGGGTGAAGGCCGGCCCGGGGGATGAGGTCAGCGTGGCCGACGAGATCCGCCGGGTGGTGCCGGTCGTCGCCGCGCTGCGGGCCAGGCATCCCTCGATGGTCATCAGCGTGGACACCTGGCGGGCGCCGGTCGGCGCCGCGGTCGCCGCTGCGGGGGCTGACCTGCTCAACGACGCCTGGGGCGGGGCGGATCCCGGCCTGGCGCATGTGGCCGCGGCCGGTGACCTCGGCCTGGTCTGCGCGCACGCGGGCGGGGCCACCCCGCGCACCCGTCCGCACCGGCCCGCCCACCCCGGCCTGGTGAGCCAGGTGATCGCGTCGTTGACGGCGGAAGCCGATCGAGCGGTCGCCGCGGGGGTGCGCGCCGACGGGATCGTCATCGACCCGGCGCACGACTTCGGGAAAAACACCTGGCATTCGCTGGAACTCACCCGGCGGACGCGGGACCTGGCCGATACCGGGTGGCCGGTGCTCGTCGCCGCGTCGAACAAAGACTTCGTCGGGGAGGCCCTGGGCCTGCCCGTCGCCGAGCGTGGCGAGGGGACCCTCGCGGTCCTGGCCGTGTGCGCCTGGGAAGGCGCCCGGCTCTTCCGGGTGCACGACGTGCCGGCCGCCCGGGATGCGTTGGATGTCGTGCGGGAAATGCGCGCCGAGCGGGCGCGCCGGGGCCGTGGGGGCCCGGGAAACGCTTAGGACGGGTTGAACGCCGCGAACATGATCGCCGCGATCCGCTCTTCCATCTCCTCCCGCGGCAGCCTGACCTCCACGGTGAGCAGGTAGTTCACCCGCTCCAGCATCATCAGGCAGGCCACCGCGGTCAGTTCGGCGTGCTCGGCCGCCCCGGTGGCGGCGGTCATCCCCTGAGCCATCGCCTCGGCGAGCCGGAACAGCAGCTTGAGCCCGTCTCCCCAGACTTCCTCGCCGACGATCTCCGCCTGGCTGAGGGTCCTGATCACCGCCGCGTGCGCGGCGTAGACCTCGCAGAATTCGTGGACCCAGTGCCGCAGCGCTGCCAGCCCGGCCGCGTTCCTGGTGACCACCGGGAACTCGTCGGTGACCAGGCCCATGTCGTGCAGCGCGTCCCGGAGCAGGGCCTTGAACAGGTCCTCCTTGTTGGAGAAGTACAGGTAGAAGGTCCCGTGCGAGATCTGTGCGCGGCGGACGATGTCGTCGACCCGGACGGCCTGGAAGCCGCGTTCGTCGAACTCGGCCAGGCCCGCCTCGAGCAGGTTGCGCAACGTCTGCCGGCCCTGGGCCCGCAGTTCACGGTCCTGGGCCGGCCTGCCGCCCGATGACGCCCGGCGCGGCGTCACCTTGCCCTGCGGTGTACCCGCGGGCGTGCTGGTCTCTCCCGGCGCTGCGCCGGGCCCGGCTTCCCGACCCATGACTGATCAGAGTAACGTGCCCGCGGCCACGCGGGCGGGATTGATCCCACAGCGAACCGCGCAGCCTTACTCGCTCTTTTCGCCGGATTTAGTCAGGTATGCCATACGCAGGCCTTTCACCCGAAAGTAGTGCGCGCCCCTTCTGGCATGACGCGGTCCCGGCTATCGTGGACAACGCCATGGGTCGCCTTTGGTGGCGCAGGACGCCACACCAGGTTGCCGTCAGCAGCCCTGCGCGGGGGGGCAGGACGGCCTATGCCGCGTTGGCGGTGCTGGCCGCGGGCGGCCTGCTGCACTACCTTCCCGGGCCGCCGGGCGCAGTCATCAGCCACGCCCCAGCCCAGACCACCGCGGCCTTCCACCAGATCGTCATCCCCGACCTCGCGGTGTTCCAGAGCGGCGGCATCAGCGACGCCAGCCTCGCCCGGATCCGCGCGATCCGCGGCGTCGAGCAGTTCATCGCGCTGGACGGCGCCCAGATCACCAGCGGCGGCGCCAAGGTCAACGTGATCGGCGTGAACGCCCAGCAGTACCGGTCCTGGACTCCTTTGAGCACGGCGTCCAACCAGAAACTGTGGAACGCGCTGGACGCCGGCGGATTCATCGCGTCCAAGTCGGCAGGCCGCCAGTTGCGGCTGCACAAGGGCGACGCTTACCCGCTGACCGGTGCTGCCACCGTCAGCCTGAACTTCGCCGGTGCCGCACCGCTCGGCGTGGCCGGCATCGACATGGTGGTCAGCAACCAGGTCTCGGCCAGGCTCGGGCTGATCCACAACCTGGCCGCGCTGATCAGCGCGCCCGGCCTGAGCATTGCCAAGCTCCGCCACGACGTGCGCGCCGCGCTGCACGGCACCCGCGCGAAGCTGATCAGGCTCCGCCCGCGGCACGCGCCGCCGATTGTGGCCGGCCACATCCCAGCCGGCAAGCCGACCAGCTACATCCAGCTCTTCCAGGAGTCGGCGGCGCTGTACTGCCCCGGCCTGCCGTGGGAGGTGCTCGCGGCCATCGGCCAGATCGAGAGCGGCTGGGGCGCCAACACCGGCCCGTCCACCGCGGGCGCCCTCGGCCCGATGCAGTTCCTGCCGTCGACCTGGGCCGAATGGGGGATCACCGGGTTCGGCGACAAGGGACCGCCGAACATCATGTATCCCTTCGACGCGGTTCCCTCAGCGGCGCGCTACCTGTGCGCGGCCGGCGGGTCGACGGCCGCCGGGCTGCCGCGCGCCATCTTCGCCTACAACCACGCCGTCTGGTACGTCAACGACGTTCTCGCGCTGGCCCGGCAGTACCAGCAGGCCTACGGGTAGGCTCAGGCGGCCGGCTGACCCTGGTTGGATGGGGGCATGCCGGACTACGACGCGTTCTTGCTGGTGTCGTTCGGCGGCCCGGAGGGCCCCGCCGACGTGATGCCGTTCCTGGAGAACGTCACCCGGGGCCGGGAGGTGCCGAGAGACAGGCTCGCCGAGGTAGCCCGCCACTACGACGCGTTCGGCGGCGTGAGCCCGATCAACGAGCAGTGCCGCGACCTGCTCGCCGCGATCGGCAAGGATTTCGCCGCGGCCGGACTGGACCTCCCCCTGTACTGGGGGAACCGTAACTGGCACCCCTTCCTGGCCGACACGGTGGCACAGATGGCTTCCGACGGCGTGCGGCACGCGATCGCGTTCGTCACGTCCGCGTACGGGTCCTACTCCAGTTGCCGGCAATACCTCGATGACATCGAGGCCGCCCGCGCGCAGGTCCGCGGCGCACCGCGCATCGACAAGATCCGCCATTTCTTCAACCACCCGGGTTTCATCGGCCCCGTCACCCGGGCCGCCCGCGCGGCGATCACGGCACTCCCGCCAGTCGTTCAGCATGATGCGTGGCTTGTCTTCACGGCGCACAGCGTGCCCGCCGCGATGGCCGCGGCCAGCGGGCCAGCCGGCGGCCTGTACCCGGCGCAACTGGCGGAGGCGTCGCGGCTGGTCGCCGCGCAGCTCGCCGCGGCGGAGGGGCACGAGCGCCCTTGGCGGTTGGCTTACCAGAGCCGCAGCGGGCCCCCGGCCGTGCCCTGGCTCGGCCCCGACATCGGCGATCAGCTCGCGGACCTGGCCGCGGGCGGGGCCCCGGCCGTGGTCGTGGTCCCTGTGGGCTTCGTCTCCGACCACGTCGAGGTGCGGTACGACCTGGATATCGAGGTGGCGCAGGCGGCCGAGCGGCTCGGCCTGCCGATGGCGCGGGCGGCCACCCCGGGCACCGACCCGCGCTTCGTCTCCATGGTCACGGAGCTGGTCATTGAGCGCCGCGGCCAGCCGGCGCAGGTGCCAGTGCTCGGGTCCCTGCCGCCTGGCCCTGATTTTTGCCCAAACGACTGCTGCCGCATGCCCGCCGCCCGGATCCCCGGGGCGGGCCGGTGACGGGGCCGGATCCGGGGGAACTGCTCGGCCTGGCGGTGGACGCGGCGGCGGCCGCGGCGGCGATGCTTGCGGCTGGCCGGCCCGCCGGGCCAGCCGGGCGCCCGGAGGTCGCGGACACCAAGTCGAGCCCCACCGACGTGGTCACCGAGATGGACCGGGCGGCGGAGGTGCTGATCAGGCGGCGGCTGCTGGCCGCGCGGCCACAGGACGCCATCCTCGGCGAGGAGGGCGGCGAGGAGGCCGGGCGGTATGGACCGGGCCGGGTGCGCTGGGTGGTGGATCCGCTGGACGGCACGGTGAACTACCTCTACGGGCTGCCGGACTGGTCGGTCAGCATCGCGGCCGAGGTGGACGGCACGGTGGTGGCCGGCGTGGTCACGGTGCCGTCCCAGGGGGAGGTCTTCCTCGCCACGCTGGGCGGCGGTGCCTGGCTGGACGCCGGCGGGGGAGAGCCGGTCCGGCTGCACTGCAACACCGGCGTGCCGCTGGAGCAGGCGCTGGTGTCTACCGGTTTCGGGTATGAGGTCCCGCGCCGGGTGGTGCAGGGCGAGGTGGTCGGCGCCGTGCTGCCCCGCGTCCGGGACATCCGGCGCGGCGGGTCCTGCGCGGTGGACCTGTGCTCGCTCGCCGCGGGGCGGGTGGACGCCTACTACGAGCGCGGCGTGAACTACTGGGACTGGGCGGCGGGCGGGCTGGTCGCCACCGAGGCCGGCGCGCTGCTCGGCGGGCTGGCCCGCGCGGAGGCCAGCCCGAGCATGACCATCGCGGCCGAGCCCGTCCTGTTCGGCCGGCTTCGTGACCTGCTGGCCAGCCTGGACGCTGAGCGGGACGCGCCTTAGCCCTGGCGGGTCAGGGTGCCGGCCGCGCTGCTGTCGCCGCTCCCGGACGTGAACGTCACCGTGCCGGCGGGGTGCAGCGCCAGCCGGACCACCCCGGCCGCGCAGTTGTGCCCCGAGGTGATGACCAGGTGGAAGGTGAGCAGCGCGTTCTTGGCTGAGGTGAGGGCGAGCCGCCCGGTGCAGTCGAGCTGCGGGTAGGAAAGCGTGCCGTGCTCGCCCCCGCCCGGCAGGGACAGCCGGACGGCGACGTTGAGCTTCGGGCTCTTCTGGTGAACGGTGCCCGCCCAGGTGCCGCTGACCTGCTGGGGAATGGGCAGGACCGTCGTGGCGACGCGGGTGGCCGCCGCGGCGTCCGGCGTCGGCGTCGGGGTAGCTGTCCCGAGGTGCCGCCCGGTGATGAACACGATGGCGGCCACGATCGTCAGCACGCAGCCGGCGCACGCCGCAGCCCAGGCCAAGCCGCGGGAGCGCCCACGATGGGGCGGGGGCCGGGCCGGCAGCGGGACCGGCACCGGCGCCCGCCCGGCCGTCCGGCTCCGCCGGGCACCCTCGGCCAGCAGCCCGGAGGAAAGGTCGGCCCCGTTCAGCAGTTCGGTAAGCAGGCCGCGGGCGTGCGGGCGGGCCACCGGATCCGGGCTCAGGCAATCCGCTACCACCGGCCGCAGGTCATCGGGGAGCGCGCCGAGGTCGTTGGCGCTGGGCGGCCTGTGTCCGGCGGCCGCGAACAGGATGGTGTGCGCCCAGGCCAGGATGTCGGCGGCCGGGGTCGCGGCCCCGTAGGGCGGGGTAATGCTGAAATCGACCACACGAGGGCCGTCCCGGCCGAGCACCACCAGATCCGGGCCGAACTGCCCGTGTACCAGCCCGGCCTGGTGGATCGAGGCGAT
>Ga0318502_10000594_pt1 | contig 11981 bp, 10 predicted proteins | sample GRESIP174b1f22_FD_203291 | JGI IMG/M metagenome (GOLD analysis project Ga0318502, IMG submission 203291) | Tropical soil microbial communities from Luquillo Experimental Forest, Puerto Rico - GRE.SIPMG.174b1f22 | ecosystem: Environmental > Terrestrial > Soil > Tropical forest > Bulk soil...
GGTCCATGTAGTCCGCTTCCACCGCGAACATGTTGATCGGGCGGATCCCGACGAAGGCCTTCCAGGAGCTGCCGCTGATGTCCGCCTGATTGCCGAGGTCGGTAATGTTGCTCACGTCGTTGTGCGACACGCCGGCACCGACGTAGAAAAACCCGTTGTCGGCGTGAGCGACGCCGGCGCCGAGCGCCAGCACCGTCAGCAGCATGAGTCTGCGCATGAATGATTCCTCTCGTCTGGAGACACGACCGTTGGGAAAACGCTGCCGAGCGGGCAGCGCTGACACCGCGGGCACGCTAACACAGCACCGCAGCCCGCCGGCAGCGTCGCCGCTGCGCGACGGAGCCGACAGCGGCCGCGCGCCCTTCACGGATCGAGCCACTCCGACAGCGATGCGGCGTTGGCGTCAGGGGCTGCCGGCGAGCCTCGCGGCTCGCCTCAGTGCGCTTCGTCCCAGTTCGCACCCATGCCGACCTCGACACGCAACGGCACGCTCAGGGTTGCCGCTTGCGCCATGTGATCGTGCACCGCGGTGGCGACGGTCTCGGCCGCATCGGCGCGCACCTCCAGCACCAGCTCATCGTGCACCTGCATGATGAGCCGTGCCGGCGCGCCGGAGCGTTGGCACCACTCGTGCACGCTGATCATGGCGCGCTTGATGATGTCGGCCGCCGTGCCCTGCATCGGCGCGTTGATGGCGGCCCGCTCGGCGTACTGGCGCAGCTGCGGGTTCCCCGAGCGGATGTCGGGCAGATACAGGCGCCGGCCGAACACGGTCTCGACGAACCCGCGCTCGCGCGCCTGCACGCGCATGTCGTCCATGAAGCGCCGTACCCCGGGATAGCGCTGGAAGTAACGCTCGACGTACCGCTGAGCCGCGCCGCGCTCGATGCCGAGGTTGCGCGCCAGCCCGAACGCCGACATGCCGTAGATGAGCCCGAAGTTGATCACCTTGGCGGTGCGGCGCTGATCGGCGCTCACGGCCGCAAGCTCGACGCCGAAGACTTCGGCGGCGGTCGCCTGGTGCACGTCGCGGTCCTCGGCGAAGGCGGCCCGCAGACTCTCATCCCCCGAAAGGTGCGCCATGATGCGCAGCTCGATCTGCGAATAGTCGGCCGCCAGCAGCACCGCGCCGGGAGGCGCGATGAATGCCTTGCGGATGCGGCGTCCTTCCGGGTGGCGTATCGGGATGTTCTGCAGGTTGGGCTCGACCGAGGAGAGCCGGCCGGTGGCGGCCACCGCCTGCGCATAGCTGGTATGGATCCGCCCGGTACGCTCGTGCACCAGCTCCGGAAGCTTGTCGGTATAGGTCGATTTGAGTTTGGCGAGCGCGCGGTACTCGAGCACGAGGCGCGGCAGCGCATAGCTGGCGGCGAGGTCCTCGAGCACGTCCTCGGCGGTCGAGGGTTGACCGGTGGGAGTGCGCCGCCGCACCGGCAGCTGCAGCCGCTCGAACAGGATCTGCTGCAGCTGCCGTGGCGAGTCGATGTTGAACTCGTGCCCGGCCTCGCGGTGCGCCTGCAGCAGCAACTCCTGCAGCTGGCGCGAGAATTCGCGGCTCTGCAGCCGCAGCTGCTCCCGGTCGATGAGCACGCCGTGCTGCTCCATCGCGAGCAGCACCGGCACGAGCGGTTGCTCGATCTCGCGGTAGAGCGTCGCCAGCGCCGGGACGCCTGCGAGCTGCGGCCACAGCGCACCATGCAGCCGTAGCGCGACGTCGGCGCTCTCGGCGGCGTATTCGCTGGCGCGCTCGACGGGCACCTGGTCGAAACAGATCTGCTTCGCACCCTTGCCGGTGAGCTCGGTATAGCCGAGGGTGCGTATCCCGAGGTAACGCTGTGCGTCCGCGTCCCGCTCGTGATTGGTCGCGACGCTGTTCCATACGTACGACTCGAGCATGGTGTCGTAGCGCATACCTTCGAGGCGGATACCGCTGTGCGCCAGCACGTGCGCCACGTACTTGAGGTCGTGTCCCAACTTGCCGAGGGCCGGGTCCTCGAGAAGCGGCTTGAGCCTCGCGAGCACCTCGAGCCGCGGCAGCTGGTCGGGAGCCCCCGGATAGGCATGCGCGAGCGGCAGGTACGCGGCCCGGGTCGGCGCCACGCTGAAGGAGACACCGACGATCTCGGCGCGCATGTAATCGGGGCTGGTGGTCTCGATGTCGAGCGCGAAGAGCTCGGCCTCACTCAGCAGCGCGAGCCAGCGCTCGAGCGCCTCCCGGGTGGCGAGGGTCTCGTAATGGCGCTCGAGGGGCTGCGCCTCGGGCACGGGCGCTGCGGGCGGCGCCTCCGGCGCCGCCGCGATCGCCGCCGCCGCGTCCGCGCCGGAGGCGCCGCTCTCGGCCGTCTCGAGCTGGCGCAGCAGTCCGCGCAACTCGAGCCTGTTGTACAGCTCACGCAGCTGCGCGACATCGGCGGGCCTCGGCGTCAACTGCGCGAGCGACACCGACAGGTCGAGGTCGGTGCGAATGGTCGCGAGGCGGCGCGACAGCTCGAGGGTCGTCAGTCCCGCGCGCAGGTTCTCGCCCACCCTGCCGGGTATCTCGGCGAGGTGCGCGATGATGCCGTCGAGGCTGCCGTATTGCGCCAGCAGCTTCGCGGCGGTCTTCGGCCCCACCTTGTCGATGCCGGGGATGTTGTCGATGTCGTCGCCGATCAAGGCGAGGTAATCGATGATCTGCTCCGGGTAAACGTCGAACTTGATCTTGACGCTCTCGCGATCGAGCCGCGTGTCGGTCATGGTGTTGATGAGCGTGATGGAATCGCTCACCAGCTGCGCCATGTCCTTGTCACCGGTGGAGATGAGCACCTGCTCGCCGGCGCCGGCCGCGCGGCAGGCGAGCGTGCCGATCACATCGTCCGCCTCGACACCCGGCTCGCGCAGCAGCGGCAAGCCCTGCGCCTCGATGATGGCGAGCAGCGGCGGGATCTGGCTGCGTAGCTCGTCCGGCATCCCCGGGCGGTGCGCCTTGTACTCGGCGAACAACTGGTCGCGAAAGGTCCGGCCCGGCGCATCGAACACCACGGCGATGTGCTGCGGGTGAAAATCCTTGATGAGCTTGTTCAGCATGTTGATCACGACCAGGACGGCGCCGGTCGGCTCGCCGCGTGAGGTCGACAGGCGTGCCACCGCTGGCGCTGCGTGAAACGCCCGGTAGACATAAGACGAGCCGTCGACGAGAACCAGGTCGGGATTGCGCGCCATTGGAAAGTGAAATCGGAAGCGGGCCGCGAGTATAACGGACGGCATCTCACCGGCTGCGGTCAACCCGCAGCTGCGCACCGCGCTATTTACGGTCAGGTGAGCTCGGATACCGCCGTATGCCCGATTCCTTTGCTGCCGTCATCGCCGCCAATCGCTTCGGGCTCGGCGCCCGGCCCGGTGAGCTCAGCCTCATCGGTGCCGATGCGCGCGGCTGGTTGCGCGCGCAGCTGCAGGCGCCGCCACCCGCGCTCGCGGCGGCGGATCTGCGCTCTTCCGCGCAGACCCTGTCGCAGGCGCTCGCGCTGCGGCGGGAGATCCAGGCGCAGCGCAGGGCACAGTCCGCCAACGCCGGGGTGAACGCCGGCGAGGATCCGGCGCAGCAGCGCCTGCCGCAGTTTCTGCGGCCGATCTACACCGCCGAGGTGAGCGCGCGGCTGCAGCAGTCGGTATCGACCGAGCGGCCGCTGCTCGAGCGGCTGACGCAGTTCTGGACCAACCATTTCGCCATCTCCATCGACAAGCAGTTTCTCGCCGGACTCGCCGGCAGCTTCGAGCGCGAGGCGATCCGCCCGCGGGTGCTCGGCAGCTTCACCGACATGTTGCTCGCCGCCGAGACGCATCCGGCGATGCAGCTCTATCTGGATAACTACCTATCGGTCGGACCGAGCTCGGCGGCCGCGCAACGGCGCGCGCGGCGTGCGGCGCCGCGCATCGGCATCAACGAGAATCTCGCCCGCGAGATTCTCGAGCTGCACACCCTCGGGGTCGGCGGCGGCTACACGCAGAAGGACGTCACCACCTTCGCGCAAGTGCTCACCGGCTGGTCGATCGGCGGCGAAGGCGGCCGCTTCGGCGGTGGCGAGCCGGGCCGCTTCGTGTTTCGTCCCGAGCTGCACGAGCCGGGTGCCAAGATGGTGCTCGGGCGGCGCTATGCGGACGAGGGCTTCGGTCAGGGCGTCGCAGTGCTGCGCGATCTTTCGCGCGAGCGCGCCACGGCACACTTCATCGCCACCAAGCTCGTGCGTCATTTCATCGCCGATGAGCCCCCGCCCGCAGCGGTGGCCGCCCTGGCGGATGCTTTCGCGCGCACCAACGGCCATTTGCCGAGCGTATACGGCGCGCTCGTCGATGCCCGCGAGGCCTGGGCGCAGCCGCTCGCCAAGTACAAGACACCGGCGGACTACCTGATCTCCAGCTTTCGCGGCCTGCAGGTCCCGGTGGAGGCGGACCGCGCCCCGCTCGCTCCGTTCGAGGTCCTCGGCCAGCGGACCTGGCAGCCCGGCTCGCCGGCCGGTTGGCCGGACCGCAGTGCCGACTGGGACGGCGCATCCGCGCTGATGAAGCGGCTGCAATGGGCCGATGCTGTGGGCGCGAGGCTCGGCAACCGCCGCGACGCCCAGCAGCTCGCACCTGAGCTGCTCGGCGCAAACCTCACCGACGCCACGCGCCAGGCGGTGGCGCACGCGGCGAGCGCCGCGCAGGCGCTCACGCTGCTGCTCGCCTCGCCCGAGTTCATGCGGCGCTGACCGCGCGCAGGAGCTGAGCCGATGCAACGACGCGAATTCCTGACCTACGGCGCATTCGCTGCCGGCGGGACGCTGCTCGCTACGCGCGTGGCGTTCGCGCGCGCCGCCACGAGCCGCGCGCGCTTCGTGCTGGTGATCATGCGCGGCGCGCTCGATGGGCTCGCCGCGGTGCCGCCGCTCGGCGACCGCGACTACCGCGAGCTGCGGCGCGAGCTCGCCTTGCATCCCGCGGGAGAGTCCGGCGCGGCCTTGCCGCTCGATGGTTTCTTCGGCTTGCATCCCGCGCTCGCCTTCCTGCAGCAGTGCTACGCGGCGCGTGAGCTCACCGTGCTGCACGCGCTCGCCAGCCCGTATCGCGAGCGTTCGCACTTCGACGGCCAGGATGTGCTCGAGAACGGCTCGTCGCATCCGCACGCATTGCAGAGCGGCTGGCTCAATCGCGCGCTCGGCGCACTGCCGGGGCCGGCGGTGGGCGAGGCCGGCGTGGCGCTCGGCCAGAACGTGCCGCTGGTGATGCGCGGTCCGGCGGCGGTGACCTCGTGGTCACCCTCGAGGCTGATGGCGCTCGATGAGGAGACGCTCGCCCGCATCGGGGACCTCTATGCGCGTGACCCGCTGCTCTCGGTGCGCCTCGCGGATGCTCTCGCGGCCAACGCGCTTGCCGCGGACGAAGGCGGCGATGGCGCTCTCATGGCGGGGCAGCCGCCGGCGGGCGCGCGCGGCAAGGTCCGCTACGCGGAGGTGGTGCGCGCCGCGGCCGGATTCCTGCGGCGCGAGGAAGGTCCCAAGGTCGCGGTGTTCGATACCGGCGGCTGGGACACCCACGCCAACGAAGGCGGCGCACAGGGTCAGCTCGCGGCGCGCCTCGGCGAGCTCGATGCGGGGCTCGCCACCCTGCGTCAGCAGCTGGGCCCCGCGTGGCAGGACACGGCGGTGCTCCTGATCACCGAGTTCGGCCGCACGGCCGCACTCAACGGCACGCGCGGCACCGACCATGGCACGGCGACCAGCGCCTTTCTGCTCGGCGGTGCGGTTGCCGGCGGACGCGTGGTCGCCGACTGGCCGGGACTCTCCGCGCGTGCGCTCTATCAGGGCCGCGACCTGGCCGCCACGCTCGATCTACGCTCGGTGCTGAAGGGAATACTGTCGGAGCACCTGGGCGTTCCAACCGGAGCGCTCGAGCAGGCGGTCTTTCCCGACAGCTCCTCCGCCAGGCCACTTCGCGGCCTGATGCGCGCCTGAGCCGGCGGCGCTCGCCGCCGCGGGGATTCAGCGCGGGCTCTGCGAGTCCTGGTCCTCGTCCGATTTCTTCGGCGGCGCGGACGGAGCAGTCGGCGCGGGCTCTGGCGTGCTCTGCGGCTCGGCGGTCGGCGCGGGCTCCTGCGGCTGGCCTGGAGCGCTCGGCGCAGGAGGCGGTGCGGGTGCGGCGGAACCGGATGGCGAGGTGACGACCGCGCCGCCTTTCTCGGGCAGGTAGAGCGGACCCTTCTGGCCGCAACCCGGCAGCGCAAGCGCGACCGACGCCGCGAGGCAGGCAGCCGCGCGCCGTAAAGCAGGGGTCATACGTACATCGGCCGCTGGTCTCGCAGCGCGAGCCAGCCGCGTATCACGCGGTACGCGATCCAGATGCCGAGCGCGGCAAGCCCGAGGAGGGCAAGTGGAATGCCGATGATGGTGACCATCATTCCCCCGCAGATGAGAGCCCACAGCACCGCATACCAGAACGTGCGGATCTGCCAGCGGAAATGCGACTCCAGGTAAGTGCCGTGGGTTGCCGAGCGGCGCGCGTAGTTCATGATCACCGCCACGATCGAGGGCAGTCCGCCGATGAAGCTGCCGACGATGGTGTGGAAGGTCGTGATGCCGATGAGCACCGCGAGCGCATGCAGCGCGTAGATGACGTGGGTATAGGAGACCAGCGACTCATCGACGTGCGGCGCCTCGGCGCTGACGGGCGGCGTGGGGGTCGACACGGGGACACCTCCTACGGGCGGCGCTCGACCACCGCCATGGTGAGTCGCGACACGCAGACCAGATTATCGCGTTCGTCGCGGATCTCGATGTGCCAGACGTGGCTGCGGTTACCGAGATGAAAGGGCCGCACGCTGGCCGTCACGTTCCCGGAGGCGACGCCGCGCAGATGGTTGGCGTTGATCTCCTGACCGACGCACAAGTACCGCTCCATGTCGACGCACAGCATCGAGGCGATGCTGCCGACGGTCTCCGCGAGGGTCACCGAAGCGCCGCCGTGCAGCAGCCCGAAGGGCTGACGGGTGCGCTCGTCGACCGGCATGGTGGCGCGCAGGAAGTCGGGGCCCACCTCGGTGAAACGGATGCCGAGGTGGCCGGGCATGCTGCCTGTGCCGCGGGCGGTGAGCTCCTCGGGTGTTGGGCTGACGCGCCAGATGCTCATCGCGGCTAGTCTAGCGGTTTGCGCAGTGGCAATCTGCCTCCCCGGTGGTCCATGGAGCTGCCGCGATGACCGAGTTCACCTTCCTGCCGTCCGCCGTGCCGAGCGTTGCCGTGGCTGGCAGCGAGCGTCGCTTTCCCGTCCATCGGATCTACTGCGTCGGCCTCAACTACGCCGACCACGTCCGCGAGTTCGGCCGGGACCCGGAGCGCTCGCCACCGATATTCTTCATGAAGCCGGCGGACGCGGTGGTCGCCAACGAGGAAGAAGTGCCCTATCCGTCGTGCACCTCCAACTTTCACTACGAGATCGAGCTGGTCGTGGCACTGGGGCGCGGGCGACGCGATGTCGCACCAGAGGACGCGCTGGACCTGGTGTTCGGTTACGCGGCCGGCAACGACCTGACGCGCCGCGACCTGCAGAAGGCCGCGAAGGATCGCGGCGAGCCCTGGGATACCTCGAAGGGCTTCGACTACTCCGCGCCGATTGCGGCTATCCGTCCGGCGAGCGCCGGACACGTGACTCGCGGACGCATCTGGCTGAGCGTGAACGGCACCCTGCGGCAGGAGTCGGACATCAGCCGCATGATCTGGGGTGTGCCCCACATCATTGCCGCGCTGTCGAAGCTCTATGAGCTCCGGCCGGGCGATCTCATCTTCACCGGCACTCCCTCGGGTGTGGGTCCGGTTAAGCCCGGCGACCGCCTCGAGGGCGGTATCGAGGGGCTCGAGGTGTTGCGCAACACTATTGCACCACCGGCAGAAGACTGATTCGTGAAGCTCTACGGCTACTTCCGCAGCTCCGCGGCCTACCGCGTGCGCATCGCGCTCGGCCTCAAGGGCCTCGCGTGGGAAACGGAGCTGGTGGATCTGCGTGCGCCGGTGAGCGCGCAGCACACGCGCGAGTTTCGTACGCTGAATCCGCACGGACTCATTCCGGTGCTGGCCGACGCCGGGCACGTCCTCACGCAGTCGCTCGCCATCATCGAGTACCTGGAGGAAACGCACCCGCAGCCGCCGCTGCTGCCGAGCTCGCCCGCCGCGCGCGCCGAGGTGCGCGCGCTCGCGCTCGCGGTGGCGTGCGACATTCATCCGCTGAACAATCTGCGGGTGCTCAACTATCTGCGCCGCGAGCTCGGGCAGGATGAGAAGGCCGTGAACGCCTGGTATGCCCACTGGATCGCCGCAGGCTTGGCGGCGCTCGAGCGCGATGCGCAGCGCCTGAGCGGCGATGGGCGGCACATGTATGGCAGCACGGTCACGCTGGCTGACGTCTGCATCGTGCCGCAGATGGCCAACGCGCGCCGCTTCAGCTGTGATCTGGAGCCGTTTCCGACCCTGCGCGCGGTGTGTGCGCACCTCGAGAGCCTGCCGGCGTTCGCCCAGGCTGCACCGCAGGCGCAGCCGGACGCTTCACCCCCCTAGGATCGCCAAACGTCATGTCGCGAAGAGAGTTCTTGCGCTCGAGTGCCGCGTTGCTCACGGCGGCGGGAACCGAGTGGCTGCTCACCGGCGCCGCCGCTCCCGCGCACGGCCCCAGCGAGGGGCCGACGGCGCCATTCGATTACGCCCGCCTCAAAGGACTCGCGCGCGCGCGCGCCGGCCAGCCTTACGTGGCCGCGGCGAAGCGGCTGCCGCCAGCGATCGCCTCGCTCGACTGGGATCACTGGCAGGCGATCCGCTACCGCGATGAGCGCTCGCTGTGGGCGGAGGAAGGGTTGCGCTTCCAGGTGCGCTTTGCTCACCCGGGCTATGTGCTCGACAAACCGGTGCGGATGTACGAAGTCCTCAACGGCAGCGCGCGCGAGATCACCTTCGATCCGACGCTGTTCGATTACACGGGCGCGGGAATCCGTCCGGCGGCGGTGCCCGCCAATCTGGGATTCGGCGGTTTTCGTATCCTCCACCATACCAACTGGACGCGCGACTGCGCCGCGTTCCAGGGAGCCTCCTACTTCCGCGCGGTGGACGGGGATCTGCAGTACGGCATGTCGCAGCGGGGACTCGCGCTCAACTGCGGCCTGCCGGAGCCGGAGGAGTTCCCCGATTTCATCGCCTACTACCTCGAGCGGCCGGCGAAGGACTCCAGCCGTCTGACGGTCTACGCGCTGCTCGACTCACCGAGCGTGAGTGGCGCCTACCGTTTCGTCATCGACGTCGCCGACACGCTCGTCATGGACATCGACTCGGCGCTTTATCCGCGCCGGCAGATCGAGCGGCTCGGCATCGCGCCCGCCACCAGCATGTTCCTGTGCGGCAAGAACGATCGACGCGTCGCCGATGACTGGCGGCCGGAGATCCACGATTCCGACGGCCTGCAGATCTCGACCGGCGCCGGGGAGTGGATCTGGCGGCCGCTGGTCAACCCGGCGGCGGTGCGCGTCAACAGCTACCTCGACGATGCGCCGCGCGGCTTCGGACTCATGCAGCGCGAGCGGCGCTTCTCGCAGTACGAGGACGATGGGGTGTTCTACGACAAGCGGCCGAGCGTGTGGATCGAACCGAAATCCAGCTGGCACAAAGGCGCGGTGATGCTGGTCGAGATCCCCACCCCGGACGAGACCAACGACAACGTGGTCGCGTTCTGGACCCCGGAGGACAAACCCCAGCCCGGGGTCGAATATCTCTACGGCTACCGGCTCTACTGGTGCCGCGAGCATCCGCACGGGCCGAAGCTCGCGGTCGTCGCGGCGACGCGCACCGGTGCCGGTGGCCAGGTCGGCGTGAAGCGCAGCCACTTCGCCTGGCGCTTCGTGGTCGACTTCGCAGGTGGCGACCTCGCCTCGCTCGGCGAGTCCGCGCGCGTGGTGCCGGTCATCAGCGCCTCGCGCGGGCGGATCGAGCTGTCCTCGGCGCGGCGCATCGTGCCCCAGCCCGCAGAGTGGCGGGCCATGTTCGATCTCGCGCTTCCCAACGACAACCTCGCCGATCCGGTCAACCTGCGGCTGTTCCTCTCGCTCAACGGCCAGGCGCTCACGGAGACCTGGCTCTACCAGTACACGCCGCCGCCGCTCGCACAGCGCAAGCTTTGAGCCGCCGATTTCTGTGCGCCGATTATGCGGCGTGCGTCTCGCCGCCGTGGCGGCGCACGTAGCTCACGTAACCGGCGAGGAACTGGCGCAGCTGCTCCACGACCACGGCATCGCGCAGCGCTCCGGATTCATCGAACACGCTTGCCGCCCGCGACACCACCAGGCGGCCGCCCGACCAGACCTGCGTCCCCAGGGTGCGCAGCACCGGTAGCCAGCTCGCCTGGCTGAGCACCGTGCCGAAGCCGCCCGGTGAGGCCCCGATGAGCGCAAACGGGCGTCCGCCGAACACCCGCTTGATGTCGGGGGAGGGGCGCGAGAGCCAGTCGATGGCGTTCTTGAACACCCCGGGGATGCTGTTGTTGTACTCGGGGGTCACGAGCAGCACGCCGTCGGCGGCGACGATCGCCTCCTTCAGCGTCGTGACGATGGCGGGCATCCCCTGCACCTCGACATCGTAGTCGTACAGCGGAATGCCGCGGATGCTGGCGACCTCGAGCGTGGCTTCCGGCGGCATGAGCTTGGTGGCGGCGCGCAGCAGCGCGCTGTTGTAGGAGCCGCGGCGCAGGCTGCCGGAGATTCCCAGTAGCTTGGTCATTTGCCCATCTTACGGCGCGCCGTCAGCAGGGCCGCTACACGCCGGTAGGCCTCGCGGAACGGAATGCCCTCAAGCACCACCAGCCGGTTGGCCTCCTCGGCGGCGTGGATCGCCGGATCGAGCTGGATGTCGGCCGGGCGGAAGGCGAGTGCCTCGATGGCGGGCGGCAGGATGTCGAGCGTCGCGAGGGCCAGATCGATGCCGCGGAACAGCGGAAACTTCAGCAGCTGCAGGTCGCGCTGGTAGCCGGAGGGAAGCTTGGCGCACACCGCGAGCGCTTCCAACAGGCACGCCTGCGCCGTGGCCGAGCGGCCGCGGATGAGCTCGAAGACATCGGGATTCTTTTTCTGCGGCATGATCGAGGAGCCGGTCGTGAAGGCATCCGGCAGCACGATGAAGCCGAACTCGCGGGTGGCGTACAGCAGCACGTCGGCGGCGAAGCGGCCGAGGTCCTGCAGCAGCAGCGTGATCTCGAGCAGCAGTTGCGCCTCCGCCTTGCCGCGCGAGAGCTGCACCGCGGTCACCGGCTGCTGCACGCTCGCGAAGCCCAGCCGCGCGCGTGTGGCTTCGCGGTCCAGCGGCAGCCCGGGGGTGCCGTAGCCGGCCGCCGAGCCGAGCGGGTTCTTGTCGAGCCGGCGCACTACGCCCTCGAGCCCGGCGGCGTCATCGCGGACCTCGGCGGCGAAGCCCAGCGCCCACAGCGCCACCGAGCTCGGCATGGCCTGCTGCATGTGCGTGTAGCCCGGGAGCGGTGTGTGCGGCTCGCGCGCCGCGAGCGCCTCCAGCGCCGCGGCCACCTGCGATGCGCCGGCGCGCAGCAGCCCGACCGCATCGCGCAGATACAGCCGCAGCGCGGCGAGCACCTGGTCGTTGCGCGAGCGCCCGAGGTGAATGCGCTCGCCGGCGGCGCCGAGCCGCGTGCACAGCCGCCGCTCGAGAGCCGTCTGGCCGTCCTCCTCGGCGAGCTCGATGTGCCACTCGCCGCGCGCGTGGCTTGCGGCGAGCGCCTCGAGCGCAGTGCGGATCGCGACGAGATCCTCCGCCGACAGCAGCTGCTGGAGGTGCAGCATCTCGGCGTGGGCGATCGAGGCGCGCACATCGTAGGGCACCAGCCGCTCATCGAGCGAGTGATCCTCGCCGGCGGTGTACTCGAGCACGCGCTCATCGAGCGGTGCGCCCTTGTCCCACAGGCGCGTTATGGGTTGCTCTGCTGCTCGG
>Ga0318502_10000596_pt1 | contig 11965 bp, 8 predicted proteins | sample GRESIP174b1f22_FD_203291 | JGI IMG/M metagenome (GOLD analysis project Ga0318502, IMG submission 203291) | Tropical soil microbial communities from Luquillo Experimental Forest, Puerto Rico - GRE.SIPMG.174b1f22 | ecosystem: Environmental > Terrestrial > Soil > Tropical forest > Bulk soil...
GGGTGGTCGACTACAAGACCGGTAAGGCACCGCCTGAGGCGCGAGCGCTGGCCGAGTTCAAGGCGATGTTTCAGATGAAGTTCTACGCGGTGGCGTTGCTGCGCTCCCGCGGTGTGCTGCCCACCCGCCTGCGGATCATCTATCTGGCCGACGGACAGGTCTTGGACTACGCGCCGGAACACGACGAGCTGCTGCGCTTCGAGAAGACGCTGATGGCGATCTGGCGCGCCATCCAATCCGCGGCGCCGACGGGCGATTTCCGTCCCAGCCCGTCGCGGCTGTGCGAGTGGTGCCCGCACCAGCAACACTGCCCGACCTTCGGCGGAACGCCACCGCCTTACCCAGGATGGCCGGAACCCGATGGTGCACGGGCTGTTTCGCATTCCACCGAACCGGCCGCATGAAGTGCCGCTTCTACCGCCGTCTCCCCACCGACGGCGGCTGATCCAGCGCCGGGGGCTGTCCGTCTAGACGAGGGGCGACATCTCCTGCAGCATCGTGGGAATCAGCTCGCTGACGGTGGGGTGGATATGCATCGTCCGCGACAGCGTGGTGTAGGGCGCTTTGGCCGACATGACGTCCAGAATCGCATGAATAGCCTCGTCGCCGCCGACTCCCAGGATGGCGGCTCCCAAGATCTCGCCGGTGTCGGCGTCCACCACGACCTTCATAAAGCCTTGCGTCTCACCCTTTTCCACCGCCCTGCCGACCCTGGTCATCGGCCGCTTGCCGACCAGAGCCTTGCGGCCAGACGCGCGGACCTCGCGGACGGTCATGCCAGCACGCCCCAGCGGAGGGTCGATGTAGAGCGCGTAGGTGGTGATGCGGTCGCTCACCCGGCGGGGGTCGTTGTCGAGCAGGTTGGCGGCCACGATCTCGAAGTCGTTGTACGAGGTGTGGGTGAATGCGCCCTTGCCGTTGCAGTCGCCCATCGCCCAAATGTGGTCGACATTGGTCTTCAGCTTGTCGTCGACCACGATGTAGCCGCGGGCGTCGGTCTGCACGCCGGCCGCCTCAAGACCCAAGTCGTCGGTGTTGGGTCGCCGCCCCACCGCCATCAGCAGATGACTTCCGGCGATGGGGGCGGCACCGGCTCGGGGCGTGAGTTCAAACCCGCTGTCACTCTTGGTGATCCGGATATCGTCGGCGTCGACGACGACGTCGATACCTTCGGCCTCCAGGATCTCCCTGACCGTGACGGAGACATCCTCGTCTTCGCGCGACGCCAGCCGCGGCCCCTTCTCGACCACGGTCACCGGTGCCCCGAAGCGGCGGTACATCTGGGCGAACTCCAGCGCGATGTAGCTGCCGCCGACGATGACGAGATGTGCTGGCACCGTGTCGAGTTCGAGGATCGACACGTTGGTGAGGAATTCCACGTCGGACAGCCCCGGGAGGTCCGGCACCACCGCGCGCCCACCCACGTTGAGGAAGATCCGGTCACCGTGCAGGAGCTCGCCGTTGACACCGATCGTGTGGGGGTCCTCGAAGCGGGCGTGGCCACGATAGACGGTGCAGCCGTCCATGCCGTCCAGCCAGCTTTCGACGCCCTTGCGGTCGTTGAGCATGACGTCGTCTTTGCGTGCCTTGACTTTCGCCATGTCCACGCTGACCGAACCGGTGCCGACACCGTATTCCGCGCCGCGACGGGCCAGGTGGGCGGCGTGGGCGCTGGCCACCAGGGTCTTGGTCGGGATGCATCCGGTGTTGACACAGGTGCCGCCGATCAGTTTGCGCTCGATGATCGCGACGCGCTGCCCGGCAGAGGTCAGCCGACCCGCGAGCGAAGGCCCGGCCTGGCCGGCGCCGATGATGATCGCGTCGAAACGCTCCGTCACAAGTTGGCCGTCGCCGCGAGGATCGCGAACCCACCCAAGATCGCGACCGCGTCCTCGAGCAACGCTATCGGCAGGTCCTGCCCGTTGCGGATGGCCACCAGCGCCTTACGGGCGTGGTAGCCGCCCAGGGTGCCCAGCACTGCGCCGATGACGCCGGCACCGAGTGAGGTGAAGGTCCAGTGCCACGCGGCGCCGATGACCGCGCCGGAAAAACCACCCGTGATTAACCGGGCGGCGAAGATCGGCGGCGCGGTGCGCGCCGGTGTCTTGGGAAGCTTGTCGTTGACCAGTTCGCCGACGGCGAGAACGCTCAGGATCACGACCGTGATGATGTTGGCCATCCAGGATGCCCAGGTGTGCTGCAGGTTGATCCAGCCGAGGAAGCCGGCCCAGGCGACCACCGCGGGGGCCGTCAGCGAACGCAGCCCGGCGACGACACCGATCAGTAAAGCCATCAACAGAACGAGCGCATGTGTCACGGAGACCCTCCTCAGGGGACGAACAGCCCGGTCCTATTAAACGGAGCTAAGGGAAACGGCCCGCGCCGATAGCTGGGGCAGTCTCCCCAGGGCGGACGCTAACACAGCTGCCGCATCGGCACTCCGTTGTCAGAATCGGCAGAACCTGATGTCGGAAGCCAGAATCGCTTTGGCTCCGATGGCGGCGAGCTCGTCCATGATCTCGTTGACGCCCCGACGCGGCACCAGCGCGCGGATTGCCACCCAGTCCGGGTCGGCGAGCGGCGCGATGGTCGGTGACTCCAGTCCCGGCGTGATCGACGTCGCCTTGTCCAGGACCGTGCGCGGGCAATCGTAATCGAGCATCAGGTATTGCTGGCCGAACACCACACCTTGTACCCGGGCCACCAATTGATCGCGCGCACTGGTGACCCTGCTTTGGGGGTGGCCACGCTGATCGGCGCGCTCGATCAGCACCGCCTCCGAATCACACAGCGGCTCACCAAAGGCCGCCAGATCGTGCAGGCTCAGGGTGCGACCGGAGCCCACCACATCGGCAATGGCATCGGCCACCCCGAGTTGCACCGAGATTTCCACGGCTCCATCCAGCCGGATCACGATTGCTTCAATACCACGGGCGGCCAGATCTTTTCGGACCAGATTCGGGTACGCGGTGGCAATCCGCTTTCCGGCCAAGTCCGCCGTCGTCCAGTTGTTCCCGGCGGGGCCGGCGTACCGGAAGCTGGACGAGCCGAAGCCCAGCGCCAGGCGTTCACGCACCGGCGCATCGGAATCGAGGACCAGATCCCGCCCGGTGATGCCGAAATCGAGCTCTCCCGAACCGACATAGATGGCAATGTCTTTGGGCCGCAAGAAGAAAAACTCGACCTGGTTGACGGGGTCGATGACCGTCAGATCCTTGGGGTCGGTGCGGCGCCGGTAGCCGGCCTCGGCGAGGATCTCGGTGGCCGGCTCGCTGAGCGCACCTTTGTTGGGAACCGCGACGCGCAGCATGCTCACAACTTTCGATAGATGTCGTCGAGGGACAGGCCGCGCGCGATCATCAGCACCTGCGTCCAGTACAGCAACTGGCTGATCTCCCCGGCGAGCGCGTCGTCGGGCTCGTGCTCGGCGGCCAGCCACACCTCGCCGGCCTCCTCGAGGATCTTCTTGCCCAGCCCATGTATGCCACCGTCGAGCGCGGCGACCGTGGCGCTGCCGGCCGGCCGGGTGCGGGCGCGGTCGCCGAGTTCGGCGAACAGATCCTCGAAGGTCTTCACGGCCAGCGATTGTTTCACGCGCGCCCGAGCAAAGTCACGGCGGTTTCGCCCCCTCGATCGCCAAGCACGATGCCGTCTCGGCGGCCAGTTCGAACTCAACCAACGTAGGGCTCAGTCCTCCGGGTTGTAGCCGAGGTTGGGGCCGAGCCAGCGCTCGGCTTCCTGCAGGGTCCAGCCCTTGCGCTTCGCATAGTCGGCGACCTGGTCCTGGGCCACCCGGCCGACCACGAAGTACTGCGACTGCGGATGCGAGAAATACCAGCCGCTGACGGCAGCACCGGGCCACATCGCCATCGACTCGGTCAGCTCGATGCCGGTCCGCTCCCGGACGTCCATCAACTTCCAGAGCGTCACCTTCTCGGTGTGCTCCGGGCAGGCCGGGTAGCCGGGGGCAGGGCGGATTCCCACGTACTTCTCATCGATGAGTGCCTCATTGTCCAGCTGCTCGTCCGGCTGGAATCCCCAGAACTCCTTGCGGACCCGTTGGTGCATCCGTTCGGCGAACGCCTCGGCCAGCCGGTCGGCGATCGACTCCAGCAGGATGGCGCTGTAGTCGTCGAGGGCCGCCTTGAACTCCGCGATCTTGTCCTGGCTGCCGAGCCCCGCGGTAACGGCGAAGGCGCCGACGTAGTCAGCCAGACCGGTGTCCTTGGGCGCGATGTAGTCGCCCAGCGACCGGTTCGGGATGCCGTCCCGGTGCTCGCCCTGCTGGCGCAAGTTGTGCAGGGTGGTGAGCACCTCGGTCCGGGTGTCGTCGGTGTAGACCTCGATGTCGTCGCCAACCGCGTTTGCCGGGAAGAACCCGATCACCCCGTTGGCGGTCAGCCACTTCTCCTTGATCAGGGTGTCGAGCATCTCCTGGGCGTCGTCGTACAGCTTGCGGGCAGCCTCACCCGAGGCCGGGTTGTTGAGGATGTCGGGGAATCTGCCCTTCATCTCCCAGGCGTTGAAGAACGGCTGCCAATCGATGTACTCGCGCAACTCGGCGATGTCGTAGTCATGAAAATCCCGTACTCCCGCACCCACGGCGGGCACCGGCGGTGTGTAGCCGTCCCACTCGATCGGCGTCCGGTTCGCACGGGCCTTCTCCAGCGTCAGCATCGGCCGCTCGTTCTTCTGGGCGTGCCGTTCGCGCAGAGATGCATAGTCTTTCTCGGTGGCCTCCAGCAGGGCTGGACGCTGCTTGTCGTCGAGGAGCGCGGCAGCGACAGGCACCGAGCGGGAAGCGTCCTTGACCCAGACCACCGGACCGCTACGACGCGGCGCCACCTTCACTGCCGTGTGAGCGCGTGAGGTGGTCGCGCCACCGATCAGCAACGGGATCTCCAGCCCCTCGCGTTCCATCTCGACGGCGAAGTTGACCATCTCGTCCAGAGACGGGGTGATCAGCCCGGACAGCCCGATGATGTCGGCGCTGTGCTCCTTCGCCGCATCCAGGATCTTCTGGGCGGGCACCATCACGCCGAGGTCGATCACGGAGTAGTTGTTGCACTGCAGGACGACCCCGACGATGTTCTTGCCGATGTCGTGGACATCGCCCTTCACGGTCGCCATCACGATCGTGCCGTTGGTGTCCTCACCTGCAGAGTCCCCGGACTCTTCCTTCTCCGCCTCGATGTACGGCAGCAGGTACGCAACGGCCTTCTTCATCACCCGAGCCGACTTCACGACCTGGGGAAGGAACATCTTGCCCGAGCCGAAGAGGTCGCCTACGACGTTCATGCCGTCCATCAGCGGACCCTCGATCACCTCGATCGGGCGGCCACCCGCTTCGGCGATCTCGGCCCGCAACTCCTCGGTGTCGGCGTCGACGTGGGCGTCGATCCCCTTGACCAAAGCGTGTGTGATCCGCTCGCGGACCGGCAGGTTGCGCCACTCGGCCGCAACCGAGTCCTCGGTCTTCCCTGAGTTGTTGAATCGTTCAGCGATCTCCAGCAGCCTCTCGGCCGCGTCCTCGCGACGGTTCAGGACGACGTCCTCGATCCGGTCCCGCAGCTCCGGGTCGATCGAGTCGTAGGGCACCAGCGCACCGGCGTTGACGATGCCCATGTCCAGGCCGGCCTTGATGGCGTGGTACAGGAACACCGCGTGGATCGCCTCGCGGACGGGGTTGTTGCCCCGGAACGAGAACGACACGTTCGAGATGCCGCCGGAGGTGTGCACGCCGGGAAGGTTCTCCTTGATCCAGGCGCAGGCCTCGATGAAGTCGATCCCGTAGGTCGCGTGCTCCTCGATACCGGTCGCCAGCGCGAAGCAGTTCGGGTCGAAGATGATGTCCTCGGGCGGGAAGCCGACCTCTTCGGTCAGGATCTGGTAGGCGCGGGCGCAGATCTCCTTGCGGCGCTCCAGGTTGTCGGCCTGACCCTGCTCGTCGAAGGCCATCACGACGACGGCGGCGCCGTACTTGCGGCACAGCCGTGCCTCGCGGACGAACTTCTCCTCGCCCTCCTTCATGGAGATCGAGTTGACGATCGGCTTGCCTTGCACGTTTTTCAGGCCCGCCTCGATGACCTCCCACTTAGAGGAGTCGATCATCACCGGGACGCGGCTGATATCCGGCTCGGCCGCGATCAGCTTGGTAAACCGGTCCATCGCGGCGACGCCGTCGATCATGCCCTCATCCATGTTGATGTCGATGACCTGGGCACCGACCTCGACCTGCTGCCGGGCGACCGACAGGGCGGTGTCGTAGTCCTCGGCCTTGATCAGGTTGCGGAACCGGGCGGAGCCGGTGATGTTGGTGCGCTCACCGATGTTCACGAACAGGGAATCGTCGGTGATGTTGAGCGGCTCCAGGCCAGACAGTCGGGTTGCCACCAGGATCTCCGGCAGCTCGCGCGGCGGCTTGCCCTCGACGACCTTGGCGATCTCGGCGATGTGCGGCGGCGCCGTTCCGCAGCACCCACCGACCAGGTTGACGAGGCCGGCCTCGGCGAACTCGGCGATGTAGGAGGCCTGACGCTCCGGGGACTCGTCGTACTCGCCGAAGGCGTTGGGCAGGCCGGCGTTCGGGTAGCAGGAGACGTAGGTGTCCGCGATCCGCGCCATCTCGGCGATGTAGGGCCTCATCTCCGGCGCGCCCAGGGCGCAGTTGAGGCCCACCGCGATCGGCTTCGCGTGCCTGATCGCGTTCCAGAATGCCTCGGTCACCTGACCGGACAGCGTCCGCCCGGAGGCATCGGTGATGGTGCCCGAGATGATCACCGGCCAGCGGCGTCCGCGCTCCTCGAACAGCGTCTCAACGGCGAACACCGCCGCCTTGGCGTTCAGCGAGTCGAAGATCGTCTCGACGATGATGAGGTCGGCACCGCCGTCGACCAGGCCGTTGGCGGCTTCGAGGTAGGCGGCGACCAGCTGGTCGTAGGAGACGTTGCGGGCTCCCGGGTCGTTGACGTCCGGCGAGATCGATGCGGTGCGCGTCGTCGGCCCCATCGCGCCGGCCACGTAGCGGGGCTTGTCCGGGGTGCTGAACTCGTCGGCGGCCTTGCGGGCCAGGGCGGCGCCGGCGTAGTTCAACTCGTAGCTCAGGTCCGCCATGTCGTAGTCGGAGAGCGAGATCGCGTTCGCGTTAAACGTGTTGGTCTCCAGGATGTCGGCGCCCGCCTCGAGGTATTCGCGGTGGATACCGGCGATGATCTGCGGCTGCGTCAGGTTGAGCAGGTCGTTGTTGCCCTGAAGAGCGGTCGGCCACTCCGTGAACCGGTCGCCGCGATAGCCGGCCTCGTCCGGCCGGTCCCGCTGGATCGCCGTGCCCATCGCGCCGTCGATCACCATGATCCGCTGGCCGAGAGCGGCCGTCAGTTCGTCGGTGCAGTCGGGGCGGATGTTGGGCGCGAAAGTGTCGGGCTTGGGGGCGTTCACTGTGCAATCCTTCCGTAGCGGAAGGCGTCCTTGACTCTGCCGAGCGTGGCGGATACCGGCAGTGACCCGGAACCGTTGCAACGCCTCTCGACCAGAAAAGTCTACGACGTCACCCGACGTCTGGACGCCTAGCTGGACTCGACCCGTTTGGCGATCGCGGCGCCCTAGAGCGCCAGCTCCCGGATCTTGTCGGCAATGTCGTAGTCGCCAAGGTTAACCGGATTTCAGCCAAACGTATTTCTTCTCGACCGCGTCGACGCCGGTTGTTGAAGTCGTCCAGCGCGAGGTCCGCGGCCTGCAACTGGGTGCCCATCGCGCCGTCGCCGACCATCACCCGCTGGGCCAAAATGTCCAGGATTTCGGTGTCGTAGCGGTATTCCCTGGCGGCAGTCACGCCACAAGGATAGTCGGCCTATGCAAACACCAACTCTGCGACAGCAAGCCGTACCCTGTTTCTGTGACCCAGCCGGATGGCAGCGCGCTGCCCGAACTCCACAACACTGTTGTCGTTGCGGCGTTCGAGGGCTGGAACGATGCCGGCGACGCGGCCAGCGACGCACTCGAGCATCTCGATGCCATCTGGGAAGCCGATCCGATCGTGGAGATCGACGACGAGGCGTACTACGACTACCAGGTGAATCGCCCGGTCATCCGCCAAGTCGACGGGGTCACCCGGGAGCTGGTGTGGCCGGCGATGCGGATCACCCACTGCCGCCCACCGGGCAGCGACCGCGACGTGGTGTTGATGCACGGGGTGGAGCCCAACATGCGGTGGCGCACCTTCTGCGCCGAGTTGGTGGCCATCGCCGACAAGCTCAACGTCGACACCGTCGTGATCCTTGGGGCCCTGCTGGCCGACACCCCGCACACCCGGCCGGTGCCGGTCTCGGGTGCGGCCTACTCCCCCGAGTCGGCGAAACGCTTCGGCCTCGAGGAAACCCGTTACGAGGGCCCGACCGGGATCGCCGGGGTGTTCCAGGACGCCTGTGTGGCCGCCGGTATCCCGGCGGTGACGTTCTGGGCGGCGGTGCCGCACTACGTGTCGAACCCGCCGAACCCCAAGGCGACGGTGGCGCTGCTGCGCCGCGTCGAAGACGTGCTCGACATCGAGGTCCCGCTGGCCGATCTGCCGGCCCAGGCCGAGGAGTGGGAGCAGGCGATCACCGAGATGGCCGCCGAGGACGAGGACCTGGCCGAATACGTGGCATCGCTGGAGCAGCGAGGCGACGCCGAGGTCGACATGAACGAAGCCCTGGGCAAGATCGACGGCGACGCGCTCGCGGCGGAGTTCGAAAAGTATTTGCGCCGCAGGCGCAAATAACGAACCGACCGTCGACTAGTTGGCTGGAAAATCGCGGATTTACCGCAACAACTCGACGTTGGACGCAGACAATGATCGGCCGAGCGCGGCGACTTCGGCGTCCATCCGGGGCAACAGCTCGTCAGTGGTTTTGCGGATGGGAAGTTCGCCGACCGGGGTGGACAGCACCGGCTTGAGCCAGCGGAACAGCCCAACCCAGCTTGGGCAGTAGATGCAGCTCCGGCGGCCCTCGATGCCCTTGACGAACGCGTGCGCGCACTTATCGACGGTCGTGGTCTTGTTCAGCGGCCACGGCAATTTGCTGAGCAGTTCGCGGAACGAGGGCAGGTCCGTCTCGCTGTCGCGGACGAGGGCGGTGTTGATCCACGACATGTGCGCCGAGCCGACGCTGACGCCGCGGTGGGCCACCTCCAACCGCAGCGCATTCGCCAGGATCTCGACGCCGGCCTTCGACGCGTTGTACGGCGCCAGCCCCGGGCACGCCGTGTATGCGGCCAGCGACGAGACGATCAGCACGTAGCCGCGGCGCTCGATCACCGCCGGCAACGTGGCACGCACGGTGTGGAAGGCGCCGAGCACGTTGACGTCCAGCACCCGTTTGAATGCCTCCGGATCGACCTGCAGAACCGACCCGTAGCTGGCGATGCCGGCATTGGCCACGACGACGTCGATGCCGCCGAAGCGTTCGACAGCCTGCGCGGCGACGCCCTGCATGGCGGGCAGATCACGCACGTCGGCGACGGCGGTGAGCACGTGGTCTTCGCCGAGTTCGGCGGCCAGCGAAGTCAGCTCGGCTTTGTCAAGGTCGGTCAGCACCAGCTTGGCGCCCCTGTCGCGCAGCCGACGCGCCACCTCGGCCCCGATTCCCCGGGCACCGCCGGTAATGAACACAACTTTGCCCTGGATCGACGTCATGGCCGAAAACGTACCGCCCCGGTGATCGCAGGGCCCACTAGGGCCAGTATTCGTTCATCGGTTGGGCGAATCGATCGTTGTTGGTGAGCGGGGGCAGTCCGAGGGACTCTTCGATTGTCCGCAGCAAGCTGTAGTGGTTGTTGTGGTTGTTGGCGACGAAATGGCCTTGGCGCATCCCGGAGTTCGGCGACGGGATCACGATCATGGGGACGTGATTTCCCTCGTTCCCGTTGCCCAGGTACAGGTTGTTGTAGTCCTCGTCCCAAGTGATGAAGATGGCGGAGCGCTGCGTCTGGAATGCGGGCGAGTTCAAAATCGTGGGCAGCGTGGCCGCGAGGAACTCGTCGCCGGCCCGAATGTGGTACTGATGCAACGCGAGTTGGCCGATGACGAAGCGCAAGTCGTTGCACCCCTCCTGGTTGTGACATTCGTCGGCGGCGAACCACACGTAGTTCGGGGTGGTAGCGGTCGAGGCGAGATCCGTGGCCATTCGCGTCAGCGGCAGCACGTGTGCCTGGCAGCGGGCAGGGTTCGCGAATATGTCGTGGAAGGCGAGAAACGGCAATTCACCGGAGCTGTAGGGACCCGCGGTACCGATGAAACACGGTGAGGGCATGGACTGTTCGTAGGCTGCCCACCCCTTGCCCGCCTTCTCGACGTTGTCGACCAGGTTGGGTTGGTCGAAGCAGTCTTGCGGACAGTTCCAGCCAACCCCGAAGTCCGACCCGCCGAGGATCGGGTAGTAGTTGGGGAGGCTGGGGTGGGTCAGGGCGAAGTAGTTCGCGCCGTAGCCATACTGGTTGATCAGCGCGTTGATGTAATCCGCATTGCGGCTGCCCACAATGTCTTTCACGCCATGGTTCTCCAAATACAGCATGAACACGTGATCGAGGGGGCCGACTTTCGACCCCGGTGGCGCGGGTGGCGGCGGCGGCGGCAGTGGAGCACCCACGGTGAACGACAAGTTGTCGGCGTAGGCGTTGTTGTAGTGGCTCGGCGCCGGATTGCAATCCTTGAGGGTCACAACGACGACCGCGCTGCGGGTGCCCGCGGGAATCAACCCAGAGTTTGCGCGTTGGAGAAGCACGGTCTTGAATTCGCGCTCGACCACACCGACCGGGCCGATCCTGGCAACGTCGAGGGACGACTGGTTCGCCGCCAGGAATTGGACGGTAACCGACGCTTCGGACGGGTCGCCCAGGAAGCCCCCGAGCCATCCGCTCAGCGTGTAGGGCACTGTGCCGGTGTCGATCTGGGCCGCCGCGCCGCTGAGGTCGACGGTTTGGCCCAGTTGGGCAAGAGCCACATTTCCACCGCCGAAGAACTGGGCTCCGCCGTCGGGGGGGCCGTCGCCAGGGCGCGGAAATTGTAGGAACTTCGGAAAGGGCGGCGCCGGAGTGGACAACGGCGACGGCCAACGGCCGATGGTGCCGTATTTGACCACCGTGGGTGTGCCGTTCACGTTCCAGCCGGGGATCGTGACCGAACTGTATCCCGTCAACGACGGATCACCGAACTCGGCGCCCGGGTTGACCAGCAAATTCGGGCTCCAAATGGGGTTGGCGGCAGATGCGTGCACCGTGTTCATCGAAACCACCAGCATCCCGGCCGCGCCAAACGCGGCAGCCACGCGGCGAAAACGACCGAACATCAGGCAAACACCTCTGTGGTTGACGCGCTGCGTACGCGTTGCTCCGTCGATGGTGGCCCATGACACGCGGTCCACCCAGATTGTTGCGCAGATTGACGCTAAGGCGTTGCTATTTGGTGACTTTGGTGATGCAATGCGGCGCAACGCATTCCGCAGCCGTCTACAGATGCACCCCGAGCAACGCGTCGATCGCGCTCGCCACCAAGGTGGGCGCCGCGGCGTCGTGGCCGCCGTACTCCAGCGCGTCTGTAGCCCAACCATCAAGTGCGGCAATGGCTTTCGGTGTATCGAGGTCATCGGCCAGATACCGCCGCACCCGGGCGATGACGTCGGTGGCGTCCGGGCCGGCGGGCAGAGTGGTCGCGGCGCGCCAGCGCTGCAGCCGGGCGGTCGCCTCGTCGAGCACCTGCTGGCTCCAGAACCGGTCCGCGCGGTAGTGGCCGGCCAGCAGACCCAGCCGGATGGCGGCCGGTTCAACGCCTTGCGCGCGCAACGCCGACACCAGGACCAGGTTGCCGCGGCTCTTGGACATCTTGTGCCCGTCCCAGCCGATCATCCCGGCGTGCACGTAATGCCGGGCGAATCGCCGCTCGCTGCGGACACATTCGGCGTGCGCGGCGATCGCGCTCAGTCGCATCGGC
>Ga0318502_10000606_pt1 | contig 11878 bp, 11 predicted proteins | sample GRESIP174b1f22_FD_203291 | JGI IMG/M metagenome (GOLD analysis project Ga0318502, IMG submission 203291) | Tropical soil microbial communities from Luquillo Experimental Forest, Puerto Rico - GRE.SIPMG.174b1f22 | ecosystem: Environmental > Terrestrial > Soil > Tropical forest > Bulk soil...
CGCCGACCTCAAGCTGGACATCGGCAGGGAGCTCACCCGGGGCCTCGGGGCGGGCTCAGACCCCGAGGTCGGCCGGATGGCCGCCGAGGAGCACCGCGGGGAGATCGAGGAGGCCCTCCAGGGCTCGGACATGGTGTTCATCACGGCCGGGGAGGGCGGTGGCACCGGGACCGGCGGGGCCCCGATCGTGGCCGAGATCGCCAAGGGTGTGGGTGCCCTCACGATCGGCGTCGTCACCCGCCCGTTCAGCTTCGAGGGGAAGCGGCGGGCGACCCAGGCCGACAAGGGCATCGCCGGGTTGAAGGACAAGGTCGACACCCTGATCGTGATCCCGAACGACCGGCTGCTCACGGTCTCGACCGCGCAGACCTCGATGCTCGACGCGTTCCGCATGGCCGACGAGGTGCTGCTGCAGGGCGTGCGCGGCATCACGGACCTCATCACGGTGCCGGGTCTCATCAACACCGACTTCGCCGACGTGCGGATGATCATGCACAACGCGGGCTCGGCGATAATGGGGATCGGGCAGTCGACGGGGGAGGGGCGTGCGGTCAACGCGGCGCGCGCGGCCATCACCTCGCCGCTCCTCGAGGCGTCGATCGAGGGGGCGCGTGGGATCCTCATCAACATCGTGGGCGGTCCGGAGCTCACGCTCTTCGAGGTCAACGAGGCCGCCGAGATCGTCCACTCGGTCGCGCACCAGGACGCGAACATCATCTTCGGCAGCGTCGTCGACGACAAGCTCGACGACGCGGTGCGCGTGACGGTGATCGCGGCCGGGTTCGACCGCTGGGAGTCCGACGCCAAGCCGGTCCGCACGTCGTCGAGCGGCACCCCGATCCCAGAGCCGATCGACCTCTTCGGCGACGCCGAGCAGGGCTCCGAGGAGTTCTCCTTCGACCTCGACGACGACGGGGACGACGACATCCCGAGCTTCCTGCGGTGACCGACGCGCGCGACGACACCGTCGCGCGCGTGACGCGCAACCTCGAGCTCGTCCGCGAGCGGATCGACGCGGCCGCAGTCGACCCCGCGAGCGTCGAGATCGTCGCGGTGCTCAAGGGACACGGCGTCGACGCGGTGCGCGCAGCGTGGGCCGCCGGGATCCTGCACGTGGGCGACAACTACGCCGACGAGCTCGTCGCGCACCACGACGCCCTCGTGTCCGATGGACCGGGCACCGACGACGGCGACGCAGACGGCATCGGTGACGCGGTGGACCACGGCGTCGAGCGGCGCGCGCTGACGTGGCACTTCCTCGGCGCGCTCCAGCGCAACAAGCTCGCGCGCCTCGCTCCGCGGGTCGCGGTCTACGAGACGATCGCCGGCGCGCGCGACGCCACGCGCGTGGCGGTGCGCGCGCCCGGTGCGCGCTGCTACGTCCAGGTCGACGTCGCGGGCACGCCCGGTCGGGCAGGGTGCCGGCCTGGCGACGAGGGCGCGGCGGTCGCCGCGGCGACAGCGGCCGGCCTCGAGGTGCTCGGGTTGATGTGCGTGGCGACGCCCGATCCGGTCGCGGCCGCCCGGGAGTTCGCCTGGCTCCGGGGGGCCGCCGACGCGCTCGGCCTCCGCGGGTGCTCGATGGGGATGTCCGATGACCTCGAGCTCGCCTGCCGGGCCGGAACCACCCAGGTGAGGCTGGGGACCGCGCTCTTCGGCCCCCGCCCGCCCCTGGCCGCCCCAGGGCTCGCGTAGCATGGCTGCGCCTCGAGTGACGCGGGGGAGCGGCTGATGGCGCAGAACATGTTCCGCAGGGCGATGGCGTACCTCGGCCTCGTGGACGAGGAGTACGACGACCTCGACCGCTCCCAGGGCGACGCCCGTCCGTACCGGTCCCAGCCCGAGCCGGCCCCCGTCGCCTCGTCGCGCTACGACGAGCCCGACGAGTACGAGCCGCCCGTCACCAAGGTCACCCCGATGCAGCCCCGCCGCTCGATCTCGGTCGTGGATGCGGGCGGGTCCAAGGCCCAGATCCGCCCGATGGGCTCGGGCGCCGCCCCCGGCTCGGTCCGGGTCGTGCCGACCGACGCCGACGTCCAGATCGTCCAGCCGGGGTCGTTCAACGACGGCAAGGAGATCGCCGACGCGCTGAAGGCGAACCGGCCCGTGATCGTGAACGTGGAGGGCTCCGGCCCCGAGCTGCACCGGCGGATCCTCGACTTCTGCTCGGGGCTCGTGTACATGGCGAACGGCTCAATGAGCCGGGTCACCGACCGGGTCTTCCTGCTCTCGCCCGCCAACGTGAAGGTCTCCGAGGAGACCCGTCAGCGGCTGCACGAGCGCGGGTACCGCGCCGACGGCTCGTAACCACCGGCCCGATCCCGGGCCCGCGTAGCCTCGCCGCGTGCACGGGCTCGCCCTCTTCGGGTACTGGGTGCTCCAGCTCTGGGTGATCATGGCGATCGGGCGCGCGATCCTCAGCTGGTTCCCCATCGCCTACGGCTCGCCGTGGCACCGCCTGAACGGGGTGCTGGTGACCGTGACCGAGCCGCTCATCGCCCCTGTGCGCCGGCTGATCCGGCCGGTGGGCGTCGGGGGGGTCGGCCTCGACCTCTCCTTCATCGTCGTCGTCTTCGTCGTCCAGTTCGTGGCGGTCCAGCTGCGCAACTACGCCTACTGACGATCCCGCCGACGATCCCGCCGACGAGCCCGCTGACGACCCCTGACGAGCCCGCTCGCGCCGCGGTCCCACGACGCGTGCAGCTGCGGCGTGGGACAGCGATCCACCGTCGCGCCGTCGAGCCGGCCGCGCGTCGCGGTCCGTGATCATCCCATGGCGAGATGGCAAACCTTCGGTATATTCCGGCGATGGACACTTCCACCACCACCAGCGCCCTCGACGCGCTCCGCACCGCCGAGTTCCGCCTCAGCCTGCGCGGCTACGACGTCGACGAGGTCGACGACTTCCTTGAGCGTGCCGCCGTCGAGGCGGACCAGCTGCGCGAGCAGGTGCGACAGGCGTCCGCGCAGGTCGCGCAGGCCGGCGAGCGCGTCCGTGTGCTCGAGGCCGAGCGCGGACCAGCGCAGACGCCGACCGCGACCGCGACGCCCGCGCCAGAGGCACCGCAGAAGGCGCCGCTGCCGGGTGGCGCGACGCCGACGGTCACCAAGATGATCGAGATGGCGGAGCGGTTCGTCGAGCAGGCGCGCCACGACGCCGAGACGGAGGCCGCCAGGGTCGTCGCGGAGGCGCAGGAGCGCGCCCGGCAGCTCGCGAGCGACGCGCAGCAGCGGCTCGCCGACGAGGTCGCGCGGCTCGAGGGGATGCGCCAGCGGCTGGGCGAGGACGTCGAGCGGATGTCGAACCAGCTCGAGACCGAGCGCTCGCGGCTCACGGGGTCGCTGCACGACCTGCTCGGATGGATCGAGAAGAACATCCAGCCAGCAGCCTCGCTCGCCGCGCTGCGCAGCCCCGCCACCGTCGGCGCGACGAACGGGCAGACCGTCGGCGCGGGTGCCGCGCAGGTCCTGAGCATGGACGAGGCGCGCCGAGAGGAGTAGGACCGGCGCACCCGACTGCTAGGGTGCTCCGCCGCGCTGCGCCGGATCACTGGCGCGACGCGAGGAGGAAGCATGACCCCGGCCCGATCCGCAGGCACGAGCCGAGCCGCCCGCCGGCGCACGTCCGCCAAGCGCGCCACACCCGCGCGCCGCGCGGCGACGCCCCGATCCGCGGCGTCCTCAAAGCGCGCGTCGGGCGCCAAGCGCCAGCCGGCACGGGCTGCGGCGCGCCGCCAGCCTGCCCGCTCGAGGTCGGCAGCCCGCTCCACCTCGCGCCCGAGTCCCGCCGCAAGGAGTGCCGCCGCCAAGAAGGCGGCGGCGCAGCGCAGGGCGCTCGCCGTGAAGAAGGCAGCGGCGAAGAAGGAGGCGGCGCGCAAGGCGCTCGCCGCGAGGAAGGTCGCCGCGCAGAAGGCGCTCGCCGCGAAGAAGGCAGCGGCGAAGAAGGAGGCGGCGCGCAAGGCGCTCGCCGCGAAGAAGGCCGCCGCGGCGAAGAAGGCCGAGGCCAAGAAGGTGCTCGCCGCGAAGAAGGCCGCCGCCAAGAAGGCCGCCGCGGAGAAGAAGGCGCGGCTCGCGACGCAGGCTGCCGAGCAGAAGGCGAGGCTCGCCGCGAAGAAGGCCGCAGCAGAGAAGAAGGCGGCTGAGCGCGCGGCGGCGATCGAGGCGCGCCGGAAGGATTCCGAGGCGAAGCGTGCCGCACGCGCCGCTGAGGTGGCGGCCCGGCGCGAGCAGAAGGACCGCGAGCGCGCCGAGGCGAAGGCGAAGCGCGAGCAGGAACGGACGTACAAGAACCCGTACATCAACGACGAGCGCTTCGTCGAGGCCGTGACGGACGACCTGCGCATGCACCGCGCAGAGCTCGACCAGCAGGTCCAGCAGCTGCTGATGGAGGCCGAGGCTCTGGTGCAGGAGCGCGACCCGGGGATCGGGTGGGACGAGGAGGCCGGGGACGGGCTCGGCGGTGACATCGAGCACGAGCTCGACGTCATGCAGGCGGAGCGCCTCCGGCTCGAGCTCGAGGAGATCGACGCGGCGTTCGCGAGGATGCGGACCCGGTCGTTCGGGATGTGCGAGAGCTGCCACCGCCCCATCGGGCGCGACCGGCTGCGCGCGATGCCGCACAAGTCCCTCTGCATCGAGTGCGCAAAGGGCGGGCTCGGGGTCCGACGCTGATCGCCCGCGGCGCGGCCGTCGCCTTCTCGGTCGCCGCTGCGGTGCTCGTCGTGGACCAGGTCGTGAACGCCTGGGTGCTCGCCCACGTCACCCCGGGCGCGCACCACCTTCTCGGCCCGCTCGGCGTCGAGCTCGGCCGCAACGCCGGCGTCGCGTTCTCGCTGTTCTCCGGGGACTCGGTGCTCGCGGGGGTGCTCACCGGCGTGCTGACGGTCGTCGTCGCCGTCCTCGCGGCGCGCGCGGCGTCGCCGCTCGCGGGGGTGGCGCTCGGCCTCGTGCTCGGTGGCGCGGTCGGCAACGACCTCGACCGGGTGGTTCGCCACGGGTCGGGCGGCGTCGTCGACTTCCTCACGCTGCCCCACTGGCCGGCGTTCAACCTCGCCGACGTCGCCATCACCGTGGGGATCGCCGGGCTCGTCGCCCTCGTCGCGCTGCGGCAGCCCGTGGTCGCGCCGCTGGGGCACCGGTGAGCGACCCCGCGGGCGCCGACGAGCCCGACCGCCTGGACGTCGAGGTGCCGGGGCTCCTCGCCGGCGTGCGCGTCGACCGCGCGCTCTCGATGCTCACGGGGCTCACCCGGTCGGCGGCGGCCTCCCTCGTCGCCGACGGCGCCGTGCGGATCGACGGCGTGGTCGTCACGCGCGGCGCGGTCGCGCTCGTCGCGGGCCAGCGGCTCGAGGCGGGCCTGCCTGCGCCGATCGACCCGCTCGCCCCCGAGCCTGACGTCGAGGTCGACGTCGTCGTGGAGGACCCCGCGTTCGTCGTCGTCGAGAAGCCAGCCGGGCTCGTCGTGCACCCCGGTGCGGGCCACCGGCACGGCACGTTGATCGCCGGGCTGCTCGCGCGGTACCCGGAGCTGGCCCTGCTCGGCAGCCTCGACGGCGCGGCCCCGCACCGGCCCGGTGTCGTGCAGCGCCTGGACCGCGGCACCTCCGGGGTGCTCGTCGTGGTTCGCACCCCAGAGGCGTACGCGTCGCTGCGCGACCAGCTCGGCGCGCGCACCGTCGAGCGCGCGTACCTCGCGCTCGTCGAGGGGGACGTCGTCGACGAGCGCGGCGTGATCGACGCCCCGATCGGGCGCTCCACGCGCACCCCGACGAAGATGGCCGTGCGCGCAGGCGGCCGACCGGCCCGCACGCGCTACGAGGTGCGGCGCCGGATGGCGGGCCGGACGCTGCTCGAGCTGCACCTCGAGTCCGGCCGAACGCACCAGATCCGGGTGCACCTGGCGGCGATCGGGCGGCCCGTCGTCAACGACCCCCGGTACGGGCGGCGCCGCGAGCCCGCGCTCGCCGAGGGCCGCGTCTTCCTGCACGCGACGGCGCTCGCGTTCGACCACCCGACGACGGGTGCGCGCGTCGAGGTGACCTCGCCGCTGCCCGGCGACCTCTCGGCGCTCCTCGCCGACTTCTAGCGCGTGAGCGGCCGCCCGTCGACGGCGTCGACGGTCGCGAACGACTCGACAGGCTGGCGCCGGAGCCGCTTCGCCCGGGCGACGGGGCGGCCGAGCGCGATCAGCCCCGCGACGGCCAGCTCGTCGGGGACGTGCAGCAGCGCGCGGACCTCGGCGTCGCGCCGGCGGATCATGGTGGTGAGCACGCCACCGAGCCCGGCGTCGTGCGCGGCGAGGAGCACCGACCAGGCGAACGGGTAGACAGACGCGCCACCGACGAACGTGTACCCGTCCTCGTCGCGGTCGAGCGCGGCGATCTGGCGAAGGTCCGCGAGCAGGACGAGCAGGGCCGGGGCGAGCTCCAACCGCTCGGCGAACCCCTTCTCACCCCGGTGCGCGTCGGCGACGGCCGGCGCGTTCGCGATCGCGCGCGCCTCGCGGTCCCGATCGGTGACGACCGCGAACGGCACGAGCCCCTCGCCCCCGATGGCGAGGTACTCGTACCACCCGCCGAGGTAGAGATCGCGAAGGGTGCGGCGTACGGCTGGGTCCTCGACGACGACGACGCGCCACCCCTGGCGGTTCCCACCGCTCGGCGCGAACCGGGCGGTGTCGAGCAGCTCGTGGAGCGTCTCGCGGTCGACCTCGGACCCGTCGAACTCGCGCACCGCGCCGGTCGTGCGCAGCGCCTCTCGCAGCTCCATCGGGGACGGACCCTACGGCGCGGCGCGCCGCCGCGCAGGCGAGTCAGGCCGGCTCGTGGACGGAGATCACGTCGCCGTCCTCGCGGAGGACCTCGAGGGCCTCCTCCTCGGCGCGCCGCACGCGGCGCACGCCCACGCCGAGGCGGTCGGCCGTCGCCTGCAGGCTGAGCGGCGTCGAGCCGTCCATCCCGAAGCGCATGGTGACCACCTTGCGCTGCAGGTCGTCCAGCTTCTCGAGCGCGCGGTGGAGCTGGTCGTTCAGCATCTGTCGCTCGACGTCCTCCACCCAGTCGTCGTCCTCGGGCGCGACCAGCTCGCCGAGCACGGTCGTCGAGTCCGCCGACGCCGGCTGGTCGAGGCTGGCGGTCACGCCCGCGAGGCCCGACAGGTTGTCGCGCTCGGCGCGCGTCATCCCGGTCGCCGCCTCGATCTCCTCGTCGGTGGGCCGGCGTCCCAGCTGGCTCGTGAGCTCGGCCGTGGTCGCCTCGAGCCGCTGGAGCAGCTCGCCCACCTCGAGCGGGATCCGGATCGTTCGGCCGTGCTGCTGGACCGCGCGCTGGAGCGCCTGGCGGATCCACCAGGTCGCGTACGTCGAGAACTTGAACCCGCGCTCCCAGTCGAACTTCTCCACAGCCCGCAGCAGCCCGAAGGTGCCCTCCTGGACGAGGTCCACCATCTCCACGCCCCGGTCCTGGTACCGGCGGGCCCAGTGAAGGACGAGGCGCAGGTTGGCCGCCACCATCTGCTTCTTGGCCTCCTCATCACCCGACGCGACTCGCTTGGCCAGCTCGACCTGCTCGTCGTAGTTGGGCATGGGGTACCGATCCAGGTCCCGCAGCAGCAGGCCCAGGGTGTCCGCAGTGTTGGTGGTCCCTCGACGGGAGCTCTGCATGAACGCAATTCTCCTTGAGATGTCTCCGAGGCACAAGGTCCCCCCCGGGTCTTTAGGGGGTCCTTACCCGTGGACAGACCTCGCGCCGGACAGTCATAACGCCTGGATGCGACACTTCATTCCCAACTCCGAGATGCCCGAATCGCAGAGGCATCGCAACGTCACACCCGCGCGGGCCCCCTGGCCTGGCGGACCATGTCGGCGAGCGTGACCCCGCGCAGCTGGCACTGCAGCTTGCGGGAGACCTCCGCCCAGACCGCGAGCAGGACGCACTGGCCCTCGTGGTCGCAAGCGCCGTCCTCGTGGGGCTGCCCGAAGTCGCCCGCCTGGATCGGGCCGTCCACCGCCGAGACGATCTCGGCCAGCGTGATGGCGCCGGGGTCGCGGGCGAGCACGTACCCGCCCCCGACCCCCCGCTTGGACCGCACCAGGCCCGCACCCTTCAGGGTGAGCAGGATCTGCTCCAGGTAGGGCTGGGGGAGGCCGGTCCGCTCGGCGACGTCCCGGACCGAGGTCGGGCCCCCGTCGTCGTGCAGCGCGAGCGAGAGCAGCGCCCGACTGGCGTAATCGCCCCGCGTGGAGACCCGCATGAGCCGAGACTACGGCCGCATGCTCGGGCGGCGTGGCCGTGCCTCGGTGCCGCTGGCATGCTGGGGGCCGTGACGGACGCCCAGGCGCGCCCCGGCGCGCCCGAGATCGCCGTCGGGCCGGACCAGGTGATCGACCCATCGACCGACGAGGTCGTCGACGAGTCCGCGGGGATGGTCGAGTCCCCGGCCAAGGTCATGCGGATCGGGTCGATGGTCAAGCAGCTGCTCGACGAGGTCCGCAGCGCCCCGCTCGACGAGGCCGGGCGGGCCAGGCTGAAGGAGATCTACGAGATCTCGGTCCGCGAGCTCGCCACCGCGCTCTCCGACGACCTCGCCGAGGAGCTCGACCGGATGTCGATCCCCTTCGGCGACGGCGTGCCGAGCGAGGCGGAGCTGCGCGTCGCCCAGGCCCAGCTCGTCGGCTGGCTGGAGGGGCTGTTCCACGGGATCCAGGCGACGCTCATGGCCCAGCAGATGGCCGCGCGCGCCCAGCTCGATGAGCTCCGCCAGCGTCAGCTGCCCCGTCCGGAGGTCGAGGGGCAGGGGCGAACCGGCACCTATCTCTAGGGCACGTCCCTGGGCACGACTCTGGGGCACGGCACTGGGGCACGGCCGCCCTCGAGAGGGCGTGGCCGCGCGTCCGCGGCCGCCTCGCCGCGCGCAGACCATGCCAGCGGCGTCGTCGCGACGCTACATTCCGTGAGTCACATCGATGTAGTCCGGGACCGCGGAGGCACCGCTGGCATCGAGCTTCGTCCACCTGCACACGCACACCGAGTTCTCGATGCTCGACGGCGCGGCGAGGATCGATGACCTCGTCGCCGCGGCCACCGCTGACGGGCAGCCCGGGCTCGGCATCACCGACCACGGCAACCTCTACGGCGTCCTCGACTTCTACGCCGCGTGCCGCGAGGCGGGCCTCACCCCGATCATCGGCACCGAGGCGTACATGGCGGGGTCGTCGAGGTTCGAGCGACCGGTGCGACGCGGACGCCTCGACGACACGGGCGGCGACGCCGAGGGCGGGAAGCTCTACTACCACCTGACGCTGCTCGCCGAGTCGACGACCGGGTACGCGAACCTGATGAAGCTCGCGTCCGACGCGTTTCTCGAGGGGTACTACTACAAGCCGCGCGTCGACTGGGAGCTGCTCGAGCGGCACCACGAGGGCGTGATCGCCACGTCGGGGTGCCTCGGCGGCGTCGTGTCGCAGGCGCTCCTCCGGGGCGATCTCGCGGGCGCGCGCGAGCGCGCGGCGCGCCTCCAGGAGATCTTCGGCAAGGACGGGTTCTACATCGAGCTGCAGGACCACGGGCTCGGCGCGCAGCGCCAGACGAACCCCCAGCTCATCGAGATCGCCCGGTCGATCGGCGCCCCGCTGCTCGCGACCAACGACAGCCACTACACGCGCCGCGAGGACGCGACGGCGCACGACGCTTTGCTGTGCGTGCAGACGGGCGCGCTCCTCGGCGACGAGAACCGGTTCAAGTTCGAGGGGACCGAGCACTACCTGAAGCCCGCCGCGGAGATGCGCGAGCTCTTCCGCGACCACCCCGAGGCGTGCGACAACACACTGCTCGTCGCCGAGCGCGCGTCCGTCGTGATCGAGTTCGGCCGCCCCTCGCTCCCGGAGTTCGAGGTCCCCGCGTCCATCACCGGGGCGACCTACGAGGAGCGCGCCGCGACGTACCTGCGCTCGCTCACGTACGACGGCGCGCGGGCGCGGTACGGGGACCCGGTCCCGGCCGACGTGGCCGAGCGGCTCGACTACGAGCTGGGCGTGATCACGAAGATGGGGTTCCCCGCGTACTTCCTCGTCGTGTGGGACCTCATCCGCTTCGCGCGCGAGAGCGGGATCCGGGTCGGCCCTGGCAGGGGTTCGGCGGCCTCGAGCTGCGTCGCGTACTGCCTTCGCATCGTCGACCTCGACCCGCTCAGGTACGACCTGCTCTTCGAGCGGTTCCTGAACCCAGGCCGCAAGGAGATGCCCGACATCGACATGGACTTCGACGAGCGGTACCGCAGCAGGGTGATCCAGTACGCCGCGGACCGCTACGGCGCGGACCACGTCGCCCAGATCATCACCTTCTCCACGATCAAGGCACGTGCCGCGGTGCGCGACGCCGCGAGGGTCCTCGGGTACGACTACGCGCTCGGGGACCGGATCGCCAAGGCGATGCCGCCGCTCGTGATGGGGCGCGACACGCCGCTCGCGGCGTGCTTCGAGCGCGACCCGGAGCACGAGGACGGGTACACCCAGTCGGCCGAGCTCCGCAGGATGTGCGAGGAGGACCTCGCCGCCAGGCGCACCGTCGAGGTCGCACGCGGGCTCGAGGGGCTGCGGCGCCAGGACGGGATCCACGCGGCGGCCGTCGTGATCACGAAGGACCCCCTCACCGAGTACCTCCCCATCCAGCGCAAGCCCGACGGCCAGGGGCGGCCCGAGGACGCGCCGATCGTGACCCAGTACGAGATGCACGGCGTCGAGGCGCTCGGGCTGCTGAAGATGGACTTCCTCGGGTTGCGGAACCTCTCGGTGCTCGAGCGCACCTGCGACCTCGTCGAGGCGCGCACCGGGACCCGCCCGGACCTCGACGGGCTCGAGCTCCACGACCCGGCGGTCTTCGAGATGCTCTCTCGCGGCGACTCGATCGGGGTGTTCCAGCTGGAGGGCGGGCCGATGCGCGCGCTGATGCGCCGCCTCGCGCCGTCTTCGTTCGACGACATCGCCGCGCTCGTCGCGCTGTACCGGCCGGGGCCGATGGCGCACAACATGCACACGCACTACGCGGACCGCAAGAACGGGCGTGAGCCGATCCACTACGAGCACCCCGACCTCGAGCCGGTGCTCAAGGAGACCTACGGGCTCATGATCTACCAGGAGTCGGTGATGCGCGTCGCCCAGCGCATGGCCGGGTACTCCGCCGAGGAGGCCGACAACCTCCGCAAGGCGTGCGCGAAGAAGATCCGCGAGCTCATCGTGCCGGAGCGCGAGAAGTTCGTGCGCGGGTGCGTGGCACAGGGGTACCCGGCCGAGCTCGCGACGCGGCTCTTCGACCAGATCGAGCCGTTCGCCGACTACGCGTTCAACAAGCCCCACGCCTACGGGTACGGCCTCATCGCGTACCAGACCGCCTGGTGCAAGGCGCACCACCCCGTCGAGTACCTCTCGGCGCTGCTCACCTCGGTCCGGGACGACAAGGACCGCACGGCGGTCTACCTCGCCGAGTGCCGGGCGCTCGGGATCGAGGTGGCCGTCCCCGACGTCAACCGCGCGCTCGCGGACTTCACCCCGTCGGCGGACGGCGCGCGCACGATCGTCTTCGGCCTCGCGGCGGTCCGAAACGTGGGGGAGAGCCTTGTCGAGCGGATCGTGACCGAGCGAGAGGCAGGTGGGCAGTTCGCCTCCGTCTACGAGTTCGTGCGGCGGGTCGACCCGGTCGTGCTGAACAAGCGCACCATGGAGTCGCTCATCAAGGGGGGCGCGTTCGACTCGTTCGGCGTGCCGCGCAAGGGGCTCTACCTCGTGATCGAGGAGCTCGTCGCCCGCACCCTCGAGCGGCGGCGCGAGCACGAGGCGGGGATCGCCACGCTCTTCGCCGCGGCCGCCGAGGCGAACGGGGAGGGC
>Ga0318502_10000615_pt1 | contig 11804 bp, 7 predicted proteins | sample GRESIP174b1f22_FD_203291 | JGI IMG/M metagenome (GOLD analysis project Ga0318502, IMG submission 203291) | Tropical soil microbial communities from Luquillo Experimental Forest, Puerto Rico - GRE.SIPMG.174b1f22 | ecosystem: Environmental > Terrestrial > Soil > Tropical forest > Bulk soil...
CGTCGCTCCGCACGCTGATGGCGGTCGAGCACCTCTCGGCGTCCTGGCAGCGCGCGCTCGCCGTGCTGCCGCGCGTCCTCCTCGAGCGCCGTCAGCTCCTCGGCGTGGTGGCGGCGCAACGGCTCGAGGGCGGCGTCGAGGGTCGAGAGGAGGTCCTCGGCCGCCGCCGCGGCAGACGCACCTGTCCCGTCGAGCCGACCCGGGACGTCCCGCCACCGCGCCAGGCGGTCGAGGTACTCCGGATCGTCCGCGAGGAGCTCCGCGCGCTCGAGGTCGCCGGCTGCACCGGCCGCGACCAGCCGGGCGCGCAACGGCTCGACCCCGCGACCGATCAGCCACTCGGCGACCTCGACCTCACCGAGCGACGCGAACGGGACCACGGCGCAGCGGCTGGCGACGGTCGCGAGCGCGGGCGGCACGTCCTCGGCGATGAGCACGAACACGGTCGTCGGCGGCGGCTCCTCCAGCGTCTTGAGGAGCGCGGGGGCGCTTCTCACCGCCAGGTGCATGTCGTCGATGACCAGCACCTGGTGGACCCCCTCCACCGGGCGTCGCAGCGCGCGCAGCACGACGTCTCGGATCTCGTCGACGGCGATGGCCGCGCCGGTCCGCCTGACGGCCGTCACGTCGGGATGGACCCCGCGGAGCGCGCGCACGCAGCTGTCGCACGTCCCGCACCCCCCGTTCGGGCAGACCAGGCCCGCCGCGAACCCGACGGCGGCGGCCTCCTTCGAAGAGCCCGGCGGGCCGACCAACAGATAGGCGTGGACCGGCCGGGCGAGCGCGGCGCGGAGCGTCTCGACCGCGCGCTCCTGTCCGACGACACCGTCGAAGAGCGGGTCGCGCGAACGGTCGCTCACCCGAGGACCTCGGCCACGATGGCGTCCACCTGTCGGTCGACGTCGGGCCGCGGGCAGGACGCGTCCACGACTCGCCAGCTCGGTGACTCGGACGCGATCGCGCGGAACCCGTCGCGGACGCGGTCGGCGAAGAGATCGTCGGCTCCCTCGAACCGGTCCGATGCGCCCCGTCCCCCGAGCCGGTCGCGCGCCACGACCGGCGGGCAGTCGAGCAGGATCGTCACGTCCGGCTCGAGCCCGCCCGCGGCGACGGCCGTCACGCGACGGACGGCGTCGAGCTCGAGCCCTCGGCCGTACCCCTGGTAGGCGAGGGTCGAGCCGCTGAAGCGGTCGCAGACGACGTCGCGCCCCGAGGCAAGCGCAGGCTCGATCACCTCGGCCACGTGCTGGGCACGGTCCGCGGCCATCACCATGAGCTCGGCGAGCGGGCTCATGGTGACAGACGGGTCGAGGACCACGGCGCGGAGCGCCTTCCCGAGCGGCGTGTCACCCGGCTCGAAGGTGGCGAGCGCGTCCATCGCGGTCGCGACCCGCCGGACCTGGGTCGTCTTCCCAGAGCCGTCGATCCCCTCGAACACGAGGAGCCGACCGCGTCTGCTCATCGCTGATCGTCGGGGTCCTCGGCGGACGGGCCCGACGCCGGCTCCGTCGGCCCGGCGGCCACCGCGGCTCCGGCTCGCTTGGTGGCACGCTTGTTCGTCGCGTTGGCCTTGGTCGCCTTCTTCGTCGCGGCGGCCCTCTTGGTCGCCGCCTTCTTCGTCGCGGCCTTCTTCGTCGCGGCCTTCCTCGTCCGGGGGCGCGTCGCCGGACCGCGATCGCGACGGTCCTGCAGCAGCTCGGCAGCACGGTCCATGGTCAGCGTGTCGGGGTCGTCACCGGTCCGCAGCGACGCGTTGGTCTCGCCGTCCGTCACGTACGGCCCGTACCGGCCCTTGCGCAGGCTGACGGCCCTGCCCGTCGCCGGGTCGTCGCCGAGCTCGCGCAGCGGCGTCGCGGCCGCGCGTCGGCCCCGGACCTTGGGCTGGGCGAAGAGCGCGAGCGCGTCGTCGAGCGTGACCGTGAAGATCGAGTCCTCGTCGGCCAGCGAGCGCGTCTCGCGCCCGGCCTTGAGGTACGGCCCGTACCGGCCGTTCTGCGCGGTCACCTCGTGGCCGGCCGCGTCGGTCCCGAGGACGCGCGGCAGCGCGAGCAGGGCGAGCGCCTCCTCGAGCGTGACCGTGGCCACGGTCATCGCCTGGAAGAGCGACGCGGTCTTCGGCTTGCCGTCGACCTCCTCGGGCGAGCCGAGCTGCACATACGGCCCGTACCGGCCCTGCCGGGCGACGACCTCGAGCCCGGTCGCCGGGTCCGTGCCGAGCTCGCGGTCGCCGGTGCCCTCGGCGAGCAGCTCGACCGCGCGCTCGACCGTGAGGGTGTCGGGCTCGACGTCCGGCGGCAGCGGCCGGCGCTCCTCGCCGCGCTGGAGCGCGGCGCCCCACCGGCCGACGCGCACGACGACGTCCTCGCCGTCGCCGTCGGTCCCGAGCGGGATCGTGTAGATCGACGGCAGGTCGAGGTCGATCTCCCCGCCCGTCGCCCTGCGAAGCCCGAGCCGGGCGAGCTCCGTCTCGCCCTCGTCGTCGCCGAAGTAGAAGGGGTGGAGCCACGCGTCGAGGTCCTTCTCCCCGTTCGCGATGGCGTCGAGGTCGTCCTCCATGGCCGCGGTGAAGCCGTAGTCGACGAGCTCGCCGAAGTACTGCTCGAGCAGGTTGGTCACCGCGAACGCCGTGAAGGAGGGCACGAGGGCGGTGCCCTTCCGCCAGACATAGTCGCGGTCCTTGATCACCTTCACCACGCTCGCGTAGGTGCTCGGGCGCCCGATCCCGAGCTCCTCCAGACGGCGCACGAGCGTCGCTTCGGTGTAGCGCGGCGGGGGCTTGGTCTCGTGCGACGAGGCCGTGACCGTCTCCACGTCGACGGCGTCGCCTTCCGCGAGCTCGGGCAGCAGCCGCTCCTGGTCGGCCAGCTCCTGGTCGGGGTCGTCCGCGCCCTCGACGTAGGCGCGCCGGAACCCGGGGAACACGACCCGCTGGCCGGTCGCGCGGAGGGCGACGGCGTGCGACGCGAGCGGGCCGGCCGGCGCGGCGAGCTCGCCCTCGAGGCGGACCTGCTGGCCGAGCAGCCGGGCGTCGACCATCTGGGAGGCGACGGTGCGCTTCCAGATCAGCTCGTAGAGGCGTGCGCCGTCCGCCGGCAGGGCGCCGGCGGCCTCCTCGATCCCGCGGAAGCTCGACCCCGCGGGGCGGATCGCCTCGTGGGCCTCCTGGGCGTTGCGGACCCGTCGGTCGTACGTGCGGGGAGCTTCGGGCACGTACTCGTCGCCGTAGAGGGTGCCCGCGGCCGATCGCGCCGCCTCGGTCGCCTCGGCCGAGAGCGTCGTGGAGTCGGTCCGCATGTAGGTGACCCACCCGGCCTCGTAGAGGTCCTGGGCGACGCGCATCGTGCGGTCCGGGGACCAGCCGAGCTTGCGGGACCCCTCCATCTGCAGGGAGGAGGTGATGAACGGGGGCCGCGGCCGCTCGGTGCGAGGCGTCGAGGTGACCGCGGCGACCCGCAGCCGGGACGGCCCGAGGCCGGCGAGCACCTGGGCGGCCGTCGGCTCGTCCAGCACCCGCACGGCCGCGCCGTCCTTGACCTGCCCGCGCTCGTCGAACGCAGCGCCGTCCGCGAGCGCCGTCCCGTCGAGCTCGACCAGCCGTGCCTCGAACGAGGCGCCGTCGTGCCCGAGCGCGGCATCGATCCCCCACCACGTCGCCGCGCGGAACGCCATGCGCTCGCGCTCACGCTCGACGACGAGCCGCACGGCCACCGACTGCACGCGCCCCGCCGAGCGTGCGCCGGCGAGCACCCGCCACAGCACCTTTGAGACGTCGAACCCGACCAGCCGGTCGAGGATGCGACGGGCTTCCTGGGCGTTCACGAGGTTGTCGTCGATCTCGCGCGTTGCCGACAGGGCCTGCTCGATCGCTTCCGGGGTGATCTCGTGGAAGACCATCCGGCGCACCGGGACCGCCGGGCGCAGCACCTCCACGAGGTGCCAGGCGATCGCCTCGCCCTCGCGGTCCTCGTCGGTCGCGAGCAGCAGCTCGTCGGCCGACTTGAGCGCGGCACGAAGAGGACGGACCTTGGACTGGTCCGTGACGACGTAGACCGCCTTGAAGTGGTTGGCGGCGTCCACGCCGAGGGTGCGGCGCACCTCGGGGTCGACGACGTCCTTCGGCAGCTGGGACGCGGAGTCCGGCAGGTCGCGGACGTGCCCCCGCGAGGAGAGCACCGTGAACCCGTCGCCCAGCAGCTCCTGGATCCGCCGCGCCTTCGTGGGCGACTCGACGATGACGAGGGCGCTCACGGATCCCCGACGCGCCGCCGCCGGCGCCACACAGCCGTGCGAGAGGCACGCTCCATCCGCGGCACCCTAGACATCGGTCGGGTCCCCGACCGACTCCCTAGACCGTTGCAGGCGTCTTCGCGGTCGCGGGGGGGTCGGCGGCCATCGACGACGCCTTGCGCTTCGAGAACGCGATCGCCCCCAGCAGCACGACCAGCGCGACGCCGGCGATCGAGTACCGAACGGCGGTGTGGTGCTGCTGGGTGATGACCGCCGGCAGGATCAGAAGCGAGACGAGGTTCATCACCTTGATGAGCGGGTTGAGCGCCGGGCCGGCGGTGTCCTTGAACGGGTCGCCGACCGTGTCGCCGATCACCGCCGCCTTGTGGGCCTCGGACCCCTTGCCGCCCTCGTTGCCGTCCTCGATGTACTTCTTCGCGTTGTCCCACGCCCCACCGGAGTTCGAGAGGGTGTTGGCCATCAGCTGGCCGGTGAGGATCGCCGCGGCGAGGAACGCGCCGAGCGCGAGGTACCCGATGCCGAACCCGACGATCACCGGCGAGAGCACCGCGAGCAGCGCCGGCGTGGCGAGCTCGCGCTGCGCGGCGGCGGTGCAGATCGAGATCACGCGGCCGTACTCCGGCTTCTCCGTGTAGTCCATGATCCCGGGGTGCTCGCGGAACTGGCGGCGCACCTCCTGGACGACGGTGCCCGCCGAGCGGCCGACCGCGCGGATGGCGAGCGCCGAGAAGATGAAGGCGATCGAGCCGCCGATCAGCAGCCCGACGAAGGTCTTCGGGTTCGCGACGTTGATCTGCAGCTTCGGGTTCAAGAAGAGGTTGCCGACGCCGGTGAGGTTGAGCTGCTCCCCCGCGGTCTGGATGAACGAGGCGAAGATCGCCACCGCCGCGATGACCGCCGAGCCGATGGCCACGCCCTTGGTGATCGCCTTGGTCGTGTTGCCGACGGCGTCCAGGCTCACGAGCACCGTCTGGGGCTCGCCCTCGAACTCGCCAGCCATCTCGGCGATCCCGGCGGAGTTGTCGGAGACCGGGCCGAAGCTGTCCTCCGAGACCACCATCCCCGCCGTCGAGAGCAGGCCGATCCCGATCAACGAGACCAGGTAGAAGACGTCGTGGATGTTCGAGCCGCCGAGGCCGATCGCCACGCCGATCGCGATCGCGATCGCGATGATCGCCCAGACCGAGGACTCGAGCCCGATCGCGAACCCGGAGAGCACCGTGGTCGCCGGACCGGTCCGAGCGGACTCGGCGATCTCGTGGACCGGGCTGCGCTCGGTCGAGGTGAAGTGCTCGGTGATGAGGCTCGCCGCGAGCGAGAGCCCGACGCCGGTGAGCACAGCCCAGAAGAGCTTGAGGTTGTGGACGTAGAACTGCGCGACGAGCAGGGCGCCGAGGACGGTGAGCGCCGACGCGGTCCAGAACCCGCGGTTGATCGGACTGAGGGCGTTGCGCTCCGTGCGCCGCGCGCGCACCGACCAGACCCCCACGATGGACGCGAGGATGCCGATCGCCGGCACGATCAGCGGGAAGAGGACGTTCTTGATCGAGCCGATCGGTCCGAGGAGCGAGTGGTGGGTGAAGGCGGTCCAGCCCAGGATCAGCGCCGCGATGATCGTGATCTCGTAGGACTCGAAGAGGTCGGCGGCCATCCCGGCGCAGTCGCCGACGTTGTCGCCCACGTTGTCGGCGATCGTCGCGGCGTTGCGCGGGTCGTCCTCAGGGATCCCCGCCTCGATCTTCCCGACGAGGTCGGCGCCCACGTCGGCGGCCTTCGTGAAGATGCCGCCACCGACTCGCATGAAGAGCGCGATCAGCGACGCGCCGAACGCGAACCCGACGAGCACCGCCGTCGCCGAGTTCTGGAAGATGAGGAAGATCCCCGCCGCGCCCGTCAGCCCCAGGCCGACGCAGAGGAGGCCCGTGACCGCACCGGTGCGGAACGCCACATGGAGCGCCCCCGGCATCCCCTTGCCGTCCACGGCCGCGGCGGCGGTCCGGACGTTGCCCCGGACGGCGAGCGACATCCCGATGAACCCCGTGAGGCCGGAGAACGCGGCCCCGATGAGGAAGCAGACCACCCGCCAGATCCCGTTCTGCGAGAACGTCATCGCAACCGACCCGTCGGCGCGGACCACCTTGGTCGCGGTGAAGAAGATGAGCACGGCGAGGGGGACCACGATGAGCGCGATCGTGCGGAACTGCCGTCGGAGGAACGCCTCCGCGCCCTCCTGGATCGCCTTGGCGATCTCGCGCATCCGCAGCGATCCCGAGTCCGCGGCCAGCACCCCGCGCGCGACGATCACGCCGGCCACGATGCCGATCACCCCGCAGGCGATCACCGCCCAGAGGATCAGCCGGTCGTGCGAGGTCAGCACGAAGTTCTGGTAGCCGCCGCCGGCGGCCAGCAGGTGTGGCCCGTTCATCGACGTGGGTCGCCTCTCTCGAACCGTGCCGCGCGTCTCGCGACATCGCTAGAGCACCTGGCGCGTGCGAACCGACCGCGTTTAGGGCGACGAGACGCTAGCGAATCCCTGCAGACGGGGGCAAGGTGGCTCACGCGTCGGACTCGGCTGGCGCCACGAGCTCGTAGTCGGGGTTGATGATCGCCAGCCGGTGCTGCCACGACCCGACCGTGCCCTCGACCACGATGCGCGCGCCGCGCTCGATGCCCGGGATCTGGCTGCGACCCTGGAAGACGAGCAGCATCGTCCCCGAGCCGTCCGAGAGCGTGCACTCGAGCGTCGGAGCGCCGTCGACGTTGCGGACGCTGATCGAGCGGATCCGACCGGAGAACTTCGAGCGCTCGCGCCACGTCGCGTCGCAGACCGGCGTCGTGCCGCCGGAGCGCTCGGCCAGCAGCCGGTCGGCCTTCAGCAGCGGGGTGTCGCGCCCGCCCGCGCGCGAGAAGACCTGCGCGCGGATCGTCCGACGCCGCGCGAGGTCCAGACGGAACGGGATGACGGTCGCCGAGGTCCGAGGCACCATCGTCACCGCCTCGGCGATCGAGTCGGCCGTCCGGTCGTGCAGGAGGCGCTCGAGCCTGGTGGGGAAGCTCCGGCGCGGGAGCACGATCGTGCACTCGGCGTCGGCCTGCAGCGTCGCCTCGACGGCGAGCTCGAGCGCGGCGCGCTCGATCCGCCGGTCGGGACACTCGATCACCTCGAGCTGGAGGTTGCGCGGCCCGATGTCCGCCCACGCGGCCTCGAGGTCCTTGGTGACCTTCGGGTCGAGGTCGAAGTGGATCGCGCGCAGCTCGGCGGGGTTGAGGGAGCGCGCGTACTGAAGCGCCCGCGCCGCGGCGAGGTCGTAGCGGTCGAGGAGCACGTAGACGCGGTTGCGCCGAAGCGGGACGGTCTCGCTCACCCGGTCAGCCCGTGCCCGGAGCGTCTCGTCCTCGGTCGTGTACTGCCGGTGCAGGCGCAGGAGCCCGACGTACATCAGGGGCCCGAGCACGACCACGACCCAGGCCCCCTCGGTGAACTTCGCGATGGCGAAGATCACGACGACCGCCGCCGAGACGACGGCGGAGATCATGTTCACCACCATCCCGCGGACCCGGTGGGGGTCCCGGGCTCGTCGGTGGTGCACGTACATCCCGAGCCCGGCCATCGTGAACCCGGTGAAGACCCCGATCGCGTAGAGCGCGACCAGCCCGTTCACCTTGGCGTCGAAGACGACGATGAGCACGAGCGCGACGACCCCGAGGACGAGGATCCCGTTCGAGAACGCGAGCCGGTGCCCCCGCTTGGTGAGCTGGCGCGGCAGGTACTCGTCGGTCGCCACGTAGTTGGCGAGGAACGGGAACCCGTTGAAGCTCGTGTTGCCGCCCGTGTAGAGGATCACCATCGTGCCGAAGAGCACGATCAGGTAGAGCGCGTGGCCCACGGTGCCGGTCCCCAGGATGGCCTTCACCTCCTGGGCGACGACCGTGGGCGTCCCCGCCTCGTAGGGGAGCGCGTGCGTCCACCTGGCCATCAGCGTCGTGGAGAGCACGAGGAAGCCGAGGATGCTCGACATCACGACGAGCGTGATGCGCGCGTTGCGCCCCGTAGGGCGACGGAACGAGGCGACGCCGTTCGAGATCGCCTCGAGCCCGGTGAGCGACGACCCGCCGTTCGCGTAGCTGCGCAGCAGGTAGATGAACGCCAGCCCGTAGAGCGGGCCGGTCCCCGGCGCGCCGAGCGTGCCGCCGACGAGCTCGTGGGCCGGCGGCGTCGGGATGATCGGCAGGGTCCCCCTCGCCTTCTCGACGTAGCCCCAGAGCAGCGCGGCGCCGAGGGTCGCGACGTAGAAGTAGGTGGGGAGGGCGAACATCCTCCCGGCCTCGCGGATCCCCCGGAGGTTCCCGAAGATGAGGAGGAGCACGACCCCGACGGTGATGACGAGGGTGTAGGGCGCGAGGCCCGGGACCGCGCTCGTGAGCGCCGCGGTCCCGGCCGAGCACTGCACGGCGACGGTCACCGTGTAGTCGATGAGCAGCGCGACCGCCGCGATCTGGGCGACCTTGGGGCCGAAGTTGTCCCGGGCGACGACATAGGAGCCCCCCGACGTCGTGTAGAACCCGATCACGTCGAGGTACGAGAGCGTCACGAACAGCAGGACGCCGAGGATCACGAACGTGATCGGGACGAGCAGGCTGAACGCCGCGAGCCCGATGTACGGGGTCATCTGCGTCAGCATCTGCTCCGTGCCGTACGCGGAGGACGAGATGCAGTCCGGGGCGAGGACGCCGAGGGCGATGGGCCTGCTCAGCCGCTCCGAGGTCAGCTGCTCGGTGACGAGCGGCTTGCCGAGCAGGAACCGCTTCGCGCGGTACCCGACCGTCTCGGGGTACTCGATCGAGAGGTTCGTCGAGACCGAGGCGGTGGGCTCGAGGTGTGGCGCAGGCGGCTCACCCACCGCGCCGTCACCCACGCGCGCAGCCTACGGTGCCCGCACAGCGCGCCCCTGTCTCGCTTTACAGCAACCCTCGCTCCGTGCTCTCATCGCGCCGTGCACGTCGTCGTCGTGGGCTGTGGGCGGGTCGGGTCGGGGATCGCGACCCAGCTGGCGGATCTGGGCCACTCCGTCTCGGTCATCGACAAGTCCAAGCGGGCGTTCGACCGCCGCCTCGGTCCGGAGTTCGATGGCGGGCGGATCGTCGGCTCCGGGTTCGACCGCGAGGCGCTCGACGCCGCCGGGGCAGAAGGCGCGGGTGCGCTCGCCGCGGTCACGAACGGCGACAACTCCAACATCCTCACGGCACGGATCGCGAGGGAGAACTACGGGATCGTCAACGTCGTCGCCCGCATCTACGACCCCCGGCGCGCGGTCATCTACCAGCGCCTCGGGATCCCGACGGTCGCGACCGTCACGTGGACGGCGACCCAGGTGCTCAGGTGGCTCCTCCCGGACGACGACACCGTGGAGTGGCGCGACACGACCGGCGCGTTGCTCCTGGTCGAGCGGATCCTGCCGGACCACTGGGCCGGCCGGAGCCTCGCGGAGCTGGAGAGCCGCGGCCGCGTGAAGGTGGCCTCGGTCGTCCGGGGGAACCAGCCCCGCGTCGACGTCTCGGCGCTCATCGGCCAGGAGGACGACGTGGTGCAGTTCATGGTCCTCCGTGAGGCGCTCCCCGAGCTCGACGAGCGGCTCGCCGCGGTCAGCTGATGCGGGTCGTCATCGCCGGCGGCGGCAGCGTCGGCACCTCGATCGCCGCGGACCTGCTCGACCGCGGGCACCACGTCCAGGTGCTCGAGGCGGACCCGGATCACGCCGAGCTGCTCCGCGACGGGCTGCCCGGCGTCGACGTCCTCTGGGCCGATGCCTGCGAGGTGTCGTCGCTCCACCGTGCGGGGCTCCGGTCGGCCGACGTGATCGTGGCGGTGACCGGGGACGACGAGGACAACCTCGTCATCAGCTGGCTCGCCAAGCAGGAGTTCGCCGTCCCCCGCGTCATCTCGCGGGTGAACAACGCGAAGAACGCGTGGCTCTTCACCGAGTCGTGGGGGGTCGACCTCAGCGTCTCCACGCCACAGCTCCTCACCGCCCTCGTCGAGGAGGCCGTCTCGGTCGGCTCGGTGGTGCGGTTGATGGACCTCGACCGCGCCGGGGCGACGCTCGTCGAGGTGACGCTCGACGCCGACGCACCAGCGATCGAGGGCGACCGGACCGTCGCCGACCTCGCGCTGCCCGCAGACGCGCAGATCGTCGCGATCGTGCGCGACGAGCGCGTGCTGATCCCTCGCGACGACACGCGGCTCTCCGAGGGCGACCACGTCGTCGTGCTGACGACCCAGGGCGCCGAGGGAGCGATCGAGCGCGTCTTCGTCAGCGGGTGACTCAGCGGGTGACGACGCGTCACGTCTGGTGTGTGGACGTCGGGCTTTCTTCACAAACCTGTTGACTGTTCGTTGTCAATGCGCCGTACGCTTGCGATATGCGCGCGGCGTTCTTCGACCTCGACAAGACGGTCATCGCCCGCGCATCCATCGTCGCGTTCGGCGGCCCGCTCCGTCGTCGCGGCCTGGTCAACCGCCGCACCGTCGCGCGTGCAGTGCTTGGCCAGTTGCTCTTCCTTTGGTTCGGTGCTGACGAGCAGAAGATGGCGAAGATCCGCGAGTCGATGCTCGAGGTCTCCGCGGGGTGGGACCGCAACGAGGTCCGCGCCATCGTCGAGGAGACGCTGGCCGAGGTCATCGAGCCGCTGATCTACGCCGAGGCGCAGTCGCTCATCGCCGCGCACCGCGCGAAGGGCGACCGGATCTGGCTCGTCTCGAGCGCCCCCGAGGAGATCGTGGAGCCGCTCGCCGCCATGCTCGGCGTCGACGGCGCGATCGCGTCCCGCGCGGCCATCGACGACGAGGGGCGGTACACCGGGAAGATCGAGTTCTACGCCCAGGGCGAGGGGAAGGCCGCCGCGATCCGGGAGCTCGCGGCCTCCCACCACCTCGACCTCGAGGGCTCGAGCGCCTACTCGGACTCGGCCACGGACCTGCCCATGCTCGAGCTGGTGGGGCACCCGGTCGCGGTCAACCCCGATCGCGGGCTCGCCCGCGAGGCGAAGCAGCGCGGCTGGGAGATCCGGACGTTCTCGAACCCCGTGCGGCTGCGCGACCGCGCCGCGGTCCGCCTCCCGGTGCTCACCGGCGCGGCCGTCATCGTCGCGCTGGTCGTCGCCGCGTTCGGTCGAACGCGGCGGGCCGCCGCCGTCTGAGCCCCGCGACGCTCGGTAGCGTCGCGGCGTGCGCACCGATGAGGCCGACGACGCGGCGCTCACGACCTTCGTCGCCCAGACGGACCGCGTGACGAGGCAGCTCGCCGGGTCCGTCCGCGAGCTCGAGGTCGGGTTCGCCGTGCGCACGCCGGACCTGTCGGCGGTGTGGTCCGCCAACCACCTCTGCTGCACCTCGGCGGCGACGCGCGCGACGCTCGAGCGGTTGGGCGAGGAGGAGCTGGCGGGCCTCCCGTACCGGCACCTGATCGTCCGGCACCGCGAGACCGCCGAGGCGGTCGAGCCCGCGCTCGACGCCGCCGGGTGGCGGGTGGAGCGCGACGTCGTGATGCTCCTCGATG
>Ga0318502_10000617_pt1 | contig 11779 bp, 3 predicted proteins | sample GRESIP174b1f22_FD_203291 | JGI IMG/M metagenome (GOLD analysis project Ga0318502, IMG submission 203291) | Tropical soil microbial communities from Luquillo Experimental Forest, Puerto Rico - GRE.SIPMG.174b1f22 | ecosystem: Environmental > Terrestrial > Soil > Tropical forest > Bulk soil...
GGCCGGGGGGCGACGGCGGGCGGTGCAGCGTCACCAGACGCTGCGCGCCGCGATTGACTGGTCCTACGATCTGCTCTGCGACGACGAGCGCCGATTCCTGGTGCGGCTGGCCGTGTTCTCCGGGGGCTGTACCCGTGCGGCCGCCGAGGCGGTGTGCGGCGCTCCACCTTTGGCGCCGGGGAAGGTGTTCGGGCTGTTGGCCGCGCTGGTGGCCAAGTCGCTGGTGGTCGCGCAACGCGACGGACCCGAGACCCGCTACCGGCTGTTGGAGACGATCCGCGAGTACGGCGAAGAGCGGCTCGCCGAGACCGGGGAAACCGAACTTCTACGCACGACCCACGCCGAGTACTACTGCCAACTGGCAGGTGGTCTCTACGTCGATCTCTTCGGCCCCCGGCAGGCCATCGCGGGCCAGCGCCTGGTCGCCGAACAGGAAAACCTGCTGGCCGCGGCCAACCACGCCATCGACACCAGCAACGTCGACCTCGCCCTGCGACTAGTACGCAACACTGCGAACCGCGCCCTCCGGACCAGCTCCCGCTTGATCCTTCCGGTCGATGCGGTCCTGCGCCTGCCCGGTGCGGTCGATCACCCCCAGTACCCGGTCGGGCTGGCTTCAGCCGCCTTCGATGCGGCGTTTCGTGGTGACCTCACCCGCTCCGAAGCCGCCGGCCAGGAGGCGTTGGCCTCAGCCGGACGCCTGGGTTCGGACCCGCACGAGGTCGATGTGCTCGTGTCATGGGCCCGTAGCCTCCAAGCCATGGCCATCGGGGCGTGGGACGAGGCGGCAGCACATGCAGAACACACCGTGGAACTCGCGGGGCGGGAATTTCACGTCGTCGACATCCTTGCTGGTGGGGCGCTCGCTTGCACGATGGCTGGCAACCCCGACGCCGCAACTCGACTGGCCAGCGAAGCCCTCGACCTGGCCCGCCGCAGCGGCGCGCCGCTGTCCATAGCCCTCAGCCTCATCGCCCTGGCCGGTGCCCTCGCTGAGCACGAGCCACAACGCGCCCGCGCCTTGCTGGCCGAAAGCCTGGAATTGCAGGCCACCATTGAGGTCCAAGGTGTGCACGAAGCCACCTCCGCCGCGCTCATCGCTGCCCGAACCGCGGATTGGCCCCTCGTCCTCAAGCTCGGACCCGACGTCATACGAGGCTTGCACTGGGCCGGCGACCGACCCTATCTAGCAGGAATTTTCAATGTTGTCGCCCTAGCCATCGCTTCCGGCGACCCGGAGTCGGCCGCGGTGCTGCAAGGCGCAGCCCGTCGCCTCACCCCGGCTGCGGTCCCTGTGCCTCGCGGCATCGAGGTGGCGGCAGCCAATGCCGTCCCACCCGCCGGCGCAGCGCCGAGCGGCGCGTCGTTCGTGACCGAGCTGCGCCGTCAAACCACGGCCGCTCTCCGGAACACCCTCGGCCAAACCCGTTTGCATCAACTGCGCGCCGAAGGCGAGGCCATGAACGATGACCACGCCGTCGCTTACGCGCTGGAAGCGATTAGTCGGGCCGGGAGGGGCTAGCGTGTAGAGGACGCTTGAAAACGCGGGGGCCCGGGATCGGCGGAGGGTCGGGTGACGGCCATAGCAGCGTGCCGGACGTGTGGCACCGAGCCTCTAGAGAACGCCCGGTTTTGCCATGTGTGTGGCTCACCAGTCGAAGACAGCGATACCCGAGCGGAGTACAAGCAGGTCACCGTCTTGTTCGCCGACGTGGTGCACTCGATGGAGATCGCAGCGGCGGTTGGCCCGGAGCGGCTTCGGGAAATCATGAAGCAGCTGGTCGAGCGTTGTGCGGCAGTAGTAAAGCGCTACGGCGGCACCGTGGACAAGTTCACCGGCGACGGGATCATGGCGGTGTTCGGTGCGCCGATCGCGTTGGAGGATCACGGCTCCCGAGCATGTTTGGCCGCTCTAGAGATCCAGACCGAAACCGAACGTCTGGCGGTCGAGATCGACCACCGTGACCACATCACAGTTCAACTACGTATCGGCCTGAACTCGGGCCAGGTCATCGCAGGTGAAATCGGCGCGGGGCCGTTGGGTTATACCGCGATCGGCGAGCAGGTAGGTATGGCCCAACGGATGGAGTCGGTGGCGCCGCCGGGTGGGGTGATGCTCAGCGAATCGACAGCCCGTTTGGTCGACGGCGCTGTGCTGCTGGGTGATCCCGAGATGGTCCGCATCAAGGGTGCCGAGCAACCGGTGCTGGCTAGGCGGCTGGTGAGCATCGGGGGTCGTCAATCTAGGCGGCGCGGCGAGTCGCCACTTGTCGGGCGTACTTGGGAGCTGAGCTCTATCGCCGGAATTCTCAACGAGACGATCAACGGCGCGGGGTGCGTTGTCGGTGTCGCGGGCCCAGCCGGGATCGGAAAGAGCCGACTGGTCCGCGAAGCGGCCAAGATCGCGGACTGTCGCGCCGTGCCGGTGTTCGGCACCAATTGTGAGTCCCATGCCAGCGATATTCCGTTTCACGTGATCGCCCGGTTACTGCGCGCGGTAATGGGTGTCGAGGATCTCGATGCCGCCGCGGCGAGAACGCAAGTACGCGAGCGATTTTCCAACGCGGAGCGCGAAGATCTTCTGCTGCTCGATGATCTGCTGGGCATTCGGGATGCTGCCGTGACGTTGCCCGATATCGCCCCCGATGCGCGGCGTCGTCGGTTGACGGCGCTGATCAATGGGGCGGCGCTGGCCCAATCGACGGCAGGCGTCTATGTCGTCGAGGACGCGCAGTGGATCGACGAGGTCAGCGAATCTATGCTCGTCGATTTCCTGGCGGTGATCCCGCAGACGCGCTCGTTGGTGCTGATCACCTATCGGCCTGATTATCGCGGCGCGCTCAGTCGGATAGCAGGGGCGCCGATCGTCGCGCTCCGACCGCTGAGTGACGCGCACACCACAATGTTGACAGCACAACTCCTGGGCACGGACTCCTCGGTGGCGGGATTGGCGACGACGATTGCTGAACGGGCTTCCGGGAACCCATTTTTCGTTGAGGAGATGGTGCGCGACCTCGCGGAACGCGATGTGTTACAGGGTGATCTTGGCACCTATCGGCTGCGTTGTGATGTCGGCGACGTCGATGTCCCGGCGACGTTGCAGGCGGCAATCAGCGCGCGCATCGATCGGCTTGGTTCCTCAGCGAAACGAACGTTAAACGCCGCCGCCGTTATCGGATCGCGATTCGACACCGATCTGCTGAGCAGCTTGGTCGACGACTCGGACGTGGCGACGCTGATTGAGTCCGAATTGATTGACCAGGTCCGGTTCACCGTTCCGGTCGAGTTCGCATTCCGTCACCCGCTGATTCGCGCGGTCGCCTACGAATCACAGCTGAAGTCAGACCGCGCACGATTGCACCGCCGCTTGGCGGGCACGATTGAACAGAACTATCCAGGCTTGGTCGACGAAAATGCGTCACTTATCGCAGAGCACCTGCAGGCCGCCGGCGATCTGCGTGCCGCCTACGACTGGCACATGCGCGCCGCGACCTGGCTGGACTTCCGCGACATTACCGCCGCCCGCACGAGCTGGCGAAGTGCACAGGATGTCGCCGATCGGCTATCCGATGATGACCCGGATCGGATGTCAATGCGCATCGCGGCCCGCACCCTCCTGTGTGGCACCGCGTACCGTGTGAGCGGCAGCGCCGACACCGCCTTCGATGAGTTGCGGCAGCTGTGCGCTGTTGTCGGTGATGAGCGATCGCTGGCCACTGGCATGGCCGGGCTTGTGTTGGCGCTGAACATCAATGGGCGCCGTCGGGAGGCATCTCGTCTCGCCAGCGATCTTGTCCGCCTGCTCGACTCCATCGACGATCCCACGTTGACCGTCGCATTATCGTCGGCCGTATTCGGCACCAAGTTCGACACAGGCGAAATCGCCGAAATACTTCGGTTGGCGCAAAACGTCATTGACCTTGCCGAGGGCGATCCCTCCAAAGGAACGCTGATCGTGATTTCACCACTGTCGATGGCGATCGCAGCGCGCGGCGTAGCTCGGTCGTGCCTGGGCATTTCGGGTTGGCACGACGACGTCCGCGACGCGATTGCGATGGCACGCGCGATCGATCCGGCGCGGATGCGCATCGGGGCTGTCTGGATAGCGTACGTTTTCACCCTTGCCAACGGTGTGCTGATACCTGATGCGACCGTTCTGCGCGAAACCGCCGAGACACTCAGAAGTTCAGAGCAATCCGGTGACGATCTGGCGCTTTACTTAGCCCGAGCCGCACGCGGCATCGCCCTCGTCCACCACGAAGGTTCGCAGCGAGAAGATGGCTTCAACCTCCTTATGGCGCTCCGCGAGTCGTGGGAGAAGGGCATGTCGCCTCACCCCGACTCCGAGCCGGTAGTCGATCTCTACGTCGCAAAGGAGATGGCTCGGCGCGGGAACCTCCACGATGCAATAGACCTGGCGCGGCATGTCGTCGACGGATTCATGGCCTCACACACGGTGATTTGGTGTGTGCCGGCTTCAGCGGTGTTTGTAGAGTCGCTGCTGTGCCGCGGTTCCGAAGATGATCTGCGGGCGGCAAGGGAAGCCATCGAGCGGTTGGCCGTTTTGCCGACCGACCCTGGGTTCGTACTGAAAGAAATCTGGTTGCTGCGATTGCGGGCTCTGCTCTGTCAGGCCGAAGGCAACGACGCGTCGTATCGGGACTATCGGGACCGCTACCACGCGATGGCGACATCTCTTGGCTTCGAGGGGCACACGAAGTGGGCCGAGGCGATGCCATGACGACGGCTGGGTTGGTGTGCGCATCGTGCGGCACCGAACTGGCACCGAACTCCAAGTTCTGTAACGAGTGCGGTGCGGCGGTCACGCCGGCCGCAAAGCCTGCGGAGTACAAACAGGTGACGGTGCTGTTCGCCGATGTGGTCCACTCGATGGACATCGCGGGGGCGGTCGGTGCGGAGCGGTTGCGCGAGATCATGACCGAATTGGTCAATTGTGCGACTTCGGTGGTGCAGCGGTACGGCGGCACCGTGGACAAGTTCACCGGCGACGGGATTATGGCGGTGTTCGGCGCGCCGGTGGCGTTGGAAGATCATGCTTTTCGGGCATGTCTTGCGGCGCTGGGCGTTCAGGAGGAAGTGAAGCGGGTAGCCGTCGATGTCCGAGAGCGCGACGGTGTGGAGCTGCAGTTGCGGGTGGGACTTAATTCCGGTGAGGTGATCGCCGGTGAGATCGGTTCGGGGCCTTTGGGTTACACCGCGATCGGTGAGCAGGTGGGGATGGCTCAGCGGATGGAATCTGTTGCGCCCCCCGGTGGGGTGATGCTCAGCGAGTCAACCGTCCGGCTCGTCGAGCACGTGACTTTCCTGGCCGAATCCGAGAAGGTGCACATCAAGGGCAGCGATGCCCCGGTGGTGGCCCGTCGCCTGCTTGGCGTGGCCCCGCAGCCTGAACGAACCGGCTCCTTGCAGCAGGGGTTGGTGGGGCGCGAGCTGGAGGTCACCACCGTCACCGGTCTCTTGGACCGATCAATGAGCGGCCGCGGATGTGTGGTCTGTGTAGCGGGACCGGCGGGCATCGGCAAGACCCGACTCGCCGGTGAGGCGGTGCAGCTTGCGAAACGCCGGAATGTCGAGGTGTTTTCAACCTTTTGCGAATCCCACGCCACGGGCATCGCTTTCCATGTGGTGGCGCGGCTGGGGCGCGCCGCCGCAGGGGTAATCGGTCTCGACGAGGCAGATGCACGCGCGCGTGTGCGCGAACAGGTTCCCGATGCCGACCCCGAGGACTTAATGCTGTTTGATGACCTGCTGGGCATCGCCGATCCCGAGGCGGCGCTTCCGAGGATCGATCCGGATGCTCGTCGGCGGCGGTTGACGGCGCTGGTGAATGCCGCGTCGTTGGCGCGCACCGAACCGGCGCTCTACGTGATCGAGGATGCGCACTGGATCGATGCGGTCAGCGAGTCGATGCTGGCTGAGTTCTTCACGGTGATCCCGCAAACGCCGTCGATGGTGTTGATCACCTACCGTCCCGAGTACGAGGGGGCCCTGACACGCATCCACGGTGCGCAGACGATCGCGCTTGCACCGCTGAGTGATTCGGAATCTTCAGCCTTGGTTGCTAGGCTGCTGGGCCCGGACTCCTCGGTCGGCGAGCTGGGTGAAGCGATCGTGGCGCGAGCCGCTGGTAACCCATTTTTCGCCCAGGAGATGGTTCGCGACCTGGCCGAACGCGGAGTACTGGAGGGTCGGAGCGGTCGTTATGTCTGTCACGCGGATGTGGCCGAGGTCGGTGTGCCGCCCACGCTGCAGGCGACCATCGCCGCACGTATCGATCGTTTGGATGGCAAGGCCAAGCGCGCGTTGAGTGCGGCGGCGGTGATCGGGCTGGGCTTTGACACTGAGCTGCTGGCCAGCTTGGGTGTCGAGCCGGTCGTTGACGAGCTGGTCAGGGCCGAGCTGATTGATCAGGTGCGGTTCACTCCGCGGGCGGAGTATGCGTTCCGGCATCCGCTGATTCGCACGGTGGCCTACGAATCACAGCTCAAATCGGACCGCGCCCAGTTGCACCGGCGGCTGGCTGAGGCGATCCAAGAGCGTGGCCCGGAATCACTTGACGCGAACGCGGCGTTGATCGCCGAGCATCTGGAGGCCGCCGGTGATCTGCACGCTGCGTATCAGTGGCATATGCGCGCCGCAACGTGGGCGACCAACCGCGACATCGCCGCGGCGCGACTGAGTTGGGAGCGTGCCACAAGGATCGCCGACGCCCTGCCAGGGGAAGACCCTGACCGAGCGGCCATGCGCATTGCCCCGCGCGCTATGCTGTGCGCGATCGCCTGGCGAGTCCATATCCACGTCGCCGGAGCCCGGTTCGACGAATTGCGTGAATTGTGTACCGCCGCCGGGGACAAGGCGTCACTGGCCATCGGCATGGCAGGGCTGGTGATCGATAAAGCGCATCAGGCCCGGATGCGCGAGGCGTCGCAGCTGGCATCGGAAGCCTGGGCCCTCATCGAGTTGCTCGGCGATCCGACCTTGACGGTGGGGCTGTCCTCACTGGCCATCTACCCCAAGATGGAAAGCGGCGAGTGGTCTGATGTGCTGTGCTGGTCACAGAGGGTCATCGACCTGGCCGACGGTGATCCGTCCAAAGGCAATTTCATTGGTGCGTCTCCGTTACCGGCCGCCTTTACGTCGCGGGGTACTGCGCTTTGTTGGCTGGGTCGTCGCGGATGGCGCGACGACCTGCGTCATGGCCTGGCCATCGCCCACAGCGCTGACCCCATGTCACACGCCGGGGTCGTCACCTACGTCTACTCCAGCGGGATACCGAATGGCGTGCTTAATCCCGACGATTCCGCGATGCACGAGATCGAGGATGCACTACAAGTTGCCGAACGATCCGGCGATGACCTCGCGGTGACTTTCGCCCGGATGACGCTCGGCCTTGCGCTGGTGCACCGCCACCCGGTGGGCGAGCGTGACCGCGGACACGAGGTTCTGACGGAGGTCAGCGACGTGTTCCTGCGCCGGGGATACCTCCTGGGCGAGCTACCGATCCTCGATGTCTACCTGTCGCGTGAGAGGGCCCGACGCGGAGATCGAGAAGACGCCATAGCGCTCATGCGCGCCGCCACCGACCATCTGTTCCCCGAGGGACAGCTGTTGTGGGGCGTTGCTGCGACTGGTGTTCTGGTGGAGACGCTGCTCGATCGCGGGGCCGACGCTGACGTAGCCGAAGCCAAGGCCGCAATCGAGCGGTTGGCGGCCGCGCCAGCCGAAGAGGGTCTGGTGATACGCGACATCTGGCTGCTGCGACTCCGCGCTCTGCTGGCGCGGGCTCGCGGCGATATCGCGGCTTACAAGGACTTGCGGGATCGCTACCGCGACATGGCCAAAACGCTTGGCTACGAGGGGCACATCGACTGGGCCGAGGCGATGCTATGACGGCCGCGGGATTGGTGTGCTCATCCTGTGGTATCGAGCTGCCGCAAAACGCGAAGTTCTGTTTGGAGTGCGGTGCTGCGGTGTCGACAGCGGCGAAACCCGCTGAGTACAAGCAGGTGACGGTGTTGTTCGCCGACGTGGTGCATTCGATGGACATCGCAGCGGCAGTGGGCGCGGAGCGGCTGCGCGAGATCATGGCCGAGCTGGTCGATCGCGCCGCGGCGGTGGTGCAGCGTTACGGCGGGACGGTGGACAAGTTCACCGGCGACGGCATCATGGCGCTGTTCGGGGCGCCGGTGGCATTGGAGGATCACGCTGTTCGCGCCTGTTTAGCTGCGTTGGCGATGCAGGAGGAGGCCAAGCGGCTGGCGGCGGAGGTCGAAAGCCGCGACGGCGTCGAGCTGCAGTTGCGTGTCGGGCTGAACTCCGGCGAGGTGATCGCCGGCGAGATCGGTTCTGGTCCATTCGGTTACACCGCCATGGGTGAACACGTGGGCATGGCTCAGCGGATGGAATCGGTGGCCTCCCCAGGTGCAGTGATGCTCAGCGAATCCACGGCCCGACTAGTCGAGAACTCGACAATCCTCGGTGAGACCGAAATGCTGCACATCAAAGGGTTGACTGATTCCGTGGGTGCGCGCCGCCTGGTGGCGGTTGCGGGCCGGGGTGGCCGCACAGGGCAGGCGGTGGCAAGCCTGGTTGGGCGTGAGTGGGAACTGGCGGCGCTGGCCGGCATGCTGGATCGTGCGATCGGCGGCCACGGCTGTGTCGCCGGGATAGTGGGACCGGCGGGTATCGGCAAGAGCCGCATCGTCGCTGAAACGGCTGCGATAGCGGCGCGCCGCGGGGTTGCGGTGTTTTCGGCCTACTGCGAATCCCATGCCACCGAGGTCTCGTTCTATGCGGTGGCCCGGCTGCTGCGGGCGTTCTTGGGTGTCGAGGGACTCGACGATGATGGCGCCGCGCGGGATGTGGTGCGAGCCCAGGTCCCCGCTGCCGACCCTGCTGATCTGGTGCTTCTCGACGACACGCTGGGTATCCGGGACCCCGCGGTTGACTTGCCTGACATTGCCCCCGATGCCCGGCGGCGACGGCTGACGGCCCTGGTCGACGCGGCCGCGTTGGCGCAAGAGACGCCGGGTGTCTATGTCATTGAGGACGCGCATTGGATCGACCAGGTCAGCGAGTCACTGCTGGCCGATTTCCTGTCGGTGGTTTCCCGGACCCATTCGCTGGTGTTGATCACCTACCGGCCCGACTACCACGGTGTGCTGAGCAGAACACCCGGCGCCCAGACGATTGCGTTGGCGCCGCTCGATGATACGCAGACCGCGGCGTTAATCACCGAACTGGTAGGCACCCATTCTTCGTTGGCCGCGCTGGCTGACCAGATTACCGAACGAGCCGGCGGTAACCCGTTTTTCGCCCAGGAGATCGTGCGCGATCTCGCCGACCGGCGCGTGCTCACCGGCCACCGCGGAGCGTACGTATCCCAAGGAGAGGTCGGCGACGTGAGTGTGCCGGCCACCCTGCAGGCCGCCATCGCCGCCCGCATCGATCGGCTAAGTCCCGATCACAAGGCGACCGTGAATGCCGCGGCGGTCATCGGGACGCGATTCGACGCAGACACGCTTGGCATTCTGGTTGACAACGCCGACGTGGCAGCGTTGATCGAGGCCGAACTTGTCGAGCAGGTGCGGTTCACGCCGCGCGCCGAGTACGCGTTCCGGCACCCGCTGATCCGCGCCGTGGCCTACGAATCACAGCTGAAATCCGACCGCGCCCAGCTGCATCGGCGCCTGGCGGCCGCGATCGAGGCCCGTGATCCGGCATCGGCGGATGAGAATGCGGCGCTGATAGCCGAGCATCTGGAGGCTGCCGGTGATCTGCACGCGGCCTTCGACTGGCACATGCGCGCCGGAACCTTCTTGACCAATCGTGACATCGCCGCCGCGCAGACGAGTTGGCGGCGGGCACGGCAGGTCGCCGACCGCCTGTCCGACGATGACCCGGACCGGATGTCGATGCGCATCGCACCACGGAGCCTGTTGTGCGCGACCGCTTATCGCGTGGGCGGCCGCGGCTCCCAGCCGGGCTTCGACGAACTGCGTGACCTGTGTACGGCTGCGGACGATAAGCGGTCACTGGCCATTGGCATGGCCGGGCTGGTGACTGCCCGACAAATGAATGGGCATCTTCGGGAGGCGTCGCACCTGGCCACCGAACTCGTCGGACTGCTAGAATCCATCGGCGATCCGACGTTGACGGTCGCGCTGTTTTTCGCGGCAATAGTTGCCAAGTTCGAGAACGGTGAGATGACCGAAGTTCTGCGCTGGGCGCAGCGGGTCATCGACCTCGCTGAGGGTGACCCCACCAAGGGCGTCCTGATCATGGGATCACCGCTGGCAATCGCCATCGCGATGCGGGGCGTGGCCCGCTGGTGCCTTGGAATTGAAGGCTGGAAGGACGATTTCGACGAGGCGATCGCGATGGCACTTGCATCCGGCGACTCGACAATCCGTGCTGGCGCGACGTGGTTGACGCACATCACCGCCATCCCGTACGGGGTGCTGCTGCCCGATGCGACCCTTCTGCGCGATACCGCCGAAACATTGGCGATCGCAGAGCAATCCGGTAACGATCTTGCCCTTGACCTGGCTCGATCCGTTCGAGGGATCACCCTGCTCTATCAAGACGGCCCGCAGCGTGAAGCCGGCGTGGATTTGCTAGCGACGATCCGCGAGAGGATCCTGAACGGGCGGTTCTCGTTGACATCTGTGCCGATTGTCGATATCCACGTCGCACGGGAGAAGGCCCGCCTCGGCGATCTCGACAATGCCATCGAGTTGGCCCGGACTGTCATCGATGGCCTTTTCGACTCGGGTGGGTGCATCTGGACCGCGTTGGCCACCAGTGTCTTAGTGGAAGCGCTGGTGCAGCGCGGCGGCGACGGAGATCTTGCGGAGGGCCAGGCCGCGATCGACCGACTGGCGGCCGTGCCGACCGACCCCGGCTTCGTGCCGCGTGAAATCACCCTGCTGCGGCTGCGCGCGCTGCTGGCGCGAGCCCATGCCAACGACACCGCCTATCGCGACTATCGGGACCGCTATCGCGACATGGCGAGAACGCTTGGCTTCGAGGGGCATATCGAGTGGGCCGAGGCGATGCCATGATGGCGGCTGCCCCGTCGGGGGTGGTGACGTTTTTGTTCACAGATGTCGAGGGTTCGACCCGGCGGTGGGAGGCCGACGCGGAGGCGATGCGGGCCGCGCTGGCCGCCCATGACGAGGTGCTGCGCTCTGCGACTGAGGCGCACGGCGGCTTCATGTTCAAGCACACCGGCGATGGCGTATGCGCGGCATTCTCTTCACCAAGGGCAGCGGTGGATTCCGCCATCGCCGCGCAGCGCAAACTGGAATTGCCTGTACGGATGGGGATTGCGACCGGGGAAGCCGAGCTGCGGGAAGGCGACTATTTCGGTGCGGTGCTCAACCGTGCCGCACGGGTGATGGCCGCCGGGCACGGCGGGCAGATCCTCTTGGCCGACTCGACAGCGGGTCTGCTTAGCGGGGTTGATCTCATCGATCTGGGGCCGCGCCGGTTGCGGGATCTGCCGACTTCGGTTCAGGTGTTTCAGGTGCAAGCGGAGGGCCTGCGCACGGACTTTCCTTCGTTGCGGGCGCTTGATGTCAGTCCGGGGAATCTGCGCCCCGCGCCCACGAGTTTCATCGGGCGCGAGGCGGAGGTCGCCGAGCTGCAAGGCGCGGTGAAGGCGCATCGGTTGGTGACGTTGACCGGGGTGGGTGGGGTCGGCAAGACCCGCCTGGCTTTGGAGGTCGCGGCGCGGCTGGTCGATGAGTTCCCTGAC
>Ga0318502_10000621_pt1 | contig 11759 bp, 8 predicted proteins | sample GRESIP174b1f22_FD_203291 | JGI IMG/M metagenome (GOLD analysis project Ga0318502, IMG submission 203291) | Tropical soil microbial communities from Luquillo Experimental Forest, Puerto Rico - GRE.SIPMG.174b1f22 | ecosystem: Environmental > Terrestrial > Soil > Tropical forest > Bulk soil...
CCGCCAGCCGCGCTCCCGTCCCGCTGGCCGCGCCACCGCCGGTCCGGCCGGTATCCCGCCCGCCCGAAGTGCACCACGACTGGCGTTACGGCCCGGGTCCGGCGGCGGACGAGCCGGGGGCGTCTTCGGCCGGGCTGGGCAGGTGCTCGAACAGGTAGTAGACGGCGAGAGCACCGAAAATGACCATCCCGGCCACCGCCGAGACGAGCGCGACCAGGGTGCCGGCCACGTAGGCGACGCCGCCCAAGGTGAACCCCGGGATGGAACTGCGCAGCGCGTCGGGGGGCACGGTCGCCCCGAGGGCGGGCGCGTGGGTGGCCACGTACACCCAGAGCCCGGCGAATCCGGCCGAGATTGCGATCATGACGAGCCCGTAGGTCACCGTGGCAGCGGTGCCTCCCGGGTGGCGCAGGTGCTCCGCGACCAGGGCGGTGGGGAACGGGATGGCCACGATGCCCATGAGCAGCAGCAGGTTCAGGACAAGAAGCGGCCGGTCCACTCGCGCGACGTGCGCCAGGATCGTGTGGTGGTTCATCCACATGATCCCGATGGTGAGGAAGCTGACCACGTAGGCGAAGTACTCCGGCCAGGCCTTCAGCAAAATCGGGGCATCAAGGTCGCCGCGCCCGATGGGCAGCAAGCCGAAGACAAGCACGGTGATCGCGACTGCGAACACGCCGTTGCTGAACGCCTCCGCCCGCCCGGTGGACATGGTTCCTGTTTATCCGCCGGCCGGGGACGGCGTGCCCGGCGGCGGCTGCGCGGGCCGGACGGAGCGGGCGAGCAACTGGGCCACGTCGACGATCTCCAGCGACTCGGGGGCCTCCCCGGATGCCTTCTTCGCTGCGATCGCGTCGCCCAGCATGACCAGGCAGTACGGGCACGCGGTGGACACCGTGTCCGGGTTGGTGCCCAGCGCCTCGTCGATCCGCTCGGTGTTGATCCGCTTGCCGATCCGCTCCTCCATCCACATCCGGGCCCCGCCCGCACCGCAGCAGAACCCGCGGTCCTTGCATCTGTGCATCTCCTGCGGAACGACCCCGGGCACGCGCTCCATGATCTCCCGTGGCGGGCTGAACACCTTGTTGTGCCGGCCGAGGAAGCACGGGTCGTGGTAGGTGATCTTCTCGGCCACCGGGGTGACCGGGGTCAGCTTGCCCTCGGCGACCAGCCGGGACAGCAGCTGGGTGTGGTGGATCACCTCGTAGTTCCCGCCAAGTTGCGGATACTCGTTGGCGAGGGCGTTGAAGCAGTGCGGGCAGGACGCCACGACCACAGGCGGCGCCACCTCGTTGAGCGTCTCGATGTTCTGCTGGGCGAGCATGGAGAACACGAACTCGTTGCCCATCCGCCGGGCCGGGTCGCCGGTGCAGGTCTCGGCGGGCCCGAGCACCGCGAACTTCACGCCCGCGGTGTGCAGCAGGGTGGCGATGGCCCGGGTGGTCTTCCGTGCCCGGTCCTCCAGCGCCCCGGCGCAGCCGACCCAGAACAGGTACTCCACGTCGTCCCCGAGCGGCCCCTCGGCGACCGGCACCTCGAAGTCGAGGCCCTCCATCCACTCCGCCCGCCGGGCCTGGCCAATGCCCCACGGGTCGCCCTTGTTCTCCAGGTTCTTCAGCATCCCGGCCGCTTCCACCGGGAAGCTAGATTCGATCAGCACCTGGTAGCGGCGCATGTCCGAGATGTGGTCGATGTGCTCGATGTCCACCGGGCATTCCTGCACGCACGCCCCGCAGTTGGTACACGACCACAGCACGTCCGGATCGATCACGCCACGGGCGTCCGCGTCACCCACGAGGGGGCGTTCCGCTTCTTGCTTGACGCGCTCGGGCAATTTCTCCCGTTCCTCGTCGCTGGCCGCGAGCAGGTAGGGGCCCTTCGCCAGCGCGTGGTCGCGCAGGTCCATGACCAGCTGCTTGGGGGACAGCGGCTTGCCGGTCGCCCACGCCGGGCATTGGGACTGGCACCGCCCGCACTCGGTGCAGGTCGCCATGTCCAGCATGCCTTTCCAGGTGAAGTCCTCGATCTTGCCGCGGCCGAAGATGTCGGTGTCCGGGTCGGCCTCCTCGAAGTCGAGCACCTTGCCGCCCGAGCGCATCGGCTGCAGCGCGCGCAACCCGTTCGGCCGCCGCGAGAACAGCACGTTCACCGGGGCCAGCGCGATGTGCAGGTGCTTGGAGTAGGTCAGGAACACCCCGAACCCGAGGACGACCGCCAGCTGGGCCAGGATGAACGTCGTCTCGAGCACGCTGTTCACGCCGGTGCCGAGCGGGGCCAGCCAGTGCCCGACGATCTGGGACGCGAACGCCCCGTGCGGGTAGGGGAAATGGCCGGTGTTGATCTGCGCGCCCCGGTACAGCAGCAGCGTCGCGATCACCAGGAAAATCAGCAGAAGAACGAGCCACGCGGCGCCGGTGTGCGACCCGGAGAACCGGGACGCGCGGCCCTCGCGCTTCGGGTCCGTCCGCAGCCGGATGACCGCGAAGGTGATGATGCCGGCCAGCACGCCCACCGCGAACAGGTCCTCGATGAACCCGACCAGCGCCCAGTGGCCGATCCCGGGGATGGCGAAGCTGCGGCTGAACAGGGCGCCGTACGCCTCGATAATCGTCAGCAGCAGCACGATGAAGCCCCAGAACGTCAGCGCGTGCGCGGTCCCGGGCACCGACCACTGGAGCAGCTTGCGCTGCCCGATCACCTCGGTGGCCTGAGTCTCCACGTCCCGGCCCGGGTGCTCGCGTACGGCCGCGATCCGCTCCGGCGCGGGCTGCCCCGACCGGGCCACCCGGTACAGCCACCACAACCGCCGGCTGGCCAGCCCGAAGGCGACCACTGTCAGCACCAGGCCGACGACAATACGCAGGACCACGCGGACCTCCTCAGGCGGCACCTGCCCGCGCTCGCCGCGCGCCAGGCGTTGCCGGGCCGGCCCCGGCCGGTGGTGCCGGGCGGCCCCGCTGCCGGTCCAGGGTACGCCTGCGCACCGCACTGGCAGAGATCACTGCGAGCCGCGCGCGGCGCCTCCAGCGGACCTCCCCGCCCTACCGACTAATAACCTAGGTGGGCCAAGGGTCCCAGAGTGCGGGCCGTCCGGGCATCGTGCCGGGCGGCCCGCGGTGGCGGTCGGCGGTGCTCAGCCCTGGCCGTAGACCGGGATCGCGTGGGCCGGCGCGGTGATGCGCTGAGGCTGACCGATGGCGGAGAACGTCACGGTGAGCCTGGTGACCTGCACCTCGCGGTGCGAGGCACCGGAACCCGGAGGAGCGATACGGATGATAATTCGGGGCGCGCCTGGCGCCCTGTGCAGCTTGCCCTTGAGCTTGGCGGCAATGGCCTTGTTCGGCACGGTGACTATCAGCAGGCCGTGCGCATTGTGGCGCATGTTATACGCGCTGACCGACCACACCTTGTACGTCGCCACGGAAGTCAGGCTCAGCTGTCGCACGACGCCGTGCCGGTCCACCCAGACCACCAGGGACGTCACGTGCGGCCCGGGCGCGAAATCGCCCAGCCTCCCCACAGCGGGCAGGTGGCTCAAGTCGGTGGCGCGCAGTTCCTTGACCCGCACCCCGCCGATGACCTGGTACCCGACGACCTCGAACCGGGCAGACGGCTCGAGCACGCGGAGCACCGTCCGCGGGTCGGGGATCCGGACGCTGGGGTGGTCGGTGGGGTTGGTGTCGCGATACCACTGCAGCCGCCGAGTCCGGCCCGCGATGTAGAGGTAGAGCTGCCCGTTGATGATGCGGTTGATCGCGGTCGGAGTGTGCCCGGGCCGGTCGCCTGACGACGGGGACCACTGGAAGATGACATCGTTCCAATTCTTTCCCGAGAACGTGATGACGTCGGTGCTGTTGTCCCCCGGCACGCCGTTCTGGGTGCTGGTGGCGCTGACCGTGGCCCGGCCGGATCGCGCCAGCGCCGACCGGGACGCGCTGGCTACCTGGTGGACCATCGCGGCGGTAAGCAGCACCGGGCCCCGCGTCCGCCCGCCGGGCGCGGTCCCGGTGCCGCCCGCGCCGGCCGCGAGCACGGCCACCGCCACTGCGGCCGCGGCCGCCGTCAGCCCGGTCCCGGCCAGCACCGCCGCGCGCGGTGGCCGCCAGGCCCGGCGGGGCGGAGCGGGCTCGGGCCCGGCCCCCGCTGGCCCGGCCGCCGCGGGCCCGGCCGCCCGGGTTCCGGCCGCTGCCGTGGCGGCGGCCACGGTGGTTCCGGCCGCCGCGGTTCCGGCGGCGGTCAGCCGTGCGATCTCCGCGGCCTGCCGCCGAGGGTCCTGGCCCCGGTCCAGGCTGACCGGGCGGGCCCGGGCGAGCAGTTCCATCACGTCGGGGCGGTGCCGATCGCGCAGTCCTCCGGCCGGCTTGGTCATAGTGATCGCTCCTTACGGTGGGCGAGTACGGGATGGCCTAGCCGGGCGGCACCCGGGAAATCGGCGCTGGTGCGCCCCGGCAGGTCCGCCATGTCGCGCCCCGGCAGGTCCGCCACGTCGCGCCCCGGCAGGTCCGGCAGGTCACGGTCGGGCGGGTCGGGCATGGCGCGCTCCGGCGGGTCCGTTGCGGCACACTCCGGCGGTCCTGCCACCGCGGGCTCTGGCGGACTGGGTAGGGCACGGTCCTGCGGGCCCGGCGCCGTAGGCTCCGGCGGATCGGCCATCGCGCGCTCAAGGCGGCGCCTGGCCCGGTGCAGCCGGACGAAGTAGGTGGCCGTCGAGCAGCCCACCACCCGCGCCGCCTCGTTTGGCTTGAGGCCGTGCCAGGCGACGAGCGTGAGCAGTTCCCGGTCGGCCTCCGGCAGCGCGGCCAGGGCGGTGAGGACGCTGAGCCGTTCGGAAACCGCATCGGCCACGTCGGGCTTGGACAACTCGGCCTCGGTCACCCAGTCGCGCATTTCGGCGCTGATCGACCGCTGTCTGGCGCTGCCACGGAACTGACTGCACGCTGTGTTCCTGGCCACCGTGAGCAGCCACGGCAGGGCTGGTACCGGCACGTCGGCACGCCGCCGCCAGGCCACGAGAAAGACCTCGCTCACGACCTCGTCCGCCAGTTGCCGCCCGACCCGGCTGACCGCGTAGGCGTAGACACGGGCATGATGGTCGGCGTAGAGGGCCTGGAACCGCTCGATCGCCGCATGGTCGGTCAAGGCGCCGGCTCCCTTCGCTGGTGCGCGCGGCCGCGAGGGCCATCACCGGGAAATGTCCGGGCGTGGTCTCTTCTTACCTGTTTTGGCCGCCAGTTCGGGGAATAGGGTCGCGGACCAGAAAGTTGAGCCGAGTAGACTCAAGTCATTTGCCAGGCTCAGACCGGCGTGGCAAGCTTGCGTCGACCAGACTCAACTTCACTACAACAAGGACTAACTCATGGCACGTGCGGTAGGGATCGACCTCGGGACGACCAACTCCGTCGTCGCCGTCCTCGAAGGCGGCGAGCCCACAGTTATCGCCAACGCGGAAGGCTCGCGGACCACTCCCTCGGTGGTCGCGTTCGCCAAGAACGGCGAGGTGCTCGTCGGCGAGGTCGCGAAGCGGCAGGCGGTGACCAACGTTGACCGGACGATCCGCTCGGTGAAGCGGCAGATGGGCACCGACTGGAAGGTGACGATCGACGGCAAGAAGTACACCGCCCAGCAGATCAGCGCGTTCATCCTGCAGAAGCTGAAGAGGGACGCGGAGTCGTACTTGGGCGAGACGATCACCGACGCGGTGATCACCACGCCGGCATACTTCAACGACGCGCAGCGCCAGGCCACCAAGGAGGCCGGGCAGATCGCCGGGCTGAACGTGCTCCGCATCATCAACGAGCCCACCTCCGCGGCGCTGGCCTATCACCTGGAGAAGGAGAGCGAGGCCACCATCCTCGTGTTCGACCTCGGCGGCGGCACCTTCGACGTGTCCCTGCTCGAAGTCGGTGAGGGCGTGGTCGAGGTGAAGGCCACCAGCGGCGACAACCACCTCGGCGGGGATGACTGGGACCAGCGGATCGTGGACTGGCTGGTGCAGGACTTCAAGAACGGCTACGGCACCGACCTGTCCAAGGACAAGATGGCGCTGCAGCGGCTGCGCGAGTCCGCGGAGAAGGCCAAGATCGAGCTGTCCGGCTCCGCCGAGACGCAGATCAACCTGCCCTACATCACCCACTCCGAGCAGGGCCCGCTGCACCTGGACGCCAAGCTCACCCGGGCGGAGTTCCAGAAGATGACCTCCGACCTGCTGGACCGCTGCAAGGCGCCGTTCAAGCAGGTGATCGCGGACGCCGGGGTCAAGCTGACCGACATCCACCACGTGGTGCTCGTCGGCGGTTCAACCCGGATGCCCGCCGTGGTGGACCTGGTCAAGGAACTGACCGGCGGCAAGGAGCCCAACAAGGGCGTGAACCCGGACGAGGTCGTCGCGGTCGGCGCCTGCCTGCAGGCCGGCGTGCTCAAGGGCGAGGTCAAGGACGTCCTGCTGCTCGATGTGACCCCGCTGTCGCTGGGGATCGAGACCAAGGGTGGGATCTTCACCAAGCTCATCGAGCGCAACACCACCATCCCGACCAAGCGCTCGGAGATCTTCACCACCGCGGACGACAACCAGCCGTCAGTGCAGATCCAGGTGTTCCAGGGTGAGCGCGAGATCGCGGCGTACAACAAGAAGCTCGGCATGTTCGAGCTGGCCGGCATCGCTCCAGCCCCGCGCGGCATCCCGCAGATCGAGGTGGCCTTCGACATCGACGCCAACGGCATCGTGAACGTCTCGGCCAAGGACCTCGGCACCGGGAAGGAGCAGCGCGTCACCATCAGCGGCGGATCCGCCCTGAGCAAGGACGAGATCAACCGGATGATGTCCGAGGCGGAGAAGTTCGCCGAGGAGGACGCCCGGCGCCGTGACGAGGCGGAGACGCGCAACCGCGCTGACACGCTCGCGTACCAGACCGAGAAGTTCGTCGCCGAGAACGCCGAGAAGATCCCCGAGGACATCAAGTCCGAGGTGGAGTCGGCGATCGCCGACCTCAAGAAGGCGCTCGAGGGCACCGACACCGACGCGATCAAGGAAGCCACCGAGAAGGCGGCCCAGGTCAGCCAGAAGATGGGCACCGCCATCTACGCCCAGTCCCAGGCGGCCAGCGCCGCCGCGGGCGAGCAGACGGCTGACACGACCACCGAGCAGCAGGACGACGAGGTCGTCGAGGCTGAGATTGTCGATGAGGAGAAGCCTCGCGAAGAAGGTGGCGCCGCCTAATGAGCTCACCTGAGGAGACGAACGCAGGACCGGTGATCCGCGACCTCAGGCGCATCGACCCGCGGACGGGGCAGGTCAGAACCCCCGGGGCGGACGCGCCGGGTACCGCGGCGCGCGGTCCCGGCAAGCCCGCCCGCCCGGGCAGGCATTCGGTGCCGCAGCCCGTCGCTGGCGAAGAGGCCGCCGGCCCTCAGGGGCCGGCGGGTTCGCCGGAGGCGGCTGGCACCGGTGTCGGCTCCGCTCCCGGCGGAGCCGGCCCGGCGGTGGGGCCGAGCGGCCCCGACGAGGGCGAGCGGGAGCTTGCCGCCAAACTCGCCGAGCGCACCGCTGACCTGCAGCGAGTGACCGCGGAGTACGCCAACTACCGCAAGCGGGTCGACCGGGACCGGCTGGTGATACGCGAGCAGGCACTCGCCAACGTGCTGTTCTCGCTGCTGCCGGTGCTCGACGACATCGGCAGGGCCCGTGAGCACGGGGAACTGGTCGGCGGGTTCGAGAAGGTCGCCCAGTCGCTGGAGTCGATCGTGACCAAGCTCGGCCTGGAAGCCTTCGCCAGCGAGGGCGAGCCGTTCGACCCGAACGTGCACGAGGCGGTCTCGCTCACCCAGTCCGCTGGGGTGACCGAGCCGACCTGCATCCAGATCCTGCAGCCCGGCTACAGGATCGGCGAGCGGATCATCCGGCCTGCCCGGGTGATCGTCGCCGAGCCCGAGGACGACGCGGGACCCACCGCCGAGGCAGACCAGCCGGACGAGGCCGGCCTGCCCGGCGAGCACGAATCCGGGCCACAGGACAACCGTGCGGACGAAGACTGACGCCTGGAGATACCAATGAGCACCAAGGACTTCCTTGAGAAGGACTATTACAAGGCTCTTGGCGTCTCCAAGACCGCGACCCCAGACGAGATCAAGAAGTCGTACCGGAAGCTCGCCCGCAAGTACCACCCCGACGCCAACAAGGGCGACGCCAAGGCGGAGGAGCGGTTCAAGGAGATCTCCGAGGCGTACAACACCTTGTCCGACACCAAGCGGCGCAAGGAGTACGACGACGCCCGCTCTCTGTTCGGGAGCGGGGGGTTCCGGCCACCGGGGCAGGGCGGCCCGGGCGGGTTCTCGTTCGATCTGGGCGACCTGTTCGGCGGCGCGGGAGCCGACGGCACCACCGACGCCGGCTCCGGCGGCCGGCTCGGCGACCTGCTGGGCGGGATGTTCGGCGGGGGGCGCAGTGGCACGCAGACCCGCCCGCGGCGGGGGACAGACATCGAGACCGAGGCCACGCTGTCGTTCAACGACGCGATCGACGGCACCACGGTGTCGCTGCGGCTGACCGGTGAGGGAGCGTGCCCGACGTGCCACGGCACCGGGGCGAAGTCGGGGACGGTCCCCCGGGTGTGTCCCACCTGCCAGGGCACCGGCCAGTCCAGCAGGAACCTGGGTAGCTTCGCGTTCTCCGAGCCGTGCAAGGAGTGCCGGGGCCGCGGCCTGGTCGTCGACGACCCCTGCCCGTCGTGTTCGGGCAGTGGCCGCGCGATGAGCAGCCGGACGATCCAGGCCCGCATCCCCGCGGGCGTGGCAGACGGGCAGCGGATCCGGCTCCGGGGCAAGGGCGCGCCGGGTGAGCGCGGCGGACCGGCGGGCGACCTGTACGTGCGGGTACACGTCAAGCCGCATCCGATCTTCGGCCGCTCCGGCGACAACCTCACGGTGTCCGTGCCGGTCACCTTCACCGAAGCGGCGCTCGGGGCGGAGATCAAGGTCCCGTCGCTCCGCGGGGTGCCGGTGAGCGTCCGGATCCCCGCCGGGACGCCGAGCGGCCGTACCTTCCGGGTGCGGGGCAAGGGAGCCCGGCGCAAGGACGGGACGAACGGCGACCTGCTGGCCACGATGGCGGTTCAGGTGCCGCAGAACCTGAACGGCGCCGCGCGGCAGGCCCTTGAGTCCTTCCGTGAAGCGACGGCCGGCGAGGACCCGCGCGACGACCTCCTGCGAAGGGCACGGCAGACATGACGGGGAGGCGGTGAGGAATGAGCATGAACCCGTTTGAGGTGTCGGACGACACCCCGGTGTACGTGATCTCGGTGGCGGCCGAGCTGTCCGGCCTGCACCCGCAGACCCTGCGTGCCTACGACCGGCTCGGGCTGGTCTCCCCCGGCCGCTCGGCTGGGCGCGGCCGGCGGTACTCGCTGCGCGACGTCGTGCTCCTGCGCGAGGTTCAGCGGCTGTCCCAGGAGGACGGCGTCAACCTGTCCGGCATCAAGCAGATCCTCGAACTCGGGGCCGAGCTGGAACGGGCCCGCCGTCTGCTCGCCGAGATGACCGCGGAGATGGCCCAGCTTCGCGCGGAACTGGAGTCGACCCGCGCGGTCGCCGCAAGGCTGGCCGGCCTGGTGCGCAACCGCGCGGCCGGCGCCCAACTGGTCCCGGTGCGGAACGTCAGCGCCGGGTCCCGCCCGGGCGGGACTCGCCCGGGGACCAGCGCGGAACCGCCGGCCGACGAGCCCGGCGCGGCAGGCACCGCACACCTCTAGCCGGGCACCGGCCAGGGGGCGTTCAGCAAGACCCACGTACTGAAGAAAGCAGCTGATGGACGACAAGCTCACCCGCAGAAGCCAGCAGGCGCTCTCCGATGCGGTCCGGCGGGCCACCGCAGAAGGTAACCCCCACGTCGAGGCGCTGCACCTGCTCGCGGCGCTGATCGAGCAGGAAGGCGGCACGGCAGCACCGCTGCTCCGTGCGGTGAACGCGGATCCAGCCGCCATCCTCGCGGAGGTCAAGGACCAGCTCGCCCGGTTGCCCAAGGTCGCCGGGACCACGGTCAGTCCGCCGGACATGGCACGCCCGGTGCTGAGCGTGCTGGCCACCGCGGCCAAGCGGGCGCGCGAGCTCCACGACGAATACGTCTCGACCGAGCACCTGCTAGTGGGGCTCGCAGCGGACGGCGGTCAGGCAGCGACCGTGTTGCGCAAGCACGGCGCCACGCCCGAGGTGCTCCTTGAGGCGTTCGAGAAGGTGCGCGGCAGCGCCCGCGTCACCTCCGAGGACCCGGAGGATACCTACCAGGCGCTGGAGAAGTTCGGGATCGACCTGACCCAGCGGGCCCGCGACGGCGAGCTTGACCCGGTCATCGGCCGGGACTCCGAGATCCGGCGGGTGATCCAGGTCCTGTCCCGCCGCACCAAGAACAACCCAGTCCTCATCGGTGAGCCGGGGGTCGGCAAGACCGCCGTCGTCGAGGGCCTGTCGCAGCGGATTGTGGCGGGTGACGTGCCCGAGTCGCTGCGCGGCAAGCGCCTGGTCGCGCTGGACCTGGGCGCGATGGTCGCGGGCGCGAAGTACCGCGGCGAGTTCGAGGAGCGCCTCAAGGCGGTGCTCAACGAGATCAAGGCCAGCGAGGGCCAGGTCATCACGTTCATCGACGAGCTGCACACGGTCGTGGGCGCGGGCGCGGCCGAAGGCGCCATGGACGCGGGCAACATGCTCAAGCCGATGCTGGCCCGCGGCGAACTGCGGATGGTCGGCGCGACCACCCTGGACGAGTACCGGCAGCGGATCGAGAAGGACCCGGCGCTGGAGCGCCGCTTCCAGCAGGTCTTCGTCGGTGAGCCGTCGGCCGAGGACACGATTGCGATCCTGCGCGGCCTGAAGGGCCGCTACGAGGCGCACCACCAGGTGCAGATCTCCGATGCGGCGCTGGTCGCGGCGGCGACCCTGTCCGACCGGTACATCTCCGGCCGCTTCCTGCCGGACAAGGCCATTGACCTGGTCGACGAGTCCGCCTCCCGGCTGCGCATGGAAATCGACTCGCGCCCGGTAGAGATCGACGAGCTCCAGCGGACCGTGGACCGGATGAAGATGCAGGAGATGGCGCTGGAGCGGGAAGCCGACCCGGCCAGCAAGGACCGGCTGGAGCGGCTCCGCGCCGACCTAGCCGACAGGCAGGAGCAGCTCACCGCGCTGCTGGCCCGCTGGGAGCGGGAGAAGGCCGGCCTCAACCGGGTCGGCGAGCTGAAGAAGCGCCTCGATGACCTGCGGGTCCAGGTCGAGCGCGCGCAGCGGGACGGCAACCTGGAAGAGTGGGCGCGCCTGGAGAACGGCGAGATCAAGACCGTGGAGGCCGAGCTGGAGCAGGCGACGGCCGCGGCCCGCGTGGAGGGGAGCACGCCGGCCACGGCCGGGGAGGCGGCCCCCATGGTCAAGGAGGAGGTCGGGCCTGACGACGTGGCGGATGTCGTGTCCTCCTGGACCGGCATCCCGGCGGGCCGGCTGCTCGAAGGCGAGACCGGCAAGCTGCTCCGGATGGAGAGCGAGCTGGGCAAGCGGCTGGTCGGCCAGGCTCAGGCGGTCCAGGCGGTGTCCGATGCGGTGCGCAGGTCCCGGGCGGGCATTTCCGACCCGGACCGGCCGAGCGGCTCGTTCCTGTTCCTCGGGCCCACCGGGGTCGGCAAGACCGAACTGGCCAAGGCGCTCGCCGAATTCCTCTTCGACGACGAGCGCGCCGTGGTCCGCATCGACATGAGCGAGTACAGCGAGAAGCACTCGGTGGC
>Ga0318502_10000624_pt1 | contig 11736 bp, 10 predicted proteins | sample GRESIP174b1f22_FD_203291 | JGI IMG/M metagenome (GOLD analysis project Ga0318502, IMG submission 203291) | Tropical soil microbial communities from Luquillo Experimental Forest, Puerto Rico - GRE.SIPMG.174b1f22 | ecosystem: Environmental > Terrestrial > Soil > Tropical forest > Bulk soil...
CCCTGCGCGCGCGCCCAGCGCAGGAAGGGCAGGGTGGCGGCGCCGTACATCATGTCGAGCGCCAGCGCGCCGGGCGCGAGCGTGCCGGCCGGCAGCGGCGGCACGGCGGCGTGCAGGCTGGCGGCGGTGGCGTTGACCAGCACGTCGAACTCGCCGCCGGGCGCTTCGAGCGCCGCCGCCGACAGCGGCACGCCCAGGCGCGCGGCGCCGGCGGCGAAGCGCTCGACCAGGGCCTGCGCCTTGGACGGCGTGCGGTTGGCGACGACCAGCGCCGCCGGCCGCGCGGCCAGCAGCGGATCGAGCGCGCCGGCCGCGGCGCCGCCGGCGCCCAGCACCAGCACGCGCCTGCCGGCGAGCGGCACGCCGGCGTTGAGCTCGATGTCGCGCACCAGGCCCGCGCCGTCGGTGTTGTCGCCGAGCCAGCCGTCGGCCTCGAAGACGATGGTGTTGACCGCCTCCGCGCGGCGCGCGCGCTCGCTCAGGCGCGCGCAGGCCGCGAAGGCCTCGCCCTTGAACGGCACGGTGACGTTGCAGCCGCGCGCGCCGGCCTCGGCGAACGCGCGCACGGTGGCGACGAAGCCGTCCAGCGGCGCCTCGATGCGCGTGTAGTCCACCGCCAGGCCCGTGGCCGCGGCGAAGCGCGCATGGATCTGCGGCGAGCGGCTGTGGGCGACGGGGTTGCCGACGACGGCGAGGCGGGCGGGATTCAAGGGATCAGCCTCCGTTGGTGGTCATCGTGGCCTGCATGCCCTCGGTCTTCGTGAAGCGGAAGCGCGAGGTGACGACGATCTGGTCCGCCTTGCGCTTCATCTCGTCGCTGAAATTGCCGAACGGCGTCGCGGCCTGCGCGATCGCGAGCGCGCGCTGGTCGAGGAAGCGCGAGTTCGAGCTGTGCACGATCTCGGACTCGACGATGCGGCCGCGCGCGTCGATCGTGAGGTTGACCGTCAGCTCGCCGTACAGCTTGTGGCCGTTGAGCGTCGGGAAGTTGGCGGTGCCCTTGTCCTCGATCTTGTGGCGCAGCTTGTCGTAGTAGATCGCGTAGACCTCCTCGCGCGTCGACGGGCTGATGTAGCGCCGGCGCGGCCGCGAGTTCTCCTCGTTGATGCGCTTCTCGATGGCGGCGAGCAGGCGCAGCTTCTGCTGGCGCAGCTGCTCCGTCTCGCGCTCGGCCTGCGTCATCGTCGACGCCCTGCGCGGATCGGGCACCGGCATCGCGGCGACATCGCGCCGGATCTGCGTGAGCAGCTGCTGCTGTTCCTGCTGCTGCTGCTGGATCTCCTTGGACGCGTCGGACTGGTCGTCGCCGACCAGCTCGCTGGGCGAGGGCGGCAGCGGCGAGGTGGCGATGCCGGCCTCGGCCTCGCCGCCGCCGGCCAGGTTGGCCTGTGCGATCGCCTGCGCCTTGGTGGGCGCCTCGGTGGAGCGCGCGTTGACCAGCACGACCTCCAGCGGCGTGTCCTGGAACACGCGGTTGAAGTCCTCCGGATCGACGAAGCGCACGCCAAGCACCGCGGCGTGCAGGCTGATCGAGATCGTGAGCGCCAGCTGCATCACGCTCGGCCGCCAGTTGCGCAGTCGCACGGACAGCGGCGCGGGGGCGAACATCTGGCGTGGCGGCGGGCGTTTGAAGTTCTTGTCCATGCGAAAGGAGTGTCGCGGCGTTCAGGCCGGCGTGGCGGCGCCTTCGGCGGGCGGGGTTTCTTCGTCGACGTCGATGGCCAGCGTGAGCGGGCCGGCGCCGGCCTCCTCGACGTCGTCGGCGTCCTCGGGGGCGGCGTCCGCCGGCGCGGCCGCGTCGTCGAGGCGGGCCAGCAGGCGGGCGTGCACGTCCAGCGTCAGCAGGTCGACGCCGTCCACGCGTACCCGCACGTGCGTGCCGCGCGCGAGGCCGTCGCAGCCGGCGGCCTTGAAGACCAGCGGCAGCGTGTCGACGCGCACCAGGCCGTCCTTGAGCACGGCGGCGTCGAGCTCGGTGACCTCGTTCTGCTGCAGCCAGCGCAGCGTCCAGAAGCGCTCGATGCCGGTCTGGAAGCCGTTGTAGGCCGAGTACGCGGTGTCGAAGCCCGAGATGATGGAGAACAGCGTCGCGTCCTTGGGCTTGAACGGCGCGGACAGCGGCGCCATGCGGCCGTTGCGCACGCAGGCGATGATCTGCCACTGGTTGACGAGGTCGACGTAGCGCCGCAGCGGCGACGTCGCCCACGTGTACTGCGCGACGCCCATGCCGGCGTGCGGCGCGGGCTTGACGCCCATGCGCACCTTGACGCCCGGCGCCAGGCTGGCCTGGCTGCGGTAGATGCCCGGCACGCCCATCTCGGCGATCCAGCCGCCCCAGGTGCTGTTGGCCAGGATCATCGCCTCCGACACGATCAGGTCCAGCGGCGCGCCGCGGCGGCGCTCGCTGATCGTGACCGTCTCGTCGCCGGTGGGCTCGCTGGCCGGCGACTGGCCGTCGGCCGCCTGCAGGCGGAAGTTGTAGTCGGGCCGGTTGAAGTTCTCGGGCTTGCCGCGCGCCACCTCGCGCAGCGCCTTGAGGTGGCGCGCGAGGCGGAACGCGAACGCGAGCTCGGGGGCGAACGCGTAGTCGGCCGGTGCGGTACCGAGCAGCGACTCCTCGCTGATGACGGCGTCGAGCTTGTCGTGGCGCAGGTTGGCCACGATGGGCACGCGCTCGACCCTGGTCTCGCTGTTCTTGACCTCCAGCGTGGCCTCGTCGAAGGTGACGTACAGGCTCAGCGCCGGGCACTCGCGGCCTTCGGCCAGCGTGTACTTCTCGACGATGGCGTCGGGCAGCATCGTGATCTTCCAACCCGGCATGTAGACCGTGGACAGGCGGTCGCGCGCCACCTTGTCGACCGGGCTGTCCGGCAGGATCGCCAGTCCCGGCGCCGCGATGTGCACGCCGAACACGACGGTGCCGGTGCCCAGGCCGCGCACCGACAGGGCGTCGTCGATCTCGGTGGTCTGCGAGTCGTCGATCGAGAACGCGGCGACTTCGGCGATCGGCAAGTCATCCTTGACCGGGGGCGCTTCCAGCGGCGGGAAGCCGGTGCCCTTGCCGAACTCCTCGAACAGGAAGCGGCGCCAGTGGAACTGGTACGGGCTGGTGATGGCGCCCGCGGCCTTGAGCAGGTCCAGCGGCGAGCGCTGCGACTGCTTCGATGCCTCGACGACGGCCTTGTACTCGGGCGCGTTCTTGTCGGGGCGGAACAGGATCTTGTAGAGCTGGTCGCGGATCGGCTGCGGCGTGCGGCCGGCCACGAGTTCGCCCGCCCATTCCTGGATCTGCAGCGCCTGCAGGCGCTTGCGCTCGATGCCCAGCAGCGCGGCCTTGACCGTCTCCTCGGGCGCCTTGCGGAACACGCCCTTGGCCATGCGGCGGAAGTAGTGCGGCGCCTCGAACAGGCGGAACAGCGCGGCGGCCTGCTGCACCGGGCCGGCGGACGCGTCGAAGTAGTCGCGCGCCAGGTCGGCGAAGCCGAATTCGCCCTCGCTGGCGAACTCCCAGGCGAGGTCGAGGTCGATCTCGCGCGCCAGCGCCTGGCCCTGCGCGACCAGTTCCGCGGGCTGCGGCTTGTCGAAGCGCAGCAGCACGTGCGAGGACTTGACCTTCACACGCTTGCCGGAGTCGAGTTCCACCTGGATCGAGCTGTCCGCCTCGGACATCACCCGTCCGGCGAGGAACTTGCCGGCGTCATCGAAGAGAGCGTAATTCACGCCCGGATTGTCGCCGACTTCCGGCGCCGCCCGGCGCGCAAACCGGTCACCGGCCGTTACCGGACGACGACCGGCGGACGCGCGTTCAGGCCACCGTTTCCGCCATCGTCTCGAGCGCGAAGCCCTCGTCCAGCCAGCCGGTGACGCCGCCGATCATGATCTTGACCGGCCGCCCCAGCCGCGCCAGCCGGATCGCGCCGCGCGTGGCCCCGTTGCAGTGCGGCCCGGCGCAGTAGGTGACGAACAGCGTGTCCTCGGGAAACTCGCGCATCCTGCCCTCCGTGATCTTGCCGTGCGGCAGGTGGAGCGCGCCCGGCACGTGGCCGGCCGCGAAGGCCTCGGGGCCGCGCACGTCGAGCAGGACGAAGTCGCGCTGGCCGGTCGCGAGGCTGTGGTGGACGTCCCAGCAGTCGGTCTCGAACTGCAGGCTGGACTGGAAGTGCGCCAGCGCGGCGAACGAGGGGGCGGCGGGCGTTGCGGCGACGGGCGAGGACATGGTCGGCTCCTTGGTTGGCGCCCTCATTCTGGGTTCCGCACGCCGCGCCGGGAAGTGGCCGGAAAGACAACAAGCGGTAAGATCGCGCCATGAAAAACCACCTCGTCGTCGCGCTCGCCTACGACAACCTGTGCACCTTCGAGTTCGGCTGCGCGGTGGAGATGTTCTCGCTCGCGCGGCCCGAGCTGGGCGTGGACTGGTACCGCTTCGCCGTGTGCGCCGAGCGGCGCGGCGCGGTGCGCGCGGCCGGCGGCATCTCGGTGCAGGTGCCGCACGGCCTGGCGATGCTGGCGCGGGCGGACACGATCATCATCCCGGGCTGGCAGGGCGTGGACGTCGCGCCCGCGCCGGCGCTGCTGCGGCGCCTCGTGGCGGCCCACGCGCGCGGGGCGCGCATCGCCACCATCTGCTCGGGCGTGTTCGTGCTGGCGGCCACCGGCCTGCTCGATGGCAAGGCCGCGACCACGCACTGGCGCTATGCCGACAAGCTGCAGCAGCGCCATCCGGCCATCGAGGTGCGGCCCAACTCGCTGTATGTCGACGAGGGTTCGCTGCTCACCTCGGCCGGCTCCGCGGCGGGCCTGGACATGATGCTGCACCTCGTGCGCCGCGACCACGGCCCGCGCGTGGCCAACCAGGTCGCGCAGCGGCTGGTGGTGCCGCCGCACCGGCTCGGCGACCAGGCGCAGTTCGTCGCGCGGCCGCTGCCGCAGGACGAGGCCGCGCGGCTGGCGCGGCTGATGGATTGGGTGCGCGCGCATCCGGCCGAGGACTGGACGCTCGCGTCGCTGGCCGAACGCGCCGCGATGAGCGTGCGCACGCTGCAGCGCCAGTTCCGGCAGTCGCTGGGCATGTCGCCGGTGGACTGGCTGGTGCGCGAGCGCGTCGAGCTCGCGCGGCAGCTGCTGGAGACGAGCGCGCGGCCGCTGGCGCACGTGTCGTCGCTGGCCGGTTTCGGCTCCGAGGAGTCGTTCCGCCGCCACTTCCGGCTGGCGACGGGCGTCAGTCCGCTGGCGTACCGGCGCCAGTTCGGCGCCGCGGCCTGAGCGTCAGACCGTCATCCCGCCCGACACCTCGATCACCGCGCCGTTGACGTAGCTCGCCTCGTCGCTGGCGAGGAAGGCGTAGACGTTGGCGATCTCCTCGGGCTTGCCGAGGCGGTGCAGCGGCACCTGCTCGCGCATGTGCTGCAGCACCTTGTCGGGCACGGTGGCGAGGATGGGCGTCTCGACGAAGCCGGGCGCGACCGCGTTGACGCGCACGCCCTTGGGCCCGAGCTCGCGGCTCCAGGTCTTGGTGAAGCCGATCACGCCGAACTTCGTGGCCGCGTAGTTGGTCTGGCCGAAGTTGCCGTAGATGCCGACCACCGAGCTCGCGTTGAGGATGCTGCCCGAGCCCTGCGCGACCATCGTGTCGGCGACGGCCTGCGTGCAGTGGAACACGCCGCGCAGGTTGACGTCGATGACGGCGTCGAACTGCGCGAGCGTCATCTTCTGCAGGCGCGCGTCCTGGGTGATGCCGGCGTTGTTGACGAGCACGTCGATGCGCCCGAAGCGGGCCAGCGTGGCGGCCACCATCGCGTCGACCTGCGCGCGGTCGGTGACGTCGACCACCTGGCCGATGCACGCCGCGCCCTCGACCGACGCGGCGCCGACCGCGGCGGCCGCGGCGGCCACGTCGTGCACGTCGCACGCCACGACGCTGGCGCCCTCGCGGGCGAACTTCAGGGCGGTGGCCAGGCCGATGCCCTGGGCGGCGCCGGTGACGACGGCGATCTTGTTGGCGAGACGCATGGAAATGGAGCGGGTTGCGAGGGCTCCATTGTCCGCGACGGGGTCAGAGCCCGAGGTGGCGCAGCAGGTCGGGCACGTGCGACTGGAAGTCGGTGAGCCCGTGATCGCCGCCCGCGATCAGCTTGATGGGGCCGTCGGCGTAGCGCGCGGTCATCTCGCGCCAGTCCAGCACCTCGTCGCCCTTGGCGATGATCGCGAGGACGTTCCTCGGATGCGCGAGCGGCGTCGGCGGCGTCATCGCGGCGAGCTCGGCGACGTACTCGGCGCGGAAGTCGAAGCTCTCGTCGGCCGCGTGGTACATCGTCTGGCGGCCGATGTGGGCCGCGAGGTCGCGCGCGGGGTCGACGGCCGGGTTCACGAGCACCGCGCGGCAGTCCAGCAGCTCGGCGACGATGGTGGCGTAGAAGCCGCCCAGCGAGCTGCCGATGACGCCGGTCGTCGCCACGGGCCAGCCCGCGACGATGGCGCGGATGTCGCCCAGAGCCGCGGCGGGCGAGGGCGGCAGCTGCGGGCAGGCCCAGACGAGGTCGGGCCGGTTGCACGCGACCCAGTCGGCCATCCAGCGCGCCTTCGTCGACTGCGGCGACGAGCGGAAGCCGTGCAGGTACAGCAGGTGCGTGATCAAGCGCGCGCGCCTGCCAATGCCTCGAGCAGCTTGCCGTGGATGCCGCCGAAGCCGCCGTTGCTCATGCACAGCACGTGGTCGCCCGGCTTGGCGACCTTGACCACCGCGGACACCAGTCCCCCGATGGTGTCGCAGACCTGCGCCTGCTCGCCCAGCGGCGCCAGCGCCTCGACGGCGTCCCACGACAGCCCGCCCGAATGGCAGAACGACAGGTCGGCCTCCTCCAGCGCCCACGGCAGCTGCGCCTTCATCGCGCCCTGCTTCATCGTGTTGGAACGCGGCTCGAACACGGCCAGGATGCGCTGCGCGCCGACCTTGCGGCGCAGGCCGTCGATGGTGGTGCGGATCGCTGTCGGGTGGTGCGCGAAGTCGTCGTAGACCTTCACGCCGCCGGCCTCGCCCTTGAGCTCGAGGCGGCGCGCCACGTTCTCGAACGAGGCCAGCGCCGCGGCCGACGCCTCGGGCGCGACGCCCACGTGCTCGGCGGCGGCGATGGCGGCCAGCGCGTTCATCTGGTTGTGCTCGCCCAGCAGGTGCCACTCGACGCGCGCGATCTTCATCGAGCCGCGCAGCACGTCGAACGCGTGCGGCTCGCCGCGGGCGCGCAGCGCGCCGGGCTCCTCCTTGCGCGCGCCGAAGCGCTGCACCTCGCTCCAGCAGCCGCGCTCCAGCACGCGCTGCAGCGACTCCTCGCGGGCGTTGACGACGATGCGGCCGTGCGCGGGCAGCGTGCGCACGAGGTGGTGGAACTGGGTCTCGATGGCGGCCAGGTCGGGGAAGATGTCCGCGTGGTCGAACTCGAGGTTGTTCAGCACCGCGGTGCGCGGGCGGTAGTGCACGAACTTGCTGCGCTTGTCGAAGAAGGCGGTGTCGTACTCGTCGGCCTCGATCACGAACAGCGGCCGCGCGCCACCGGCCTGGTGCGGCTTGCCCAGGCGCGCCGAGACGCCGAAGTTGCGCGGCACGCCGCCGACGAGGAAGCCCGGCTCGAGGCCGGCCCGCTCCAGGATCCACGCCAGCATCGCGGTCGTGGTCGTCTTGCCGTGCGTGCCCGCGACGGCCAGCACGTGCCGGCCTTCCAGCACGTGGTCGGCCAGCCACTGCGGGCCGCTGACGTAGGGCAGGCCCTCGTCGAGGATGGCCTCCATCAGCGGATTGCCGCGCGAGACGGCGTTGCCGACGACGAACACGTCGGGCGCGATCGACACCTGGTCGGTGCCGTAGCCGTCGATCAGCTCGATGCCGAGCGCGCGCAGCTGGTCGCTCATCGGCGGGTAGACGTTCGCGTCGCAGCCGGTGACCTTGTGGCCGGCTTCGCGCGCCAGGGCTGCAAGGCCGCCCATGAAGGTGCCGCAGATGCCGAGGATGTGGATGTGCATGACGATTCTTCTTGTCGGGTCTCGCGGGGCCATGCACGTTTCGCGCCCGGCCTCCGGGATCTCGGCCGGCGGCGGCTTCACCGCGCCGGCCTGGAATTTGAGGGTCAGCCTGCGATGAGCGTCTGCATGCCGGCCCATTCCTCGCCGGGCGGCAGGGTGACCGGGTCGACGACCCGCGCCGCCTCGACGCACAGCATCTTCAGCCAGTCGTCATCGGGCATGTCGCTCAGCTGGGCGGCCTTCTGCGGGCCGGGGTTCCAGACGACGACGTCGGTGAAATCGGCGTGCGCGATGGCCAGCTTGCGGCCCATCTCGCGCAGCACCAGCTCGGCCGGGGCGTCGTGGTACAGGCGGTCGATCTCGCCGACCACCTGCGTGACGTCGCCCCATTGCTGCTGCCACTGGCCGGTGGCGTTGTCCTCGTAGCGGACGCCTTGCAGGCCCTCGAGCTGGGCCTTGAGCACGTCGTTGGTGCGCAGGTAGGTGTGCAGCGCGGCAGTGAACTCGAACGGGGCGTCGCCGGCGTTCGTGACCGCGAACTCGATGTCGAGCTGCTGGCCCACGAGGCTGAACGTGATCTCGGCCTCGAACGCGTGCGGCCACAGCCGGCGCGTGGCCTCGTCGGCGACGAAGCGCAGCACCGCCTGGGCGTGCCTGCCGTGCGAAGGCATCTCGACCAGCTGCCAGCCGCGCGTGCGCACCAGCCCGTGGCGCGGCAGCGGGCCGCGGGCGGCGAACTGCGGGAAGATCACCGGCACGCCGCCGCGCACGGCCTCGCCCTCGCCGCAGCGGCTGGTGGGCGAGACGTAGAGCTGCTCCTGGCCGCCGGCCGGGATCCAGCTGACCAGGTGGCCGCCATGCAGCAGGACGGTGGCGCGGGCGCCATCGTCGGAGGCGAGCGCCACCGCGGGGTGGCCCATGTACTCGGTCGGTCGGGACGTGGCCACTGCGATTCAGGCGGTGAGCGCGGCGAAGGCGGCGCGGGCGGCCTGGCGCGTGTGTTCGATCTCGGCGGGGCCGTGAGCGGCGCTGACGAAGCCGGCCTCGTACAGCGCCGGCGCCAGGTACACGCCGCCGTCCAGCATCGCGTGGAAGAAGCGGTTGAAGCGCTCCTTGTCGACGGCGACCGCCGTGGCGTAGTCGTGTGGCAGCCTGTCGGCGAAGAAGAAGCCGAACAGGCCGCCCTCGCTGTCGACGGACAGCGGGATGCCGGCCGCGTCGGCCTCGGCCTTCAGCGCGGCCATCAGCTCGCGGGTGCGGGCGTCGAGCGCGGCGTGGAAGCCGGGCCGGGCGATCTCGTGCAGCGTGGCCAGGCCGCAGGCGGTGGCCACCGGGTTGCCCGACAGCGTGCCCGCCTGGTAGGCCGGGCCCAGCGGCGCGAGCTGCGCCATGATCTTGCGCGACGCGCCGAACGCCGCCAGCGGCATGCCGCCGCCGATGACCTTGCCGAACACGCTGATGTCGGGCGCGAAGCCCGGGATCGCCTTCGCGTACAGGCTCTGCGCGCCGCCGAGCGCGACGCGGAAGCCCGTCATCACCTCGTCCATGATCAGCAGCGTGCCGTGCCGGTGGCACAGCTCGCGCAGCCGCTTCATGAACGGGACGCTGGAGCGCACGAAGTTCATGTTGCCGGCGATCGGCTCGATGATCACGCAGGCCAGCTCGCCGCCGTGGGCCGCGAACGCCTGCTCCAGCTGCTCGATGTCGTTGTAGGCGAGCACCGTCGTGTGCTGCACCACCTCGGGCGGGACGCCGGCGGAGGTCGGATGGCCGAAGGTGGCCAGGCCGGAGCCGGCCTTGACCAGCAGCGCGTCGGCGTGGCCGTGGTAGCAGCCCTCGAACTTGATCAGGCGCGAACGGCCGGTGGCGGCGCGCGCCAGGCGGATCGCGCTCATGCAGGCCTCGGTGCCCGAGCTGACCAGGCGCACCTGCTCGACGCTGGGCACGTGGCGGATGATCTCCTCGGCCAGCTCGATCTCGCGCTCGGTCGGCGCGCCGAAGCTGAAGCCGTCGCGCGCGGCGCGCAGCACGGCGTCGAGCACTGCCGGATGGCCGTGGCCGAGGATCATCGGCCCCCACGAGCCGATGTAGTCGACATAGCGCTTGCCCTCGGCGTCGACGATGTACGCGCCCTCGGCGCGGGCGATGAAGCGCGGCGTCCCGCCGACGGCGCGGAACGCGCGCACGGGCGAGTTCACGCCGCCGGGGATGACCTTCTGGGCGCGCTCGAACAGCGCTTCATTAGTGGACACTGCGCGAGCCCCCGACATCGGTCGAATCGTCCGACAGCGCGTCTTCCACCGTCTGCTCGCCGTCTTCGTCCTCGCCGGGCGGCAGCGCCCAGAAGAAGCGGTCGGGCACGACGCCGCCCATGCCGGGCCGGAAGCCGGCGTCCAGGCTCTGGTCGAGGAACTGCAGCGCCTCGCCGACGGCTGCCTGCAGCTCGGCGGCGGCGCCCAGCAGGGCGGCCATCGCGGCCGACAGGGTGTCGCCGGCGCCGACGAAGGTGGCCTCGAACATCTCGAACTTCTCGCCGGTGAGCGCGCCCTGGGGCGAGGCCAGCACGTTGTCGATGAACTGGCCGCTGCCCTTGGCCGGCAGCATCACGCCGGTCACCAGCACGAAGCGGGTGCCGTGCTCGGCCGCGGCCACGGCCAGCTCGCGCGGCGAGGCCGGGCGCTCGGAATCCCACTCGGGCAGCAGGAAGTCGGTGAGCGTCTTGTGGTTGCCCACCAGCACCTCGGTGGCCGGCAGGATCAGCTCGCGGAAGGCGTCGAGGTAGGTCGACTGGTCGTCGTCCTCCATGAACGACAGCGCCGGCAGGTAGGACACCAGCGGGACGTCGGGATAGTCGGACAATACTTCCGCGACCGCGCTGACGTTGTCGGTACTGCCCAGGAAGCCCACCTTGAAGCCGGAGACGGTGATGTCCTCGAGGATGCAGCGCGCCTGCTCGACCACGGCATCGGAGTCGATCACGTGCTGGTCGAAGATCTCGGCGGTGTCGCGCATCAGCACGGCGGTGACCACGGGCAGGGCGTGGGCGCCCATCGCGGCGATGGTGGCGACGTCGCCCGCCACGCCTCCCGCGCCGCTGGCGTCGCTCGCGTTGAAGGTCAGGACGCAGGCGGGCGCGCTGGCTTCCTCGGCGATTTCGTCGGGCGTTTCCGCGCCGGAATGGGGGTCCATGGACATGTCCGGTGCCGGGCCAGCCGTGACGCTTGCCCGGAAAATGTGATTAATTCGGCCCTTAGCGCGTCGTTAACCGCTCGGGGCCGTGGCTACAATCCAGACGATTGTAGTGACCCTGAACGCGAAACGACTGTGAACGAACCTCAAACCTGGATGTGCCTGATCTGCGGCTGGATCTATGACGAAGCTGCCGGCGACGCTGAAACTGGTTTGGCCCCCGGTACCCCCTGGGCCCAGGTTCCGATGAACTGGACGTGTCCGGAATGCGGGGCCCGCAAGGAAGATTTCGAGATGGTTCGCATCTGATTGAAAGACCCGACGATGGCGCAAGTGTTCGACGAGATTTTCAATGGCTGAGGGCACGCCGGCTCCCACCGATGCCGCGGCGGCGCCCGCGGTCCGCGTGCTCGTGATCGACGACAGCAACACGATCCGGCGCAGCGCCGAGATCTTCCTGCGCCAGGGCGGGCACGAAGTGGTGCTCGCCGAGGACGGCTTCGACGCCCTGGCCAAGGTCAACGACCACACGCC
>Ga0318502_10000649_pt1 | contig 11546 bp, 11 predicted proteins | sample GRESIP174b1f22_FD_203291 | JGI IMG/M metagenome (GOLD analysis project Ga0318502, IMG submission 203291) | Tropical soil microbial communities from Luquillo Experimental Forest, Puerto Rico - GRE.SIPMG.174b1f22 | ecosystem: Environmental > Terrestrial > Soil > Tropical forest > Bulk soil...
CTGCCGCGCTTCCCGGCGGTGGGGCTCAGCTCGTCTCGTGCAGCTCCGCAGCCGCCTCGTCTCCGCCCGGGAGCGCCTGTGCCGTGCCCGCTCCAAGCAGCGCCAGGATACGCCGCTCGATCCAGGTCGGGCCCCGCAGGTCATCGAAGAAGCCGCAGTGTCCCCCGTAGCGCGTGACCGTGAGCGACAACGCCGGCGGGCGCGCGAGCTGTGTCAGGCCATTTGCCGGAATGATGGGATCATCGAGCGATGTCAGGATTCTCGAGGGCACCTCGAGCTGCGCCAGCCGCTCACCGGTGATGGCGTAGCCATGCAGATAATCCTCGAGCGTCGGGAAATCGGTGTGGCAGCGCACGAGCTCCGCGGTCATCAGCTTCAGATCGCGCAGACGCGCGAGCTGGGCGAAGTCGTAGGTGTCGGGCCAGGCTGCCTGTTTCTTGCGCAGGCTGCGCAGCCACTTGCGCACGAAGTAGCGCTCGTAGCCCGGCATCCCGCGCTGGAGCGCCGCGAGCGTCGCGACCGGATCGAGCACCGGTGACACCGCTACCACCTGCGCGAGCTTCAGTCCCGCCGCACCGGCTTGCGCGGCGACGCGCAGCATGAAGTTGCCACCGAGCGAGAATCCCACCAGCTGCAGTGGCCGGTGGCCGAGGAGCCGCTGCAGCGCGGCCACCGCTCCGACCACTTCCGGCAGGCGACAGGAGTGAAACAGCTCGCGGTTCAGATGGTGCGTTTCGCCGTGGTCCCGCAGATTGAGCCGCACGACCTCGAAGCGCTGCTCGAACAGCTGTCGCGCGAGCGAGAGCATATAGAGCGCATCCGCACTGCCCTCCCAGCCGTGCAGCAGCACGACCGACGCTCGCGCGCTGTGCGGCGGCGTGGAGATGAAGCATTGCAGGCGCACTCCGGCACCGCAGTCGAGCAGCACCTCGCGCGCCGCGGCGGTGAGTGCCGCCGCCTGCCGCAGCAGGCGGCCACGCCGCCAGGCGGTGCTGGCCAGCATCGACTGCAGATGATGGTTGCGCAGCCAGCGTGCCGGCCGGAAGTCATCGTCAGCGGTCGGCACGGGCGGTACCGTGGGTTTCAACGCACGCGGATCTCGATGCGGTTGTTCGCACCGGCCGCGCGGTTCCACTCGCCGGCGTTGAGATAACTGGTCGCCGCCGGATAGGGAACGAGCACGTTCGCCGGATCGCCGGCGGACACCTGCACATCGAGCGCGCCGTGCGTGGTGCTGCGGATTTCGCCAATGAGGTTGGCGAGCGCGAGCGGGGTACGCTGACTCGCGGCAAGCGCCTCCTCGGAAGGATTGCCGATGAGGTCGCAACGCGAGACGAGCAGCTCATCGGGCGCGGGCGAATAGCCCTCGGGAGCGTTGCCCACGAGGCAGAAGCGTCCTGCAAAGGTCCTGATCTCCGCAACGCCTGTCACCTGCTGGTGTGCCAGCCTATAGAGCTGCTGGCGGATGGCTTCGAGCCGCGCACCACCGAGAGGCTCGCCGCCGTAAGGCACGGGGACGATGAGCGGCTTGCCGTCGGTCCGTGCGTTCGTGACTGTCGAGGAAGGCCTGGACGCTTCCGCTGCCGCAGCCTGCACTGAGCTCGCCGCCGCAGCGGCGGGTGACACCTGCTGCGTGTGCAGCTGCCTCACTTCGACCTCGAGCCGCTCGAGAAGTTGCTCGCTGCGCCACCACAGCGCGCTGCTCGCGAGCGCGATGGCGAGCGCGGCCGCGGCGACGATCCAGGGCCAGGGTGGCGTCGCTGCAGGAGGCGGCGCGGGCTCGGCAGGCGCGGGCGCAGGCGGCGGTGGCGGCGGGAGCGACTCCAGCAGCAGTGCGCGCACCTCGGCGGTGATGCGATCGGTCTGGGTATCGATGCCCGCCACCAGCGCGCGGCGCAGCTCCGCGAAATGCTCGCGCAGTGTGCTCTCGGTGAGCGCCTTAGTCATGACTGTTCCGGGATCGGCCGGCGCGCGCTGCAACCCGCTGTCGAACGCCGTGAAGCTCATCTGCTCGCTGGTGCGGCGATCGGGCACCAGGTGCAGCTGGTACAGCACCTTGGAGACATCGGTGGGCTTGATCTGTTTCGGCAGCACGCCGAGCGCGCCGAGCGCGCGCGCCTGCCCCAGATACACCTCGCCTTCCTGCGAGGTGTACATCATGATGGGAATCGTTGCGGTGCGCGGATCGTTCTTGATGGCGCGCACCGCCTGCAGTCCGTCCATGCCGGTCATCAGGTGATCCATGAAGATCACATCCGGACGGTTGCTGCTCAGATAGTCGATCGCGGCTTCGGCGCTCTCCGCGCTATCGACGTCGATGTCGTATTTTTCCAGGACGCGGGCGAGAAACAGGCGCGCGGACTTCGAGTCGTCCACTATCAACGCCCGCTTTGCGCCCATGCTCGGCTCCCACGCCTGCGGTTCGATACCCGCGGCAGTGTAGCCGAGAACCGAGCGCGTTCAACTGCCGGTGCGGCGCAAATACTGAGAAGCAGTCGACGATCTGCGGCAGAGCGCGTGGTAAAGATCCGCGAGCCGGCGGGCCATCGACGCCGAGGACCAGGTGCGCGCGTACGCGCGGCCGTGCGCGCCCATCTCGGCGCGCAGCTGCGCATCGCCGAGCACGCGCACCACTGCGGCCGCGAACGCCGCGCGCTCCTCGGGCACGATCAGCGCTCCGCTTCCCGGCAGTATGGAGCGCGTGCCGAGCTCCGCGGTCGACACGATCGGCACACCCTGCGCCAGGGCCTCGAGCAGCACCAGTCCCTGCGTCTCGGTGCGCGAGGCGAACACGAACACATCCGCGGCCGCATAGCAGTCGAGCAGCGCGCTGTCGCGCGCGAGGTAGCCGGCGAAATGCACCTGCTCGGTGAGCCCGCGGGCGGACACCTCGGCGCGCAGCGCCGCGCGCGCCGGTCCCTCGCCGGCGATCACCAGCAGCGCCTCGGGCAGCGACTGCAGCACGAGCGCGAACATCTCCAGCAGGAAGCCGATGTTCTTCTCGTGCGCCACGCGACCGATGTAGGTGACGAGCGGCCGGTGCGCGCCGATGCCGGCGCGCTCGCGGAATGCGCGGCCATCACCGCCGCGGAAGCGATCCGGCGCGAGCCCCGTGGGCAGGACGTGAATGGGCGTACGCACGCCGTAGGTCTCGAGCACTGCGCGCATCGGCTCCGAGGGGGCGATCAGCGCCTGCACGGCGGCGCACTGCGAGCGGGTGAAGCTGCGCGCCATGAAGCGGCTCACCGCGCGCGGCAGCAGCGGCACGTAGTGGTACAGATACTCCTCGAAGAAGGTGTGATAGGTCGCGACACACGGCACCCCGAGGCGGCGCGCGCAACGCACTCCGGCGTAGTGCGCGATGAACGGCGTGTGGATGTGCACCAGGTCGAGCTCGCCGCGCGGCAACGCGTCGAGGGTGCGCGTCAGTGCGCCCCAGAACATGCGCCGATCCTCGGGGTCGCGCGGTACCGGCGCCGCCGGCACACGCACCACACCCGCCTCGCGCTGCGCCTCGACCGCGGCGCCCGTGCCGCGGGCGGGCACCGCAGTGGCACCGGGCCGCGCACCGGCCGGCGCGTACTGCGGCGCGACGAGCAGCGTATCGATGCCGCAGCTCGCGAGGTCCTCGCGAAAAGTGCCTATCGAGGTCGAGACGCCGTTGACGCGCGGAAAGTAGACATCGGAGATGAACAGCACGCGCACTCAGGAAGCTCCCGGGCGCGCCGCGCGCGCTGTTGGATGGCAGCTTCCTCTCACATCAGGCGCAGGCGAGACCCAGCTCCGCCAGGGCGGCACCGACTGCCGCACCCGCGAGCACGTCCGTAGGATAGTGCAGCCCGAGGACCACGCGTGAGCCTGCGATGAGCGCCGTCAGCGGTAGCAGAACCCAGCTGAGCTCGGGAAAGTGGACGCAGGCCTGCCAGGTGAAGGACACCGCGTGCAGCGTGTGCCCGGAGGGGAAGCTGTAACGATCGAGCGGTGCTGCGGCCAGGCTGATCGCGCGGTGCGTGATGAACGGCCGCTCGCGCACGAACAGCCGCTTGAGGAGCGAATACAGCACCACGCCGAGTGCACCGGTGAGAGCCATGACGATCGCCGGCTTCACCGCGGGCGCGCCATACAGCAGCGGCAGCGCGAGGATCAGCGCGTACCACACGATGCCATCACCCAGGCGGCTTGCGATCTGGAAAATGCGGCGCGGCAGACGCCGGTGCGCACCGCGGTTCAGCCGGCAGCACAGGCCATACTCGGCCGCGTCGATGCGCGCCATGAAACTGTTCAACCCCGTCGCTTTCATGCGGTCGCCCTCCGGTGGTACGGCCCATGATCGGACGGCTACAGCCTGGCCGAGGCTGGCGTCACTCACATGACGAACATGTGAAACTTTTGTTTCTCCAACGGCTTAGCAGCGTTTTTGTGTGTTCCACATCACATAATTCGCGCCGTCCCCCTGTGCTGCCGTAGTCAGCGCTGTGCCGTGGCCGCCAGCCGCTCGAGCGCGGCGGCGACGAAGCCCGGCGCGGCCGCCGGTACGTGGTAGAAGAACAGCGACGGCTCGGCCAGCTCGAGCTCGAGGACCCGCGGCTGCCCGGCGGCGTCACGGATCAGATCGACGCGCGCATAGAGAAGCTCGTCGAAGGGCAGCCGCGTCACGGCACACTCGGCGACGGCGAGCTCATCGGCGGTGGGGGTCCGTGGGGTGATTTGTTCGGGCGCGAACAGTGCCGCGGTCGCGGGCGCACCCGCGGGCAGCAGCGGCCCCTTGCGGATCGCATGGCTGAACCGACCCGCGATGAACACGAGCGCGGTCTCGCCGTCGCGGTCGACTCGCTCGAGGTAAGGCTGCAGCATCATGCTGCGACCGGCGGCCAGCAGCGGCTGCAGATGCGCGAGGGTTTCATCGCGGGCCGCGCGAGCGTGGCGGCGGGCGTCGCGCGAGCCCGCGCCGACCGCGGGCTTCGCCACGAGCTCCGCGCACGCATGATGCGCCAGGAAATCATCCAACACCGCGGCCGGCTCGGCCCCCGCCTCCACGAAGGTGGTCGGCACCACCGGCACGCCCCGGCCGGCGAGCTCGCGCAGGTAATGCTTATCCGAATTCCAGCGCACGACCGCCGGCGGATTCAGCAACAGCGTGCGCGCGGCGGTCTCCTCGACCCAGGCGAGGAACTGCGGCAACCGCTCGGTGTAATCCCATGCCGAGCGCAGCAGCGCGAGATCGAAGCGTGCCCAGTCGATGGCCTCGTCGTCCCAATCGGCGATCTCGGCCCGGGCGCCCGCCGCGGCGAATGCCGCGACCAGCGGCGGCAGATCCTCATCCAGAGCGTGCGCGGCGCGCGCGCTCACCAGGGCAACAGCCGGCGACACGTTTATTCCCGGATCCCGGTGCCGCGGTTCATCAGCAGCACCGCCAGCGCGTACAACAGCACCGCCGCGATCGTCATGAGCGCGAAGGCGGCGCCGACGTCGACGTCGGAGACACCCAGAAACCCGAAGCGGAAGGCGTTCACCATGTAGAGGATCGGGTTGGCGTAGGAGAGGCTGCGCGCCCAGCCCGGCAGCAGGCTCACCGAGTAGAACACGCCGCCGAAGTAGGTCAGCGGAGTGAGCACGAAGGCGGGCACCCAGTTGACCTGGTCGAAGTTCTTGGCGAACAGGGCGTTGAGGAAGCCCCCCAGGGCGAAGCTGAGCGAGGTGAGCAGCAACGCGCTCAGCACCACCAGCAGGTGGTGCACCTGCAGGTGCGTGAATACCAGCGAGACCACCGTCACCGCGGCGCCGACCAGCAGACCCCGCACCACGCCGCCGGCGGCGTAGCCACCGACGATCACCCAGTTCGGCAGCGGCGACACCAGCAGCTCCTCGATGTGCTTGCCGAACTTCGCGCCGAAGAACGAGGCGACCACGTTGCCGTACGAGTTGGTGATCACGGCCATCATGATGAGACCGGGGGCGATGTACTGGCGGTAGTCGAATCCGTCCATGCTGCCGATGCGCCGCCCGACGAGGCTGCCGAAGATCGCGAAATACAGCACCGCGCTCACCACCGACGGCACGATGGTCTGAGCCCAGATGCGGATGATGCGCCGGTATTCGCGCAACACGATCGTCCTGAAGCCGACCCAGCGCACCACGCTCAGGCGGATCGGGGCTACGGCCGTCTGCGCCACGCTGCTCATCACGGTGTCTCCACGCGCGCGTGAGCGGCGCGCGCGCCGGCCGGCACCGTGCCGCCGTTGCGCGCGCCCTCCGCGGACTGTGCGCGGCCCTCCACCAGCTGCATGAAGATCTCCTCCAGGCGGTTGACCTTGTTGCGCATGCTCAGCACCTCGATGCCGAGCGCCGTGAGACGCGCGAAGATGCCGTTGAGGTTCTCCTCCTTCGACACCTCCACCTCGAGCGTATGGTCATCGACGAGCGTTACCGCGTAGCCGGGCAGCGGCGGCGCCACCGCCAGCGGCTCGCGCAGATTGAGCACGAAAGTCTCCACGTGCAGCCGCCGCAGCAGGCTGCTCATGCGATCGCGCTCGACGATGCGGCCGCCGTTGATGATGGCGATGTTGCGACAGAGCGTCTCGGCCTCCTCCAGGTAATGCGTGGTGAGAATGATGGTGGTGCCGCGCGCATTGATCTCGCGCAGGAAATCCCACATCGAGCGGCGGATCTCGATGTCGACCCCGGCGGTGGGCTCATCCAGGATCAGCAGCCGCGGCTCGTGCATCAGCGCCCGTGCGATCATCAGGCGGCGTTTCATGCCCCCCGACAGGCCGCGCGAGATGCCATTGCGCTTGTCCCACAGCTGCAGCTGCTTGAGGTATTTCTCGGCGCGCGTCCGCGCCACCGCGCTCGGGATGCCGTAGAAGCCCGCCTGGTTGACCACGATGGTCGCGGGCGTCTCGAACATGTTGAAGTTGATTTCCTGCGGCACGATGCCGATGCAGGCCTTGGCCGCCTCCAGCTCGCGGTCGATATCGTGGCCGAAGACGCTGGCAGTGCCGGCGCTCTTGTTGACGAGCGAGGTGATGATGCCGATGAGTGTGGTCTTGCCCGCGCCATTGGGCCCGAGCAAGGCGAAGAAGTCGCCCCGCTCGACATCGAGATCGATGTCGCGCAGGGCCTGCACGCCGTTCCCGTAGGTCTTGCTGAGTCCGCGTACCGAGAGTGCATACATGATCCAAAGGATCGGGGCTCGCGGCTGCCGGCGCAAGTGAGCTGCCGTGCGTGATCCCATAGCTCCGCCGGGGTATTGACGGCGCCAGCTCGATCGACCGGGGTGGTTCTCGCCGGGGTCCCCGAGAAATCACGCGTCTTGACTACTGGCCGATGTCTCGCTGATCACGTCAAGCGTGATTTCTTGGGGTGCTTTTAGCTCGCGGTCTTCAGGAGCTCGGCGGCCTGTCGCTCATCGAGCGCCGCTGGCGATGTGAGCGGCGGCGGCTCATCCGGCGTCTGCCGGGCCGCCGGCGCAGCGCCCGCAGCCTCATCCTCGGGCGCGCGGAACGACCAACCGTCACGGCCGCGCGACTTGGTGGCGTAGAGCGCCACATCCGCCAGGCGTACGGCACGCTCGTGGGAATAGTCGCCCCCCGTCTCGACGGTGGTGACCCCGACGCTCACCGTCACGTACGGACGGGTGCCCGAGGCGCTGTGCGCGATGCCGAGATCCGCCACGGCGCGCCGCACGCCGTCGGCGGCAGCCGCCGCCTCGGCGCGATCGCTCCCCAGCAGGATCGCGATGATCTCCTCGCCGCCGTAGCGGGCGACGACATCCAGCGGCCGGCGGCGCGCCGCGCCGTGGATCGCGGCGCTGACCTCGCGCAGACAGCGATCGCCTTCCTGGTGGCCGTAGCGGTCGTTGTAGGCCTTGAAGTGATCGATGTCGATCAGCAGCACCGAGACCGGCAGGCCCGAGAGGTGCGCGTGTTGCCACAGGCTCCGCGCCTGCTCCTCGAGCGCGGCGCGGTTGAGCAGTCCCGTGAGCCCATCGTGGGTCGCCACCTCGGCAAGCCGCCGGCGCTCGAGAAACGCCACCCGGTTGGCGTACTCGAGCGCGTAGCAGCCGGCGCCGCCGATCAGGTTGGCGCACAGCAGCACGAACAGCGAGTAGGTCGCGACCGGCGCGGCGATCGCGCCCGTCGCCGCCGCGCATGCATAGGCCGCGATCAGCAGCAGGTTGCTGCGCAGCGCCGCGTTGAACGACAGTCCCAACATGAAGTAGAAGTAGAACGCGGCCAGCAGCAGCCGCGCGGCGACCAGCGGCAACTGTGCCGGCGTTGCCTCCACCGCCATGAGCACGGTGCCGACGCCGAACAGCGGCGCGGCGATCTGGATCGCCGGCTGATACCAGCGCAGATACAGCCGCGGGGCGGTGAGCACCAGCATGATGAGCACCAGCGGCAGCTGCAGACCGAAGCGCCAGATGTCGGGCGGCGCGAGCCGCGGGCCAACCAACAGCCAGTGATCGATGACCGTGAAGCCGAGCACGGTGGACAGTGCCACCACCAGGCTCATGCGGATCCACGGGCGCGCAGCCGCGCGGTAGCTCAGCCGGAACTGACGCTCCAGCTCCGCGTCCGGAAAGCGCAGCAGTTTATGCCGCGCGCGAGATGCGATTGACGATGCGCCCGCTGCCTGCGTGCTCGGCAAGCCGCGCCCTCCCCCAGGCGAATGTCAGGTGTCTAGCGCAACGGCTCGCGCCCGCGCTTCTCCTTCGCGGACGCCTTCACGCGCGTACGCCATACCTCGTACGGATCCCAACCTGCCCGCCGCGTCGCGAGCCGGTCGAGACCGTATCGGCCCAGATCGCTCATCGTCCCGGTGAATTCCTCGTTGGCCGCTGGTGTCAATCGCTGACGTGCGGGAAGTCCTTCCGCGCCTTTCCTTTTCATCTGCCAGAGCTCCTGCTTATGTCGACCAGACCGGTTATGTTGCTTCCTTAGCCGCGCGCACCATCCATAGTGCGACGCGTGTCACAGAGTCTATGTCCTCTATCCCCCAAAAGCGAACCTGCGAAGCGACGATTATGTAAGGTTGTGTGAGCTGAACGTCGCCTGAACCGTGCGGTTCGGCGCGTGCTCCGGTCAATCGGCGAAGTAACGGGCTAGGTATTGCTCGAACGTGCCGCGATCGGCGGCCTCGATCGCTTGCTGCGCCGCGAGCGATTCGCCAGCCGCGAGCGAGAACTCCCGCAAACGCTCCTCGTTGGGCGGATATAGGTCGAGAAAATAATCCTTGTGCGTCGCGGACATGCGCAATGCCAGGTCGAAGAACGACTCGCCGGCCGAGAGCTCCGCCAGAAGTCGCGCCGAAGGCGTCAGCGCCACATCCTCGAGCTTGGCCGTCTGCGTGGCGAGCGCCTGGGTGTAGGGACGCGCGGTGTCACCGTGATCCAGGACTTCGCAGATACCCGCCATGGCATCGAGCAGCTCGCGCGCCCAGTCGCGCATTGGCACGCTGCGCCCCTCGCGCCACAGTGCCAGCCCGGGCTCGCGCCCGCGCCGCGCTACCGTCAGGTGGTTCTCATCGAGTGCGTCCTCCTCGGCGGGCGCGATCGCTGCGCTCTCCTTCATCAAACACAGTGCGAGGAAGGCCTCGAGGAAGCGCAGCTTGTTCTGATTGACGCCCACCGGATCGAAGGCGCTCACATCGAGCGCGCGCACCTCGACGTACTCGACGCCGGCACGGCGCAGCGCCTTGGTGGGACGCTCGCCGGAGCGCGCTACGCGCTTCGGGCGGATGAAGCTGTAGTACTCGTTCTCGATCTGCAGGATGTTGGCGTTCAGCTGGCGCCATTCCCCGTCAACCTCGACGCCGAGCGCCGCGTAGGGAGGATGCGGCGTGGTGATGGCGCGCGTCAGATCGTGCACGTACTCCTCGAGACTGTTCACCGAGACCGACAGCCCCGCCTGGTTGCGGTTGCGATAACCGACATCGCTCATGCGCAGGCTGGTGGCATACGGCGCGAAGGCGGTCCCGGCGCCGAAGTCATCGAGCCCGAAGCGCCGGCCGCGCAGGAACGACTTGCACACCACCGGCGACACACCGAACAGGTACAGCACCAGCCAGCCGTAGCGGCGGTAATTGCGCAGCAGGTCGAAATAGCAGCCCGACACGAACGGCTGTCCGTGTCCGGAGGCGCCACGCGCCGCCGCCCAGGCCTCCCAGAACCGCAGCGGGAAGGAGTAGTTGAAGTGGACGCCCGAGATGGCCTGCATCATGCGGCCGTAGCGCAGCCCGAGGCCGTTGCGATACACGGTCTTCATGCGGCCGACGTGCGAGCTGCCGTACTGCGCCAGCGGGATTTCCGCATCGCTCGCGATGGCGCACGGCATGCTGGTCGCCCACAGCAGCTCCTCCCCGAGGTGGCGATAGACGAACTGGTGCAGATCGAGCAGGTACTGCAGCAGCTCCCAGCTGTGCGGAAACGCGGGCGTGACCAGCTCGATCAGCGCCTCCGAGTAATCGGTGGTGATGTGCTCGTTGGTGAGCGCTGAGCCGAGCGCGCGCGGGTGCGCAGTGTGCGCGAGGTTGCCATCCGGCAGCACGCGCAGCGACTCTTTCTCCACACCCTTGGCGCCGCCCTGCAGCACCTGCGGCTCGCCGCCGTTGACGAGAGCCGCCAGCCGCCGCTCGAACACCCGATCGATGCCCGGTCGGCTCATGAGTGCGCGCCGCGGCCGGGGCTACCAGCGCCGTCGGCCGCTGAGCACCTCGAAGAGCAGGGTGAAGTCACCCCGCAGGCTGTAGAGCGGATGGTTGAAGGTGGCGGGGGAGTTGTGCTCGAACAGCCAGTGGCCGAGCCACGCGGGCAAATAACCGGCGAGCGGCACGGCCAGCAGCCAGGCCCAGTGTCCGCTGGCAATGACGCCAACCGCCGCGGCGAGCGCCAGCAGGGTGCCGGCGATGTGCAGCCGGCGCGAGACGCGGTTGGTGTGCTGCTGCAGGTAATAGGGATAGAACTCGCGGAAGCTCGCAAAGGACGAGGACAACATCGCTCGGGCATCTTGCCGCCTCCGCCGTCACCGACGCAAATCAACGCCGGCAACGCACGGCAACGGCGTGCCGTCAGCGCTCCACGATGGCCGCGACCCCCATGCCACCGGCCGTGCATACCGATATCAGACCGCGCTTCGCCTTCGCATCGCCCGACAGCAGCTTCGCGAGGGTCGCGACGATGCGTGTGCCGGTCGCTGCGAAGGGGTGCCCGAGTGCCACGCTGCCGCCTTTCACGTTGAGCCTGGCACGCTCGATGCTGCCCAGCGGCGCGCTCAATCCCAACACGTCGCGGCAGTAATCGGGCGATTCCCACGCCTTCAGCGTACACAGTACCTGCGCGGCGAATGCCTCGTGGATCTCGTAGTAATCGAAGTCCTGCAGCGTGAGGTTGGCGTCGCGCAGCATCGCGGGGACGGCATAGGTGGGCGCCATCAGCAGACCCTCCTTGCCGCCGCTTAAATCGACCGCCCACGCCTTGCCGTGCGCGAGGTGCGCGAGCACCGGCAGGGAGCGCTTCGCCGCCCACTCGGGCGTCGCCAGCAGTATGG
>Ga0318502_10000652_pt1 | contig 11526 bp, 7 predicted proteins | sample GRESIP174b1f22_FD_203291 | JGI IMG/M metagenome (GOLD analysis project Ga0318502, IMG submission 203291) | Tropical soil microbial communities from Luquillo Experimental Forest, Puerto Rico - GRE.SIPMG.174b1f22 | ecosystem: Environmental > Terrestrial > Soil > Tropical forest > Bulk soil...
GGGCGGGTGCATCGATCGAGGGCTGCGAGCGCGCGCTCACCGCCCCGGCGGCGACTCCGCTGGGAAATCCGGGGGTTAACGGGCTCTTCCGCTGTATTATGTCAGTTAACCGCCGGGGTCGGCGGGACCCCGGAGCGGTGCACCGACGGCCGAGCTTGCCGACAGGCCTGCTGCGGCCCAACAATGCTGCCTTGCGGAACGGAATGTACTAAAACAATAAGCCGCGGATGGACTCACCACGGATTCTGTTGGTAGGGCCGTACGACCCGAATTGCGGGGAGTACACCTTTCTTGCGCCACCGCTCGGGGTATGGCGTCTCGCAGGCGTGCTCGAGTCCGCCGGCGTGGACGTCAAGGTCTTCGATCCCAACTGCTGCAGCGGACCGCCGGAGCGCGCACTGGAGCGCGAGATTCTGAGCGGCGTCTGGGATGTCATCGGCATCTCTACGACGGGCATGACCTTGCGGTTCGATCTCGAGCTGGCGCACCGCGCGCGGCAAATGGCCCCTCAGGCACTGCTCATCGCCGGCGGCATGGAGGCGACGTTCCGGCCCGATCTGCTGTACGAGCTCGCCCCCTTCGATCGTGTGGTGCTCGGCGAGGGAGAGCGGCCAATGCTCGAGCTCGTCTCGCGGCTGCGCTCGGGCGCCCCGTTGCAAGGCATCACCGGGATGGCCGAGCGCACGGCGGACGGCCGGATCCTGAAGATTCCGCAGCAGGCGCTCGATGGCGCGGCGCTGCGCGATGCCGTGTTCCGCATTCCCTACGAGAAGATGCCCTACCGTGCCTACTGGGATCGTCTCGAGGCGGCATACTCCGTCGGCTCGCTGCCGATGAAGGCGGCCCGCGAGGCACGTCTCGCCGAGATCCGCTCGGTGCGGCTCATCACGCTCAACTACTGTCCGATGGGCTGCACCTTCTGCTCGGCGACGAATTTTCTGCACGAAGCCCAGGGCAGCGTCGCCAGCATTGCGCGCCTCGACGCGAGCGACTGCGTACGGATGCTCGAGCGCATCGTCGGCGCACATCCTGCGGTGCGCACCGTCATCTTTCAGGACGACATCTTCGTTTTCACCAAGGACCGTCGCATTCTGCCGCTGTGCGAGGCGATCATCGCCGCCAAGGAAAGCGGCTCGCTCCCGCGCGAGCTGCAGTTCATCAGCACCAACCGCATCGATGCGATGTCGAGCGAGCGGCTGGCGGCCATGCGGCGCGCCGGGTTCCGGGTGCTGGGCTTCGGCATCGAGAGCTTCTCGCGTCAGGTGCTCGGCGAATTCAACAAGGCTCAGATCTACCCGCATATCGAGCCGACGCTCACGGCCGCGCTCGAGCTGGGCATCACACCGTTCCTCGATCTGATTCTCAGCTCCCCGAGAGCGAGCCTGGCGGACGTCGCGACGACGCTGCGTGAGGCGTGGCACTGGCTGCAGCGCGGCTGCGAAGTCGGCATCTATCCGTACGTGATTCCGTTCTCGGGGGCGGCCATGGCCGAAGATCCCGAGCTCAAGCCCTTCACGGTGTACGAGCGGCGGCGGGTGCGCGGCACGCATGTTTCCTGGGCGCAGCCGGCGAAGATTCCGCCGCTCGATCCGGCGGTGCGCGAGACGGTGCTCGCCATCGAGCGTGAGTACGAGACACGCCTCGCACAGCTGCAGCGGCAGCTCGCGCATCTGCCCTCGAGAACGCGCTCGCTGCTGTGGATCCTCGCATCGCTCGAGCCCATGGCGGCGCACGGTTTGCCGGTGGCCGACCCCCGGCAGGTGCGGGCCGCGGTCCTCTGCAAACTTCCCCAGCAACCCTCACCGCTCGTGGCCAGCGCATGAAAGGGGTGGGGCCCTGGACTTTGATGGCGCCCGCAGCGGTGTGCGCGCTGCTTACGCTGTGGATCGTGCTCGCGGCGGCCAACGTGCAGGCGGCGAGCGTCTCGCTGCTCATCTATGGGCTCGCCAACCTGATCGTCTACACCGACGCGCTGGATCTTCTGCTGCGACTGCACGTGCGCCGGCGTCACACGGCGACGGCGAGCGCGCCCGCCGACAACCGCAACGTGTCGATCGATCTGGTCGGCTCGCTCCCCGGCGGCATTCGCCGCATGGTGCCGCTGCGGCCGTACGCCATCGTCGCCTCGGTGTTCAATCTGGGCGACCGGCTGGATGAGTTTACCGAGGCATTTGCTCCCTACCGCGATCGGGTCTGGCTCATCAGCGACGGCTCGACCGACAGCACCGTCACGCGGCTGGTGCAGGATGGGTGGCGCTGCTTCGACGATGGCGTCAACCGCCGCAAGCCCGCCGCCCTGCGGGTGCTGCTCGAGCGGCTGCCGCCGCACATCGAGACCGTCATGGTCATCGACCCGGACATCCGCATCCGCGGGCTCAGCGGCGGCAGCAGCGCCGATCTCGAGCGCGTGATCGGCGATTTCCAGCAGTCCGGAGCGGCTGCGGTGTGTCCGCGGGTCATGATCGAGCCGGACGGATTCCTGGCCCGCTTTCAGGCGTTCGAGTACGCCCTCGCCTTCCGCATCGGGCGCGAAAGCCTCGCCGACTACAGCATCACCTCCGGCGTCTCCATTTACCGCCGCGATGCGCTGTGGCGCGCGCTGCGCGAGCATTCGCTCTCGGTTTACGCGGAGGATCTGGAGAACGCCCTGATCCTCCTGAGCCAGGGCGAGCGCATCTATTACGACGGCCGGCTGGTCGTGAGCACCGAGGGACCGGGGACGCTCGGCCGCTGGTTCTCGCAGCGTGTCGGCTGGTACCACGGCCTGCTGAAGGTCTACACGGAGCGGCTCGGCGCGATCTGGCGAATCAGCAAGCGTACCCCCTTCGCGGGCTATCACTTCGTGATCTACATCGGCGGTCTGTCGCTGGTGTTGCATCTGGTCAAGATCCTCAGCGCGCTGCTGCTGCTGCTCAGCCTGATCGGCGGGTTCGATAGCCTGTTCCTCGCGCACCTGTTGCCGCGTAACACACTCACCAGCCCCTCGTATTTCATCGGCGCGGTGGGCAGCTATCTGGCGCTCGGGGTGATCGCGCTGTTCACGGTCGTGCCAAAGGCGGAGCGCGCGTATATCGCGCCGATCGTGCCGCTGTACCTGCTGTATGCGCTCACGCACCTGCTGCCCATGACGATCGGCTTCAGCAACTTCATCGCCGTGCGGCTGTGGGGCCGCAGGTTGTACAAGGATCACTACGAGCCGCGCGCCGCCCCAGGAGGCGCGTGGGTGCGGGGGCCGAGCTGAAGATGGAACCGCGATCCCTTCCCGCGGCTGCCACCCTGAACTACTGGGAAGAGCGTGCACGCCGCTTTGCCGCCGACGGCGCCGGCCTTGCCGCCGTGTGCTCCTACGGTATGCCGCTGTTCTACAACCGCGCCATCGATCTGTGTCAGCGCCTCGCGCTGCAGCGGTGGTTGCGCGTGCGTCCGGGAATACGCGTGCTCGATGTCGGTTGCGGCGTGGGCCGCTGGAGCCGGCTGCTGGCTGGCCGCGGTGCGTCCGTCACGGGCATCGACCTCAGCCCCACGATGATCGCCGAGGCGCGGCGCCGCGCGAGCGCGCGCCCCGTGCGCGGACGCTGCCGCTTCCTGGTTCAGGACCTGGCGGCGCTGCAGGCGGACGAGAAGTTCGATCTCGTGTTGAGCGTTACGGTGCTGCAGCACATCCTCGAGGGCGAGGCGCTGCGCACCGCGCTGCAACGCATGGTCGCGCACCTCGAAGAGGATGGCGTGCTGATCCTGCTGGAGGCGGCGCCCGAACGCACCGCCGGCGACTGCGACAGTGCCATCTTCCGCGCCCGCCCGCGCGCGAGCTATCTGCGACTGTTCGCCGAGTGCGGACTCGAGGTACGCGCGCTGACCGGGGTCGATCCCGCACCCTTCCGCACCTGGCTGTTGCCGCATCTGCGGCAGCTTCCCAGCGGCGTGCGGCTGGCGGCGCTCGCTACCGCCACCGCGCTGTCGCTGCCGATCGACGTGCCATTCGGCCGGCTGCTGGTCGGGAGCTCCTGGCACGCAGTGTTCGTGCTGACGCGCGCACGGAGCGGCCATGCGCACTAGTGTACGCATCGCCATCGCGGTGGCCGTGCTGGTGCTGCTCGGCGGGCTCGCGGCGCTCGGCTGGTGGTATCAGACGCGACAGCAACGGCTCGCCGGACAGGCCACCAGCACCCTCGCGGTGGACGTCACCAGCGCCGCCGACCGTGGCCCCGGCACGCTGCGCGAGGCGCTGTTCATCGTCGCCGCAGCCAACGGCAAGGCGGACGTGCGCCTCAAGGTGCCGAGCATTGCACCCGAAACGCCGCTGCCGCCGCTCGTCAACCCGCAAGGCGTGCGCATCATCGGCAAGGAGGGCGGCGGCACACAGATCGATGCCCACGCGCTCGGCGGCGCTCCGGTGCTCGACGTCGCAGGCGCCAATACCTCGATCGAGGGTCTGCAGCTGCGCAACTGCCAGGGCAGCGCCATCCTGCTGCGCGCCGCGCAGTTCCACCTGCGCGGCAGCACCGTCGAGGCCTGTGACGTCGGCGTCGATGTGGCCGAGAACGCCAGCGACGTCCTGCTCGAGCGCAACACCTTCACCGGCGACCGGATCGGGCTGCGCTTCGCGGCCTCGACGCGCAACTCGGCGGTGGTCGGCAACACCTTCTCCAACAGCCGCGATGCGGGCCTGTGGGCCGTGCGCGCCGAGCCCGAGGCGCGCGGCAGCGCCATCACCGTGCGGGAGAATCACTTCAGCGGCGATCGCAGCGGGGTGGTGGCGGCAAACGTCGCGGTGCTCGTCGAGCGCAACGAGTTCGCCACCGAGTCCGAGTCGGGAATCCACCTGCTCGGCGCAGGCGCCGTGGTGCGCGGCAATCACATCAGCGGCGGCCCGGGCATGGGCATCATCGTCGACACCGCGCGCGAATCCGTCGTCGAGAACAACGAGCTCGATCATCTCGGCGCCTACGGCATCATGGTGCGGGGCTCCGCCAGCGTGCTGCTGCGCGCCAACCGCGTGCACAACTGCGGCTACGGCCTGGCCTTCGTGCTCGGGGATCCGCACCGGCCGAGCACCGCGGCGGACAACACCATCATCGCGCCGCAGTTCAACGGCATCGACGTCATCGGCGATTCGCCGATCCTCCGCAACAACCAGGTACTGCAGCCGCGCGCCTACGCACTGCACGTGAGCGACTTCGAGCAGCCCGACGGCAAGAAGGTGCTGGCGCATCCCACTCTGGAGGACAACAACTTCCACAGTGCCGCGCCCGCGGTGGCCGCGGGCGAGATCCACGACACGGCGCGACAGCGATGAGCGACAGCAGTGCAACGCAGCTCCTGGCGCGGCCGGTATGGCGCGATCCGCGCATCCACCTGCTGGATGATTTGTGGCTGCTCACCATCTTCGCGGTACTGTTCGCACTCGCCGTGCCGTGGCTGGTCAGCGGCCTCACCATCGATTTTGTGTCCGCGGCCGGCGGCCTGGTGGTGCTCGGCGCCATTCATGTCGCTCTGGCGGCGCTCGCCAGCAGCGGTGCCCAACACAGCCGGCGGCGTCCGCGCGTGCTCACCGCGCTGCACGTGCTCGGTGTACTCGCGATGGGCTACGTTTGGCATCACACCGGCGGCCTGCAGAACCCGCTATTCCTCGCGGTGTTCGCGCTGCCCATCGTCGGCTCGATCTTCCTGTCGCGCTGGCACCCGTATTTCGTGGCGGCGATCGCCGTCATCACGGTGACGCTCATCGCGGCGATCGAGGCCCCGGAGCTGCGCTGGTATGCGCCGGGCATCGAGCAGCTCACCGGCTCGCTGGAGCAGCTGCTCGGCAGAGGCAGCGGCAGCGGCGCCCTGCCCTTCGCGGGCTTCTACGCGCCCTCCGACTACTTCGTCGTGCTGCTGGAAGTGTTCGCCATCGTGATGCTCGCCTGCGCCGTGGCCGCGGAATATCTCGGCACGGTGTTCGAGCGGCTGAACGGCCAGGTGGCCGCGGCGCTCAACGAGGCAGAGCGCGGCGAGCAGCTGTGGTCCGCGGTCCTCGAGCAACTGCCGCTGCCGGCGTTCGTGGTCGACGCCGACACTTGCGAGATCTGCTTCGCCAGCCGCACCGCGCTGGCGCGCTTCGAGAGCGATGAAGGTGTGATCGGGCGCAGCCTGGTGGAGGCACTGCACTTCTCTTACCCGGAGCTCGTCCACGAGCTGGTGAGTGGCGCAGGCGGGGTCGCGCGTGCCTGCATGTTGCGGCTTGGGGGTCGGCTGCTCGCCACCGAAGTGCGCGTGCAGCATCTGGCGCAGAAGGGTCGGCGGCTCGCGCTGGTAATCGTCCAGGACACGACCGAAAGCTTCTGTGTGCGCGCCGCGCTCGATGTTGCCGAACACGCCGCCCTGGTGGTCGATGCACAGGGCCGGGTGCTGGCCTGGAACAAACCCGCGACCGCGCTTTTTCCAGCGGCGCAGATCGACACGGAGATATCGCGCCTCCTGCCTCAGGCTCTGCCCGAGCCGCGCTGGTGGGACCCTGGCCTGAGCGGCCGCCGCAAGGCGCACGTGACGGTGATGCAGCGCGTGTATCAGCTGACGTGCTCGGCGGTCGTGCTGCCGGGGGAGGATGAGCGCTTGTACGTCGTGGCGTTCGTGCCGGCAGCACTGGTGGCGGCGGCCGACCAGGACGGTTCGGAACTCGCCAAGCAGGTCAGGCGTCCATGAGGTCCGTGCAAGGAAATATGCGGTCCGCCCCGGTGGCACGCAGCGCATTCATCGCACTGGGCGCCATGACGTTGCTCGGCCATGCCCTCACAGCCGCGGCGTCGGAGGACAAGCTGGTGCTCTCCGGCAACGGCATGACTCTCACCGGCCCTCACGGCGGCGGTGGCGGCGCCGGTACTTTTCTGACGCAGTTCGACAACGGCAGTCTCCTCGGCATCGGTGTCGAATATCAGCAGATCTACAACTCGCACTGGTCGAACGGCGTCTTCAACGGCGCTTTGAGACTCGGGAGCAGCATAACGACGACGCTGTATACCGAGGGTCACCTGGGTGGGGGTGACACCGCGGGAGAGGCTTTTGGGTACACGAACGTCGCCGCAGGCTTCATCAGTGCGCTCACACCCTGGCTGTCGTTCCAGCTAGAGGAGCGCTATATCGACATCGAGCCGAGTCACGGCCATCTCCCGAAGGTCGGTCTGTCCTTTCATATTGCCCAGCCGCTGCTGGCCTCGCTATCTTATGCGCAGTCCTTCGGTGGCAACCTCGACACCAAGTTGGGCACCGCCCGCGTCGACTATGCCGGAGCGCAGTTCAGCTGGCTCATAGGAGGAGCCTACGGACCGGTCGCGCCGCGCGTCCTGAATCTGATCGGTCAGACGGTGGGGCCCTCCAAGACGCTCAAGGAAGGCTTCATCGGCGCCGGCAAAACCTTCGGGCGTGCCGACTGGCAACTCATCGGCGATTATCAGGATCTCGAGGGTTTCAAGCGCACGACGATCACGCTCAACTGCACGCTGCATCTTGGGGCGCATACATGAGCGTGGAACGCATCCCGCTGCGAGATGCGGTGCGGCGCAACGCCCACTGGGTGATGCCGTTGCTGGCCGCGGCGCTCGTCGCGCTGGTCGGCGCGCGACTCATCACGCTGAGCGTGCACCAGCGCTCCGATCAGCTGCGGCGCACGGCTCAGGCGGCGGTGCTGCGCCACGCAAGCCTGATCGAGACCGAGCTCACGGCACTTGCCGATGCGGCGCAGCGGCCGCCGTCCGCCGGCGGCACCTTCACGATGAGCGCCGACGGCGCCGTTCTCGGGGCGGCGCCCGCTGATGCCGCCATCGCGCACGCGGTAGCGCAGGAGTGGGCCGCGGCGGCTGCAACCCGCCGCGCCAGCGACGTGCTGTTCGGACCGGTCCGCTACGGCAGCCAGTGGATTGTCGCCGCGCACGGCGCGAGCGCGCCGCCCGCACAGAATTCCGCAGCGGCGCCATCCGGCCCACCTGCCTGGTCGGTGCGGTACCAGGATCTCGAGTCGTTGCTGGCGCATGCCCACTTCGGAACGCTGGTGAATGAGGGCTACGACTTCCAGCTGTCGCAGGCCGACCCGCTCACGCAGCGCCCGCGTGCATTCCTGAGCTCACAACCGGGCACCCTCGCGGAGCCCATCACGAGCGCGATTCGCCAGCCCCGTGCGTCCTCCGCGGCCGCCGCTCCTGCTGCCTTCCTGACGCTCGCCATCCGTCCACGCACCGGTTGGTATCCGGCAAGAGAGCTGGCGGCGGAGCTCGGACTGGTGGCGTTGCTGGTGTGGGCCGTGGCCTTCGGGGCGTACGATCTGACGCACAGCCTCAAGCGTACGCGCAGCGCTCTCACTGCCACCCGCAATCGCCTGCATGTCGTCAATGAGCGGCTGGTCGATGAGATCGCGCAGCGCGAGAACCTGCAGCGCAGCTTCGACCACGCACGCTATCACGATGTCTTCACGGGGCTGCCGAACCGGCGCTATTTCATGGATCAACTCGACCGGATGCTGCGGGAAATCCGCACACGCCGGCGGCAGCGGATCGCCATTGCGCTGCTCGACATCGAGCGTCTGCGGCTGATCAGCGACACGCTCGGGCACACCGCGGGGGATGAGCTGCTGCTGCAGGCCGCGCAACGCTGCGCCCAAACGCTCGGCTCATCCGAACACGTGCTGGCGCGCTGGGGAGCGGATCAGCTGGCCGTGCTGCTCTGTGAGGTGGAATCGCCCGCCGCGGCACAGCAGCTCGCCGATCGTCTGCAGGAGACATCACAGCAGCCCTATGAGCTGCGCCAGCACCGCCTGAGCGTCACCTCGCGCACCGGCTTCACCTGCATAGACTCGGGAATTCAGCGCGCCGAAGATGCACTGCGCGAAGCTGACCTCGCGGTCTCGATCGCCCGGCAGCAGCAGCGCGGCCGCGCAGTCGCCTATATACCGGGAATGGCCGGCGCTGCGGTGAGCCTCGTCAGCCTCGAGGCCGATCTGCACGTCGCCCTCGATCGGCGCGAATTCCGCCTGCTGTTCCAGCCCATCGTCGACCTGCGCGGCGGGCGCGTCGTGGGCGCCGAGGCCCTGCTGCGCTGGCGGCATCCGGTGGAGGGGCTGCTGACCCCGGACAAATTCCTGGCGGTGGCGGAAGAGGCGGGCGTGCTCGTGCCGGTCACGCGTTGGGTCATCCAGCGCGTGTGCCGTCTTGCCGCCGAATGGCGCCAGCGGCTGCCGCAGGGGGAGGATTTCTACATCAGCGTCAACCTCTCGGCGGCCGTGCTGCGCTCGCCGGGACTGCGCGAGTACGTGGCACAGGTGCTCAGCGAAACGCACATTCCCCCCGCGAATCTCAAGTTCGAGCTGTCCGAGGCGGGACTCGTCAGCAACGCAACCACCGCACGCGCCATCCTCGAGGCGTTTCACGAGATGGGCATCGAGCTGATGCTCGACGACTTCGGCACCGGTTATTCCTCGCTCAGTTACCTGCAACTGTTCCCGTTCGATTACGTGAAGATCGACCGGCCGCTGGTGAGCCGCACGGGCTCGGAGCGCGCCAACAACGCGATCACCGCCGCGATCCTGCAGATGGCCTCGAATCTCGGACTGCGGGCGGTCGCGGAGGTAGTGGAAACCAAGGCAGCCGCACAGACGCTGCTGCAGATGGGCTGCGGCTTCGGCCAGGGCTACTTCTACTCGCCGCCGGTGGATGCCGAAGCGGCCTTCCGGCAAATACGCAGCACCACGCGCGTCTCCATGAGCGAGACGGGCAGCGAGTCCGAGGGGCAAAAGACCGCGCCCGAGCTCGAGGACGATTCGCCGACCGTGATGCTGCCGGCCGGGATGATTCTCGAGAGCCGCATCCACGACGATGCCGATACGCCGCCGGAAACCTCGGGGGCTACCTGAGGGGAGCGGCGGCGCCGGCTATGGGGAGCGCGCTCCCCGCTGGCTCGGCCCCCACACGTAAGCCGCGACCGCCGCGAGCTGCTCGTCGGTGAGTCGTGCGGCCGACTATAACTCAACACAACCGCCAAGCCTGACGCGCACGGGAAGGTTGAAGCGTGCGGTTCCCTCCACCTACTATCGGTGCTTCGACAAGGAGGTTTGACCAACGTGGATGTTGGAGTAGAGGACAAGAGCGCCAGCCAGCGCGCTGACAGGAGCGGCGGTACGAAATCCGACATGCTGATCGGCGCGGTGTGGCCCGGTCTGCCGTACCCTCGCGGCGCCACCTGGGACGGTGAGGGTGTGAACTTCTCGCTGTTCTCAGCCCACGCCGAGAAGGTGGAGCTGTGTCTCTTCGATAACACCGGCCGGCACGAGCTGCAGCGCATCAACATTCGCGAGCGCACCGATGCCAACTGGCACGCGTATCTGCCCGAGGCACGGCCGGGTCTGCTGTACGGCTATCGCGTCCACGGGCCCTACGAGCCCGAGCGCGGCCACCGTTTCAACCCCCACAAGCTGCTGATCGAGCCGTACGCCAAGCACCTGCAGGGTCCGCTGGTGTGGAGCGATGCGCATTTCGGCTACCGCACCGGACAGGCGAAGGCCGATCTGTCGTTCGACCGGCGCGACAGCGCCGCCGGCACCCCGAAATGCCGCGTGATCGATCCGGCCTTCACCTGGGGCGACGACCGCCCGCCGCGCATCCCCTGGCACGACACGGTCATCTACGAGGCGCACGTGCGCGGCGTGTCGATGCGCCACCCGCAGGTCCCGCCCCAGCTGCGCGGCACCTATGCGGGCCTCGCCACCGCCCCGATCGTCGATCACTTCGTGCACCTGGGTGTCACCGCCATCGAGCTGATGCCGGTGCATGCGTTCGTCGACGACCGGCATCTGCTCGAGAGGGGACTGCGTAACTACTGGGGCTACAACACCCTCGGGTTCTTCGCCCCGGAGATGCGCTATTCCTCGACCGGCCGGATCAGCGAGTTCAAGACCATGGTGAAGGTGTTGCACTCGGCCGGCATCGAAGTGCTGCTGGATGTCGTTTACAACCACACCGCCGAAGGCAATCAGCTCGGCCCGACCCTCTCTTTCCGCGGCATCGACAACGCCTCCTACTATCGTCTGGTCGCCGACGACCCCCGCCATTACATGGATTTCACCGGTACCGGCAACACACTCAACCTGCAGCATCCCAACGTGCTGCAGATGCTCATGGACAGCCTGCGCTACTGGGTGACGGAGATGCACGTCGACGGCTTCCGCTTCGATCTGGCGTCCGCGCTCGCCCGCGAGCTCCACGAGGTCGACCGCCTCGGCTCCTTCTTCGACACCATCGGGCAGGACCCGGTGCTGTCGCAGGTGAAACTGATCGCGGAGCCGTGGGACATCGGCAGCGGCGGCTACCAGGTGGGCAACTTCCCGCCCGGCTGGAACGAGTGGAACGACAAGTATCGTGACACGCTGCGCGGCTACTGGAAGGGCGACGGCGGTCTCATGGGGGAGTGCGCGCGGCGCATCAGCGGCTCGGCGGACCTGTACGAGGCGAGCGGCCGCAAGCCCCATGCGAGCATCAACTTCATCACCGCGCACGACGGCTT
>Ga0318502_10000667_pt1 | contig 11402 bp, 10 predicted proteins | sample GRESIP174b1f22_FD_203291 | JGI IMG/M metagenome (GOLD analysis project Ga0318502, IMG submission 203291) | Tropical soil microbial communities from Luquillo Experimental Forest, Puerto Rico - GRE.SIPMG.174b1f22 | ecosystem: Environmental > Terrestrial > Soil > Tropical forest > Bulk soil...
CACCGGCGCCATAACCTCCGGGCCGATGCCGTCGCCGGGGAGCACGGCGATGTGGAAGCTGTCGTTAGCAAGCATCTGTTATCCTTGTGCCGCGAGCGAGTGAGGCAAATTCGAAGACGGAGCATCGGAGCGAATTGTTTTGCCCGCAAGTGATCAATAGTGCTGCTTTTTTGTCCTTGCCTGACTGAAAAATCAAATCTTATGAATGGCGTAGCCACGCCGATTTGATTGCGGTCAATATGACGCGGTTGCGGCGTGCAAACCGCGTTGCTGGACGAACCTTACGGCCTCGTGTTGAAGGGGAGTGAAATTCGATGCGTCTCGATGGCAGAATCGCGCTCGTGACCGGCGCCGGATCGGGAATCGGCAAATGCATTGCCGAGACCTACGCACGCGAGGGGGCGCGCGTCGCCTTGGCCGATATCAACGGCGATGCGGCGAAATCTGCGGCCCGCACCATCGGCAACAATGCCATCGCGCTGCGCTGCGACGTGAGCAAAAAAGCCGACGTCGACGGTGTGGTCGAGGAGACGCTCGCGGCATTTGGTGCGCTCGACATTCTCGTCAACAATGCCGGCGCGACTCACGTGAACAAACCGATGCTGGAGATCGGTGAGGCGGAATTCGATCGTATTTTCGCGATCAACGTGAAAGGGGTGTTTCTGGCCTGCCAAGCCGCTGTCCCTGTTTTCCGCGAGCGGGGAGGCGGGGTGATCATTAATATCGGCTCGACTGCTGGATTGCGGCCGCGGCCGGGGCTTTCCGCCTATAACGCGACCAAAGGCGCCGTTCACGTGCTGACCAAGTCGCTCGCCGTCGAACTTGCGCCGGACGGTATCCGCGTCTGCGCCATTGCGCCGGTCGCCACCGAAACGCCGTTGCTCCCGTCCTTTCTCGGTTCGGCTCAAGGCATACGCGAGAAATTCATCGCCACGATTCCTCTGGGCCGGCTGGCCCTGCCGCAAGACATCGCCAATGCAGCTTTGTTTCTGGCCTCGCCCGAAGCCAAATTCATGACCGGCAATATCATGGAGGTCGACGGCGGCCGCGGGGTCTGACCGTCCGATTCCCGCGATGCGACCGGCGGGGCGACCGTAATTTCGGTTCTGGCGGCCTGATTCGCGCCATTTACCGCTATTCTTCCGAGCGTTTTTACCAGCGCGCGGTCTTGGTGTATCGTCGCGCCAAGGGACGGTCGGCTGAAATGTGGGGTCGCAAGCCAAAAGACGCCGCTACGCCGGATTCGCAATCGCCTTCACCATTGAAGGAGGCGATACATCAAGCGCGCGCCGAGGCGGCCGAACGCACCAGCGTCGTCGTCGATCTGCGCGACGCGGAACTGGCGCGCCTTGAGCTTCTAAACGAAGCGTTCAATCCGTTATTCGCGGAGGTGCCGCCGGAAGTCGATCTATTCGATCGCGGCGTTAGCCGCGGCGAGACGCCGCGATTGTGGATCGATGCGGTGGCGCATGTCGCGATGGGGCGCGATAAACGCATTTACCGTTTCCCAGCCGGATGGGACGCCACGTACTGGCCGAGTCGCACGACATTGCCGACATAGTGCAGGCGATAACGACTTATGTAGCGCGACGGCTGATCGAGCGGCAACGCGCGCTCGAGGGCGATCCCGCTCTTTTGTCGCGTGTGCGGCCCGGCGAGGCGCATCGTTATTACCGACGGCGGCGCTGGCGACTGCTCGCCGCGGCGGGATTGGGATTCGTGGCCGGTGCGGCAACGCTGTTCGTTGTCGCGCTGATCCTCACCACGCATTGACGCCTCGCCGGCTTCAATAGATCCTAAAACGAGCGCATTCGGCGATCGCGCCATCCGCGCCACGCTGATACGAGACCGTTTCGCAGCGCCAGTTGCCGCCCGCCCCTTCAAGTTGAAAAACATTGTAACCAGCCGGGTCTTCATCGGCGTGTCGCGCATGGGCCGACGCCGAGGGCACTCCAATCGCCGGAATTTTTTTGTTGCCTGCGCCGTCCAGCCACACCAGCGAACGGCGGTGATCATGGCCGTGGAGCAGAAGCTCCGCGCCCTTTGCCGCGAGCACGCGGCGAAGATCGGCACTATCGGTCAGGCGTCGCGTGAAGCGTCGCGCTGGACTGCGCGGCGGATGATGAATGAGCACGATGCGGAAGCTTCCGCGCGCTTGCTCCAGCATTTCGGCCAATCGCGCAAGCTGTCTTTGGCCGAGACGTCCGGTCGCGAGGAACGGACCGGTCGGCACGCCAGTCGAGAGCGCGATGAGCGTAACGTCGCCGCGGCGGCGGATAAATGGAAACCGCTCGAGGCCGTCGTCGCCGCGCATGTATTCGCCCCAAAACTTCGCCGGCAACTCTTCCGCGCCGCGCACATAAACGTCGTGATTGCCTGGCACGACCGTGACTTCGCCGCTGCGCCCAATCGTTTCGAGCCATCGTCTCGCCCAGGCATATTCGCCCGGCAGCGAAAAATTGGTGAGATCGCCGGTCACCGCGATGTGGTCGACGGAGCGGGCGCGCAAATCGCGCGCGATCTCGGCCAAGACGTCGGGACGATGAATGTATTTGCGCTTGCGCTGCCAATTGATGAAGCCAAGGCCGCGTTTACTCGGCAGCTCCGAAACTTTCGGCGTCAGCGCCAGATGCAGGTCCGATAAATGAGCAAGCGTGAACATCGGGGCGCCTCAGCCGCGGTCATTGCGCCCGCGCTCGCCGACATGCAGTCATCAATCACGAACTGCCGATCAGGATGCCAACGGCGAACACTAGCACGCCGCCCACTACGACCTGAAATACCGCCTGAAGGAAGGGTGTGTCCATGTAGTGCATCCTGATCCAGGCAATGACCGCAAGCTCGATCGCGACGACCGCGCAAGCGAGCGAGGTCGCGACGTAGAAGTGCGGAATAAGATAAGGCAGTGCATGCCCGAGTCCACCGACCGCGGTCATTGCCCCGGTGACTGTGCCGCGGACCACTGGGGCGCCACGGCCGGTCAGCGAGCCGTCATCGGACAGTGCTTCGGCAAAGGCCATCGAGATGCCGGCGCCAAGCGCCGCCGCCAGTCCGACCAGGAAGGTCGACCAGGTGTTGCGCGTGGCAAACGCCGCAGCGAACAGCGGCGCCAGCGTCGAGACTGAACCGTCCATCAGGCCGGCGAGCCCAGGCTGGACATATTGCAGCACGAACATTCGCCGCGCGGTGCTGTCTTCCGCTTCGCGCGCCTTGGGCGTGATTTTTTCGCCAAGTTCATGCGCCAGGGATTCATGCTTGTCCTCTGCGGCGGCTAGCTGCCGTAAGAGATGGCGGACCGAATCGTCATGCGCAGTGTGCGCGGCGCGGCGATAAAACCGCGCCGTCTCATATTCCATCTCCTCGGCGAATTTACGCGTCGCGTCGATGCTGAGCGTTCGGTTGAGCCAAATCGGCCGCCGCGCCACAAATCCTTTGACGTCCTGACGGCGGATCAAGGGCAGAAAATCGCCGAACTTCTTGCGGTGCAGCTCAAGCAGCAGGTCGCGATGATTGATCTCCTCGAGGGCCATTTTGTCGTACATTTCCGCAGTTTCAGGATAAGCGCTGCGAAGCCCGTCGGCGAACGAGCGATAAATGCGGCTGTCCTCGTCCTCATTGGATATGGCGAGCGCAAGAATTTCCTGCTCATTGAGATCGGCGAATCGTTTCAAGTGCCTTCCCCGGGAACGGTGCGCATTAGGCGGCGAGGATATGATATTTTAGAGCTATTCTAATTGATGAAGCCAGCCCTGATCGCAAGTGGTCGCAGCATGGCACTCAGCATTGCCAGCCGCCTATACGAGCCGCTTATGCGTCGGCTTTTGCACATTTACTGGCGGTTCACGCGCGGGCTCACCGTTGGCGTTCGTGGTCTCGTTCTGGACGGCGAAGGCCGCGTGTTCCTGGTCAAGCACTCCTATGTCGCGGGATGGCATCTGCCGGGCGGCGGCGTCGAGACCGAGGAAACGCTTCTTACCGCACTCGCGCGCGAGTTACGTGAGGAGGGGAATATCGAGCTGACTGAGCCGCCAGTCTTGCATGCGATTTACTTCAATCGGCGAATGTCGCCGCGGGACCATGTTGCCCTTTTTGTCGTGCGTTCGTTCCGCCAAACCGCACCACCGCAACCGAACAGCGAAATCGTGGCGCATGGTTTTTTTTCGGTACAGGATTTGCCCGCCGATACGTCCCGCGCCACCCACGAGCGTATTGCCGAGGTTTTGACAGGCCGGGCTACCGCCGAAATCTGGTGAGCGGGGCTGCACAACAAACACAGCGTTCTCAAATGTCGACCCCGCAACCGACCGTTTACCTTGTCGTTTGCCTCTTAGTCTGCCTTGCTCCAGCGCGAGCGGCGCGCCAACCTCGCGCTTGGACGTCAGCTGAAACGATTGCGATCGTGCGGGGCGGCAAAATCAATCGTTGGCCCGATCGGAACAATGCCGGTTGGATTCACCTGCCTCTGGCTGCCGTAATAATGCCGCTTGATGTGATCGATGCTGACGGTCTCGGCCACGCCGGGTACCTGATAAAGGTCGCGCGTGTAATTCCACAAATTAGGATAATCGGCCAACCGCCGCAGATTGCATTTGAAATGGCTGTAGTAGACGGTGTCGAATCGCACCAGCGTCGTAAATAGCCGCCAATCTGCTTCAGTGATTTGACGACCCACCAAGTAACGCTGCCGCGACAGTCGATCTTCGATCTTGTCGAAAGCATCGAAGATCGCATAGGCCGCTTCCTCATAGGCGTCCTGACCCGTGGCGAAACCGGCGCGATAAACGCCGTTATTGATATTCGGATAAACGAGGTCGTTGACGGCGTCGATTTCGGCGCGGAGCGCGAGCGGATAATAATCGGCGCGCACGTCGGTGAAGGCGTCAAAAGCCGAGTTCAACATCCGGATGATCTCGGCCGATTCATTGTTGACGATCGTTCGCCGCTTCTTGTCCCACAGCACCGGTACCGACACGCGCCCGGTATAGTGCGGATCGGCCAGCAAATAAATTTCGGCGAGCGTCGCCTTGCCGTTCACCGTGTCCGGCGTCCCGCCGCGCACGATGCCGAATTCCCACCCGGTCTTGCCATAAAGGGGCTCGGTGATCGAAACGCCGATGATGTTTTCGAGCTTCTTAAGCGCGCGGAAGATCAACGTGCGATGGGCCCAGGGGCAGGCCAGCGAAATGTACAGATGATAGCGCCCGGCCTCGGCGGCAAATCCGCCCTGGCCGATAGGACCGGGGCTGCCATCGCGGCTCACGAAATTGCGAAATACCGACGCTGGCCTGATGAAGCGGCCTTCTTTGGTGCGGGAAATGTCCTCTTGCCAGGCGCCGTTGACGAGCAAACCCATCGGTTTCTCCGTGCTTAATGGTCCAATTTAATCATTATCGGCATTGGCGATAGTGCGCCTCTCGAGTGCGAACCATGCACTATAACTGGACCTTGGTTGAACGGGATGGTAGGCGGCGGCGCGATGAATGAGATTTCGGTCAGCATCCTGCCCGAGGCGGCGGACGACGCGGCGGCGATCGAGCGCCTGCACGAACGCACATTCGGTCCGGGACGGTTCGCCAAGACGGCATACCGGCTGCGCGAAGGGACCGATCACATCCGTGAACTGTCATTTACGGCGCGGATCGGGACCTTGCTGATCGGCTCGGTCTGGCTGTCGCCGATTCGCATCGGCGCGGCCAAGGCATTGCTGCTTGGCCCGGTGACGGTAGAGCCAGCATTTCGCGATCAGGGAGTAGGGCAAGCTTTAATCGAACGCGCGCTCAAAGAAGCGGCCGGTCAAGGTCACCGGCTCGTCATCCTGGTTGGCGACGAGGCCTATTACGAGAAATGTGGCTTCAAACGCGTTCCGAAGGGGCGCGCGATCATGCCGGGACCAGTCGATCCGGCCCGGCTGTTATTTGCCGAGCTGGCGGCGGGCGCCTTCGACGGGGTCTCGGGCCCGATCCGTCCGGACTGAGTTGCTAGAGCGTGAACAATCACGCTCTATCGCCCCTCACGCACCCAGGTGCCGGCGAGACTTCCGAGCAATAACAGCAAACCGAGCAGGCCGGCAAAGACCGGCAACACGCCGACGCCGCGGACCACGCTGGCATTGCTCATTTTCAGCCCGATCCAATCGTCGCCCTTATAGGCATTCCCCGAGCGCACCGCGAGGAGCCGCGGCACGTCCAAGCCGCTGCCGTCGTCGAGCCGCCGCGCATCTCCGCCGGTCGCATTGGCGAGCGGCGCCAGCACCTGTGTCGTCGACGTCACTTCGGCAAACTCTCGCGGATTGGCCGGCCCGACATTAATCAGCGCGTTGAGCTTACCGTCGGCGGCGCGCCACAGACCAAGTTCGTTGGCGCTCACGCTTGTTTCCCACACGCCCGGTTTCGTGGCGTCGAGTTTGAGCGTGCGCATCGCGCCCGACGGCGAAGTCAGCGTCACGTCCGCGACCTCATCCGTCATGGTTTGCCGGCGCACCAATAGATTGTGGCCGTTGACTATTAGCCGCAGCGCCTCCTCTTCGAGATCCGGCTCCTTCATCAGCCAATGGGACAATCGCCGCAATAGATCGAGATGGGGACCGCCGCCTTCGAAGCCGCGGGCCCATAGCCAGATGTGATCGGAGAGCAGCAATGCGACACGGCCCTGTCCCTCGTGCGAGAGGACGAGCAGCGGTTTGGCATCCGGCCCCTGCATGACCGTCGTCCCGGTCGCACTGCGGGTGTCGACAATACGAAACCATTCGCTCCAATGCGGCGACTTGTCCTCGGAGCCCTCGAGACCGCGTGTAACAGGATGGCGTTGCCCGAGTTCGGTAAGCTCCGGCCGATATGCCTCATCCGTGACATCGCCGCTCGGCTCGGCCGGCAAGATGGCGTCGAGCGGCGTGCGCCAGATGCTGGTTGAGCTTGCATAGTCGGGACCGGCTGCGACCAGCACTGCCCCGCCATCGCGCACGTAGCGGGTGATGTTGTCGAAATAGATGATCGGCAGCACGCCCTGGCGGGCGTAGCGATCGAAAATGATGAGCTGGAAATCGTCGATTCTTTGTTGAAACAGCTCGCGCGTTGGGAATGCGATCAATGACAGCTCGTTGATCGGGGTACCGTCCTGTTTTTCTGGCGGCCGCAGGATTGTGAAGTGCACTAGATCGACCGATGGATCAGACTTTAGAAGGTTGCGCCAGGTCCGTTCGCCGGCGTGCGGCTCGCCCGAAACGAGCAGCACCCGCAGCTTGTCGCGCACGCCGTCGATGCTTACGACCGCGCGATTGTTGACCTGGGTTAATTCATCCGCGAGCGGCGAAGCTTCGATTTCGACGATGTTCTGCCCGCCGTGCGGAATTGGCACGGTAACGCTCTGCGCGACTCCGACCGGAACATTACGGATCTCCACGATGTCGCCGTCGCGCCGCACCGTGACCTGAGCGGTCTTCTCGCCGACGCCTTGGTCTTCCACCCGATATGTGATCGTCTGCGGTTGACCGACGATGCCAAAACGCGGCGCCGCGATTAGCGCGACACGACGGTCGCGCTCGTCCTCATGTCCGGTGATCAGCGCATGGACCGGCGCCGCAAAGCCAAGAGAGCTGGGATCGGCGGGCACGTCGTGCACGCGGCCGTCGGTGATCATGACGACGCCGGCGATCCGGTCGGTGGGGACATCGGCGAGCGTCGAATTCAACGCAGTAAATAAACGCGTGCCGTCGGTCTCGCCGTCGGCTTCTCCCGCGTCGACGACGCGCACCTCCAATCCTGAAATTCGGTGCAATCGATCGAGGATTTTTGCTTGCGCCGCCTCGGTCTGTCGCATGCGATCGCCGAAGTTTTGGCTTGGACTCTTGTCGACCACGACGACGGCAACTGAACTCAGCGGCTCGCGATCCTCGCGTGTAAATGACGGATTGGCGAGCGCAAGCACGATCAATGCCAGCGCAAGCGTTCTCACAGCGGCGCCGCGGCTGCGCGATACAAGGAGGAGCAATGCGAACAGACCTGCTGCCGCAAGCACCGCCCATAGAACGTCGGTGCCGACCAGAGGAGCAAACGCAATACCGAGATTCACGGCATTCTCTCCTGGATGCGACGCTATTGGCCCAGCCGCTCTAGCAGCGCCGGCACGTGGACCTGATCGGCTTTGTAATTGCCCGTGAGCGTGTACATCACGATATTCACGCCGGCACGGAAGGCGAGCTCGCGTTGACGCGGCTGCCCGTCGACCATCGGCAGCAAGGGCTGGCCGTCCTGTCGCGTCGCCCAAGCGCCGGCAAAATCGTTTGAGGTGATGATGATCGATGACACGCCGTCGCCGCCGCGGGCGGGTCGACCCGAGGCCTCCTGCTGACTTTCCGACGGCAGCGCCTCGACCCAGAGCTGGCCGGCATCGAAGCGGCCGGGAAAGTCGCGCAACAGATAAAAAGTCTTGGTCAGAACGTGATCGCGAGGGACCGGCTCAAGTTCAGGAATATCCAGTGACGAAAGAATCTTGCGCAGCTCAAGCATGCCTGGACTGCGGGTTTCACCGCCCTGGCCCGGCGGTGCGACGACCGCGTCGCGCGTGTCAAACAGCACCGTCCCACCGTCTTTCATGTAAGTATCGATGCGCTTGAGTGCGGCATCGGAAGGCCGCGGCGCACCCGGCACAATCGGCCAATAGATCAGCGGATAGAACACCAGTTCGTCGCGCGCGATATCGAGTCCGATCGGATCGCCTGGCTCGAGCGCGGTGCGTTGCGCGAGAAATAGGGTAAGCCCCGCGAGCCCGGCCTTGCTGATGGCATCGACTTCGGAATTACCAGTGATGACATAGGCGAGCTTTGTCTCAAGCGCTGACTGCGGCACCTCGGTACCTGCCGCTTGCTGCGCATGGGTGCTTGCGAGTGTCAACGTCACCAAGGCCAGTATGAGAATTGAGGCCGGCGCGGCAGGCGCGCGGCGCGGGATGAGGCGCTGAATGCCGCCGCCGAGGAATAGAACGATAAGCGAATCGAGAAGAAGTAGCGCAATTGCGGCGAGCAAGACCGGCCCGCGCAAATCCTGCGGCTCGGTGGTTCGGTAGACTTCACGGCTGGCGTTGACGAGCGGCGCGAAGTCGAGGGCGGCTAGGCGATCGCCGCCAGTCAGTGTGTTAACCGCCACAAGGCTGTCGGGCGGCCCATAGAAGCCGGGTGGATGGTCGGGCGTGGCGCTGCCGACAAAGTCCTCTGCCACCGGACGTGCGGTCGGCGGCGGCGCGATAAAACTGCCGAAGCCATCGAGGATGTGGCTCGGTGCGGCCACCGTCCGCGCATTTTTGCCTTTGGTTGCGCCGCTCTCGGCAATCATGTTTGTGCCGGACAACGCGACGACTCGCTTGAGCATTTCGACGAACGTGCCTGACAATGGCAGGTCCGACCAGCGCGTATCGCCGGTGACGTGAAACAGCACGATCAAACCCCTGCCGCGATGCGCAGCCGTAACCAGCGGTGTGCCGTCAGCGAGTGTCGCCCAGGTATTATCGCCGAGCGTCGCATCGGGTTCGGCGAGAACCTGGCGGGTGACGGTGACGTCATTCGGCACCGGGATGCCGCCGAATGGACTGTCACGGGAGAGTGCCGCCAGCGGCTGCGGTGTGTCCCAGCTTAGGCTGCCGCCGAGAATACGGCCGCCACGTCGCAATCTTACGGGCACAAGGTCGTCCTCGGATGCGGCAAGCCGCGGACCGGCAAACCGCACCAAAACGCCGCCATCTTCAACCCAGCGAGCTAGCCGATCATGCGCATCGCCGACATTGCCGACATCGGTGAGGATCAGCATCGGCAGATTCTGGTCGAGGAAGTGGGTAACGGCGTCGGCTGGAGATTCGCCTTGCGCCAGGCGCACGTCGGCAAAGGGTTCGAGCGCGCGTTGCAGATAGTAACTTGAAGACAAAAGCGGCTCGGAAACGTCCGCGTTCGCGCCCGATACGATGCCGACGGTGCGGCGGCGCGATCGCTTGTCCAAAAGCTGAACCGCTCCGGCGGAGCGTTGGCCCGCAATTTCCAGGCGCGCAATCTCGTTGCGCAATTCGACTGGCAGTTCGAAACGCGCCTCCGTTTCATGCTCAGTCGCGTTGAAGTTGAATTGTGCCTCGCCTAGTGCCAGGCCCTTCAGGTCGAGCGCCCGCACTGTCCCGGCGTCATTTGCGCCGGGCGTTGCACGCAAGACTTTCACGGTCAATGCGCCCGCCGCATTCTCGGCGGCATTAAGCGCGCAAGGCTGTGCCACGCCTCCAGTTACAATCGTAAGCGGATGCTCGCCGATCGTTTGCTGCAGGCTGTTGACGAAGGACGCGCCGTTGCCCAAGTCAATGCCGTCTGACAGCCAGACGAGTTCGATTTTAGGATTGGTCGACAAGAAACGTGACAGTGACGGTAGCGCCTCGGCGCGATCGATCCGATAGGGGACCGGCTCTATTTGGTGAAGCCGCACACGCGCGGACTCGGCAGTCTCCAGCGAAACATCCCGCGGCCCCTGGGACAACGGCAGCAGCGCCACCGCGCGGCGATCGTCCGCGGCGCGCATGATGACGTCATCGGCTGTGCGCAGGCGCGCGTCCCAGGTGCTCGCTGCCGTCCAGCCGTCGTCGATGAGGATCGCGAGCGGTGCGCGTGTCTTGGTCCCCGCCGCGGGCGGATGCCAAAGCGGACCAGCGGCCGCGACGATGATCAATGCGGCGAGCGCAAGGCGCAAGAGTGTGAGCCACCAAGGCGTCCGGGCCGGGGTTTCCTCCTTCGGTGCGATCGCCAACAAGAGTCGTGTCGGTGGAAAATCGATGCGGCGGGGTCGCGGCGGAACTAAACGCAATAGCCACCACAGCACCGGCAAAGTGATGAGACCGGTGAGCACCAGCGGTTCGGTAAAGCCGAGCGAGAATGCGCCAATCATGCGGATGCCATTGGTATCCCCGGCCTCCGCAGCTGCACCCATTCATCCGCCATGCCAGCGCCGATACGGGCGTGCAAGGCCAGCAAAAGTTCGCTGGCCGGGCGGTCGGTTCGATGGATGCTGAAACTCCAACCAAGTCGATCAGTCTCGCTCCGGATTGCGGCGCGGTGCTGCGCGATTTGCGCGGTGTAATCGGCGCGCCAGCTCTCTGCGCGGCCGGCGGTGATGCGTCGGCCGTCTTCGGGCTCGACGAATTCGATCCGGCCCCAATAGGGGAATGTCTCCTCGGCAGGATCGACGATTTGCACGACATGGCCATGAGTACCGCGGCCGGAGAGTTGAGTGATGATCTGTCGCACGTCGGCGATCTCGCTCCACAGGTCCGAAAGCAAAACCACCTCGGCGAGCGGTGAGGGCGCAAAATTCGGTGGTAAGCTCGTACGCTCTTCGCGGTCGACAACGATCGCTTGCGCAATCTGCTCGATAATGTTCCGA
>Ga0318502_10000689_pt1 | contig 11253 bp, 9 predicted proteins | sample GRESIP174b1f22_FD_203291 | JGI IMG/M metagenome (GOLD analysis project Ga0318502, IMG submission 203291) | Tropical soil microbial communities from Luquillo Experimental Forest, Puerto Rico - GRE.SIPMG.174b1f22 | ecosystem: Environmental > Terrestrial > Soil > Tropical forest > Bulk soil...
ACCGTGATCATCGACCGGACCGGCAAGCTGCGCGTGCTGCACCGGGGCTACAAGCCGGGCGATGAAAACGAGTATCTTGACAGCATCCGCACCCTGATTCGCGAATGAGAGGGAGCCGGCGTGGGGCAGCGACCATGAGCAGGATGAGCAACAGGCTGAGGCAGGCCGTGGCGGCCGGGGCGCTGCTTGCAGCCCTCGCCGGCTGCACGGCCCCTACCCCCTGGGTCAAGCCCTACGAGCGCGAGCACTTCGCCGATCCCATCATGTCGTTCAACCGTGACCCGGTCTCGAGCGTTTACCTCGACCACGTGTTCGAGAGTCGCGAGGGTGCGCACGGGGCGACCGGCGCGGTCGGCGGCGGCTGCGGATGCAACTAGCGCAAGCGCTGGGCGAGGCGCGCACCGCGTGCGCGGACTCCGGCCCGCTGCTCACGCCGTTCCGGCGGACGCTGCTCGCGCTACTCGTGATCGCAGCGCCCGCCCTCGGCGGGGTGTTGCCCGAGGATCGCGCCGATGTGATGTGGCACAACTACAACGGTGGCGACATCACCGTCGAAGGCCCCTCGGTGCTCGTGCAGAAGAAGGTCGGCGAGAGCCTGTCATTCTCCGCCGGCTACTACGAGGACATGATCTCGAGCGCCTCGATCGACGTGAAGCTCTCGGCGAGCCCCTACCACGAGACCCGCAAGCAGGAGAACGTCGGCGTCGAGTACCTGCACGGCAAGACCACCTACGCCATGGGCTACATCCACAGCAAGGAGCCGGACTACATCGCCAATACGACCTTCTACTCCATCAGCCAGGACATGTTCGGCGATCTCACCACGGTCACCCTCGGCTACCGCCGTGCCTGGGACGAGATCTTCCGCGACATCAAGCAGCCGGACGGCGAGATCGTCAACGACCCGACCTTCCACGAGCGCGCCGACCACCGCGGCTACTCGCTCGCGATCAGCCAGATCCTCACCCGCAACCTGATCGCCGACTTCAACTACGAGCTGATCACCGACCAGGGGTATCTCGCCAACCCCTATCGCAAGATCCGCTACCTCTCGCCCGGGCAGGGCCAGGGCTTTACGCTCGCCGACCAGGTGTACCCGAACACGCGCACCAGCAACGCCGCCTCCCTGCAGATGAAGTACTACCTGCCGTGGCGCGCGGCGGCGGCGGGCAGCTATCGCTACTTCCGCGACACCTGGGGGATCGTGGCCCACACCGTCGAGGCGGACTACACCCAGCCGTGGCGACAGTGGGTGTTCGATGGCACGGTGCGCTGGTACACGCAGACGCATGCCGATTTCTACAGCGACCTGTTCCCCTACGCCAATTACCAGAATTTCATGGCGCGCGACCGTGAGCTCGCCACCTTCACCGACTGGACGGTTGGCGCCGGCGCCTCCTACCACTTCAACGTGCCGGGCGCACCCTGGATCAGCAAGAGCACCGCCAACGTGCGCTTCGATCACCTGTTCATCGACTACAAGGACTTCCGCAACGCGCTGCTCGCGGGCGAGTACGGTGCCGGCAACGAGCCGCTCTACAAGCTCAACGCGAACATCTTCCAGCTCTTCGTCTCCATCTGGTTCTGAGTCTGAATGCCTGCTGAATGCTCACGAACGCGCGCACTCGAGGCGCGAGTGAGTTAAGCTGCGCAGCCAGTCGCCACTGCTCATTCACCGGCTGTCGGCGAGGGCCGACAGTCCACGAATGGAGGGGATGTCTCACCATGCACATGCGTACGTCTGTCGTTTCGCTACTGGCCGCCCTCACGCTCAGCGGTGCTGCCACAGTTGTCCACGCCCAGGCCCGCGAGGAAGGCCGTCTGCTCTACGCCGGGGAGGTCCTGCAGGAGCTGCGTACCACTCGCGATCAGGCGATTCCCGACCGCCTGCTCGAGCGCGCCTACGGAATTGCAGTGTTCCCGGATCTGACCAAGGTCGCCTTCTTCGCCGGCGGCCGCCGCGGCCACGGAGTGCTGGTCGTGCGTGACAAGCAGGGCCGCTTCTCCAACCCGGTGTTCATCACCATGACCGGTGGCAGCTTCGGTTGGCAATGGGGCGTGCAGCTCACCGATATCGTCCTGGTGTTCACGACCGCCAAGGGTGTGGAGGGCATCAACGGCGGCAAGGTAACCCTCGGTGCCGGCGCCTCCGTCGCAGCCGGTCCCGTCGGGCGCGATGCCTCGGCAGCGACCGACGCCGGCTTCAAGGCGGAGGTCTACTCCTACTCGCGCAACAAGGGTGTGTTCGCGGGAATTTCGCTCGATGGCAGCGTCATCACCATGGATGACGGCGCCAACGCGGCGTTCTACAAGAAGCCCGGCGTGACCGCCGGCGACATCCTCGCAGGCACCGTCACGACCGATGACGACTCGGCGCGGCGCTTCCTCGCGGCGGTGTCGACGAGCACCGCCTCGGCGGCGCCGCAGCGGACGGCCTCGACTGCCGGGACCGCTCCACATGCCGGCGCCCCCTCGGCCGTGACGGCCGTGGCCCCCGCGGGCCAGGGAACCTCGGGCGCTGCGCAGACCTTCCCGCTCGCGGATCCGCAGCCCGGGAAAGAGCCGAAGTAGTTCTGCCACCCGGGGTCCCCGCGAAATCGCGCGTCTTCCCGGGCAGCGCGCGCTCTATGTAAGCGGCGAGCGCGATTTCGTGGGGTGGTTCACCCGGGGTCCCCGGCGGGGGGAATGGCGCGGCCGCCGCCGCGCCGCTCGCGCGCTTAGTTGCGCCCGGACCCCGGCGCAACCGCCGCCGCTACGGCGGCCGTGGCTCGTCGCGCTCCCAACTTTCGACGGAACTCCCGCGCGAGCAGCGTGAGACTGATGAGCGCCTGCAGTGTCACCGTCGCGACCGACAGGTACCAGACCTGCGTGAGCGCGAAGTGCGGCTGGCGCGAGAGGAGCACCACCGGCAGGACGAAGGTCAGGAGGCGCGAGGCGGAGCTCAGGAGTGACGGCCAGGTATTGCCGAGCGCCTGGAACAGGCCCGAGCAGGTGAAGATCAGCCCGGTGGCTATGAAGTTCCAGGAGATGATGCGCAGGTACGGGCCGCCGACCGCCACCACCTCCGGCGCGCGCGTGAAGGCATAAATGAACCACTCCGGGCGCCACTGGCAGACGAGCGTGATGAGGAGCATGAGCGCGCTGCTGAGGATCGCCCCCGTGCGGAAGGTCTCACGCACCCGCTCGAGCCGGCCCGCGCCGAAATTCTGACCGGCCACTGGCGTCACGGCGAACGCGATCGCCATCACCGGCAGGAACATCGCCTGCATCACGCGCCCGCCGATGCCGAATCCCGCCTGGGCCGCCGGCCCGAAGGAGCGGATCACCCAGTAGATGACTCCGAGTATCACGAACATCATCAGGAACTCGCCGCCCGCCGGCAGGCCGATGTTCAGGATGCGCCCGATGAGGCCCCAGTGCGGCACCCATTGCCGCGGGTGGAGCGCCACGTAATGCTCGAGGCGCACGAAGTAGACCCACAGACACAGCACGCCGAAGGCGACGGCGATGCTGCTCGCGAGCCCCGCGCCTGCGGTGCCGAGCGGGTGGTGCGTTCCCCAGCCGGTGATGAGAATGGGTGCGAGCACGGTGTTGACGATCACGGTCAGCATCTGCACCACCATCGTCGGCTGCACGATGCCGGTACCGCGCAGCGCCGAGCCCATCGCCACGAGTGCGAACTGCAGCGCGAGTCCGGGTGTGTACCAGTAAAGATAGGCGCTTCCGGCGGACCCGGCAGACGCATCGGCCGCGACCCAGCGCACGTAGGCACCGCCGGCGAGAAAGCCCCAGAGGAGCGTGAGCACCCCGCACACCGCCGAGAGCAGGACCGCCTGATTGAACACGAGGTTGGCGGCGGCCTGGTCCTTGCGGCCGGCGGCATTCGCCACGAGTGCCACCGTGCCGACCCCGAGCATCTGCGTGAGCGCCAGGATGATGAAGCTCACCGTGCCGGCGGTGCTCACCCCGGCGATGGCCGCATCCCCGAGGCGCGAGACGAAATACAGGTCGACCAGAAAGTACAGCGTCTGGAAGAGCATGCCGACCGCGATCGGCACGGCCATCGCCACCAGCAGCCGGGCAATCGGCCCCTGTGTGAGGTCTTTCATGCGGCTCGGACCCTCCTGCTGCGGCTAGTCTAGGCGGGCTCCGCGGCGCTTGCGATCATGCCGGCCACCTCCGACCGCACCCGCCGCGCAGTCCAGCGAAATATTCATCGGCTGGAAGCCTTGCGCCATTTGCGCCAGTCACGCTCGACCAGCTCCGCCATGCGGTGAGCCGCCGGGGAAAGCCAGCGGCTGCCACGCCGGTGCAGGTCCGCGAGGATGGACTGGCGCTGTGCGGGAGTCCCGAGGTGCATGTTGGCGGTCTCCCATCCCATCATCCACAGCAGGCGATCCTCGTCGCGATTGCGGGGCAGGCTCGCGAGCTCGATGCGACTGCTGTCGGGGGCGAGACGCCGGATCAGCCATTTACCGTGAACGCTGAGGAAAGGATCCGGCACGCGTACGGCACGTGCGATGAGCTCGCGGTAGCGCGGCGCCCGGAGCGGCAGCTCCCGCGCCCACAGCCAGGCGGAGGGCGCGAGCGGCTTGGCCTCACGTGCGACCATGCCGCCGCGCCAGTCGGCGAGCGCGACGAGGCGAACCCGGCCGAGGCTTCCGGCTCCGGCCTGTCGCTGCACGAAGCGCACCGGCAGACCCCGCACCGGCAGGGCCGTCTTCAGCAAGCGCCGCGCACGGGATTGCCAATGTGCCGGCGCATCGGGCAGTCCCCGCAGATGGTTCCAGAACGGGCGTTGATCCTTGAGACGCGCGATCGCGAGATCCCGCAGCCAGCGGTAGCGCTCCGCCAGCACTGCCCCGCCACCTGCGCGGCGCAGTGACTCGGCATAGCCCTCGAGGATCGCCGCGCTGGCGCGCCGGCCGGAGAGCGACATGCGCGCCTGCTCGCTGGCGAGCAGCGCACTCGTGGCGAGGCGCACCAGATCCTGCGTATAGGGAAGCACCACCGTCTCGTCGAAATCGTTGACGCCCCATATCAGCCGGCCCTCGGCGTCGCGCCAGGTGCCGAAATTCTCCACGTGCAGATCGCCGACAGCGAGCACCGCGGGCGCGTCGGCGAGCTTGCGGCAGGTGTCGGGCCACAGCTGCGCCCAGCGATAGAAGGTCGCCCGCATGAAGGAGAAGGGATCGGCAGCCATCAGCCGGTGCTTCAGACGGACATCCAACCGCACCGTCGGAACCTTGCGCGCAAGCCATTTTTCATAGCCACGCGTCGACTGGCACACGCCCATGGGACACACGTTAGATGAGCGCCGCACACAGCGCCACGTCAGGGCTCGCCCGGGCGCTGCGCCAGAGTGCACCGCCCGGTTCTTCCGGCACCTATTTGGGGGTATAGGCAGGAGAGGTAGGATCGGTTTCAATTCGTGGTTCGCACCCTCCCCCGGAACACACGCTTCTGAACGACTCCGTTACCGCTGCGAATCAAGTCCGTGTGGCCGGCGGCACCGCCCTCGGCATCCTCGCCGCCATCAGCTTCTGTCATTTGCTGAACGACATGCTGCAGTCGCTCCTGCCGGCGCTCTATCCGATGATCAAGAGCTCCTACGGGTTGAGCTTCGCGCAGATCGGCCTGCTCACGTTCACTTTCCAGTTCACCGCCTCGCTGCTGCAGCCGCTGGTCGGAGCGCTGGCCGACAAGAGCCCGCGCCCCTACTCGCTCGCCGTCGGCATGGGGTTCACGCTCGCGGGGCTGCTGCTGCTCGCCTTCGCTGCAAGCTACACGCTGCTGCTCGTCGCGGCAGCACTCATCGGCACCGGCTCCTCGGTGTTTCACCCGGAGTCTTCCCGGGTCGCGCGCATGGCGAGCGGCGGCAAGCATGGACTGGCACAGTCGGTGTTCCAGGTCGGCGGCAACCTCGGCACCTCCGCCGGTCCACTGCTCGCGGCCTTCGTCGTGCTGCCGCACGGGCAGTCGAGCGTCGCCTGGTTCTCCGGGGCGGCGCTGCTCGGCATCTTCCTGCTGGTGAACGTCGGGCACTGGTACAAAGCTCACGGCATCTCGCGGCTGGCGGGCGCCGGCGCTACGCGCCGCGCGGCGCCCCGACATCACGTCGTCGCAGCGCTGTTGGTGCTCCTGATGCTGGTGTTCTCCAAGTACGTGTACCTCGCCAGCATCAACAGCTACTACACCTTCTACCTCATCGAGCACTTCCACCTCTCGGTGCGCAGCTCGCAGCTGCATCTGTTCGTGTTTCTTGCCTCCGCCGCGATCGGCGGCATGGTCGGCGGCCCGCTCGGCGATCGACTCGGCAGCAAGTACATCATCTGGGCGTCGATACTCGGCGTCCTGCCCTTCACGCTGCTGCTGCCGCACGCCAATCTCTTCTGGACCGGCGTGCTCACCGTGCCGATCGGGCTCATCCTCGCTTCGGCCTTCCCGGCGATCGTGGTGTACGCCCAGGACCTGCTGCCCGGGCGCACCGGCACCGTGGCAGGTTTGTTTTTCGGCCTGGCGTTCGGCATGGGGAGCATCGGCGCCGCGGTGCTCGGCAAGCTTGCCGACCACATCGGTGTCGATGCGATCTACCGGATCTGCGCCTTCCTGCCGCTGATCGGACTACTGGCCGCTTTCCTGCCCGACCTGCACAAGTCCCATGCCGAAACCGCTGCCTGAGATGCTGAAGCTCGTGCCCCGCGCGCTGCTCGATCGGCTCGCGGCCCAGGCCGCGGCGAGTCCGCGCGCCCGTGCACACCACAACATTCACGCGACACCCGCCGATCCGGTGCAGCGCTTCCTGGTGGTGGCACAGGCGGACTCCTACTTCCGGCCGCACCGGCACGAGAGCCGCTCCGAGCTGGCGCTGCTCGTTCGTGGTGGCGTCGATGTACTCCTCTTCGATGAGCGCGGTCGCGTGCTCGCTCGCCACGCGGTCGGTGAGGGCAGCGACAACCTCGCCTACGAGACCCCGCAGGGCGTGTGGCATACGGTCGTGCCGACAAGCGGCGGCTGCGCTTTTCTCGAGATCAAGGAAGGACCGTACGACCCCGCCACCGCGGTGCACTTCGCCGCGTGGGCTCCCGCCGAAGGCGATCCTGCGGTGCCTCGCTTCCGCGCCTGGCTGCGCAGTGCGCAGCCGGGGGAACTGCCGCCGGCGTAGCCACCCCAAGAAATTGCGCTTGCCACGCTCACTGAGCTCCCACCGCTCAGCAAGATGCGCAATTTCTTGGGGACCCCGGCGGGGGCGCAGAAGAGGCGAGATCAGGCTTGTGGTCGCAGGTAGCGCCCGAGCTCACTCCCGCTCACGATGCTGTCGAGATAGCTGAAGGTGCCGCGCTCGCTCACCTCGCGAGCCGCCGCGAGCACGCCCGTCATCGCGGCGCGATAGAGAGAGGTGGACAGGCTGATGCGCCGCACGCCAGCGGCGGCCAGGTCCGCCACCGTGAAGGACTTGCCGGGGATGCCGACCATGAAGTTCACCGGCCTCTTCAGCGCACCGCACACGGTACGCACGGCTGCGAGATCGGGCAGGCCCGGCGCAAACAGTACATCGGCGCCCGCGCGCTCGAACGCCTGCAAGCGCCGTACCGTGTCGTCCAGGTTCGGCCGTCCATGCAGAAAATTCTCCGCGCGCGCCGTGAGTACGAAGTGAAACCGCTGACCATGGGCCTCCTCCACGGCCGCAGCCACGCGCTCGACCGCGTGCTCGAACTCGTAGATCGGGGCACGCGGATCGCCGCTGGCGTCCTCGATCGAGCCACCGACGAGTCCCGCGGCAGCAGCGAGCCGGATGGTCTCGGCGACCGTCTCGGGCGCATGACCGAAACCGTTCTCGAGGTCCGCCGCCACCGGACACTCGCTCACCGCTACGAGCAGCCGCGCGTGCTCCAGCGCCTCCTCGCGCGTCACCTCCCCATCGAGCTTGCCGAGCGTCGCCGCGCACGCGGCACTCGAGGTCGCCAGTGCCTTGAAGCCGAGACCCGCCATGATGGCGGCCGAGGCGCCGTCCCAGACATTGGGTATGACGAAGACACCGGACTCGTGCAGCGCGCGAAAGCGCGCAGTGCGCTCGTGTTGGTTGTCCATGCTCAGCTCTCCCAGCGGGTGGCAGCCCGCTTCCCCGAAAGGCGAGTGTGGCACAATCGCTGTGCCAGAGTTTATTCACCGTGCCAGCAGCGTTCCATTGGCGGGCCGTCGCGCTCACACCGCTCCTGTGTGCGTGGCTGGGGGCCATTGCAACTGCGACCGCCGCTGCGCCCGCTGCGCAGTGCTCACCCCACCCGGGGGCACAGCCGGCGGTGCTGCGCCTGCGCGCCGCCATGGCGCAGGGGCGCTTCATCGCCTATCAGCCGACCGCGCTGCAGGTGGTCGACGGGCGCTTCACCGAAGCCGACGCCGCCAGCATCCGCGCAGATCTCACCCGGCTGCGCGAGCGCTTCGACGGGCTCATCACCTATGACGCCATCCACGGCGCGCAGCAGATCCCGGCGATCGCCGCGGCGCTGAGGTTCCGCGCGCTCATCCTCGGCGTGTGGGATCCGGGCGATGAGCGGCAGCTCGCCGCGGCACTCGAAGCCGCGCGCCGTTTCCCCCAGCTGGTGGTCGGCATCTCTCTCGGCAACGAGATGCTGTTCGCGCATCGCAGCGATCCGGGTGCGCTGCTCGAGGCGATCACGCGAGTACGCGAGCGAGCACCGTCCGTGCCGCTCTCGACGAGCGAGCCTTTTCACGTCTACGACCAGCCGGCCGCGGCGGCCCTGCTGAAGCGGCTCGACTTCCTGCTGCTCAACGTACACCCGGTATTTCAGCCCTGGTTCCGCGAGTCCTCGGATGCGACCGCGGCACAGTTCGTCATCAACGTGCTCGGCAAGCTCGCCCCGCTCGCCTGCGGTCCGGTGCTGGTAAAGGAAACCGGCGTTCCGACCGCGCCGGTGAGCGCAGGATTCGGCGAAGAGCGTCAGGCCGGCTTCTACCGCGAGCTGCGCCGCTCGCTGCCGCCGAGCGGCACGCAGGCGTTCGCCTATTTCGCTGCCTACGACGCGCCGTGGCGGGCTTATGACGCGACCGGAGTGCCGGGAGCGCCGGCCGTGCATCCCGAAGAGGCGCACTGGGGATTGTATGACGAGGCGCGTCGGCCGAAGGCTGCCGCACGCGAGCTGCCGCCGTTACCGCCCTGATCCGACACCTCACTTCACCGCCAGTTCGACCTGCACCTTGTCGCCCGATTGCGGTTTGGGGGGCACCTTCACGATGAACACCCGTGAGGTTTCGACCTCCCCGCCCGACACCAGCGCACCCTCGATCGCCTGTGCGCGCTCCTTGCCGAGCGCCTCGAGATCGCCGTCCGATACCTGGACGTGATCGATGAGTGCAGCGTTCAGGTCTGAGATCGCCGGGTCGTACGGCGGGGTCTCCCCGCGCTTCGCCTGTTGCACGGCCACGACGCTCGGGGGCAACGGCTTGTCCTTGCCGAGCTCCGCCTGGTACTCCTCGAGCAGCAATTTGAAGTGCTTCTCGGGGTCCGCGAGCGCCAGGTCGAGGGCGGTGTCCGGATGCCTGCGTCCTTCGCGCTTCGTGAGCTCCCGGGCTTGCAGCTCGCGGCGCAAGCCCGCCGCCGCCAGTGCCGGCCGGTCGATGGTATCGGCGTACACCATGGGCACATCGAGCTTCAGCTGCGGGCGCTCTTTCATCGCCTTCGCGATCGAGGCGAGCTGATCCTGCCCGGGCTTCTCGAGCTCGGCGCTGCCGCCATCGAACTCGATGATGTTCATGTGCTCGTTGCCGCCGCCGAAGAGGTGCCCGAGGAGCGCAAACGGCGCGGCCGCCACCTTGACGAGCAGATTGGTGAACATCTGCCAGAGTATCGGGCCGATGCGGAACTTGGGGTCATCGAGCGAGCCGCTCACCGGCAGGTTGAGATCGATGACGCCGTTGCGGTCCTTGAGCAGGGACACCGCGATTTTCAGCGGCACGTGCACGGCGTCGGGACTTTCCACGCGATCACCGAGCTCGAGCTGATCGATCACGAAGTGCTGGGCGGCGTCGAGCTTGCGCTGCTCGACTTTGTAGTGCACATCCACCGAAAGCTTGCCCTTGTCGATCTTGTAGCCGACGAAGTGCCCCGAGTACGGGTTAACGACGGTGAGATCGACGTCCTTGAAGCTCATCGTGAGATCGGTAAAGAGAGCGGCGGACAACAGGTTCACCTCGCCCGTGACCTGCCAGGGCGCATAGCGATCGACCTTACCGTTGAGCTGCACCTTGGCGCGGGATCGTGGATCGGAGGAGAGGCCGCTGATCTTGCCGCCAAGGCTCTGAATGCCGATCGCGAAGCTCGGTTTGATCCACAGGTCCGAATAGTTCGCCGAGCCGTTGACGAGCGTCACCGTGCCGATCGACACCGGGAAGGGTGTCAGCGGAGCAGCGGGTGCGGCGGCCGCCGGCGGCGCGCTCTTGCCTTTGCGTTTGGATGCCGACCGAGCGGGCGCGTCCGTGCCCGCCGCCGAAGATGCGTTCGGCTGCGCCGGCTGATCGGGGGGCTGCGCCGGCTGATCGGCCGCCGCATTGGTCGATGCGGGCTGGCTCTTGGCGCGTGTCGCACCCGAGGGTGTGAGCACCTCCTTGATGTTGATCGTACGATCGGGGGCAATCACCATGCGCACGTAGGGCTCGAGCGCGGTCACCGCGCCGATCCGCACGCTCGCCGGCGCCGAGCGGTAACGGATGTCGGCGACGCGCAGGTCGTGCCACTTGATGAAATCGAGCTTCAGCTGATTGTCGACGGTGCGCAGGTCGTGGACCCCCGTCGTCCCGCCGACCACCACCGCACCGTCCGCGCCGCGCTCGATATCGAGCTTCGTGCCGAGCGTGCCTTTCAGCAGCGTCATGGACGTGTAGCGAGTGAGATAGGGCTGCAGCAGCGTGAGCGGCAGATCGTGGGCCTCGAGCTGTGCGCGCACGGTCGACGCCGTGGGTGCCAGCTGTGCGCGCAGCGCGATCTTTCCCGAAGGGCTGACGCCGGAGTCGAGCGTGACATCGAGCGTGGCGCCGGGTGAGGTGTTGAATCCGGTGACATGCACGTCGAGGGGTGTGAGTGTCAGCTCCGCCGCCGGGGTGAGCGCGCGGTCCTCGGCGGACACCTTGAACCCCTCGGCGCGGATATCCGGCACCGACAGCGTCCAGGCCGATGCGCCGGCGGCGCCGCCGCTCGCCGCGGCTTCGGTGGTCTGCGCCGCGGGCGCGCTGTCC
>Ga0318502_10000692_pt1 | contig 11231 bp, 9 predicted proteins | sample GRESIP174b1f22_FD_203291 | JGI IMG/M metagenome (GOLD analysis project Ga0318502, IMG submission 203291) | Tropical soil microbial communities from Luquillo Experimental Forest, Puerto Rico - GRE.SIPMG.174b1f22 | ecosystem: Environmental > Terrestrial > Soil > Tropical forest > Bulk soil...
ACCCCGACATCACCATCGTGCTGGGCGTCAACGACGACAAGTACGACGGCAGCCAGAACATCATCTCCAACGCCTCGTGCACGACGAATTGCCTGGCGCCGCTGGCCAAGGTGCTCCACGACGAGTTCGGCATCGTCAAAGGGTTGATGACCACCATCCACGCCTACACCCAGGACCAGAACCTGCAGGACGGGCCGCACAAGGATCTGCGCCGGGCGCGCGCGGCCGCGTTGAACATCGTGCCGACCTCCACCGGTGCGGCCAAGGCGATCGGCCTGGTGATGCCCGAGCTCAAGGGCAAGCTCGACGGGTATGCGCTGCGGGTGCCCATTCCCACCGGCTCGGTGACTGACTTGACCGCCGAGTTGTCGAAATCGGCCAGCGCCGAGGAGATCAACGCCGCGTTCGAGGCCGCCGCCGAGGGCCGCCTCAAGGGCATCCTGAAGTACTACGACGCGCCGATCGTCTCCAGCGACATCGTCACCGACCCGCACAGCTCGATCTTCGACTCCGGCCTGACCAAGGTGATCGACAACCAGGCCAAGGTGGTCTCCTGGTACGACAACGAATGGGGCTACTCCAATCGCCTCATCGACCTGGTCGCCCTGGTCGGCAAGTCGCTGTAACCGTGTCCGTTCACACACTCGAAGACCTTCTGGCCGAAGGGGTTTCGGGTCGCGGCGTGCTGGTGCGCTCCGATCTGAATGTTCCGCTCGATGACGGTGGCGCCATCACCGACGCCGGCCGCATCGTCGCGTCGGTACCGACGTTGAATGCGCTGCTCGAGGCCGGCGCCAAGGTGGTGGTCACCGCGCACCTGGGTCGTCCCGAGAACGGGCCAGACCCGAAGTTGTCGCTCGCACCGGTCGCCGAGGCGCTCGGCGAACAGCTGGGCCGGCACGTGCAGTTGGCCGGCGACGTCGTCGGCACCGACGCGCTGGCCCGGGCCGAGGGGCTGACCGACGGCGACGTCCTGCTGCTGGAAAACGTTCGCTTCGACCCGCGCGAAACCAGCAAGAACGACGGCGAGCGACTGGCGCTGGCCAGGCAGCTGGCCGAATTAGTTGGGCCGGCAGGCGCTTTCGTATCCGACGGCTTCGGGGTGGTGCACCGCAAGCAGGCCTCGGTGTACGACATCGCCACCCTGCTGCCGCACTACGCCGGCACGCTGGTGGCCGAGGAAATACGGGTGCTGGAGCAGTTGACCGGCTCGACCGAACGCCCTTACGCGGTGGTGCTCGGTGGGTCGAAGGTGTCGGACAAGCTCGGCGTCATCGAGTCGCTGGCGACCAAGGCCGACAGCATCGTCATCGGCGGCGGCATGTGCTTCACTTTCCTTGCCGCTCAGGGTCTTTCGGTTGGCACATCGCTATTGGAGAGCGAAATGGTTGATACCTGCCGCAGGTTGTGTGAGACCTATGCAGATGTGCTTCACCTCCCGGTGGACATAGTTGTGGCCGAGAAGTTCGCTGCCGATTCACCGCCGGAAACGGTTGCCGCGGACCGGATTCCAGAAGGCAAGATCGGCCTGGATATCGGACCGGGATCGATCGAACGGTTCACGACATTGCTGTCCAACGCCAAGACCGTCTTCTGGAACGGCCCGATGGGGGTGTTCGAATTCCCAGCTTTTGCCGTCGGGACCAAGGGTGTCGCCGAGGCGATCGCCGCGGCGACGGGCAAGGGTGCGTTCAGCGTGGTGGGCGGCGGGGACTCCGCGGCCGCGGTGCGCGCGCTCGGGATCCCGGAGGGCGACTTCTCACACATATCCACCGGCGGTGGCGCGTCCCTCGAGTACCTGGAGGGCAAGACGCTGCCGGGCATCGAGGTACTTGGTAAGCCCCAGCCTGACCAAGACAAGGGGGGAGACTCGTGAGCCGCAAGCCACTGATCGCCGGCAACTGGAAGATGAACCTCAACCACTTCGAGGCGATCGCGCTGGTGCAAAAGATCGCATTCGCGCTGCCGGACAAGTACTACGACAAGGTTGACGTCACGGTTATCCCGCCGTTCACCGACCTACGCAGCGTGCAAACGCTGGTCGACGGCGACAAGCTGCGGCTGACCTACGGCGCTCAGGACCTTTCCCCGCACGACTCCGGCGCCTACACCGGTGACATCAGCGGCGCGTTCCTGGCCAAGCTGGGCTGCAGCTTCGTCGTCGTCGGGCACTCCGAGCGGCGTACCTACCACAACGAGGACGACGCGCTGGTGGCCGCCAAGGCCGCCGCAGCGCTCAAGAATGGGCTGACCCCGATCGTCTGCATCGGCGAGCACCTCGAAATCCGGGAGGAAGGTGAGCACGTCGGCCACTGCGAGGAGCAGCTGCGCGGCTCGCTTGCCGGACTGTCGGCCGAGCAGATCGGCGAGGTCGTCGTCGCGTACGAGCCGGTGTGGGCGATCGGGACGGGCCGGGTGGCAAGCGCTGCCGACGCCCAGGAAGTGTGCGCGGCGATCCGCAAAGAGCTGGCCACGCTGGCGTCGCAGCCGATCGCTGAAACCGCCAGGGTGCTCTACGGCGGCTCGGTGAACGCCAAGAACATCGGTGAAATCGTCGCGCAAAACGACGTCGACGGGGCCCTGGTGGGGGGCGCATCCCTCGACGGCGAGCAGTTCGCGACCCTGGCGGCGATCGCCGCCGGTGGGCCGCTGCCCTGAGTTCGCGGCGGTAATCCCAAGATGGCCGTTCGAACTGGACAACACACGAGTACTCGTGCAAGAGTAGTCGTGTGTCGTCGATACGGATATTCATTCTGGCCGCGCTGGAGGAGCGTGGGCCCATGCACGGCCATCAGCTGCGGCTGCTCGCCGAGGAGGAGCACGTGGGCTTGTGGACGGACATTACGGTCGGCGGGCTGTACGGCGCGATCAAGCGGCTGGCCGCCGAGGATCTCATTGAGGAAATCCGGGTCGAGCGCGCCGGCGCCTACCCACAACGGCAGGTATGGGCGGTCACCGATGCCGGGCGCGAGGCTGTCGGCGCCCTGCGCCTGAGCGCATTACGCGAGATTGTGATCAAGCCCGACCCATTCGATTTGGCGATTACCCGGCTGCACCCGGACCACCTCGGTGATTTGCCTACGATCATCGCCGCTCGCGTCGGATCGTTGAACGCGATGCTCACCGAGTGGGAGGCCCATGCCGCCACCATCGACCGTTACCTGACTGCGGCCGAAAAGTTGGTGATGAAGCACAGGGCCGACCGGCTGCGCGCCGAAATCGCTTGGCATGAGGAGCTTTCCGAAGCGCTACCCTTAATCGTCGCCGGGGAACGAGTCGGGGTCGATGAGACATGACCGCCTCGATGTCGAAAACTGTTGTCACCGAACGCCGTAACTGGCTGGCGTTGGCAGTGCTGCTGGTCGGCGCATTCATGGCCTTGCTTGACACCACGATCGTCAATGTCGCCATTCCTGCCATTCGCACCAGACTGGGGGCGTCCAATGCCACGTTGTCGTGGATCGTTTCGGGCTACGCGCTGGCCTTCGGGCTTGCGCTGATACCGGCCGGCCGAGTCGGGGATCGAATCGGACACAAATGGGTGTTCGTCGCGGGCTTGTCGCTGTTCACCCTTGTCAGCCTGGTGTGCGGACTTGCGGCCGACGACATGCAACTCATCTCGGCGCGCGCGGTTCAGGGGCTGGCCGGCGGGATGTTCTTCACGCCGATTACCGCGTTGATCCAGCTGATGTTCGCCGACCGGAAGCGGGCCCGGGCCTTCGCGATGATGGGAGCGACGATCGGCTTTTCCGTCGCGCTCGGCCCGCTCGTCGGTGGTCTGATCATTGCGGCCTCGGGCGGAGACGCCGGGTGGCGGCTGGTCTTTGACGTGAACGTTCCGCTGGGCGCGCTCGCTGTCGTCGCTGCGGTCGTGCTCCTTCCGGCCGGGGCCGAAAACACACAGAGTGGAGCCGACTGGCCCGGCCTGGTCTTGCTGTCAGGAGCACTGGTCGCGTTGCTGACACCGTTGATCCAGGGACAACAAGAGGGCTGGCCACTTTGGACCTACGCGTCGATGGCCGGTGCCATCGCGCTGCTGGTGGTGTTTGCGCTGTGGGAACGCCGCGTCGAAAAGGCCGGTGGTAATCCGCTCGTGCCGCCCCGGCTGTTCGCGCATGCCTCATTCACCGGCGGCGTGGTTCTTGCGCTGGTCTACTTCGCGGCCTTCACCAGCATTTTCTTCACGATTGCGCTCCTGTGGCAGGCGGGTCTGGGCCATACGGCGCTGCAATCCGGGCTGGTGGTGACCCCCTTCGCGATCGGGTTGATCGGCGGTGCCTCCCAGAGTGACGCGTTGGCCGCGCGCTTCGGACGCACCGTGCTCGTGGCTGGTGTGGGCATGGTCGCCGTCGGCATCACCGCGGTCTGGCTACTTCTCGCGCTGACGCCGTCGACCGGCTATAGCGGTTGGCAGCTGGCCGCTCCGCTGTTGCTGGCGGGCGTCGGCAGTGGCCTTTTCATCTCGCCCAACGTCGATTTCATCGTCGCTACCGTTGCCCCGGAAGACGCGGGCGCGGGCAGCGGCGTGGTCGGCACCGCGCAACGGGTCGGCAGCGCCATCGGAATCGCGATTATCGGCACCGTCCTCTTTGGCACCCTGCGGTTCTCGGCCGGTCCCGATGCGGTGGCGCTGGCGTTTGGACATAGCGCCACCCTCGCGACGGCCGCAAGCGCCGGACTCAGCATTGCGGCCTTCGTGCTGGTTTTTGCTTTGCCAAAACGAACCGGGTGACGCCGGGCACACCGTCGGCGAGCGCCGGTTGCGGCCGATCCAGCCCCAACCGGTAAGGTGGCCGTCATGGAACTGGCCCTGCAGATCACCCTGGTCATCACCAGCGTGCTGGTGGTGCTGCTGGTGCTGCTGCACCGCGCCAAGGGTGGCGGCCTGTCGACGCTGTTCGGTGGCGGGGTGCAGTCGAGCCTGTCCGGCTCCACAGTGGTGGAGAAAAACCTGGACCGGTTGACGCTGTTCGTCGTCGGCATCTGGCTGGTGTGCATCATCGGCGTGGCGCTGCAAATCAAGTACCGCTGACGCGGTGCCCGTGCCCTCGTCACAACGACGAGCGTGAAATTCGAGACGTGACACGCCGACAAGGCGTCGTGAAATTCACTTTCGGTCGCAAGCGCTGACCTCTCGGCGGGCGGGCCACGCGATCGGCCTCGATACTGGGACCCATGGCTGAGGCTCCCGACATCGCGCTGGCACCGATTGGCGCCGTCCAGCGGACCCGCGTCGGTCGCGAGGCGACCGAGCCGATGCGGGCCGACATCAGGCTGCTGGGCGCCATCCTCGGCGACACGGTGCGCGAGCAGAACGGCCGCGAGGTGTTCGACCTCGTGGAACGCGCGCGGGTGGAATCTTTCCGGGTCCGGCGCTCCGAGATCGACCGGGCCGAGATGTCGCGGATGTTCGAGGGGATCGACATTCACCTGGCACTCCCGATCATCCGGGCGTTCAGCCACTTCGCGCTGCTGGCCAACGTGGCCGAAGACATCCACCGGGAGCGCCGCCGCGCGATTCACGCCGCCGCCGGCGAGCAGCCGCAGGATAGCAGCCTGGCCGCAACGTATGCGAAACTCGATCTGGCAGAGCTGGATTCGGCCGCGGTGGCCGACGCGCTGAGGGGCGCTCTGGTGTCACCGGTGATCACCGCCCATCCCACCGAGACCCGTCGGCGCACCGTGTTCGTCACCCAGCACCGAATCACCGAACTGATGCGGCTGCATGCCGCGGGACACACCGAGACCGACGACGGCCGCAACATCGAACTCGAGCTGCGCCGCCAGGTCCTCACGCTGTGGCAGACCGCGCTGCTCCGCTTGTCGCGGCTGCAGATCACCGACGAGATCGACGTGGGCCTGCGGTATTACCCGGCCGCGTTGTTCAAGGTGATCCCGAAGGTCAACGCCGAGGTTCGCGAAGCTTTTCGTGCCCGTTGGCCCGACGCCGATGGTCTGCTGTCGGCGCCCATTCTGCAACCCGGCTCCTGGATCGGCGGTGACCGCGACGGAAACCCGAACGTGACCGCCGACGTCGTGCGGCGGGCCACCGGCAGCGCCGCGTTCACAGCGCTGGCGCACTACCTCGCCGAACTCACCGACCTCGAGCAGGAGCTGTCGATGTCGGCGCGGCTGATCGCCGTCACCGCCGAACTGGCCGAACTGGCCGAGGCCTGTCCGGAGGATGCCCGGACCGACGAGCCGTACCGGCGCGCCGTGCGGGTGATCCGGGGCCGGCTCACCGCGACTGCCGCGGGGATCCTGGACCGCCAGCCGCAGCACGAGCTTGACCTCGGCTTGCCACCGTATTCCGCGCCGGCCGAGCTGCGGGCCGACCTCGACGTCGTCGACGCTTCGTTGCGCACCCACGGCTCCGGGCTGTTGGCCGACGATCGGCTGGCCCGATTGCGAGAAGCCGTGCGCGTCTTCGGGTTTCACCTATCCGGCCTGGATATGCGGCAGAACTCCGACGCGCACGAAGAGGTGGTCGGCGAGTTGCTGGCCTGGGCCGGTGTGCATCCGGACTATGCATCACTGCCCGAAGACGACCGCGTCGAGCTGCTTGCGCGCGAACTCAGCACCCGCCGCCCGCTGGTTGGTGACCACGCCCAATTGTCGGACCTGGCCCGCGGCGAGCTGGGCGTCGTCGCGGCCGCCGCCCGCGCCGTCGAGCTCTACGGTCCGGCAGCGGTGCCGAACTACGTCATCTCGATGTGCCAGTCGGTGTCGGACGTCTTGGAAGCCGCAATCCTGTTGAAAGAGGCCGGACTGCTGGACGCCTCGGGACCCGAACCCTATTGCCCGGTCGGCATCTCGCCGCTCTTCGAGACGATCGACGACCTGCACAACGGGGCGTCGATTCTGCAGGCCATGCTGGACCTTCCGCTGTATCGATCGCTCGTGGACGCCCGGGGCGGATGCCAGGAAGTGATGCTCGGTTACTCCGACTCCAACAAGGACGGCGGGTACCTGGCCGCCAACTGGGCCGTCTACCGGGCCGAACTCACCCTCGTCGAAGTGGCTCGCAAAACCGGGATTCGGTTGCGGCTCTTCCACGGTCGCGGCGGCACCGTCGGCCGCGGCGGCGGCCCCAGCTACGAAGCCATCCTGGCGCAACCCCCGGGAGCGGTGAACGGCTCGCTGCGCCTCACCGAGCAGGGCGAGGTCATCGCCGCCAAATACGCCGAACCGCAACTGGCCCGACGCAATCTGGAGAGCTTGGTGGCGGCCACCCTGGAGTCGACGCTGCTGGACGTGGAGGGCCTGGGCGACGCGGCGGAACCCGCCTACGCCGTGCTCGACGAAGTGGCTACGCTCGCGCACCGCGCCTACGCCGAGTTGGTCCATGAGACACCCGGTTTCGTTGAATACTTCATGGCTTCCACACCGGTCAGCGAGATCGGGTCGCTTAATATCGGGAGCCGGCCGACCTCACGCAAGCCGACCTCCTCCATCTCCGACCTGCGCGCGATCCCGTGGGTGCTGGCCTGGAGTCAGTCGCGCGTCATGCTGCCGGGGTGGTACGGCACCGGGTCGGCCTTCGAGCGGTGGATCGCCGCGGGCCCCGAAAGCGAAACGGAGCGGGTGGACATCCTGCACGAGCTGTATGAGCGGTGGCCGTTCTTCCGCAGCGTGCTGTCGAACATGGCGCAGGTGCTGGCCAAGAGCGATATGGGACTGGCGGCGCGCTATGCCGAGCTGGTGCCAGACGAAGCGTTGCGGCACAGGGTATTCGACAAGATCGTCGACGAGCACCGGCGGACAATCGCGGTGCACAAGCTCATCACCGGTCACGACGACCTGCTCGCCGACAACCCGGCGTTGGCGCGTTCGGTGTTCAATCGCTTTCCGTATCTGGAGCCGCTGAACCACCTGCAGGTGGAGTTGCTCCGCCGCTACCGCTCGGGCGACGACGACGCGCTAGTGCAGCGCGGCATCCTGCTGACGATGAATGGATTGGCTAGTGCGCTGCGAAACAGCGGCTAACAGCGGGTAACAGCCTCGGGTTACTGCGCCGTCCGGTTTCGCAGCCTGTCCACCACGCCGCGGAACGCGTGCTCGGTGACCGACAACGGCGACATCACCGTCTCGCCCACCTTCACCATGTAGTCGATCCGCTCGACGATGGCCTCCACCGGCTCGACGAGTACGACGAGCCGCTTGGCGAGATCATCAAGGCTGATCAGCGTGCCCTCCAGATGATCCAGGCCGCCCTCCAGGCGCGCGATCGTGGCGTTGAGGGCCGTCAGCGAGCTGTTGAGATCTTTAATGGTGTTGCTCAGGCCGCCGAGGACGTCTTCGACCTGCTCGACCGTCTTGTCGGCGTTCAACGCGGCCCGGCTGAGGGTTTTGATCCGGCTCCGCTCGGGCCCGCTGCGCACGGTTCTGTCCGCCATGACGGTCATTATTACTCCTAGGGAACCGGGGTGGACCAGCGCGCATCTAACTGGGTGTGCGGAAACGACGGTGTGTGAGCCCGCAGCGGCCGACGACGGACCCACGCCCGGACGTTGAACGCAGGCTCACGGAGTACCTCACCGGCTACGCTGATCGCCTCGCCGGCCGTCGCGCCGGCCGTTTCCGAGGCGGTTAGGCGGGAAGCTTGGCCGCGGCCTGCTCGTCGAGCAGCCAGAGCGTGGTCTCGAGGCCGACGGCCCCGGCGGCCGGTATCGAGACCGGTGGGGCGCCACCGATGGCGGCGGCCGCGGCGTCGGCCTTGGCCGCCCCGGACACCATCAGCCAGACCTCGCGGGAACGCTGGATTGCCGGCAGTGTCAAGGTGATTCGCTGCGGCGGCGGTTTGGGGGAGTCTTCGACCTCGACCACCATGCGGGTGGTCTCACGCACGGCCGGGGTGTCCGGGAAAAGAGAGTTGATGTGGCCCTCCGGCCCCATCCCCAGCAGGTGGACATCGAAATGCGGGACCGACTGGCCGGGCTCGGCGTTGGCGGCGAGCAACTGTTCGTAGGCGAGCGCAGCGGCGGCGAGATCGGTGCCGAATTCACCATCGCTGGCCGGCATCGCGTGCACGTGGCTTGACGGGATGTCGATGTGATCGAGCAAGGCCGCCCGCGCCTGCTTGTCGTTGCGCTCGTCGTCGTCCTCGGGGACGTAGCGCTCGTCGCCCCAGAACAGATGCACCTTGGACCAGTCGATCAGCTGACTCTGCGTGCCGAGGTACTGCAGCAGGCCGATGCCGTTGCCGCCACCGGTCAGAACGATCAGCGCTCGGCCCCGGGCCGCCACGGCGGACTGGATGGTATCGACCAGTCGCCCGCCCGCGGCCTCGACCAGGGCCTCGCCGTCCGGGAAGACCTCGACAATGGAACTCATACGTACTGCACCTTCTTGATGCCTTCGAGCGCGGCCAAGTAGATCTCGTCGGCATCCAGCCGGCGCAGGTCCTCGGCCAGGCATTCACCGGTTTCCCTGCGCGCCAACGGAACCAGAGCATCCGGCCTACCCGTGCGACTCAGTGTCGCGGTCCTGCCCGTTTGGGGCCGGCTCAAGACGATGGTCTCACTCTTGCGCTCCAATTCGACCTTGAGTTCCCCGACCGCCCTGCGCACCGGACCATCGATCCGGCTGGCCAGCCAGCCCGCCAGGACGTCAAGGGCAGGCTCCGTCTTCAACCCGGAAACGACTGCCGATTCGATCGGTTCGTGGGGCGGCTGGTCGACCGCGGAGGTCAGCAGCGCCCGCCAGTAGGTGACACGGGCCCAGCACAGGTCGGTATCGCCGGCGGTGTATCCGGGCAGCCGGCCCTTGATCGCCGACAACGGATCGATACCGTTGGTGGCATCGGTGATGCGCCGAATTGCCAACTTGCCCAAAGGCTCCTCTGCGGGCGCCTCTGGGGCGATGTCGGGCCACCACGCCACTACCGGGATGTCGGGCAGCAGAAAGGGAATGACCACGCTGGCGGCATGGTCGGCGAGCGCCCCGGACAGCTTCAGGATCACCACCTCGCTGGCGCCGGTGTCGCCGCCCGAGCGCAGCTGCGCGTCCAGGCGCGGTCTGTCGGCGTACGGATCGCCCCTCATCGTGACGATGATCCGGCTGGGGTGTTCATGGCTGGCATCGTTGGCGGCCTTGAGCGACTCGTCCAGCACGTGTTCCCTGTCCGGCGCGATGATCAGCGTCAGCACCCGCCCCATGGTGACGGCGCCGGCCTTTTCGCGTAGCTCATCGAGTTTCTTGTTGATCGTGGTGGTGGTGGTGTCGGGCAGATCGACGATCACGGCCGCCGCCATTCCCGGCCGGTGCGGCGCAGCATCTCGAAGGATGACTCCGGGCCCCAGGTGCCGGCCTCATAGGGATCGGGCTTACCCTGTGCCGCCCAGTTTTCCAGAACGGGATCGAGTATCTCCCAGGCCAATTCGACCTCCGCGTTAACGGGAAACAGCGATGGCTCGCCGAGCAGCACATCAAGGATCAGTTGTTCGTAGGCCTCTGGCGATTCTTCGGCGAACGCCGATCCGTAGGAGAAGTCCATATTGACGTCGCGGACCTCCATCGCGGTGCCCGGCACCTTGGAGCCGAACCGCAGGGTGGTGCCTTCGTCCGGCTGGACCCGGATGACCATGGCGTTGGCGCCCAGCTCGTCGGTCATCGTGGCGTCGAACGGCAGATGCGGTGCGCGTTTGAAGACCAGAGCGATTTCGGTCACCCTGCGGCCCAGGCGTTTACCCGTTCGCAAGTAGAAAGGCACCCCCGCCCAGCGGCGGGTGTCGACCTCGAGCGTGATGGCGGCGAACGTCTCCGTGGTGGAGTCCTTGGCGAACCCTTCTTCGTCGAGCAGCCCGACGACCTTCTCACCGCCCTGCCAACCCCCGGCGTATTGGCCCCGGCTGGTGGTCTCGTCGAGCGGTTCGGCGAGTTGTGTTGCCGACAGCACCTTGATCTTCTCGGTCTGCAGCGCAAGGGGATGGAAGCTGACCGGCTCTTCCATTGCCGTCAGGGCCAGCAGCTGCATGAGATGGTTCTGGATGACATCGCGGGCGGCACCGATGCCGTCGTAGTAGCCGGCCCGTCCGCCCAGTCCAATGTCTTCGGCCATCGTGATCTGCACGTGGTCGACGTAGTGCGCGTTCCAGATCGGGTCGAACAACTGATTGGCGAACCGCAGCGCCAGGATGTTCCGGACCGTCTCCTTGCCCAGGTAGTGGTCGATCCGGAACACCGCCTCTTCCGGAAACACGGTGTTGACCGCCTTGTTCAGATCGCACGCG
>Ga0318502_10000730_pt1 | contig 11064 bp, 7 predicted proteins | sample GRESIP174b1f22_FD_203291 | JGI IMG/M metagenome (GOLD analysis project Ga0318502, IMG submission 203291) | Tropical soil microbial communities from Luquillo Experimental Forest, Puerto Rico - GRE.SIPMG.174b1f22 | ecosystem: Environmental > Terrestrial > Soil > Tropical forest > Bulk soil...
CTGAATTGATTTTCGGAATACCCGCGGATCCAGTCTGTCATCCTTCAACTCTTTGCGATCTTCGAGCTGCTTTTCGAACACCTTCGGATCGGTTGGGGGCCCGTCGTAGGCCTGCGCGAAATCCAGGAGGGGGACCACGAAAGTGACGGGTTTGCCGGCGCCATCGATGTATTGGACGACAAGCCGCCGCCCTTTCTTCAGTTGGGCGATGAGTTCGGCATTTGCATCGTAATCCACCATGCAACCATTGCGGCGCTGATCAAAGGCACCACAAGCGTCAAGCATGGAGAACAAAAAGAGGCGCGCCCAAGGCGCGCCTCTTTCTCTACGCGGTCGCGGCTGCAAGGTGCCGTCTCGCTAGAGCCTCCGCAGACTTTTCCGCTGCTGTTCGAATACGTTGGAATCGGTCGCGCTGGCGCCGCTCGCGTCGCCTATTTCTTTTCCTGCTGCTGCTCTAATTCTTTAGGATCGATGGGCGGTCCTTCGTAGGCCTTGGCAAAATCGCCAAGCGGGATCGGGATGCTGATGGGTTGACGCGATCCGTTGATGGCTTGCACGTGCAGACTTTGACCGCTCTTCATCTTGGTAATCAGCTCGTCGCTGGCCTCGTATTCAGCCATGCAGCCGTTGGGGAGGCAGATCACGTAGGGGCCGGTGAGCGGCTGGCCATTGTCGATGATCACGCGGGTGCCGGCCTGGAGCGACACGCCAAGCGGTAAGGTGACGCGCAGGAGCTTTTTCGCTTCTCCTTCCGGCTCGATCAGCACCACCACCACCACCGGCATGCCCGACTCCATGTGAGCGTCCCTGGCGATGAAGCAAACTTGCTTGGCGTTTGCCTCCGGACCCTTCTGGCAAACCTTGGTCCAGAAGGAGTAGGTGAGCTCAGGCTGTCCGCCCTGTTGCGCCTGCGGGGTGGGGTTAGGGGTAGCCTTCGGCTTCGCCTTGGGTTGTGCTTTCGGTGCGCCCTGTTGGGCAACAGAATAATGAGGTGCTCCAACGATCACCATCGCGGCAAGCACGTAAGCAAGCACCCGCGCTGCAAATGTGACTCGAAATTTCATTGGACTGCCCCGTTCAGTGTGACGGGTGACGCCGACGCGGGCGATACGACATGCTGACTGCTCACAACAAAGAGGCGCGCCCAAGGCGCGCCTCGATCTCTTCCAATATGTGCTCCAGCGTTACCTTGTGGGCGCTGCCTGGGGCGCCGCGGGTGCCGTGGGTGCCGCCTGCTGCTGGCTCTCGAGCTTCTTGCGCGCCTCCTCGGCACGCTTCTGCAGCTCCTCCTGCAATTGCTTCTGCTGCTCCTCGAACTTCTTGGGATCGGTGGGCGGGCCGTCATAGGCCTTGGCAAAATCCGTCAGCGGAACCACGAGACTGATGGCTTGGCCGGCACCATTGATCCCTTGAATGACGAGCCCCTGCCCTTTCTTCAACTTGCCGATCAGTTCGCCGCTCGCTTCGTAGTCGGCCATGCAGCCGTTGTTGAAGCAGATGACGTAAGGCCCGGTCATGGGCTGGCCGTTGTCGACGATCACCCGAGTGCCGGGTTGAATTGACATGCCCAGAGGCAAGGTGACTCGCAGCACCTTTTTCGGGTCATTTTCCGGCTCGATCAACACGGCCGCCACCACCGGCATACCCGATTCGACCCGGCCGTCCTTGCCGGTGAAGCAGACCTGCTTGGCATTCGCCTCTTGGCCTTTCAGGCAGAACTTGGTCCAAGGTGAAAAGATGAGCTGCGGCTGTTCGGGCTGCGCCTGCGGCTGCTGCGCATGCGGGACAGGAGCCTCGGCGGGCTTCTGTGCGGGCGCCGCCTTGGGGGCCGCCTTCGGAGCGGCTTTGGGGGCCGCAGGCGCCGGGGTTGCCGGCGGAGCTTGGGCGAAGGCCGCGGAGCTGATCAATGCGGTGAGCATGGTCGTCGCCGCCGCGACGGCGAACGCGCATGCGGGCGGCCGGGCCGGCGCAGAAACCAACCGATGATCCATCGACAGATCCTCTTACTGACCGTTCTACCAGCGCCCCGCGCCGGAACGGCTGCCCCATATTAAGGCTGTGTCGGCACCAAATGCGGCAAGAGCGTGACGCCAGTTAGCGGCGTGATAGCCCATTTCAGCCCTCCGATAAAGCCATAACGTCGCCGCGTTCTGGTACGAAAAATCGCGACAACGGCCGCGACTGGCTTTGAATCCAAGCCAAGCTGCCCAAGCTTGACCTATTTGGTGGAAATACTTGCCGAAATTCCCGAGTCGCATTGCCGCCGTGAGCTTGCGTCTTTTCGTCCGTCGTCTCCGCCCGCGCGGACCGCGAGGCTATGGCGCCGCTTGCAGCACCGTGCTGATCGGCCTCGCCGTCTGCGGCGGCGCGGGTCAACTGCGCGAGGCGCACACCGCCGAGGCCCGGCACGCCATTGCAATGCACGGGGCGCCGGCGCTGCCCGAGGGCTTCACGCGCTTGCCCTATGCCAACCCCGCCGCACCCAAGGGCGGCCGCCTGGTACAAGGCGTGCTCGGCACCTTCGACAGCCTCAATCCCCTCATCGTAAAGGGCATCGCGCCGCCGTCGATCCGCGGTTACGTGGTCGAGAGCCTGATGGCGCGCGGCTATGACGAGCCGTTTACGCTTTATGGGCTGATCGCGCGTTCGGTCGAGACCGACCCCCAACGCAGCTACGTGACCTTCCACCTCGACCCCGCTGCGAAGTTTTCCGACGGCAAACCGGTCACCGCCGAAGACATCATCTTCTCCTGGCAACTTCTACGCGATAAAGGCCGGCCAAATCATCGCACCTACTACGCCAAGGTCGCCAAGGCCGAAGCGATCGGCGAGCAGGCGGTGCGCTTCGATCTCTCCGGCAGTGACGACCGCGAGCTTGCGCTCATCCTCGGATTGATGCCGGTGCTTGCAAAGCACGCCGTCAAGCCCGAGACCTTCGAGGAGACTTCGTTCCACGCGCCGCTCGGGACCGGTCCCTATGTCGTCGGCGAAGTCGACCCCGGCAAGAGCGTCACGCTTAAGCGCAATCCCGATTATTGGGGCCGCGACCTTGCGATCAATCGCGGCCTATGGAACTTCGACGAGGTTCGCTTCGATTACTACCGCGAGGCCAATTCGCATCTGGAAGCGTTCAAGCGCGGTCTCTACGACCTGCGCATCGAGCACGATCCGGGACGCTGGCAGACGGCCTATGATTTTGCCGCCGTGCGCGATGGCCGCGTGCTCAAGGAGGCGCTGCCGACCGGAGTACCGAAGGCCAGCACCTATTTCGTGTTCAACACCCGCCGGGCGGTTTTCTCCGACATTCGCGTGCGCGAGGCGATCTCGCTGCTGTTCGACTTCGAATGGATCAATCACGGCTACTTCTTCGACCTCTATCGGCGCAGCGCGAGCTATTTCGATGACTCGGAACTGTCGTCGCACGGACGGCCGGCCGATCAGCGGGAGAAAGCGTTACTTGCGCCGTTCACCGAAGCCGTTCGCGCCGACGTACTCGACGGCACCTGGTCGCCGCCGGTCAGCGACGGTTCCGGCCGCGACCGCGTGACGCTCAAGCGCGCGCTCGACCTGTTCGCAGCCGCGGGCTACGAGCTGCGTGGCACTGAATTGGTCGAACGCAAGAGCGGCCGGCCATTGACGTTCGAGATCTTGGTGACGGCGCGAGACGAGGAGCGGCTTGCGCTGTTGTTCTCGCAGAGTCTGAAGCGGGCTGGGATTGCGGCGCGCGTGCGCGTGGTCGATGCGGTTCAATACGAAGGGCGGCGTCTCACCTACGATTTCGACATGATCGAGAACCGTTGGGATCAATCGTTGTCGCCTGGCAACGAGCAGGCCTTCTATTGGGGGTCGGCCGCCGCTGACCAACCCGGCACTCGCAATTACATGGGCGTCAAGAGTCCCGCCGTCGATACGATGATCGCCGCGCTCCTGAAAGCGCAAGACCGCGGCGATTTCGTCTCCGCAGTGCGCGCGCTCGACCGCGTGCTCATTTCCGGTTTCTACGTCATCCCATTGTTTTATCTTCCTGCCCAGTGGATCGCGCGTTGGACCACGATCGGGCGACCGGCGGCGACCTCGCTCTACGGTTATCTTCCCGAAACCTGGTGGCGCGAGCCGAAGACACCATGAGACGTCACTGTCGACGAGCCGGCAGCGGCCGTCGCGGTCCATGCATCCCGGCCGCGAAGTGTCGGATTTTGTTGACGAGCCGTTAACAGCCCTCGCCTAAGGTAACGGGTCCATCCCGCGCAACGGCTCGTCGTCATGGCGCTATTGGGTCCCATGGTTGTGGTCGCCGAGAGTTCGGCGGCCGATTTGATCGATGTGCTCGGCAAGGCTGGGGCCTTTCCGATCGTCGAAACGCGCTGGGCCGATGCGCCAGCAGCCATCGGCGAAATCCAGCCGGTGGCGCTCGCCATCGCCGACGCGCGCGGCACGCCATCGCCTCAACACGTAGGGGCACTGATCCAGTGCATCGAGACACGCGGCGGGCCGGTCACGCCGGTGATCGCGTTGATGGAGAGCAACAGCAGCCCTGTCATCCCGAGCGCATTGCCGATCGCACTCGACGACTCCACCGACCGGCTGATCGCACGCCTGCGCTCTGCGCTGCGGATCCGTACCCTGCATGCCACCGTGTTGCGGCGCTCTCGCACCGCGGGTGCGAAGAAGCGAGCGCCGGCGTTCATTCCGCCCGACCTGCTCGATGACGCGACCGTGCTCTGCGTCGGACGCGGCGGCTCCTATCCCGCGCTCTCGGTCGCGATCGGCGAACGTGTCGGCCTGATTGGGGCGCTGAGCATCGAGACCGCCAGCCGCTATCTCAACGCTCGCGACGTAGACGGGGTCGTCATCGGCGAGGGTTTAGGCCCACGCGTCGTCGATGCGCTTCTGACCATGCTCGCCGAGAACGCGCGCTTTCGCGACCTGCCGGTCGGCGTGCTGGACAACAGCGCGGTGGACGACGAACGGCTGCCCAACCTCGTGCGCGTCGAAGCTGATCCGGTGCATCTCGTCGAGCGTGTCCTTCCATTCGTGCGCCTGCAGGCGTTCGAGGGCCAGCTCACCCGCGTTTTGAGATCGCTCGAGAGCGAGGGCGTCATCGATCCAGATACGGGTCTGCTCGCTGCGCAAGCCTTCTGGCGCGACCTCGGGCGCGCCGTGCAGGAGAGCGAGGAAACCGGCGGCGCGCTTTCGGTTGCACGCTTCACCTTTGACGGCGTCGCCGATCGCCGCGCCTACGTCGATGCCGCGCGACTTTTCAGCCGCCTCGTGCGCAACGTCGATTTTGCTTGCCGCGAGCAGGACGGATCGATCCTCGCAGCTTTCACCAAGACCGATCTGCGCAGCGCCCATCTGGTTGCGCGCCGGATCGCAAGCGTGTTGAGGCGCACGATGCTTTCCCCCGGCCGTGACCGCCGCGCGATCAGGCCGACGATTACGCTTGCCGCGCGCAAGCCCACCGACGACGTGGGCACATTGGTGGCGCGCCTCGGCGCCCATCCCAAGGTTGCCGCCGAGTGACGGCGGGCCTAGTCTGGCGGGCCCGCATGAGGAGCCCGCCATGACCTCAGCCCTGCCAATCGAGATGGTGTCCGACGTCGTCTGCCCCTGGTGCTTCATCGGCAAGCGCCGGTTGGAGAAGGCGATCGCGCTGCGGCCCGACATTGCAGTCGAAGTGCGCTTTTGGCCGTATTTCCTCAATCCATGGGTGCCGCGCGAAGGCATCAGCCGGAAAGACTATCTCACCACCAAGTTCGGCTCACCCGAGCGCTATCGCTCCATCGCGCAGCGCGTCACACAGGCGGCCGCGGCAGAGGGGCTGACCTATAACCTCGACAACATCAAGCGCCAGCCCAATACGCTCGATTGTCATCGCCTGATCCTATGGGCCGGCGAAGCAGGTCATGCGGGGCGCATGAAGCAGCGGCTGATGGATCTCTATTTCACCGAAGGCGGCGATCTCACCGACCGCGACGTGTTGGTCACGGCAGCGGCCGCATGCGGCCTCGATGCCGAGCGCATACGCGCGCGCCTCGCGAGCGAGGACGACGTGGAGCGCGTGACACGGGAGGCCAACTCGGCCAAGGACGCGGGGATCGACGGGGTGCCCTGCTTCATTTTCGGCGGCCGCATTGCCGTGCAGGGCGCGCAGGCGCCGGAACATCTCGCGCAAGCGATCGAACGCGCGGCGAACGAATACGCCAACCGCCCAGCGGCGGAATAGGCGCCCTCCGCAGGAGCTTGCGGCCTTGCGCCAAGACGAGCTTCATCACGCCGCCTTGGCTGGCTGCGCCAGCGCCACTAAGCTGCGCAGAATGGCCGTGGTTCCGCGCAAGCGCGCCTCGGGATCTTCCCACTCGTCGAAAAAGACGACCTTCATATCGGGCCGCACCCGCGCAGCTGGGCCCTGATCGCGGATAAACGCGACAAGCTGGTCGGGATTGGCGAAGGTATTGTCGCGAAACGACACCACAGCCCCCTTGGGCCCGGTCTCGATCTTTTCCACATTGGCCTGCCGGCAAAGCGATTTGATCGCGACGATCTGGAGGAGATGCTCGACCTCCTCCGGCAACGGTCCGAACCGGTCGACCAGCTCGGCTGCGAAGGCCTCGATGTCGCGCTCGTCCTCGATCTCGGCCAGGCGTCGATAGAGCGCAAGGCGCACCGGCAGGTCGGCGACATAGTCCTCGGGAATCATCACCGGCGTTCCGATGGTGATCTGCGGTGACCACTTGTCGGCGACTGGTGAGGTGATGCCCGCCTTGAGACTCGTGACCGCTTCTTCGAGCATCTGCTGATAAAGTTCGAAGCCGACCTCCTTGATGTGGCCGGACTGCTCCTCGCCCAAGAGGTTGCCGGCGCCGCGGATATCAAGGTCGTGGGAGGCGAGCTGGAATCCGGCCCCGAGCATATCGAGCGATTGCAGCACCTTCAGCCGCCGTTCGGCCTGGGGCGTGATCTTGCCCACGGCCGGCAACGTGAACAGTGAATAGGCGCGCAGCTTGGAACGTCCCACTCGCCCTCGCAGCTGATAGAGCTGGGACAGCCCGAAACGGTCGGCACGGTGCACGACCAGCGTATTGGCGGTCGGAATGTCGAGGCCGGATTCGATGATCGTGGTCGACAACAGCACGTCATACTTGCCGTCATAGAAGGCGGACATGATGTCTTCGAGCACGGTCGCCGGCATCTGCCCATGGGCAACTGCGACCCGCGCTTCCGGCACGTGCTTGTCGAGGAAATCCTTGGCGCCGGCGAGGTCCTCGATGCGCGGACAGACGTAGAAGGCCTGGCCGCCGCGGTAACGCTCGCGCAGCAGCGCCTCGCGTACGATCACCGGATCGAAGGGCGCGACGAAGGTGCGCACCGCGAGCCGATCGACCGGCGGCGAGGCGATGATCGAAAGATCGCGCACACCCGACAGCGCGAGCTGCAGCGTGCGCGGGATGGGCGTCGCGGTGAGCGTGATCACATGGATCTCGGCGCGCAGTTGCTTGAGCCTTTCCTTGTGCGCGACGCCGAAATGCTGCTCCTCGTCGACGACAACGAGAGCCAGGTCGCGGAACTTGATAGTCTTGCCGAGTAACGCATGGGTGCCGATCACGATGTCGACGCCGCCCCCGGCCAGCTTTTTCTTTACCCGCGCCAGCTCCGACGATGAGATCAATCGCGAGGCTTGCGCGATGTGCACGGGAAAGCCGCGAAACCGTTCGGCGAAAGTCTTGGTATGCTGGCGGGCAAGCAGCGTGGTGGGCACCACCACCGCGACCTGTCTGCCGTTCATGGCGGCGACGAAGGCCGCGCGCAGCGCTACCTCGGTTTTGCCGAATCCCACGTCGCCGCAGATCAGCCGATCCATCGGCCGTCCGGAGGCGAGTTCGCCCAGCACCGTGTCGATCGCCGCCTGCTGATCGTCGGTCTCCTCGTAGGGAAATCCTGCGCAGAACTCGTCATAGAGGCCGTGCCCGACCGCGAGTTGCGGTGCCTCGCGCAACTGCCGCTCGGCCGCGATCTTGATCAACTCATTGGCAATGTCGCGGATGCGGCTCTTCATGCGCGCCTTGCGCGCCTGCCAGGCGCCGCCGCCGAGCCGATCGAGCTCGACCTGGGTTTCTTCCGCGCCGTAGCGGGACAGGAGTTCGATGTTTTCGACCGGCAGGAACAGTTTGTCGCCGCCGGCGTAGTGGATTTCGAGACAGTCGTGCGGCGCGCTGGCAGCTTCGATCGCCCGCAGCCCGATGAAACGCCCGATGCCGTGGTCGACATGAACGACGAGATCGCCGGCGGCGAGGCTCGTCACCTCGGCGATGAAATTCTCCGCCCGGCGTGCGGCGCGTCGCGGCCGCACCAGTCGATCGCCCAGAATGTCCTGCTCGCCGATCACCGCCGCCGCGGCGGTTTCGAACCCGCTTTCGAGCCCGAGCACCGCGAGCGTGACCTGTTGCGGCGGCAGCGCGAGCGCCTGCGGCCACGACTCAACCGCCGTGAGGTCGGCAAGCGCGTGGTCGGCAAGCACATGGCGCATGCGCTCGCGCGCGCCTTCGCTCCACAGCGCGATGACGACGCGCTTGCCCTGCGTCTTGAGCGTCGCGACGTGCCGGGTCACCGCCGCGAACACGTTGCGGCCGGGCTCGGCCCGCTCGGCGGCAAAATTGCGCCCCTGCTTGGTGCCGACATCGATGAGCGGCCCCTGCCCTTCCGGCACCGCGAACGGAGTCAGCCGCGCCAGCGCGGCGGTTTCGAGCCGTGTGCGCCATTCGGCTTCGCCGAGATAGAGCCGCTCGGGCGGCAGCGGCTTATAGGGCGGGCCCGATCCGCGCTGGGCGAGCGCTTGCTGACGCGCCTCGTAGTAGTCCTCGATCTGACCGAGCCGTTCGCGGGCGGCGTCCTCGGCCAACGGTTCGAGTATCACCGAGGAACCCGTTACATAGTCGAACAGCGTCTCGAGCCGGTCCTGGAACAGCGGCAGCCAATGCTCCATGCCGCCATGGCGACGGCCTTCGCTCACCGCGTGATAGAGGAGGTCGTCGGGCGCGGGGGCGCCGAAGGCCGCCACGTAACCAAGGCGGAAGCGCCGGATCGTTTCCGTGGTGAGCTGGAATTCGGCCACCGGCACGAGATCGAGCGCGCGCAACTGGTCGGTCGTGCGCTGGCTTTCGGGGTCGAAGCTGCGGATCGTCTCCAGCGTGTTGCCGAAAAAATCGAGCCGCACCGGCTCCGCCATGCCCGGCGCGTAGAGGTCGATGATGCCGCCGCGCACCGCATAGTCGCCGGGCTCGCGCACGGTCGAGGCACGCGCGAAGCCGTTGAGCTCGAGCCATTCGGTGATGCCGTCCATGGCCAGCATATTGCCGGGCGCGACCGAAAGCGATTGCCGCGCAACGAAGTCGCGGGTCGGCACGCGTTGCAGGGCAGCGTTGATGGTCGTGAGCAGCACCGACGGGCGGTCGCGGCCCTGCACACGCGCGAGCCGGGACAGTGTTGTCATGCGCTGCGCGACGAAGCCCGCGTGCGGCGAGACCCGGTCATAGGGCAGGCAGTCCCACGCCGGAAACTCCTGCACGGCGACATCCGGTGCAAAAAAATCGAGTGCGCGGGAGAGCGCGGCCATGCGCGGGCCGTCACGGCAGACGACCACCACGGTCGTCGCCGGCGCGTCGGCGCGCGCCGCCAGCGCGCGGGCGAGATCGGCGATAACGAGGCCTTCGGCGCCGTCGGCGACGCCTGCCAGCGTGAGCGGGCGGCCAGGGACGAGGAGCTCGGCGGGATTGCGCGCCACGCTCATCTTGCACCCTCGCCGCTTCGGTTGAACTCGCGCAGCCGGCGGAACAGTGCGGTGTCGTAATCCGGCGGCACGTCGGCCTCGCCGATGATCCAGGCCAAGAGCTCGCGATCCGGCACCTCCATCAGCTGCTCGAATTCGGCAAGCTCCTCTTGCGTCAATTGCTGCACGGTGGCGTCGGCGAAGCGGCCCATGATCAAGTCCATTTCCCGCATGCCGCGATGCCAGGAGCGGAACAGAAGTTTGCGCCGGCGCAGATCCAGTCCTTCGCTCGAACGTGTCGTGCCGGTCATCATCGGTTCCCTCGCCGCTCGCGACGCAACGCCAAAAGCCCGGACGGGCCGGGCGCAGGTCATATAGCGACCCTGGCGGCATATGTCAGTGCCCAACCGCATTGCCTATCGGGCTCAGCCGCGCGAGCATCGGCCGCGACGAAAGGCGGGATGCCCCAAATGCGGCCGAGCCTGCTCAATCCGCTGTTCGCCGCGGTCACGACGCTGACCGGCGTCGGGCCACACCTGGAGAAGCTCTACCGTCGACTGTTCGGCCGCGAACAGCCGGCGCGCGTCATCGATCTCCTGTTTCACCTGCCCACCGGGGCGATCGACCGGCGGGCGCGGCCGAAGCTGCGCGACGTGGTGCCCGATACCGTCGTCACCGTCGCGGTCACCGTGGACCGCCACCGGCCATCGCCGCCGCACCGGCCGCGCGCGCCCTATCAGGTCTACACCAGCGATGAGACCGGCGATCTCACGCTGACTTATTTCAATGCGCGCAAGGACTACTTGCAGAAGCTGCTGCCGGTCGGAGAACGGCGCTACGTATCGGGCACGGTCGCACTCTACGACCATATGCGGCAGATGGTGCATCCCGACCGCGTTGTCGCGGAGGCGGATCTCGCGAAGTTGCCGCTGGTCGAACCGGTCTATCCGCTGACCGAAGGGCTGAGCCTCAACCAGATACGCAAAGCCGCCGATGCCGCGCTCACGCGCTTGCCGGACCTGCCGGAATGGCAGGACGCAAGTTGGGTTGCACGCGAGCGCTTCCCGTCCTTCGCCGAGGCGCTGCGCGTCCTGCACCGGCCGACGGAGCCGGCCGACCTGCTGCCGGAAGGATTGGCCTGGTCGCGACTTGCCTACGACGAGTTTCTGGCGGGTCAGCTGGCGCTCGCGCTAGTGCGTGCGCATCTGCGGCGGCCCGCCGGCCGGGCGACGCCGGGCACCGGGCATATCAGGAAAAAGCTGATCGAAGCGCTACCCTATTCGCTCACGCCCTCGCAG